>Ga0193721_1000441_pt1 | contig 11814 bp, 9 predicted proteins | sample U2s2metaG_FD_145078 | JGI IMG/M metagenome (GOLD analysis project Ga0193721, IMG submission 145078) | Soil microbial communities from a riparian zone of the East river system, Colorado, United States - U2s2 | ecosystem: Environmental > Terrestrial > Soil > Riparian zone | place: USA: East River...
TCTCCTGCAGCAAAGCAATATGTGGCTCGATGGGCTCAGGGTTGATGCCGGGAAAGAGTGGATTCAATTCCTGACGGATGGCGATGTGCTGAATGTCATGATCGTCGAAGATCTGAGGCAGCACGCCTCGCCCTGAACCGTACATCGAGTCGATTGCGAATTTGAAATTGGCTTTGCGGATTAATTCCATATCCGCAAAACCACAAACGGCTTCGATGTACGCCCGCTTCAAATCTATTTCCTCGATGCTGCCCTTTTTCCCATTGGGCATGGCTCCGGCTCGCAGTTCTGCTTCGATCACTTTCATGATCGCGGGTGTGGCCGATCCTCCGAACTTACCTTTGAACTTCACACCGTTCCAGTTCCACGGATTATGGCTGGAAGTAATCACTACTCCGCCTGCGGCCCTCATGTTTTTTACTGCCAGCGAAATGGCCGGAGTCGGGGTGTAATCACCGGCCAGCTTGATCGCGATCCCCGCACTCGCGAGGACCTCCGCAGCCACGCGGGCAGCGCGTTGCGAGGCGAAACGAGTGTCGTACCCAATCACGACTCCCCTGGCCGGTTCTTCATGATTTAAAACGTAAGAGGCGACGGCACCGGCTACGCGGCGGACGTTGTCGAAGGTGAAGTCGTCGGCAATTATCCCGCGCCAGCCATCTGTGCCGAATTTGATCTCTTGAGACATACGAACAGTGGCGAGTGATTAGTGACTAGTGGTCAGAGTTCAACTTCGCACTCCCTTGCCACTCGCCATTCGTTCACACCAACTTTGACATCTTCTTCTCATCCAGATACTTAACAACTTTTCCTACGTCCTGAGCCTGCTCGCGGGTGGTAATCAGTAGCGCGTCTTCACTCTCGACCACGACCAAATTATTCACGCCCACGGCCGCCACAAATTTGCCCGGCGCATGAATGTAATTCCCTTCCGCATTAAGCGTGAAGATGCCCTCGCCCGAGATCAGGTTGCCATTCAGCGGCTGGCTCTTCCGCGCATGATGCTCATGCAGAGCCGTCCACGACCCAAGATCATTCCATCCGAAGTCAGAAGGTAGACAAACAATATTGGACTGCCGCTCCCCTTTAGCCGAACGCGGCTCCAATAAGGCGTAGTCAACACTGATGTTTTCGCAGCGGGGATACAGCCGTCGAAAGGTATCGGGAAACTTTCGTGTACCAAATGTGGCGGCAATTTGCTCTAGTACGCTGCCGGTCTTGGGCAAGTGCTCCAGTAGCGCATTCGCCAGAGTACGCGCGCTCCACAGGAACATCCCACTATTCCAGAAATAGTTTCCTGCGCTCAGGAATTCGCCCGCGCGCTTAGCGTCGGGCTTTTCGGTGAAGCGGCGAACCCGCAGCGCGTCTCCCTCAAATACAGATCCGGCTTCGATATAGCCGTAACCCGTTTCCGCGCGCGTCGGACGGATTCCCAGCACCACGATGTTCTCGCCCGAAGCGGCGATTGCAATGCCTCTTTTCAGAACTTCACGATATCGTTTTTCGTCGCCAATCACATGATCGGACGGAAACATGCCGATCACTGCGTCAGTGTCATTTCGTATCAGGATGAACGCCGCCAGGCCGATTGCCGGCGCGGTATTGCGGCCCACCGGCTCGGCGATGATTTGTGCTTTCCCAAATTTCGGAAGTTGACGCGAGATTTCTCGCCGGAGATCTTCATTGGTAATCACGCAGAATCGGCTGCCGGGTGCCAGAGGCAGCAGACGCGACACCGTCTGCTGGATCATGGTTTGCTTGCCATCCAGCGCGAGCAACTGCTTGGCGCGGCGCTTACGACTTAACGGCCAGAAGCGCGTTCCGCGTCCGCCTGCGAGAATTACCGGATGAAAATTATATTTGGCCACGTTCAATTATCAGGATTAAAGATTCCACCACTGTGCTGAACCGTGAGCTTACATCCTGGTTACCGGCTCCGGCAGGTTTTTCCCTGGAACTTCCGCCTTCAAAAATTCCACTGCCCACTGCGGCCGCACTCGAAATTCGCCGATCGACGCAGGTATCACCACAGCATCACCTTTTGCCAACGTCACCGGTTCGGTTCCCTCTGCCTCGACCACACCGCAACCTTCCACCGCCACTAATATCTGTACCGAGCTCTTGTCCGGCTCGGCTTCAAACTTGTAAGGCTCTTTCAGTTCGAACATCTCCACTGAAAAATATGGCGCGGAAATCAACGGAGCCCGCCGATTTCCATTCAATTGCGTAGGTGCAGGGCGAACCACTTTGCCCGACTTTACGTTCTCCTTCACCGCCGCCAATCCTTCTTTGAGATGCAACTCCCGCGGACGTCCATAGTCGTACAGGCGATAAGTCGTGTCCGACTGCTGCTGGGTTTCGACGATGATCGAATTTGGTCCCAAAGTATGAACCGTGCCCCCAGCCACATAAATCATTTCCCCAGGAAAAACATTGATCCAGTTTAGAAGGTCCTCCGCGCGATTCTCCTGGATCGCCTTTTCGAATTGTTCGCGCGTGACGCCGGCCTTCAATCCTAGCCCGATTTGAGCGCCAGGTTTCGCGTGCGCCACATACCAACACTCCGTTTTTCCCCATGGCTCGCCCACACGCCGCGCGGCATCGTCATCGGGATGCACCTGGACAGAAAGTTTCTCGTGAGGAAACAAGAATTTCAGCAGCAGAGGAAAGCGTTTTGGATCTCTGGCAGCCTCGCCGACCAGTTTACGGCCAAATTCCGTGCTCAATTCGGCCAGCGATTTTCCGCGCAATGGCCCGTTTGCCACCTTACAGGCGTCTCCTGTCAGCCAGGCTTCACCGATCTTCTCCTCGAAACGCTGATTCGTGTAGATGGGGGACAGATCCAAGGTCCCCCAGGGACGAGGGTCGAAAGCAGGCGTCATCAATAATGGATACAGTTCGCTCATGCGAAGACGACACGTGAGGGGAACCCGGCCACAGGGGAGTAGACCGGTTCAGTCACTCCCCTTAGAAGCTTACTAGGGCAGAGAGGCTGCCTGAGAAGTAGCTTATAGAGCCGTAAGAAAGCTGCGCATCCGCTCCAGTCCGCGATCGAGTTCAGCGATGGACGTTGCATAGGAAACACGAATGTGTTCGCGGGTCCCGAAGCCTTCGCCGGGAACCGTTGCTACGTGACCCTGGCGAAGCAAATTTCCAGCAAGATCAGACGCCGTCTTTATGCTGCCGCGCCCCAGGAACGCCGAAATGTTTGGATAAGCATAAAATGCTCCTTCTGGAAGCGTGCATTTCACTCCGGAAATCGCACGCAACCCTTTGACCACATGGTCGCGCAACTGGATGTATTCCAGACGCATGCTCTCCACACACTGCTGCGGCCCGTTGAGGGCGGCCACAGCCGCTTTCTGTATGATGGACGTCGGATTGGAAGTGGACTGACTCTGCAATTTCTGCATAGCGCCCACAATCTGCGCCGGCGCCAGCGCGTAGCCGAGCCGCCAGCCCGTCATAGCGTACGTTTTGGACAGAGACCCGACGACCACCATCCGGTCGCGGTATTCTCGTAACGATCCCACGGAGAAATTCTTTCCGGCATAGTTCAGATAAACGTAGCACTCGTCGGAAATTATCCAGATCCCTCGCTGCGCCGCCAGCCGAACCACACTCGTGAGATCCTCAGGCGACATCACAGCTCCGGACGGATTCGACGGCGAGTTCAGAATGATGAGCTTGGTGCGCGGAGTGACCAACCGCTCAATCATCTCCGCCGTCACGCGAAAGCCGTCCTGCTCGTCCGTTTCCAGCAGCACGCAGTTGCCGCCAGCGTATCGCACGATGTCCTTGAACGAAACCCAGTACGGCACCGGCAGAATCACTTCGTCTCCATGATCCACCAGCACTTGAATAGCATTGAACAGAGCATGCTTACCGCCCACTGAGGCAATCGACTCCTCACGCCGGTAGTCGGAACCAAAATCCGCCGCGTGGCGATGCACGATTGCCTCTCGCAGTTCCGCCGTGCCTCCCACCGCCGTGTACTTGCTGAAGTTCGCCTGGATAGCGGCGATGGCGGCATCCTTGATGTGCTGCGGCGTCGAAAAATGGGGCTCGCCCGCGCCGAAGTCCACCACGTCAATACCTTGCTGGCGCAGCTTGTCGGCTTCGGCGACTACTGCCATGGTAGCCGAGGGTTCGATGCGGTTGATTCGATCAGTAAGTTTCACTGCCAAAGGTGCTTCCGTTACTGGTGTCATGCTCGCTTTCCTATTCTGGATTTTCTTGCATTCTGTAGTTTTATGGCCGGGTCCAACTTTTCTTTCAATCTGCGTTCCACCATTTCCGGAACCAGATCTTCGATCGATCCCCCGAGTTGTGCCACCTCGCGCACCAGACGCGAACTGAGATAAGAATATTGTTCCGCCGGCATCATGAAAACCGTTTCCAGTTCGGGTTGTAATTTCCGATTCATCAATGCCATCTGCAGCTCATATTCGTAGTCGCTGAGCGCCCGGATACCGCGCAATACCGCGCTGGCTTTGACCCTGGCGGCATAGTCCACCGTCAATCCGTCGAACACATCTACACGCACATTTTTGAAGTTCTCGGTCAAAGCTTCCAGCATGTGCCGACGCTCGTGCAGGCTAAACAGCGGATCCTTGTCCGGATTCCGCAAGATCGCCACCACCAGTTCGTCGAAAATCTTGCTGCCGCGTTCGATCAAGTCCAGATGCCCGTTGGTCGGTGGATCGAACGAGCCGGGATAGATCGCAATGACTTTTCTCAATAGTCCTCTTTCAATTTTTGCGGGCAACAGAGCGACGGCTGGAGTTAAAGAAGATTCTATTCGGCATGAAAAAGGATAGCAATTGTTGTTTGCTCCACGCTGACTTCCGCCATCACACGATCACGTTTTCGACTGGCCGTCTGGGGCTAGGTGGCGCTTCCGCTGTGGGATACCCCATGCGAAAACAAAAAGTAGCTTGCCAAGCCGAATCGCCCGTGATTCCCGCCAGAACCTGGGCCATTTGAGGCGCGCGGTTGAGGGTCCGCTCCCGATCCACAACTTCCACGGGCTGGTTGATGGGTTGCGCCCCCAGGCCTTGAGTTGTCGCCCATAGGTGAATACGCTGCCAAACGCGTCCACCCCGCAAACTTTGCGCCCGGTCATAACGGTCGCGCACCGCAATCATGGCAAACAAAGGTGACCTAACTGCATGTACTTCCCGGGTCTGATCTAGCCAGTATTTACCGGTCGTTTTCGCAGGCGGTGCAGGCATGATCTTGGCAGCGGCGACCATCAGACGTGGCAATCCCATGCAATCCACGGTCAATCCATCGCGATAGGTCTGAACATCGGACCAACGATTTCTGATCCAGCGCTGGCTGTCCTCTTCCATTTGTTGATCAGAGATTATTGTCTTTGTAGCTTCGACCAAAACGTCGCCCACTCTTTTGCGCTCGGCATCGCTGTTGAAAAGGAACAGTTTGAGGTCAGTTTCATCTTTCGCCACATTGGCAAGGTTCCCGAGTGCCTCTTGCCTTAAGGGTCTGCTCATATCGTAGGCAGCCCGATTGGTGTGACGCTGAGCAATTGCTTGCTGAAGACTGCTCTTCTGCGCCGCTCCAAAGGTGAGAGCGAGGCCAGCGGCCAGCACCGGCTCGGGCTTTTCAGGAATACGCGTTAAGACTCCCGGCGCGAGACTTAGTTCCACCTTGTAACCTTGTGCGGCCGCGGTAAGCATCATGTTTTCGACGGCACAGCCCAATCCAATGTACATTTCACGAAGATAGGGATCGAACATCCCCAGATTGCGCCTGGTATCTGCGTAGAGTTCAACACTGCGGTCGGTTACGCGGAAAAGCCACGGCTGAGTATTGTGGGGACTGGCCGCCAGGATGGCGGCACGCACTAGTGCAAGGGGACCCGTCCCTGGATCGCTTCGCCAATCTTGCCACGGCTCATAGGCTCGTCCCTCGCCGGCACTGAAAACGCCCTGCTCACGGGCTCGCCACACGATGCCCCCGGCGAGCAGGACGGAAATCACGCCCGTGCCTTTTAGAAACGACCTTCGTTGCATGAACCGGCTCCTCGAACCGCGTTCGGACGAGTCAGTCCGACAAAGAACTCCTGCCGATTTTCACTAATGATTGTAGGTGAAGGCTGACTAAATTCGACGTTGCGATTCGGTAACAATCGCGACGTTGCAGAAGGGGAGACGACCTACAATAGCGCTTGAGGATAAGTTGTCCGCATGAGGAATGCAACTCAAGTGAGGCCACTTCGCTTGAGTAATGAACCCGGAAAATTTAACGCCTTGCCGCTGGGACCTTGCTCGCAGTCTCCGTTGGAGCGCTCGGCATGGTTGTCACGCGGCTGACCGGTGCCTGCGCGGAGGCTGCTGCTGCCTGGGCCGCGGACGGGATTAAACCCAGTTGTTTTCGAACTTCAGCTTCCAATTTTGCCATCGTGTCTTTGTTGTCCTTAAGGAACTGACGGGCGTTCTCGCGCCCCTGGCCGATGCGCTCTCCCTTGTAGCTGTACCAGGCACCCGACTTCTCCACTATGCCGTTGTTCGCCGCCAGGTCAATGAGATCGCCTTCTCGCGAGATTCCCTCGCCGTACATAATGTCGAACTCGGCTTCGCGAAACGGTGCGGCAACTTTATTTTTCACCACTTTCACTCTGGTTCGCGAACCGGTCACGATGTCGCCTTCCTTAATAGCGGCGATTCGGCGGATATCAATCCGGACAGACGCGTAAAACTTGAGCGCGCGACCGCCAGTCGTAGTCTCGGGATTGCCGAACATCACGCCAATCTTTTCCCGGATCTGATTGATGAAAATCAGGCAGGTGCGCGATTTAGAAACAATGCCGGTCAGCTTGCGTAGAGCTTGCGACATCAACCGCGCCTGAAGACCCATATGACTGTCGCCCATCTCGCCATCGAGTTCGGCCTTGGGCACCAGCGCCGCCACCGAATCCACAACCAACACGTCGATTGCTCCCGAGCGGACCAACGCTTCCGCGATTTCCAAAGCCTGTTCGCCATAGTCAGGCTGCGAGACCAGCAAATTGTCCACGTCCACGCCCAGTTTTTTGGCGTAGGCGGGATCGAGCGCGTGCTCTGCGTCCACAAATGCAGCCATACCGCCGGTTTTCTGGGCCTCGGCAATGACTTGCAACGCAATCGTCGTCTTACCCGAGGACTCCGGTCCGAAGATCTCTACCACCCGCCCCCGAGGGAAGCCGCCAACGCCTAACGCAGCGTCGAAAGAAATCGCTCCCGTAGGGATCACTGAGATGGGGACGATCGCTTCCTTCGACCCCAGTCGCATGATGGAACCTTTCCCAAACTGTTTCTCAATCTGAGCAAATGCCAGGTCTATCGCTTTGGTCCGTTCGTCGGCCATGGGTCTCCTTGATTATGAATGCAGAATGATTTATGGCCGGATTATACAACGGGACGAGAGCGAAGAAAAGGCGAATTATGAGGATACAGTTCAGAAAAGTGAGGAAAACCTTCCCAAATTGAAAACCCAGGCTCTATTGTGATGGCTGAGTCCCTCCGGCAATCCGGAACTCGAATTTCCCAACTTCCGGCTCTGCATCAGTAGTAAAATTTCTTGGCATTCGCTATCTCTAATGTCGAGCGGCGCTTCTCGGGATATGAGGGCGCCATATTGGAGGGTTATTCATGGACGATCAGAATTTTGAAAGTTCATCAGCTCGCGTGGCAAGTCGCCGATCTAGCGAAGTGAGGCAGGAGGACCGCAATGTCTGGGTCCTAACCGCCTACGGAGCGTCCGCTCTGGCACTGTTCGGAATCCTCGCCTATTATTTCTCCGACTTCATCACCCGATAACTTCGTGGAATGGGGTCTGCTGCTCTGAAGCTAGGGGTCCTGTTTCCTGGCGAATCTGCTACTGACTCGAACGTGCTACAATGAGCCGCGCTTGAACGTTTCTCCCGGTTGACGGACACCAAAAACAGCGCATTCCCCACGTCTCATAAAGACGGATTGGTTCCTGTGGCCAACGACCCCTCGAATAGCTCCACTATCACCTATGCCGACGCCGGCGTAGACATCGACCGCGCTAACCGCACCAAGAAGCGAATTAAGTATCTCGCCCACAAGACCTTTACCCGCGGCGTACTTAGTCAAGTCGGCGGTTTTAGTGGGTTGTTTTCCATCGACACCAAGAAATACCTCAATCCTGTGCTGGTCTCCAGCGTCGATGGCGTGGGCACCAAGCTCAAAGTCGCCTTCGAGATGAACGTTCATCATACCGTCGGTGCGGATCTGGTCAATCATTGCGTCAACGACATAGCCGTGCAAGGCGCCGCGCCCTTGTTCTTCATGGACTACCTGGCCACGGGCAAGCTTGAGCCCGAAGTGGCGGAGAAAGTCATCGAAGGCCTGGCTGAGGCGTGCAAGCACAATGGCTGCGCGCTGATTGGCGGCGAAACCGCCGAGATGCCCGGTTTCTATCCGGAAGGTGAGTACGATCTTGCTGGATTCATCGTGGGCGTCGTCGAACGCGAACGAATGGTAACGGGCAAAACCGTAGAAGTCGGTGACGTCATTTTGGGATTGCTCTCCAATGGCCTGCACACCAACGGTTACTCGCTGGCCCGCAAACTGCTCTTCGAAGTCGCGCACTACACACCCGAAACCTACGTGAATGAACTCAAAGGCAAAGTCGGCAATGAGCTGATGCGTTCACACAAGAGCTATTGGCCGGCGATAAAAAGATTGGTGGATGCTGAATGCGTTTCAGCTATCGCCCACATCACCGGGGGCGGCATTACCGAAAATCTGCCGCGCGTCCTTCCTCGTGGCGTGGCCGCCGTCATCGATCTCGGTTCCTGGCCCGTGCTGCCCATCTTCGAGCACCTGCAGAATCTGGGAAACGTCGCTCAGGACGAGATGCTGCGCACCTTCAACATGGGGTTAGGGATGCTGCTGGTAGTTCCCTCAAAAAAGTTTAAGAAGGCACAGACAGTTCTAGAGCGTGCGGGGGAAAAAGGCTACACCGTCGGACGCATCGTGAAGGGCGACCGGAAGGTCCTCTACACGTGATTCAGCATTTAGCACTTAGCATTTAGCCAGTACAGGCCGGGCAAGGCCTCAATTTGGCGCTTGGAATTTAGTCCGATTCAGTTTGTGCATCTTGCACTGTTCTCGAATGGCTAAATGCCAAGTGCTAAATGCTAAGTGCTGTTCTTATCGCCTCAGCAAATCCACCGGTTCCCGCACGTCGTGCACTCGGAAATACTTCGCCAGCGCCGGATATTTCCTCACTACAGCCTCGTACATCGCATAGGCAACTCTGCGGTACGACATGTGTCCGGCGGGACCGCTGCGCAGTTCGGAGATGTACACCACCTCGGCGAAGTCCATCTTGAACAACGTCCGTTTGCGAAATCCCAAGGGAATTGCATATTGCGAATTCTCCCGCGCTTCGGCCGCGGATCGTTGTTCCAAGTCTTCAACTGATTCAGCCGTGCGCCGCATGATGGCATCGTAATTTTTCCGCACTCCCGCAGCTTCCAACTCTGGCGGCGTGTCGTAGCCATGCTTGGTGGTGAATCCCTGGCCAATCTGGATACAGCGCCGGTGCCGATGCATATCGCGGAAACCGCCAATATCCATCAAGATATCGAAGCGAAATTGCTGCCCGGAGCAGAAGGCGCGCAACATTTCGTCATGACTACCGCGATGGCGGAGTCCTAAGTCAATAATTTCCCGCCGTGTCTTCTCGCCGGCAGCTTCCACCTCTCGGCGAATCTGTCGATAGGGATAATGACAGTGTTCGTATAGGAGTGTGGTGGCGAGCTCCACCTCGAGCGGCTCCTCATCCTGAAGGTCAACTGTTTCCGCCGAGGCGATAGCCGAGTTCCCCATGAGTTGCGCCGCTGCTTGTTGCAGTTCACGCCGGGTCTCGATTTCATACTTGTTAGGGTCGGCATATTTCACCAGCGTCGGCGCGACACGAATTTCCCGCAGCAGCTCTTGCTGTGCCCGTGCTGACAGTTCCGGCGAAATCATGCGGATCTCTTCCACCAGACGCTCCAGCGACTCGCGATTCACGTTGTACGCTGGCGAAGTGGCAGCGCGCTTCAACAATTCTCCCAAACGCCGGACTTCCTGATGGGTATGCGCGAGCAGATGCGAAACCTGGCTCTCCAAAGTTCGAGCATTGACGATCTCTCCCAACGACGTGTTGGTCGCCAGCGGCAGCAGGTAGCGCGAGATGTCGAACGCCCGAGCTCGGAGCGTGCGTTCATAAGCGTCTTGCTTCATCTCAGCCGGCTTCGGGGTTATTCCCATCAGGTAATGAAACATCTGCTCCGAAAGCGATTCGTACTCCGCAAAAAGGTTACCGATCGTGTTCTTGTATAAAGAGCGCGCCGGCTCATCCTCCCCGAAACTGGGGGTAAAGTAGCCACTCTTCTTAAAATCCTGATAGCGTGTCGAACGCTCCTGGCCATCCCATCGCTGCTCGTCGGCAACTGCAATGGCTGCAAGAATGGAGAGTTTCTCAATGGCCAACGCAATATGCGCCAAATCTGCAATTGAACGATGTCCGTACTGGAAGTAAAAAGTATTGAGAAACTTCTCCGCCTTCTGCTGGTTGATCTCCTGTAGCGACTCCTTCATGGAGAGCGCCGAGCGCGAATACTTGGCCATGGCATAGGCCAGGACCTCAGGCTCCACGCCATACACCGCAAAAATCTCCACCGCTGGTGCGTCGGAGGTTCCGTTACCGCTGTTGGCAGAACTGGGCGTGACGATGACTTCAGGCATGCCGAATGATGACCTCAATTTGAGTGAGACTACGAATCTTAATTGCCTTCATCACGATACACAACCGGCTTCCGAAACCAACCGAAGCTGACCTCGTATCCCAACCCAACATACCCTCCGTTCAAGCGTCAGCCCGTTAGGTTTCGACGCCGTCGCAAGCCGAATGCACAAGGAGACGTGTGCCTCGGCGGCTAGGACGGTGCCGGTTCGCGCGAGCACGCGGCTGCGCGCTCATGGAGCAGTTCGCGCTCGCGTGCGTTTCGAGTGAGCGATGCCGCGCGTTCGAACTCGGCGCGGGCTTGGGCGAAACGGCCGAGTTTGAACAGGAAGTCGCCTCGCACGCTCGGCAATAAGTGATAGTTTTCGAGTGAGCGTGAAGAGGTCAGCGCATCGACGAGTTTGAGGCCCTCTGCTGGACCGAACGCCATTGCAACCGCGACTGCGCGATTCAATTCCACAACGGGGGATGGCGTGAGCTGCGCGAGCGAATCGTAGAGCATGGCGATGCGCGGCCAAGCCGTTTCCTCCGGGGTACGCGCACGGGCGTGACAGGCAGCGATCGCGGCCTGCAAGGCGTACGGACCCTGCGCGACGCTGGGAGTTTCTGTGTCGAGATTTTCTGCGCGTCGCGTTCTCGTGCTCAGTTTCTGTACCCGTAACTTTTCTGCTCGCTCGAGCGCGGCGAGACCACGTCGGATTAAGAGTTGATCCCAGTGGGCGCGGTTTTGATCGTTGAGCAGGATGGGTTCTCCTGATGGGCCGACGCGCGCCCGCGAGCGGGATGCCTGGATCTCCATTAGCGCGACTAGGCCGTGGACCTCGGCCTCCTGCGGCGCCAGTTCGGCCAGGACCCGGCCGAGGCGGAGCGCTTCTTCACAAAGAGTGGGACGCATCCAGTCGTCACCGGCGGTCGCGGAGTAGCCCTCATTGAAGACGAGATAAATGACCGCGAGTACTGATGAAAGACGCGCGGCAAGCTCGTCGCCGCGGGGGACTTCGAATGGGACGAGCGCTTCGGCAAGAGTTCGTTTGGCGCGGACAATGCGCT
>Ga0193721_1000442_pt1 | contig 11799 bp, 9 predicted proteins | sample U2s2metaG_FD_145078 | JGI IMG/M metagenome (GOLD analysis project Ga0193721, IMG submission 145078) | Soil microbial communities from a riparian zone of the East river system, Colorado, United States - U2s2 | ecosystem: Environmental > Terrestrial > Soil > Riparian zone | place: USA: East River...
GCGCAAACAGGTGATGGACATTGTGAACACCAAGCGCAAAGACCTGAACGCGCGCAACGACGAAGCCGCTTTCCGCGTCATCGCCGGCACGGCCCGCCAAATGGGGCTGGAAATCGTCGATTAGGAAAGCGGTTGCAAGTTGCAGATCCCAGAAAACTGGTTGGGGCACGCAAACGAACGGTATCGGCGCGATGAGATTCCACACCGAGTGCGACCATTCAAAGCGCTGCAAGAACTAAGCGCGGAGTTTGGCGTCAGCATCAACCTTTCGTCGGCAACAGCTAGAAGCGTATTTGAATGGTTCAAGAAGCGGTCTACGCCCGAAGCCCATCAAATCGGCAGCCTCTTTACGGGTAGCCTTTTCTTTGACGCCTGTTTTTGGCCAGTGTCCATCCCAGTTGCGTACGGGAATTTCGCGTTAAACCCGCTCGAAGCACTAGAAACGATGCCTGATCCCGTGAAAAATGATCTCTGCGCATCAACGTACGATCTTCAGGTCTACATGCTTTACTGGGCGGATTGCGTGGATTACGGCTACGGTTTTGATGATGTCCACAAACTCCAGCCGCTTTCACCGCTCGCGATGTCATTTTTAGCGAATGCTGATAGAGAATTGCGCGCAGCGGTCGCGCAGGTAATCACGCCAAAACCGAACTACAAAGGCAGCTTGGCGGCGAGAATGGCGACGGAGATTTTTCTCAAGGCTTTTCTCATTGCTAAGCTCAACTTCACCGAACGAGAGGTGAAAGAGTTCAGACATGACATTCCTCGAATTGCCAAGACGTGCCACGAAATAATGCCGTTAGAGGCCTTCGAGACAATCATCGACCTGGCACACCTATTCCCGCTTGTTGACTCGCGATATACTGGCGGGGAGCAAAAACCGAGCGAGGTATGGAATTCGATTTCGCTCTGTCAAGTTGGCGCGGCCGCTGTGATCAGAGAGTTTTCCGATCGTGATATCCGGTCGCCATTAATCGCGGCCTGTTGCGGCGAAACGTTGCCGTTTTTGCAGACGAAATCGCCCGCATCGCCGCCAATTTAGATCGATTGCGGGGCTGTGGTTAGTCCTGGTTCAGTCACCGGACGCTTCTAAGGCTTTTATTTTGCTAAGTTCGTCCCAATCAGTCACTGGAACACCATCGATCTTCCACGTTGGTTCCAGACGGTCGATCATGCCGATCATGAAACCTACGCCGTTGCTTGTTCGCATGTTAATCTGAGTGACGCCATCTTTCGTTCGCGAAAACGTCGATTTGTTGCCATTAGAAAAGTGTACATTGAAACCATATACGCCGTTTTCGTCGGCCAATAATTCGAGCACTTCGTAGTTGTCCCACTTGTGATATCTTTTCAGCCGACGCATCACGTATTTCATGTTGTTCGCGGCTTTGAGCAGACCTGAAAGGAATCGAAATGTGTAGTTCAGCTTTCGATCCACCTCAGTTAGCGAAATAGCGCTAGCGGGGCCGCTTTCACGGCGCAGCTGATCTGCTGTTAAGACGTAATCCGAGTGGGCGATTGTGTTCCTTAGTTTGTCGTCAAAGACGTAATTCAGTTTTGAAACCAAATCCTTCTCACCTGCTTTTGCGGCGAACTCCACGATCTCCTTAGTTTTCATAGCCATGCTGGGTGGCACTGCGTTCCATGGATCATTCTTTTTCTTTCGTCGGGACAGATGGTGAAACGGAAATGGTAAATAATGTTGATCAGTGATGCAGCGGAAAAGATTGATCATCATTTCGTGAATGGCCGTCATTTCCACTAAGAAGCAGTAGTAGTAGAGTGCGAATCGACGAGCTGTGGCCGTGCCCTTCCTCTTTTGGGCGACTTCGAGCATCCAATTGAAATCGTTAAACGTTGTCTCGGCTTCGTCGAGTACATCCCAACCAGCGGTGTGTGCTCCGCCCGGTCGAAGCAGCGTGCAAAGTGTGTCGAATGGACTTTTGTTCAGCGCTTTTTGAAACAGCCCAAACCAGAAATCGTGACACTGTTTTAACAATGGATCGACCTGCGTTTCATCACTTGAATGCTTGGTTTCCTTACTCACGATCAGCCTGTGTTATTTTAAATTGGAATCGCCCAAATATTCCCACTGCTGCAACGCAATTGGCACATTTCCGTTTTTCCAGACGAAATCGTGGAATGTGCGGAGGTTGAATTTTTCTCCCTGTTGCATTCGCGCGTCGGCAAGAAATTTGATGATCTGTAATTTCCCGATCTGATACGTGATTGCCTGACCAGGCTCAGTCGAAAACGCAATTGCTTCCTGGCGCGCGGTCTGTTCGTCCATCGGAACTTTCTCTTGGAGATACTTTGCAGCTTGATCGAGGGTGAATTCGCCCAGCGCAAGTTTCACGTCTACTTCCACGCGCAGCGCCCGAAGCCGCATGAAATTGTAAATGATCTCGCGTGTGTGGGGGCTGTCGTCGAATAATCCGGACTGCAACATCATTTCTTCTGCGTAGAAGCCGATCCCTTCATTTGCGCCGGAGTCGTAGTAATGCCGCCGGATCGGGTCGTCGTGTTTCCAGGAAAGACAAAGCTGAAAATAATGTCCGGGAATTCCTTCGTGAACCGTAATCGGTCGCGGGTCTTCTGCTGTCGCCTGCCAGAAGTAACCGAGTTTCCCTGAAGGTTCGGTCACATAACGGATGCAATTTTCCTTCAAGCGCGATGGGGAGGTGAAATCATCTATTTCACCGAACCCTTGCAATGCACGCAAATACTCTGGCATCGGACGCAGCGTGTAATGCTGCACCCAACCCGGGACGGTAAGAACGCCTCGCTCCTCGAGAAATTTCCGAATCTGCAATTCTTTCTCCGCTGCTTCTTTAATCCAATTGTCGACGTTGTCGGCAGTCTTAAGCAGCGGCACATCGTGGTTTCTATTTTTCTCGAACGCCTCGAAAGCGACAGCGCGGTTCCATTCCTGTCTCCCCATCGCCAGAAGATCTTCAGGCGAATACGGCATCAACGCGACGTTGTTGAGAAAAAATACGTAGGCGTCGCGCCCAAGGGCGGTCTCGTTCGGCAGCGACGGCACCATTTCCCGGAGCTTTTCGCGAAAACGCTCCAGCGCGTCCGCCGCACGTTCAGTCGCGCTGTTTAGTTCTTCTTCTTTGAGAGTTGTGGATTTTGCCAATGAACTGGCCATTTGATGCAGACGCGGCCGAATATTTTCCAGGGCTTGGATTGCCACGGTCGCGAATGGCGCCGGCGGCTTATCGAGATTCTCAGCGCCTTGTTGCAGAGTCGACGGAATATTTTCGATTCGCGTTAGAATTTCCCGGCTGCGCGCTGCGTCGTACGGCCCCGGCACAGTGAGCGCTTCGACTACCGCCGTCAGCGTTTGATCGATATAGAAATTTGGGTCGCGTTTCCAGCGCGGATTAATGTCCAATTCCCACCGCACCCGCGCCAAGGCCGAACCGATCAGACGATAATCCACTTGCTGGGGAATCGACCAAGAGCTTGCATCCAGCTTCTTCCAGCGCGCTTCGAACTGAGCGAGATCCTTTCGCTGCTTGTCGATGCTGGCTCGCGACCAATCGCGAGTCCCGCCGGATCGCTCGAGACGATTCACATCATCGCCCGTGAATGGCGCGTACTTCGCACGCCATACCCAGAAATCGTTCGCCAGCTTATCCAGTGATTCAGGTGCAGCGGAAGCGTGGATTAAAAACACCGCAACAAGAGAAACTACTGCCCAACTTTTTTTCATGAAGGAACTAATCCGCGCCTCGACGCAGCGTGATGACGTGAGGATCCTTGTCGGGCCGATACATCGACGCGCCGTAACAGCGCGCGGCGGATTTTTCGCGCGCGTAACGAATCTTGTCCAGCTTTTCATCCCAGTGTTCCATGTAAGAGCAGTTCGCCGTCTTTTTGCTGCCGGGGATCGGCACATAACGATTCTCTGTAAATGTGAGGACCGCTGTTTCGCCGGGCAGCGGGATAGGCGCAGCCCAGTTTGGTGACAGCCTAACGAGGCGTGGTCCAGTGAGATCGAGCGCGAAAACGGTGTCACCGTCCGTGCTGTTCAAGTGCAAGTCGAAAAATGCCAATCGCAGCGGTCCGTCGAACAGAAAATACTGATCCTTATCCTGATTGCTGTGAAGCAATCCGAAGACGCCGTAAAATCCGGGTATCTTCCCGAAATCCATTTCCACTCCGGTCTTTAGATCGCGGAGCAGGTAATGTTTTCCATGACCCGGCCCGTCGATCTGATCATCTTCGTCGGTTGGATCGTCGCGTAAGATTAATTCTATAGAACCATCAGGCGATTTGTAAGTGGGTGTTGGCGTGGCGGCGGGCGAGGCAGATTCCTCCGGAGATACTGACGGGCTGGGGGATCCCGATTCTTCGGGCTCGGCGTTTGTGAAATACGGCGAGCTTTTAGCTGAGGTGTACCAATCCGGCGCAGTCGCCAGTTTTTTCAACGCCTTCCCAAGCGGATCAACACTCCAAAACTCGCGGGCGTTATTGGATTCTTCACGCGTGAAGACAATCATGCTGCCATCAGGCGCGAAAACCGGACCGGAGTCCTGTCCAGAGTTATCATTCGTTAATTGCCGCAGCAGTTTTCCATCTTCACGATACAGATAGAGGTGGGAATGACTCGTTCCCTCCGCTTGCAGATAACGGATTGCAATCACGATTTCCGCATCCGCCCATGCTTGCATCGATAGAATCGCAAGCGCGTTTATAAGTATCAACACTCTTAGGACCGGTCGCATCGGCACGAATTTCCAAGGATTATACGCGATCGGTTTTCAATCCCTTTTCGCGTTCAAAACGTTCAATTGCGAGTTCTATCAATTTGTCGATTAACTCGCTGCAAGAAATGCCGGTCGCTTCCCAGAGCTTGGGATACATGCTTATTCTGGTGAACCCTGGGATGGTGTTGATCTCGTTGACGATGATTTCGTCGCCGTTTCTCAAGAAGAAATCGACTCGCGCCATTCCCTCGCAGCAGAGCACAGAAAACGTTTTGATGGCCAGTTGGCGAATGCGCTCCGAAGCCGCCGGCGGCACCTTTGCCGGTATTTCCAGCACAGCGCCGTTCTCATCGAGATATTTCGCTTCGTACGAATAGAATTCGTGGCGAGGCAAAATCTCCCCAGGGACTGATGCGATGGGATTCTCGCTGCCGAGGACGGAACATTCTATCTCGCGTCCCTTGATGCACTCTTCGATCAAGATTTTGTTGTCATAATTGAGTGCATCGCGGACCGCGCGCTCGAATTCTTCGCGATCTTTAGCTTTATGGATGCCGACCGACGAGCCGAGGTTTGCGGGCTTGATGAAAAGCGGCAGACCAAGCTGAGCTCGCGCATCGTCAAAACCGATTTTCTTCGGCGAATATCTGTTGACCACAAGAAATCGCGCAATGGGGATGCGGGCATCTCTCAGAAGCCGTTTCATCACATCCTTGTCCATGCCAATCGCAGAGCCAAGCACACCCGCGCCGACGAACGCGATATTAGCGAGCTTCAATAGTCCCTGGACAGTGCCATCTTCGCCGAATGGACCGTGAAGGATGGGAAAGATCACATCCAAGGAGCCGGGCGTTTGTTCGCCGGAAAGCGCTACGACTGGCTCAATTTGTTTCCCGGGGACCAGCGCGAGATTTTCGCCCGTTTCCGGCAGCGTCGGCAATCCGGATTCAGTTGCCGGGAGCAGGAATCGAGATTCTTCATTAAGATGCCATTGACCTTTTTTATCGATACCGATCAGGACGACTTCGTATTTATTCGTGTCGATCGCGTCGATGATATTCTTCGCCGATTGCAGGGAGACTTCATGCTCTGCGGAACGACCGCCAAATAATATTCCCACGCGAATTTTCCTAGCCACCGGGCTTATTCTATTTTTCTAGAGTTGTTAGCTCGCGCAGCGGAAGTTGAATCGTGCTGGGATGGGTCGCGTCGTGAAACACCTGCACATGGCAGGTATGCGCGTCCTTTGCCGTTTCTTCAGCAACGACTCCGCCCGAACAATAATTCTTCTGGAACTGAATCGAATTTGGAGAGGACACGACCAGGCGAAGGCGGCTACCCTTCATTAAACGCCGAGCAACGAACAATCCGGGATTAAAGTCGCACCGTACGATTTCACCCGGTTTCACCAGTTTCGCTTCGCGCAGCGAGTGACGATAACGCAAGCGGCGAGTGTCGCTCCAGAGAATGATGCTGGCGCCGTCGGGCTGGACTTCGTACAGATGAGCGGAGAGATCGACATCAGACGTATCGATTGATACCCATAATGTCACTGCCGGGCAGCCGATGAACGGTGTTTCACTAGGAAGCGCGTCGGTGTGGTATACCAAACCATCCTTGGCGATGCTCAAAGGATACGTTTGATCGATACCGGCTGTTTTCTCTTTCGGATCGATCCCATCCACTCTTTCGCCACGCGTGGTGTCCAGAGGGTCGTAGAGGAATGTGTCTAGTCCTTCACTGGGCTGCTTCTCACTGAGCGAGCCAGAACGAAAAAGACCATTCGCGTCGCCGTTTTTCGAATCGAGGTAAAAGATTTTCGGGTTTGCGACCAGTGTTTCGAAATTATCGGCGTATTTCCACTCGCCGTTGGCGCCGCTGTTGCCGGCTGCTAGCAGATAGTAGGCGACCTGGTTCTTGAGAAATTCCGGCCGCGGGCCGCTTTTCATTGTCCAGTCGTACCATTGCCGGTGCAGATCATTAAGATCGATAACGGCTCCGGGTCCGAACTTTACGCCGGCGACTTCATCCGTAGGTGTACGCGTTCCTGCATGGTCCCACGGACCGATGACGAGAAAATGTTTTGCGCGCGCCTCAGGCGTCGTATTTGCCAGATGATCCCGGTAATAGCTAAGAGCGCCAAGCTCATCTCCATCGTATTGCGCTGTGATCGTCAGGACAGGGATAGTGATCTTTTGGAACTGCTCGCGTGTTGGCACCATCGCGTCGTAGTAGGCATCGGCTGTGGGGTGTTTGACGACGCGTTGAAAATTAACCGAGGGAATTCCGATAAATGAGTCCAGTGATTTGAAAGGGACATGTTTTTTGTAGGCCTCGAGGAACTTCGTTTGCCAAAATTTTTGATCACCGAAAAGGCTTTGTTGTCCGGTCCGGCCACTGGTGAACGTGTACCATTGCACGTCGTAGGATAGACCGACGTTCTGCGGGAAAGGATAATCGAGGCCGGGATGAGCAGCTGCAGCGGGGACGATCGTCGCGAGGTGAGATGGCAATTCTTTCGCCGCTGCCCATTGATCAAATCCTGCGTATGAGCCACCCCACATCGCAACTTTCCCGTCACAAAATGGTTGTTTTGCAAACCATTCGACCAAGTCGTGCCCGTCCCGGGGATCATTTACAAACGGCTCGAATTCGCCGCCAGAATTTCCGCGTCCGCGAACGTCGACGAGCGCGAATGCGTAGCCGTGCGATGCAAAATAGGCGCCGCGCGCGTGATAGCTATCGGAGATGTAGGGTGTCAGTGTGAAGATGACTGGCGTCTTGGGCAACGAGCCATCCGGCGTTTTCGGCAAATATAATGTTGCGTTCAGTTCGACCTTGTCACGCATCGGAATCTTTACGCCCCAGCGGAATTCATAATCGGCCTGAGATGGAGAAGGCTTCGGTGAGGGCGAGGGAGTCTGCGTTTGAAGCGTTCCGGTCGTGACCAGAGTTATCGCAAAGAGAAGATACGAGTAAACACTGCAAACAGCGTTAACTGATTTCGTCATGCGAGCATTGAAGCGAAACCCTGCTTGATAACAACGGACAAATATCTTCGCGCGGCAGCCCGTCCGGAACTTGCTAAGCCAGACCGCCGAAAAGCGCATCTGGCAACGTGGAGGTACCCCGCTTGCCGCTTTTCTAGTTGTGTCCCTCCCGTCTAGGTAGGCTCGTTCCTTGATCATTGATTTGCAGGAGAGCGAGTTTGCGAGACGATAGGCAATGGCGCGCGGGCTTTCAAAGGACACGCAGGGTCTCAGAGGTACGACTCAGCAAAGCGCGGCGACCTCCGAACCGAAATCAAAGTCTGCCGAGCCGAGGAATTCTCGAATAGTTTCTCTGACTGCTGCACAGTTACTGTGTGGCGGAACCGTATTCCTTGTCGCGCTGTTGTTTTATAGCTGGACGCTCGCGCCGACGGTCACCCTGACCGACAGCGGAGAGCTAATCGTAGTTGCCCGGGGCCTTGGGATCGCGCATCCACCAGGCGTTCCGTTATGGATCATTCTTGCCCACCTCGCATCGCTTGTGCCCTTGGGAAACGTCGCGCAACGGATCAATTTTTCGTCAGCGCTTTTCGGGGCGCTCACGTGCGCAATGCTCACGTTAGTCGTGGCGGAGGTGATCATTACGGCGTCATATCTGGCGGCGGCGAAGCGACGAAAGAAAGGCACCAAGAAAATCGAGGAATTGGGCGTTACGCATTCTATGGTGGCTGCGCCCGCGCTCGGAGCGGGATTGCTCATGGCGTTTTCCCGCACGCTTTGGTCGTATGCGACGATCACCGAGGTGTATGCTCTGAATGCACTGCTGATTGTCATTATCTTCTTCCTGATGCTTCGCTGGCGCCGATGCATCGTCGAAGACAGGATGCATATTTCGACGGCGTCGAACCCTGGCCAAGTCACGAGGCATGACGTTTTCCTTTATTCGGCTGCGCTAATATTCGGCCTGGCCCTGGGCGTTCATCATGTCACCGTGGCGCTGACGCTTCCTGCGGTCGCAGTTATTGTTTTTCGAACCCGGGGCCTGAGATTTTTTACCAGCAGACGTTTGGTTTATGCCGCATTGATTTCAATTGGCGCACTCGTCGCAGTTTATGCTTACCTGCCGCTTGCAGCTTCGCGCTCACCTGTCATTAACTGGGGCCATCCGCGCTCGCTGCAGGAAATATGGTGGCATCTGACGGGCCGCCAGTATCAAGTCTATTTCTCCTTTAAACCGGAGATAATGGGAGAGCAGTTTGCTGAATTTTGCAGAATGGCATTGCGCGAATTCGGCTTTCCGTGGCTTCCATTGTCGCTCGTTCTGGCTTTCGCGGGCCTGGCTGACGCCTTCAAGCGAGACCGTACGATCTTCTGGTTTCTCCTCACTATCGTGATCGCCGATTTGGCGTACGCCCTTAGCTACGAAATTGCGGAAGACAAAGACGCGTACTATCTGCCCACATTCATTTCCATCGCGATTGCCGCAGGACTCGGCATCCGATGGTTGATCCGGAGCGCCGTTTCCAAATCCTTACCGGGCGTGAAGCCATCTCATCTGCCGATTCCAAGCCACCGCCGGCCTTTGGCAGTAGTAGTTGCCGTTCTGGTTGTTTCCACGATCACCCTTACAGCGAACTGGCCGTTCAATAATCGCAGGCACTACTTCATCGCACACGATTATGTCGACAATCTGCTCAAGACGATCGCGCCCAACGGGCTCCTGCTCACGCTCGATTGGCAAGTCGTGTCGCCCATGTTTTATGCGCAGGAGATCGAACAGCTTCGGCCGGACGTAAAAGTAGTGGACATCAATCTTCTACGGCGCTCGTGGTATTTCGATTATCTAAAACACGCTTATCCCGGCTTGATCGAGCGATCGCGCGAAAAAATCGACGTATTTGTCGAAAATCTCAAAGAATGGGAGCGCGATCCCCGGGCTTTTGCCAGGAGTCCGGCGCTGACTCAAAGAATCAGCGCAGCATTTTTAGAGATGATTCAATCAATGGTGACGAATGAAAGCCGGGTCGCGCCGGTTTATATGACGAACGATTTGATTTCCTCCGACTCAGTCAACGGCGAGCTGACCCGATGGCTGACGCAAAAATATCAATTGGTTCCAGAAGGACTTGTCTTTAATCTCGCGGACGGTCAGGGTTTTCATGATTCGCCTGATGTGCATCTGGAAGTCCGCGGCCTTGCGGACGGGACATTGCGATTCGGAAAAGGTGACCCCGTCAACGCTAAAGTACTGCCGTCCTATGCGAACATGTTGATCAATCGCGGACGCTATCTTGCTTTATTCGGTCAGCATGAGCGTGCCATTGCTGCCTTCAAACAGGCGCTCATGCTCAATCCGAATCTGCCCTTGGCGCGGCAGGGCCTCGCCGAAAGTGCGGCTAAAGCACGGCATCCGTAACGCAGTCCGCCTTTCGTCAGACCCTGCATAGGTTGCGACTTCGGTAAATTAACCGGCCGGCACGTCACGAGAAGAAGTTGATTTTGACAAGGTAGGGATCGCCGCTAAATTTCCCACCCGCCGCCGGGTTGGCGGCTTAACATTTTAGGCAGGAGCCCATGTTTCTCTCAAGAGACTGGGGCGATAGAACTGCAAATCAACATGCAAAGAAATCGAAGCAAACGTTATCGCGCAGCGTCGCAACAGATAGATCGGGTAAAGGCCTACAATCTCCATGAGGCCGTCTCGACCCTGAAAAAATTTCCGCCGACAAAATTTGATCAAACCGTGACTGTCTCATTCCGGCTTGGTGTTGATCCCAAGCAATCCGATCAGATGGTCCGAGGGACCTGTCCGCTTCCGCATGGAAGCGGCAAAAAAGTCCGGGTTCTGGTTTTTGCTGAGGGCGAGGCGGCGCAGGCAGCCAGGGAAGCAGGCGCGGAGTTTGTTGGAATGAAAGATCTAATCCAGAAATGTCAGGAAGGTTTTCAAGATTTTGATGTCGCAATTGCAACGCCGGCAGCGATGGCGGAAGTCCGGAAATTAGGGAAGGTACTCGGGCCGCGTGGACTGATGCCGAATCCCCGCACGGGGACCGTAACTGACGACACAGCGAAAGCTGTGCAGGAAGTAAAAGCAGGGCGCGTGGAGTTTAAACTGGATAAAAACGGCAACGTGGCGGTGCCTGTTGGAAAATTTTCGTTTGAGGAAAATGCTTTGATTGAAAACGGAAACGCGGTAATTGAGGCGGTCGTTCGAGCTCGTCCCGCCTCAGCGAAAGGGCGGTACGTTGAAGGTATGACAATCAGTGCGACCATGTCCCCCGGCGTTCGCGTCGATCCAGCGCCGTATTTGAATGTGTAGTCTTCGAGACGCAATGTCGAAATAAGATGAGACCAGAAAAAACCAGCGTCGTTTCCGAGCTTTCCGAGAAGTTGAAACGCTCTCCCTTCGTACTCGTAACTGATTACCAGCACATGAAGGTCATCGATTTTAGTGAACTGCGAAACCGGCTTGCTCCAGCCGGCGCGGAGATGCACGTGGTGAAGAATAATTTCCTCAAACGTGCCATGACCGATTCTGGTTTTCCTGATGCGAGCGAAAACCTGACAGGTCAGACAGCCGTTGTGACAGGTGAGAATGATGTGGCGCCCGTGGCCAAAATTTTCAAGACGTTTGCGGCTGAATTCAAAATCGCAGCACTGAAGATTGGTTTCGTTGATCGGGCTGTTCTTTCCGCCACGGATTTGGAGAAGTTGGCGGATCTGCCGGCTCGCGAAGTTTTGCAGGCGCAATTGCTCGGCTTACTCTTGTCTCCCGCAACACGCTTGGTGCGCTTGCTGAATGAACCAGGTTCTGCGTTGGCACGGCTATTGAAGGCAAAGGCAGAAAAGGGGGACGCCGCGCAAGCGACGACGTAAAATGGTTTTTCCGCTCGCAATGGCGGGACGGGAAGTAAACAAAAACTGTCCGGATCAGTGGCCACTGGCCTTAATTTTCCGAAGGCTTTCGGAATCGGCAATTGGAGGAAATAAGAAATGGCAGACACAGATAAATTAGTGGAGCAACTCAGCGGCCTGTCGGTGCTTGAGATTGCTGGGTTGGTCAAGCAACTGGAAGAAAAGTGGGGTGT
>Ga0193721_1000444_pt1 | contig 11781 bp, 12 predicted proteins | sample U2s2metaG_FD_145078 | JGI IMG/M metagenome (GOLD analysis project Ga0193721, IMG submission 145078) | Soil microbial communities from a riparian zone of the East river system, Colorado, United States - U2s2 | ecosystem: Environmental > Terrestrial > Soil > Riparian zone | place: USA: East River...
GTCGACTTCTTCGGTGGTCGCAAGGTCACGAAGGGGATGGCGGGGCTGATCACCGTCGCCGACTGGGCGGACCACTACAGCCAGATGGCGATCTACCTGCGCTTGAACGGGCTGCTGCCGCCGACGGCCAAGAAGGCGAGCGACTAGCGGTCCCGTAGAACTTCGCGGGCGGCATTGTAGCCGCACGCGCCCATGACGCCCCCGCCCGGGTGCGTCGCCGAGCCGCAGAGGTAGAGCCCCCTGATGGGCGTGCGGTAGTCGGCGTACCCGGCCAGGGGGCGCAGGAAAAAGAGCTGCGACAGGGTCATCGCACCCTGAAAAATGTTCCCTCCGGTGAGCCCGAAGCGGCGCTCGAGATCGAGCGGCGAGAGCACCTGCCGATCGATCACCGAGCGCTTGAAGGTGGGCGCGTATTCGTTGAGGATGTCGAAGCAGCGGTCGGCGAACCGGTCCTTCACCTGGTCCCAGGTGGTGCCGCGCAGCTGGTACGGCGCGTACTGCACGAAGAACGACATGACGTGCTTCCCGGGCGGCGCGACGGTCGTGTCTACCACCGACGGGATGGTGCACTCCAGGATCGGATCGGCCGACGGGCGGCCGTATTTGGCGTCGTCGTATGCTCGCTCCATGTACTCGAGCGTCGGCGCCAGGTGAATCGTGCCGCGCAGATGCGTGTTCGGGGCCAACCCACTCCCCCGCACCGCGGTGAAGTCCGGGAGTTCGGACAGCGCGACGTTGATCTTGAACGAGGCGCTCGAGTAATCGATGCCACGCACGGCCGCCACGAAGTCGGCGGGGAGGTCGCCCGCCTCGAGCAGCTGCAGGAACGTCACGTGCGCGTCGACGTTCGAGGCGATCTTCTTGGCGTGGAATTCGGTGCCGTCCTCGAGCGCCACGCCCTTCACCCGGCCGCGGCGCGTCGTGATCTTCGCCACCGGGCTGTTCACCCGGATCTCCGCGCCATGTGCCCGCGCCGCGGAGGCGAGCGCTTGCGTGATCCCGCCCATGCCACCGCGCACGTACCCCCACATGCCGCGCACCCCATTGCACTCGCCCATCACGTGATGGAACAGCACGTACGCCGTGCCCGGGACCGTGGGTGAGGCCATGGCGCCGATGATCGCGTCCGTGGCGAGGGCGATCTTCAGCTCTTCCGACTCGAACCAGCGGTTGAGGATCGGCAGCGCGGCCCCCGTGAGGATCTCGAGCGCCCCCGGGCCGTCCTTTCCGAGCTTCAGGAAGCGCCAGCCGAGCCCGGCGAGCTGGGCGAGGTTCTTGGGCCGCATTGACCACGGGTTGGGCGGCGTCTGGAGCAGCGTGGGCTCGATGAAGTCCGCGACCCGCTCGAGCATCGCTTCATACCGGGGCAGCGCCTCGGCGTCCTGGTGGGAAAACTTGGCCACCTGTTGCCGAGTCATCTCCTTGTCCGGGCCCATCAGGAGGAAGCGCCCGTCGGGGAAGGGGGTGAACGACGAGGGGCTGCGCGGTAGCAGCTCGAACCCGTGCCGGCCGAGCTCCAGGTCGCGAATGATCTCGGGACGGAGCAGACTGTTCACATAGGCGGCGGTGGATACCTTGAAGCCGGGCCACAGCTCCTCCGTGACACAGGCTCCGCCCACCACGTCCCGGCGCTCGAGCACCAGCACGCGCATGCCGGCGCGCGCGAGGTACGCCGCGGTGACGAGGCCGTTGTGGCCGCCGCCCACGATGATGATGTCATACGACCCGGACATGACGATCCCTTCTGTGGTGCCGTATGGTGCCGTATGTTACGACCAGGGTAGCGACTGAAGGGACAGGAGCAACCCGATGGCGCAGTCCCCGATGACGCTGACGCGGTTGTTCGCGATCGCCTGGTGTGCCGTCCCGCCGCTCGCGACGGGCGCGTGCAGCCACCACCACTCCGCCGCCGAATCCGCCGCGCCCGTTCCCGAGCCCCGCGGCCCGGTCACCCTGCGAGTCAGCAACAGCAACTGGTCGGACGTGAGAATCTACCTCGTGCGCGGCGCCATGTGGGTGCGCCTCGGGATGGTGACGACCAACGGGAGGGCCGAGTTCATGATTCCGGCGGACTTGCTGAGCGGGGCGGGAACCGTCACCCTGGTCGCGGATCCGGTGGCCGCGAAGGGCTCCTGGACGTCCGCCCTCCCGGTGATCTCACCCGGCGACGAGTTCGAGCTTGTCGTCGAAAACTTCCTGCAGTACTCGCACCTGGTGGTGAGATAAGACATTGCGGATTGTGGATTTCGAATTGCGGATTGAACGCGCCAGACCATCACCAATCCGCAATCCGAAATCGCCAATCCGCAATCGCTCAGGGCCTCCGCCGCGGCCGCTCCAGCAGCGAGCCCAGCTCGGGCGGTATCTGCATCCCGAAGATCTCGTGCATTGGAGCGGTGACCACGATGGACCGGGGCCCGGGTGCTCCCTGGCTGCCTGTCGAGCCGGTAGCGCCGGCTTGCCCGGGAGCGCCGTCCGCCGCATCGGGGCAGCGTCGATTGCCCGCGTCAGTGCCCCCCTTGCCGCCCTTACCGCCTCTGCCTCCGGCGCCCCCTGGGCCGCCCGGTCCACCGGGGCCGCCCGCGCTGCGGCCGGTCACGATGCCGGCCATGAACGGGTTGTCGGCGGGCACGATCACGTTGATACGCCCGCCGCGCCCGCCCGAGCCTCCGGGTCCGCCGCTGCCGCCGTTCCCGCCCGGGCCGCCGGGCTGCGCCGGGCAACCGGCGGCCCCGGCGGCGCCCTCGTTCCCCGCGCCACCCGCGACTCCCGTACCACCCCGGCCACCGCGCGATTCGATCACGAGCCAGTCGGCGGGCGGCACGGCGCTCGCGTCCTGCAAGACGTAAAACGCCGGCGCCACCCCGACCTGGATCCCGGACACGAACAGCTTGTCGTAGAACGGCGAGCGGAGCACGGCGAGCCGCACGGTCACGTCGGGCCCGTTGTCTCCCGACTGCGCCGGACCACCCGGCTCACCGGTGAACCCGAACGCGTGCGGCATGCAGCTGTACTCCGGCGGCACCACGACGGTGTTCGTCACGCTCGGCCTGACCCGCAGCGCCGCCGTGAGCCGGAACCCCGTCGTCGCCGTGGCGAGCGGATCTCGGTCCATCACCCAGTCGCCGTCCTCCTGCGTCACCGCGTCGGGACTGGTGCGATCGAGGAACACCACGTGCAGGCGCGGCGGGTGCTTCTTGTCGTAGGAGCGGGAGAACGGCACCCGCGAGCCGTCGAGCAGCACCGCCTCGTAGTTGGCGGACATCGCCGCGCCGGGACAGGCCCGCACGTATGCGGTGACGATCCGGATATCGCGGATCTGCGCGACGAGGCCGGGATCGGGAGCGAAATCCGCCGGGGGGGCGTGGGAGCAGGCGCAGACCAAGAGCGTAGCACAGCACGTCGTCACGCACAGGCGTCTCACGGGTTCTCCTCCCGCACGAACCTCCCGCTCTCGGCCTCGAATACCCTGATGCGGACGATCACGCCCGCGCGCCGCTCATCCACGATTCTTGCGTGGACGATGCGCCGGTCGGCCGTAGGCCGATAGAGAATCCAGCTTCCTGCGGGCGCGGCGGCCGCGATCCCGTCGCAGGGGCGTGAGCGGGGCCGGGGCTGGCGGCCGGGGGGCACGCCCGGTATCCACACCCGGCACTCGCCGGGCTTCGGGAGATGCCCGGGGGGGACGCCCAGCCTCGCCGCCGTGCTCGGGCCCTCGGCACGGGCTGCGGGGACCACGAGCACCGTTCGCGTGGCTCGGGTGCACCCAGCCGTGAGGGCAAAGCCGAATGCGGCGACGGTAACGAGCAGCGATCGCATGCTGATCCTCGGTGTCTCAGGCCGTCACAAAATGTGAAACCGGGTCGCAATAGGCAAACTTGCCGGGGGGGTCGGGCCTTCCTATTGTTGTCGCTGTATGTCTGGTTTCTCGCGCCGCTCGTTCCTCCACGCGTCCGGTTTCGCGTTCCTCGCACTCGCCGCGCGCCGCCTCGCCGCTTTCGCAGGGCCGCGGCCGTGGACCGACGTGCCGTGGAAAGTACAGCAGGTCCTGAAGCAGTTGTTCGGCGACCGTCCGGTGCAGGAAGGGCACGTCCAGCTCGACGTGCCCACCGTGGCAGCGGACGGGCGGGTCGTGCCCGTGATGATCGAGTCCGACCTGCCGATGGCCGATGCCACGTACGTCAAGGCGATCCATCTGCTGGTGGACAACAATCCGGACATCCACCTCGCCGAGTTCCGGCTCACGCCGCAGCTCGGCCATGCGTTCCTGAGTACTCGGATCAAGATGCGCATGACGTCGCCCGTGCGGGCCATCGTCGAAACTTCGGACGGCGTGCTGTGGGGGACGGCGGCGGATGTGCGCGTGACCCTCAACGGCTGCGGCTGAGATGCCGCTCCGGCTCGAGCTCGGCGCCGCGCGGATCCTCGTCCCGACCGGTATTCACCGCGGGGACGTGATCGATGTCCGGGCGCTGGTGGAGCACCCCATGGCCACGGGGTTGTTTCGCGACGCGGACGGCCGTCCCATTCCCGCCCATTTCATCAACGACGTGCGCGTGATGTACGGCGACCGGGAGGTGGCGCGGTTCGTCTGGACCTCCGGTATCAGCCGAGACCCGTTCGTGCAGTTCTCCTTGCGGGCGGACCGCGAAGCCGAGCTAAGGTTCATATGGAAGGACAACAGGGACGGCGTCTTCCAACAGTCCGTCGACATCAGATTCGTAGCATAACGCTCTTCGTAGCCGTGGCTCTGAGCTCGCAGCAGCTGCCCGTCCGCGAGGTGGCCTCCGGCGTCTACGTTGTGCTCGGCGACACAGGCCGCGGCTCCGAGGGTCGGCCGAACGCCGGCTTCATCGTGACCGGTGCGGGCGTCGTCGTGATCGATGCGCTCGCGAGCCCGGCGCAAGGGGAGCAGCTCGTCGGCACGATCCGCTCGGTGACGCGCCAGCCGATCCGCTGGCTGGTGCTGACCCACCACCATCTCGATCATCACTTCGGGGCCATCGCGCTGCGGCGGGCCGGCGCCCGGGTGATCGCGCACCCCGACGTCTCGACCGGGGTGGACGAGCAGAGTCGGGAAGCGGCCGAGTCGGCGTGGACGCTCGTGGTTGGGAAGAAACAGATGGCCGGCTTCGCCTACGCCGACGGGCCCGACATACCGGTCACGGAGGCCGATACGCTGCGGCTCGGGCGCCAGACGATCGTCGTGGGGCACCCCTGGCGCGGGCCCGCGCATACGGTGGGAGACCTGATCGTCTGGCTCCCGGGCGAGCGCGTGCTGTTCGCCGGGGACCTGCTGATCGAAGATGGAGTGACGATGGTGGTCGACGGTACCTCGCTGGGGCTCGTCGCGGCGCTCGATACGATCGCGGCACTGCGGCCACGGATCGCGGTGCCAGGGCACGGAGCCTTGCCGCGGGATCCCGCAGCGCTGATCGCGCGGACGCGCGGATACATCATGGGTCTGCGGGCCGCGATGCGCGGCGCGATCGAGCGGCACCGCTCCCTCAACCGCGCGCTCGACGCGCTGCCACCCGCCGACGACGGGCGCCCCGTCTCCCTGCACTCGCGCGAGCGCCGCAACGCGAATCGCGTATATCTCGAGGTCGAGAAGGACATAATGGGACTGGAGCCATGACCATATTGCTCGTGTGGGCCGCGCTGGCGCAGTCGCCGCGCCTGATCTCCACTGCCGACTTGAGCGCCTCGTTCGGGCAGCGGGATTCGGGCGTCACGGTGATCGACGCGCGGAACGACTATACGCTCTATTTGGAGGCGCATCTCCCCAGGGCCGTCTACCTGAACGTCGAGGAGCTGCGCGCCGCCGACCGCGGCGTCCCGAACAAGGTCCTCGGCCTGCCATCGTATGCCGCCCTCTTCTCCCGACTCGGGATTCGATTGGACCGGCCGGTCGTGGTGTACAGCGCGGGAGAGACGCGCGACATCGACGCGACGTATCTCGCCTGGATCCTGCAGGGGCTGGGCCACTCGTCGGTCTCCGTGCTGGACGGCGGGTTCGGGAAGTGGAGCGTCGAGAATCGCCCGGTCACACGTCGCTACCCCGCCGTCGAGCCCACCACGTTCGCGCCCGCCGGGTTCACTCCGGACCGCGCTCTGCGCGAGGACGTGCAGGCGGGGCTCGGCGCGCCCGGTGTCGTGATCGTGGACGCCCGCACCCCCGATCAGTACGCGGGACGGGCGGGCGCCCAGCTGCGGCGCGGCCACGTGCCCGGCGCGGTCAACCACTTCTGGCAGGGCGACCTGACCAAGGTGGACTTCGCCACGGTGTGGAAGTCGCGCGAGGAGCTGCGGGCGAGCTACGCGGCGCAGGGGATCACGGCCGACAAGACCATCATCGCGTACTGCAACGGCGGACTCGAGTCGAGCCACGTCTACTTCGCGCTTCACAACGTGCTCGGTTACCCGCGGGTGCGCGTGTACGACGGATCGTTCACGGAGTGGAGCGAGCGCGTCGAACTGCCGGTAAAGACGGGCGAGCAGCCGTAAGTCGCAAGCCGCAAGCCGCAAGCAGGACGCGCTCTTGCGCCTGGTGCCTTGCGACTTGAGGCTTAGCGCCATGGACCACGCCGGTTACGGGTTGATCGAGACCATGCGCGTCCGCGAGGGACGCATCGCCCTGCTCGATCGCCATCTCATCCGACTCGAGCGCTCGCTGCGGGAGCTCGGGCTTCCCCGGCCGTCGCAGGACGTGGCGGCGTTGGTCGCGCCGTTCGCGGGCATGGATGAGGCCGTCCTCCGAGTCGACGTGCAAGGCGGGCGGGCGAGCGTGACCGTCCGCGAGCTACCGCCCCTCGAGCCGCCGGTGGTGATCACGGCGTCCGAGCGCCATCAACCGTATCCCCATAAGACGACCGAGCGCGATCCCTTCCTGGACGCGGCCCAAGAAGCCGAGGTCGCGGACGCCGACGACGCGCTGCTCCTCACGCGCGAGGGGTGGGTGGCGGAGGGAACCGTGTGGACCGTGTTCTGGTGGGATGGCGACGAACTGCGTACGCCGGCGCTCGAGCTCGGGATCCTGCCCGGGATCGGGCGGGCGCGCCTGCTCCAGGTCGCGCCGCGCGTGGAGCAGGGCCGTTACCCGGAGACGGCGCTCGCGGGCAAGAGCCTGTTCCTGACGAACGCGGTGCGCGGCGTGGTACCGATCGCGATGCTCGACGGGGCCCCGGTGCCGCCCGATCCCCGCAGCGCCGAGCTGGCCCGCCGTTTCTGGCCCGAGGGCTGATCCTCGAAGGGCGCCTGGGAGCGAGTGCCCCGTGCTCTCGATCCGGTGCTGGCCCGTCGGGCCGCGGTGGAGCGCGCCACCATTGCGGCGCTGCGTCGCTACACGCCGCGTCGGTTCGGGGCCGGATCGGCCTGTTCGTGCCGTGCCGGGAATGGCTGCCATCCTCCACGCGGCGGTGGCGACCCGTGGCGCAGCGTGTGGAGGCGCATGTCGGGCCGGCTGGCTGCAACACCGACACCATGCTCCTCGAGCCCTACGCAGGGTGCTTCGCCGAACACTTTCGGCGCTGCCGCGAAGGCATCGCGCCCATCCCCACCCGGGCCTCGGACCCCAAGCTCCGCCTGGCGCTTCTGGCCTGCCGGTCGACCGATTAGATTCTGCTCGCCGACCGGCGTCGTGGTGGCTGTAGCTCAATCGGTTAGAGCGCTGGACTGTGGCTCCAGAGGTTGCGGGTTCAATTCCCGTCAGCCACCCTGTAGGTCCGTAGCTCAATTGGTAGAGCACCGGTCTCCAAACTCGGCCCCGCTATGCGGGGCCGTTGTTTTATTGGTGAGTTTGTGCTCAGGGAGGAGCCACTGGCAACTTTTGGCAAACATGGACCGGCAAAGTAATGGCAAAGTGACTGCGCTGATTCTGCGACGCCCGGGAGAAACGGCCCAAGAACAGCAGCGCGTCCCACTACCATGTTCGCTCCCGGACGCGGCGCTCGACCGTCGATGGTGCCGGGAACGGCGCACCGAACAATTCACCCCAGTGCTGTACCTCGGTCTCGTCCCACCTGCTGTGCTGCACGTGCTCGAGGTGCCGAAGCGCCCGCAGCAACTTCTCCTTGAACCGATCGGCGCCGGAGCTCTCCCAGCGCGCGGCGACATTGACGGCGGGCAGGGCAGGGTCAGCGATGGTGGGCTGACCCCAAGGCAGCACGTTGCCGCGCCGGCCACCGTCCCACGCATAGAGATCTTGGAGCAGCGTGGCGAACGCCTCTTCTATCGGCCCCGAGAACCGCCCCGGGCTAGCTGCGATCACGTGATACACGGCGCATTCGAGCACGAATGAGCTCGGTCGGTCTGCTGCGGCCACTCTGGCCTTGGCCCATGCCTTCGCCAAGCGTACCAGCCGGGAGTAGTTGCCGTTCGTTCGCGCGCCGAGCGCCTGGACTAGCTCAAGCTGACGCTTCGGATGTGTTTCTATCCACCTGCGCACCTCTCGGTCTGGAATGTGCAGCGGACGCTCCGGGCCGTTGGGGGCCACCGCAAGAACGACGTCGAGTGTCATGTCAGACAGCGTGACCTTGACAGCACGTCTCTGGCGCCTCGTTCGGTAGCCGTCGTAGCGTTGAGCCAGCTTGCTCCGAAGGGACTCCATCGCTCGCTCGGGATCGTCTTCCATCCAGTCGGTCCCGACGACCACGATGATGTCAACGTCCTTGATGGGCTGTACCACCGTGTGGCGGGCATACGATCCATTCAAGAACGCGTCGAGGAGCTGCGGCCCAAAGTAGTGGTCGTTTTGAAGGTAGCCCCTGAGCGCGTTGCTGCTGCGCTGCGCCGCCGCGATCTGCGTGTCTGGCAGTGAGATCTTCTGGAGGAAGATGGTAAAGGCGTTGCTCACGAAGGACACGAGAATACCTATTCCCGAGGCGCAGGCGCGGCAGAGGAGGCGACAGCTCGCGCCGCTGGCAGCGCGCCTTGAATGTACGCAGGCCATTCAATCGCGGCGATCGTCCCGATCGCTTGAAGGCGGTGCACGAGACGCAGAAAGAACGTCACGAGGGCCGCGTCTGGCGGCGCGATCACGAGACCCTCCCTGCCATCGTCGCGCACGACCTCGAAAGCACCGGCTCCGAGCACGCAGCCCAGATCCAGTCGCGCACTGTCGCTGAGTTCCGCGAATGCCTTCTTCAAGCTGTCCCCTAGGCCATCCTTCCAACTTGCCGCCAACGCCAGCACGCCGGCGAGGATCTCCGTGGGCGGGCGCGGGGGCTTCTTTTCCCCACGGTCGAGTATTGCCGTGCTGGTCCGAAAGAGTTGTCGAACAGACGCCGCTTTCGCACCAGCCGCCTTAACGTAGGCCGCGGTGAGTTCCTGCTTGGCCTCAAACACCGCGTAGACGCTCTCGGCCGGTACGAAACACGTCCCACCTTCCTGCAGGAAGAGAGGGCAGTAATGGGCGTCGTGAATGATGACGTCGATTTGCTCACTGATTCCGCCACGGCTGTCCACGACTTGGCCCTTGCACACGCGATAGCGCCTCGGGAGGTGGAGAGTGAGCATGTCACGCCACCGCTCCTCGGAGGCGTCGCCTTTGAGGCCCGGGTGGTCAATGACCCCGCGGGCCCGTTCGAGCTCGGAGCGAAGTGCCGCTTGATGTCCCAGAAACAGCCGCTCCAACACTGGTCGCCCTTCGGGCTTCGTCACGCTGCCTCCTTCCTCGTTCCGGGACGATGGGGAGAAGTGGGGCCCAGCCATTCACCAGTCACGCACCACAACTCGTAGTAGTACAACCAGAAAGCTGCCCACGGGATGATCGTTTCTGCCAAGGACTCTCGCGGGCTCCATTGCCATTCTTTGGGCCAGTACAGGCAGAGTGAGCCATCCGGGTAGCGATGCCAAGCATCCTTGCGGATTGATGGTCGTTCCACGTGCACGACTGGCATTCGATCGGGCTCGTGAACGATCACGACGTCGTACGCTTGCGATTCGGGCGTCGGCTGCAACGTGCCCTTCCACTGCACTCCACCGGCTCTGGTGACCCGCCAACGGAACTGGGGAAACGCGGTCTTCATCGCAGCCCGATGGAAAAGTGGGTTCTCACGGGACCGAGGAGCATGGTGGCGACGGGTCACATGCCGTGGAACCGGGTAGGCCGGGTAGCGACGACCGCCGGACCTCCGATCACGCGCCCGGAGGAGGCGATCTTGGTCACGCCGGGTTGATGCGCCGCGGCCTCCTCGCGGATCGCGCGCTTCACTTCGTCGTCCGTAGGCCACCGGCTGCCGAACACCCGCTTCCACTCTTCGCTGGCGGCAGCCTCGTCCTCTGTCGCGAGCGCACGTGCGGCTGCCCGGCGCGCTTCTCGAGCACGGCGCATGAATGTCTCGAAATGGGAACGCTCCCACCCCTTGGTGATGTAGTGCTCAGGCACCTGCGGGTCGAGGATGCGCGGGGCCGCTGTGCCGTTGTCCATCAGGTCGGCATACTTGTCGGTGATGTACACGAAGGCGTCGTGCACGTTGTCGGCCACCGAGCGGTCGCACAGGACGAGTGCGCCGTCCTCGATGGCGTAAAGGAGCATCACCTCCAATACGTAGCTCTTTGGCCTACGCCGCTCCATTTGCTCGTCGCGCCACGCCTTCACGAGCTTGATCAAAGGCACGACCTTCTCCCCGTTCGCCTGATTGACCTTCGTGAGGCGCTGGGCGTAGCCCAGCGGGTCTGACAGGATCCACTTTTGCTGCGGCCGATCGGGCACCTTGAGCGGCCGGTCGAGTCCGTTCTCCGCTGCGGCCGGCACAATGTCCAAGTACAGATCATCGGCGGGGAGTTCCAGACGTACCGAACGCCGCTGGCCCTCGGTGTTGATGACTGCGGCCGGGTATTCCTGAAGGGCCTTGTGGAGCTGAAGTAGCACTGCGTTTGGCGTGCGATCGAGCTGATCCCCTAGGATGAAGAGGAGGACGTCGACATCCGGGATCATTTCGATGGCGGTGTGACGGCTGTACGACCCGGAGAGCTGGGTGTGTGGCGCCTTCGTGGCGAACTCGTGCTGCTGCAGCCAGTCACGGACATCGCCGACGCGGACAGAAACGAGCGCCACGCGCTCGTCGGGTGGGTTGATCTTGGCCAGCAGCACATCGAAGTGGTGACGCATGTTCGGCATCGTGTCCTCCTCCTGACGTCCCCATGATGGAAGTAAGGCGTTGCAGTCTCCGATAGCTAATGTAAGCTATCAAAATGTCGTATGCAAGTGTTGTAATATTGATATTACAACAGCAAAAGTATACCTTTTCTGTCCAGGATGACGCTCTTCATACCAGACTCCAGCCGCCAGGGACGTGCCTTGGCTAAGGCGTTACGCCTTGGCCGAGTCCGCCGCTTAACACCGCGCGTCTACACCGACGAGTTCGAACCACCGGCAGAGAACATCATCCGCGACCATATCCTGGCGATCGTAGCGCAGCGATACCCCGATGCGTACGTCTCCCACAGTTCGGCCGCACTCCGCGGAATCGTGCAAGACACCTTGTTCCTCTCGGGCGGGGTGAATCGTTTTGCGACCTATCGCCTCCCCGGCGTACGTCTTGCGCGGGCTCCAGCGCTCCAACACCCGGAAGTCGAGGAGTTCCTCGCCCCCACGGCCGTGTCCCCCGCCCTAAGCGTCGACGCGGAGCATCCCAAGGTCCGTATATCAAGTCCCTTGCAGACTATCTTCGAGTGCTTGATGCCGGCTCGACGCTACTCACATCGACGCCTTCCCGATGCCGTCATCGCGGACCTTATTGCGCGCCTCGGACAAAGGGATCGCGTCCGAGGCGCGCA
>Ga0193721_1000445_pt1 | contig 11742 bp, 9 predicted proteins | sample U2s2metaG_FD_145078 | JGI IMG/M metagenome (GOLD analysis project Ga0193721, IMG submission 145078) | Soil microbial communities from a riparian zone of the East river system, Colorado, United States - U2s2 | ecosystem: Environmental > Terrestrial > Soil > Riparian zone | place: USA: East River...
TTTCCCCCGGGCGCCCGCTGAACTGTATCCCGTGGCCGCCGGTCTCGACCTCGATGATGGTGCCGTCCTTCTTGCGGTGCCGCCACATGCCGGCGGAGTGGAAACCGGTGGGCATCGTCGCGAGGTGCCGATGGAGGGCGGGAACGTCCTCGGCCGGTCGCAGGTCTTCGATTTGGAGGGCGAGGAATTCCTCGCGCGAGTACCCGTAGTGTCGGATCGCCGCCCCGTTCACGGCGAGCACCCGGTGTGTCACCAGGTCGAATACCCACACCGGGTACGGCGTGTTCTCGAACAGGGAGCGGTACTGCGCCTCGGACTCGCGCAGCGCCGCGACGGCCTGTTCCCGCTCCTCCTGGAGACGGCTCTCCCGCAGGGCCCGCTCGATCGCCTGGGGCAGTCGCGCCAGGTGATCCTTCAGGACGTAATCCGCGGCGCCCGCTTTCATGAACGCGACGGCCCTCTCTTCGCTGAGCGAGCCGGTGACCAAGATGACCGGAAGCGCGGGGCAATGCTCCTTCACGAACGCGAGCGCCGCCGACCCGTCGAAACCGGGGAGTCCATGATCGGACAGGATGACGTCGGGAGCGAAGACCCGCACCGCCTCCTCGAAGGCGCCGCGCGTGTCGACCCGTTGGCTGACGAAGCCCAGCCCGGACTTGGTGAGCTGGCGCTCGATCAGCGCGGCGTCGGCAGGCACGTCTTCGAGCAGCAGGACCCGTAGGGTCATGGGCGCGTCCATCGAGCAGTATGCGGCCCCACAGGATTCGCTACGGTGTCCGCAGTCACAATGGGCGGTGACAACGGGACCGGCGCCCAACGCAACCAATGGCGGAGCAGCGAGTTCTGCGAGTCGCGCCGCACCGCGCCCAGCTGGTCCGAGCCGCGTTCCCACGCCCTTCGCCGAGGCCGTGCGTCGGGCCCGCCGGGAACTCGCAGACGCGTTGGTTCATTAGTGAACCATCAGCCACCGAACCGTTGCATCGCAGTCGCCCGCATGTCACCCGTGGGGAGCAGCATCAGCCAGCCGGGTGGTGCGGCCCCACCCAAACGGGGGAGCCCGGCCTGGCTGCGCGAAGTCGCGGGAACATTGCCGATACATGGTTCATTCCTGCACTATCGGCTCGGTCGTTCATCACCTTCACCAGCGGGTATTCGCATGAAGCGTTCGATCAAACCGGCTACCTGGACCGCGGCGGGCGCGGTCGCACTTGTCGTCCTTGGGGGAGTGGCCGCGCGCCGGCGTGCACCCGTCGCGGGCGCCGCTCCGCCGCCACCGGAAGTGTCGGTCCTCACCGTCGTCCCCGAAACCATCGCCGCGCGTTACGAGTACGTGGGACAGGCGGCGGCATCGCGCTCGGTGGAAGTGCGGTCGCAGGTCACCGGGGTGATCCTCGCGCGCCCGTACGCCGAAGGCACGGACGTCGCGAAGGGAACACTGCTGTTCCGGATCGATCCGACGACCTACGAGGCCGCCTACCGCAGTGCCCAGGCGCGACTCGCCAACGCCGAGCGAAACCTGGCGCGCCTCAAGTCGCTGCTCGCTGCGCGCGCAGTGGCGCAAAAGGACTTCGACGACGCGCAGCAGGCATTCGACCAAGCGCAGGCCGCGGCCGATCAAACCAAAAAGGACTATGACGACACGTTCGTTCGCGCCGAGATCTCGGGGCGAGCCGGACGCGCCCAGCTGGAGCTGGGCGCCCGCGTGACCGGCTCCGCCGACCTGCTCACGACCGTCGAGCAGGTGGACCCCATCTACGTGAACTTCAGCCCTTCCGACGAAGACATGCTCGCCTTGGGGAGGGACATCGCGGACGGGCGGCTGCTCCTGCCCCCCGGCCCGCATGCGCTCGCCGTGCAGGTCACGCTCGCGGACGGCAGCCTCTTCCCCGCGACTGGCCAGCTCAACTTCGCGGACCTAGCCGTCCAACCGGCGACCGGCACGCTGCAGCTGCGCGCGCAGCTCGGCAACCCCCATCATGTGCTGCTCCCCGGGCAATTCGTGCGCGTGCGACTGCTCGGCCTCAAGCGGCCGAGTGCGATCCTCGTCCCGCAGCGCGCCGTGCAGCAGGGCCTGAACGGGCCGTTCGTCTACGTGGTGGGCGACAGCGGCACGGTCGCAGCGCGGGACGTGGTGGCCACTTCGTGGGACGGCGGATCGTGGCTGATCGAGCAGGGGCTCGAGGCGGGCGACCGCGTGGTCGTGGAGGGCGTGCAGAAAGTCACGCCCGGCCAGCCGGCGACGCCAGTGGCCTATCGGCCCGCGGCCGACAGCGCCGCGACCGTCGCTCGCGATAGCGCCTCGATCGCTCTCCCGGCCGCACCGCTGAGGATCCGGAGCCGGCCATGAGCGACGCCCCGCAGATCCGCAACATATTCATCCGGCGCCCGATCTTCTCGGGCGTCATCTCGATCGTGATCGTATTGCTCGGTCTGTACTCCCTGAGCCGGCTGCCGGTCGAGACCTATCCGCCGCTCACGCCTCCCGAGATCCAGGTGCAGGCCGTCTATCCGGGTGCGACCGCGCAGGACGTGGCCGATGCCGTTGCGGCGCCGATCGAGCAGCAGTTGTCTGGGCTCGAAGGCCTGCTGTACTTCAAGTCCGCGAACTCGAGCGACGGGATCATGAACCTGTCGGTCTATTTCGACGTCTCGCGCAACCCGGACCTCGCGGCGGTGGACGTGCAGAACCAGATCGCCCTCGCCGAGCCACAGCTGCCGCAGGAGGTGGTGCGGAACGGGATCACCGTGCGGAAGCGCCAGACCGCGTTCCTCGTCGTGCTCGCGCTCACCTCCGACGATCCGCGTTACGACGCGGAGTACCTGAACAACTACGCGAAGATCTATATCGACGACGAGCTCAAGCGGCTGCCCGGCGTGGGGGACGCGAGCACGTTCGGCCAGCTCGAGTTCTCGATGCTGTTGAGCCTCGACCCCGACCGGATGGCGCAGCTCGGCCTCACCGTGTCGGACGTCGCCGCCGCCGTGCAGGAGCAGAACACCACGAATCCCGCGGGCCGCATCGGGCGGGAGCCCTCCCCGCCGGGGACCGAGCTCACCATTCCCGTGATCACCAGCGGGCGGTTGAAGGAACCGAGCGACTTCGAGCGCATCATCGTGCGGGGGCGGCCCGACGGCTCCCTCGTCCACCTCTCGGACATCGGCGAAGCGCACCTCGGCGCGCGGAACTACGACCTCGCCGGGCGGTTAGACGGCACGCCGACGTCGTTGACCCCGGTCTTCCTCCGTCCGGGGGCGAACGCCCTGGAGGTGAAGCGCGCGGTCGTGGGCCGGATGACCGAGCTCGCCAAGGGGTTCCCGCAGGGCGTCCGCTGGTCGATCGCGTTCGACACGACGCCTTACGTCACCGCCTCGATCCACGAGGTGGTGAAGACCCTGTTCGAAGCGCTGCTGCTCGTCACGCTCGTCGTGTTCGTGTTCCTGCAGAGCTGGCGGGCGACGCTGATCCCGGTGCTCGCGGTGCCCGTCTCGGTCATCGGCGCCTTCTTCGGGATGCAGGTGCTCGGGTTCTCGGTCAATCTGCTGACGCTCTTCGGCCTGGTGCTCGCGATCGGGATCGTCGTGGACGACGCGATCGTCGTGATCGAGAACGTGGAGCGTATCATGGCCCAGGAGGGTCTATCGCCCGCGGTCGCCGCCGACCGCGCGATGCACCAGGTGAGCCGGGCGTTGATCGCCATCGTGCTGGTGCTCTGCTCCGTGTTCGTTCCGGTCGCGTTCCTGGGAGGCATCACCGGCCTGATGTACAAGCAGTTCGCGATCACCATCGCGGTGTCGGTGGTGCTGTCGGGAATCGTGGCGCTGACGCTGACCCCGGCGCTGTGCGCCGTGCTCCTCAAGCCCACTGACCCCGGTCGCACGTCCGGGGCGATGCTGAGCCGGGTGTTCGATCGCTTCAACCGCGGCTTCCGCTCGGTGACCGAGCGCTACCTCGGCGCCGCCGGCCGAGTGATCGACCGCCCCCGTACGTTCTTCGCGGCCTTCGGGGTGGTGATCGCCCTGCTGTTCGTCCTCATGCGTTCCGTGCCGACCGGGTTCCTTCCCAACGAGGACAAGGGGTACTTCGGGATACTCATCGAGCTGCCGGACAACGCCTCGCGCCAGCGTACGGACGCGGTGGTGCAACAGATCGAAGGCTTTCTCCGGCAGCAACCGGCGGTCAATCACGTCGTCTCGCTCGTCGGTCTCAACTTCCTCCTGAATGCGAACCAGACGAACGTGACGATGATGTTCGTCACGCTGAAGCCGTGGGAGGAGCGGACCACACCGCAGGATCAGTTCGCCGCCGTGCTCGGCGCCGCGAACGGCCATCTCTTCCAGCGGCGGGACATGCGCGGGTTCGCGTTCAACCTGCCCGAGATCATCGGCCTGGGCACGACCGCGGGCCTCGAGATGAACTTGCAGGACCGGGGCGTGAACGACGTGACGAAATTCGCGGGCCTGACGGGCGAATTCGCGCGCGACGCCAACGCGCTCCCCGAGCTGCGCGGCGTGTACCCGGCCATCCGGGTGAACACGCCGCAGCTCTTCGTGCAGGTGGACCGGGAGAAGGTGAAGGCGCTCGGGATCTCGCTCACCGATCTGTTTCAGACGCTGCAAGCGTCCCTCTCGACGCTCTACATCAACGACTTCAACCGGTACGGCAAGACCTACCGCGTGCAGGCGGAGGCGCAGGCGCGGTTCCGCCAAACCCCCGAGGACATCGGGCGACTGTACGTCCGAGGGCCCAACCAGCAGATGGTGCCCGTGTCCGCCCTCACGCACACCGAATTCCGGGCCGGCCCGAGCGTCATCACGCGGTTCAACGGCTTCACGTCGGCGCTGGTCGTTGGGGCCCCGGCGCCCGGGAAGAGCTCCGGGGAAATGCTCGCCGCCGTGGAGCGGCTCGCCCAGGACAAGTACGCCGCCCGCGGCGTAGGCTACGCGTTCAGCGGGCAGTCCTATCAGGAGCGCGCCTCGAGCGGGCAGGGCCGTGTCGTGTTCGTGCTCGGACTCGTTATGGTGTTCCTGGTGCTCGCCGCGCAATACGAGAGCTGGTCGATCCCGTTCGCGGTGCTGCTCGGCGTGCCGTTCGGCACGCTCGGCGCTCTGCTCGGCGTGTGGCTGCGCGGGATGGCGAACGACGTTTACGTGCAGATCGGCCTGATCGTCGTCGTGGGTCTCGCGGCGAAGAACGCGATCCTGATCGTCGAGTTCGCCAACGAGCTGCGTGCTCAGGGGCGGTCGATTCGCGATGCCGCGCTCGAGGCCGGGCGGGAGCGGTTGCGGCCCATCCTGATGACGTCGTTCGCGTTCATCCTCGGCGTCACGCCCTTGCTGACGTCCAGCGGCGCCGGCGCCGCGAGCCGTCACTCGATCGGCACCGGTGTCTTCTTCGGGATGCTCGTCGCGACCCTGGTCGGAGTCTTCTTCATCCCGCTGTTCTTCACGGCGATCCGTACCGTGAGCGAGCGGGGCCTGTTCCGCCGCGAGGCGCGGGCCGTCGTCCCGCGAACCGTGCCCGCTGCGGTGGAGGGCGACTGACATGCGCCGAGTCGCCTCGCGCGCGTTCGTCGCGCTGATCGCTCTGATCGCTCTCATCGGGGCGTGTGCGGTGGGACCCGGATATCGCCGATCCTCGGTCGGCATGCCGGACGGCTGGCGGCGACCGGCGGCGTCCCAGGACTCGCTCCGGCCGTTCTACGACTCGTTGCGTACCAGCCGCGACACGCTGCTGCCGCCCGGGGCGGATACCGCGCGCGTGCCGTTCGCGTACGACACCGCGCCGGCACGGCCGGGTGCGGATTCGGGCGCAGCGCTCCGGTGGCTCGACCTGATCCAGGATTCCGTGCTGCGGCAGCTCGTGGACACCAGCCTGCGGGAGAACCGCGACATGCGCACCGCGCTCGCCGTGATCGACGAGTTCCGCGCTCAGTACCGGGCCACCCGGGGCGCGCTCGTGCCGGAGCTCACCGCCAACGGTCAGGCCGGTCGCAGCCGAGCCGTGTTCGGCACGTTCGGGGCGCAGACGTTCGACGTCTACAAGGCGACCGCCGACCTGAGCTGGGAGCTCGATCTGTGGGGCCGGATCCGCCGCGGCACGAGCGCCGCACGCTCGGACCTCGCGGCCCGCGAGGAGGACCGGCGCGCGCTGCAGTTGTCGCTGATCGGCGACGTGGCGACGGCGTACTTCGACCTGCGCGCGGCCGACTTGAACCTCGCGATCGCGCGCCGCACCCTCGACTCGCGACGGCAAACGCTCGCGCTCGCCCGCCGGCGGCTCGACCAGGGTCTGATCTCGGAGCTCGACGTCCGCCAGTTCGAGGCCGATGTGGCGAGTCCGGCGGCGAGCGTCGCCGACTTCGAGCGGCAGGTGGCGCAACAGGAGAACGCGCTGAGCGTCCTGGTCGGGCGCAACCCCGGCGCCATCGCCCGGGGCCGCGCGCTCACCGAGATGGCGGCGCGGATATCGGTCCCCGCCGGCGTGCCGTCCGCGCTGCTCGCCAATCGGCCCGACGTCCGGAGCGCCGAAGCGACGCTCCGTGCCGCCACGGCCCGAATCGGCGTGGCGCAGGCCGCCTTCCTGCCGACCTTCACCATCACCGGTCAGTACGGCAGCCAGAGCACCGATTGGTCGAAGTGGTTCGGGTCCGGGACCAACGTGTGGCAGGCCTTCGCCGGAGTATCGATCCCGATCTTTACCCAGGGCCGGCCGGGGGGGGGCGAGCAGGTCAACGTCGCGCAGGCGCGGGCATCGCAGGCGCTGGTTGCACTGCGCGAAGTGGAAGACGCACTCGTGGGGCTGCGCACGGCTCAGGACCGGAGCGCGGCGCAGGAGCGACAGGCGATCGCGCTGCGCCGGGCGCTCGAGCTCGCGGACATGCGTTATCGCAACGGTGTATCGAGCTACCTCGACGTGCTGGACGCGCAACGCGGCCTGTTCGGCGCCGAGCTGGCGCTCACTCAGGCGGAGCGGGATCAGCTCGTCGCCGCCGTGCAGCTGTATCGCGCCGTGGGGGCAGGGTGGCCCGCCGCCAAGGAGTGAGCCATAATGAGGCCGTGCGCAAGCGGCCCCGAAAAGGCGCGCGCCGGCCGGCGGCCGACTCGCTCGTGTTCTCGTTTCTGAGCGCGGCGGACGCCGTGGAGGCGCGCCTCGAAGCGGCGTTGAGTCCGACCGGATTGTCTCTGGCGAAGCTCGCGGTGCTCCACGTCCTGGCGGAAGCGAAGGAGCCCTTACCGCTGTCCGATCTGGCCGCGCGCCAGCATTGCGTGCGCTCCAACATCACCCAGCTGATGGATCGCCTCGAGAAGGACGGCCTGGTCCGCCGCCGCGCCGATCCGGACGACCGCCGTAGCGTCCTGGCCGAGCTCACGCCTACGGGCGTGCAGGCGCATGCCAAGGGCGTGCGCGCACTCGCCGAAGCCCAGCGCGCCATCGTGAGCGCGCTCAAGGCGGGCGAAGCGACGAGCCTCCAGAGCGCCCTCAGCGCGCTGACATCCTGATGCGTTCTCCCAACCTAGAAAGGGGATTCCCGTGGTCTACCTCGTCCCCGTCGGTCGATTCCTCTATTCCGCGATCTTCTTGATGACGGCATTGGGGCATTTCTCGGCGGGATACATCGGTTACGCCGCCCAGGCTGGAGTGCCAGCCCCCGGGCTCCTGGTCCCGCTGTCGGGCGTGATCGCCACGCTCGGAGGCTTGAGCATCACGCTCGGCTACAAGGCGAAAATCGGCGGGTGGCCGATCGTGCTGTTCCTGGTGCCTGTGACGCTCATGATGCACAACTTCTGGGCGGTGACCGACCCGATGATGCGCGGGATGCAGATGGCGATGTTCATGAAGAACGTGTCCTTGCTGGGCGCCGCGCTGCTGATCACGCACTTCGGCGGGGGTCCCCTGAGCCTGGACGCGCGGCGGCCAGCGACGTTCTAGGTCTCAGCGCCGCGGGCGGCGACGCTCCATGTGCCGGGCCATGATGCGCATGAGCTCGGCGTTGGTCCACGGCTGCCAGCCGTGCGGCTTCATGGGACGTCCGTAAGCGAACTCCGCGTCAGCCGCGGGGCGCGCCCCCTTGAGGAACTCCTCCAGGCGGTACACCGCGAGATTCAGGTAGAACGTGTCCATGTCGCCCGTGAACACGTGGATCTGGCCTGCGAGCTTCGGTCCCAGGGTCGTCCAGTTGCGCTCCAAGTAGTCGCGCAGGTCGTAGTCGTGGGTCCGGAAGTACTCGGCCACGCTGCGGTCGATCGTGCCGGTGTGGAGGTCCCACAGCTCGGCCGGGTAGCCGTCCGGCGCCACGGGACCGTACGTCGCCTCCCAAATCGCAAACTGCTCGCCGGAGCGCGCGCGACTGCCGAGCACCGCCTCGAACTGGCTCTCCTGGCGCACGCTGATCCGCGGCTGTGCGGTGACTTCCTGCTCGGCCGGCACGTCGGCAGTCATCCATTCCGCCACCCGAAACACGAACGCGTTCGTGTCGCTGTAGATGTCGGGGATCTCGTAGTGCCGGAAATCCACCGGGTCGGGGTAGAGCACCCAAGTCCCGCCGAAAAAGTCCGGGTGATACACCTGGAGCGCCAGCGCTTCCCAGCCGCCGGTCGAGCCGCCCGTCAACACCCGCGCCCACGGCTGCCGGATCATCCGGAAGTGCTCCTCGAGATATGGAATGAGCTCCTGCAGCAGGGCGTCTCCGTACGGGCCGTTGTTCGCGGAATTCACCGCGTACGAGTCGTCGAAGTACGGTGTGGGGTGCTGGAACGTCACGGCGATCAGGCGTGGAAAACTGGGGGCGCTCCACGCCCGGTAGAACTCGAACCCAGGCTCGCGCGCGCTGCGCGCGAGTCGCGCCGCCCGTTGCTCGGGGGTCTCAGGGGTTGAATCGGTCGAAAACCCAAACGGGGGATTGAGGGTGAAGTGCCCCTGGTCGTACACGGTGGGATAGTGACGGGCGGTCTCCGTGTCGTAGCCCCGCGGCAAGAGCACCGTGGCGCCGAGGTACATCGGACGACCCCACCAGGCGGTGAGGAGCTTGCTCTGAATCTTGATGTGCTTCACCCACTTCGTGTCGGGCGGGAGCTCGATCGGGGGCAGCACCCGGGTGAGCTCGAGGCGGATCGTGTCGCCCCTGGTCGGATCGAGGTGCACCCGGTGCACGTCGCTCACCAGGTTCCCTGGGGACCGGTTGAATTGCTGGCCCTCCCACTGATCGTCGTGCAGCCACAGCGTATGCCCGTCGGCGCGGTGAAACTCCGTGTACACGTTGAGCAACCCTTGCACGTAGTAGTCGCCGGCGGGGATCTCCTTGAGGCTCGACACCGGATAGCCGAGGGTCGCGCCGTCGATCACGCCGGGCGCGCCGGGCACGAGTTGCGTGACGTCGACGCCGAAAAACGGAGTGCAGTCGCTCTCATGGCGCACCTGCAGCCGAGGCTCCACGTCGTCGTGGCGTGTCACGAACACGTACATGCGCCCGGTCAGCGGCGCGCCGCGGAGCGACGCCGGCACGGTGATCTCGACCCGGGGACCTTGAGAAAGGACGGCGGCGGGAGCCGCGAATGCGGCCGCCACGATGGGCGCGACGGTAGCGAAACGCAACGGGGCACGTCCCGAAAGAGGTCGCGATAGTCTGGAGCGCGGCTGCGAAAAAAGAAAGAGGGCGGACTCTGCCGCCCCCCTCCTTCGAAACAGACCGGCCGGCCTTCAATAGGCCAAGCCCAGGTCGACTCTAGCTGCGAGAGGCGATCTTGTGGAAGGTCGAGTTGGACACCTCGTAGGTGCCGACCTCGGGCGTTCCTTCCACCACCTTCGCCAGGCCCTTGAGCACAGTGGGATACGTCTCGCGGCCATAGGCATCCGCGTTCTCCTTGCGGTCCCAGAGACTGATGGCAAGGGCTTTCCTGCCGTCCGGGGCGACGAACGTGATCTCGTCCGCGAAACCCGTGCGCTTGCGCAGCATGGGCAGGATGTCCTTCTCGAGCGTCTGCGTGAACTCAACTGCGGCATTCGGCTTCAGCTGCAGCGTGACGTTGCGTGCGTACATGACGACTCCTTCCAAGCGACCGACATGAACCTCGACAACCACTGGCACTTCTGAGCTTGCTCAACGTACCCGACTTTACTACACTTGTCAAGTAACAGAACTGAACAAATACATATATTTACTATTGCTTGTTAACCTGGTGGAGTCGGCGAGGAGGAGTCCGTGGACGTGCCATTCGTGATTCGGCAGCGGTTGGCGCAGTTGGGGCTGGAGCAGCGCGACCTTGCCCGGGCCGCCCGCGTCACGGAGTCCTACATCTCCCAGCTACTGACTCGGCGGAAGGCGCCCCCCGCGCCGGCCCGCACCGACATCTACGACAGGATGGACAAATTCCTGCGGTTGCCGAGCGGCGAGCTGGCGAAGTTGGCGGACCTGCAGCGCAAAGAAGAGTTGAAGCGGGAGCTGGGCGACCAGCCTCCGGCTCTCCTCGGCGACGTCCGCGAATTGGTCCTGCGGAAGTGCAAAGCCACAAAAGAAAAGCAGATTCGTGCGATTTTCGAGAAGCAGCCCTGCGGCGAGCTCGAACGGCTCGTCACCCAAAAAGTGTTGGACGTGGCGAAGCAAGCGGCCAGGCAGGGATTGGACGATCCGCACTGGGTCCGCACGGTGGCGCGGCTCGGCGGGCGCACCTACGAAGAGATGCGTGTGGTCGTACTCGAGCTCCTCGACACCGACATCTTCCACGTCTCGGCCGAAACCGGCGTCTCGTTTCTGGATTCACTGATCGAGTCGTGGGACGTCGACCTCGCATCGTTTGGCTTGGAGATCGTCCTGAACCGACGAGTGGCGTCTGGGGACGTGAAGCGCTTCGAGTTTATCGAGCGGGACTCCCAGGCCGGGGTGGACGAGCCCGGACTCAAGGAGTTCCTGCAGGACGCTTCGCTCAGCGGCACCGCCACGCCCGAGGAGATCGCGTTCCTCAGGGCGCTGCGGTTCAGCGGCAGGCGCCCTACCCCCCTGTTCTACTACCGGGAGCTGCAGAGCCTGAGAGACCCGCTGCACTTTCGGACACGGCAGCCCGCTCAGCCCCAATAGGAAACGCGGGGCCAGGGCGCTCGCCATCCCGCACCCGCACATACGCGCGGTACCCACACCTGCAGGACTCGGTCGTGCGCCCTTCTCGGTCGGCTCCGAAGGCGAGGCGCTGGGCGCATTGCGGACAGCGGGGCGGGCCACCGTCTGCGACCAGGCCCGTCCGCGCTAGCGCGCGGTTCACTTGTGCCGGAACGTGATGCGCCCACGGGTGAGGTCGTAGGGCGAGACCGCGAGGGTGACCCGATCGCCCGCGAGTACGCGGATGCGGAAGCGCCGCATCTTGCCCGCGATGGTGGCCAGTACGTAACGGCCGTTCGTGAGCAGGACGCGGAACGTCGTGTTGGGAAGCACCTGCTCGACCGTCCCGTCGATCTCGATCGCTTCTTCCTTCGCCATCGGTCCGCCCGCGTGAGGGGGGGAAACACAACGGCGGGACCGGCGCATTGGCCAAGTCCCGCCTTGACGTACAACGCTCGATGAAGGCTAGCGGGCGGGCCGGGCGAAGTCAAACGGGAAGTCGCGGCAGCCGCTTCTGGATCGAGCCGCCCCGGGCGGCCGGCATTCCGGCCGCGCCGAGCGTGGGCTAGATTCTCGCAGCGTGACGATGACCCGCGCCTTTGCCGACCGCCGACACGGCGTCGACCAGCGCACCGTGCCGCGGCGGCTGGCC
>Ga0193721_1000448_pt1 | contig 11688 bp, 13 predicted proteins | sample U2s2metaG_FD_145078 | JGI IMG/M metagenome (GOLD analysis project Ga0193721, IMG submission 145078) | Soil microbial communities from a riparian zone of the East river system, Colorado, United States - U2s2 | ecosystem: Environmental > Terrestrial > Soil > Riparian zone | place: USA: East River...
GGGCTGCGAACGACGACAGCAAAGTTAGGACGGATGTATTCCGCATCACCCACACATGGATTCGCGCTCATGATACATGGCAAATTCTCGGTGGCATGTCGGCGCCCGTAGACGACAAGGGTCAGTAGCCAGCTGGTCACCGGTTGCCCACGATTGCTCCAGCGGTCGCTTAGCCGCCGCTACTTTATGAAGCCCCGGACGATCTGCGCAATCTGGTCCGCTGCGGTATCCAACGCAAAGTGCCCCGCGTCGAGAACATGAACTTCAGCGCTCGGAACCTCCGCGCGGTAACGTTCCGGCTCTCCAAGATCGAACGAGAGGTCGTACTTACCCCAAATCACCAGCAGGCGCGGCTGCTTTTCGCGCATCCATGCCTGCCACTTTGGATACGCGTCTACATTAGTTCGGTAATCGTAGAACAAATCGCTTTGAATTTGCGCCTGAGCTGGTTGGTTCAGAAAGGCAAATTCATCGGTCCAGAGATCAGGATCGTAGCGTTCCACGTTCGGATCGTTCCCCACATGGCGTGTCCGCGTTGTCTGCAGCGATAGCAGATTTGTGCGGAGCGCGTTTTCGTTCGCGGCGCGATCGGCCCAAAAGGCGCGCCGCGTTTTCCAATTTGCGCCGAGGCCTTCGTTATGCGCCACAGCGTCTTGAATAATAAGAGCTGCCACACGCTCGGGGTGCGCCAGTGCCATGCGAAAACCAACAGGGCCGCCGTAATCCTGCATGTAAAGAGTGAAACGCGAGAGTTTGAGCGTTTCGGTGAAGTGGTTCATGATCTCGGCGATGTGATCGAATGTGTACGCAAATTTCTTTGGGTCCGGCCAATCACTGTGTCCGAAGCCAGGATAGTCGGGCGCGACAAGGTGAAAGCGATCGGAAAGCCGGGCGAAGAGCGGCTCGAACATTCGTGACGAAGATGGAAGGCCGTGCAGTAGGAGCATCGTGGGCGCATCTTTTGGGCCAGCTTCTCTATAAAAAATGGAGAGGCCATCTATCTGTGTCGTGCGATAAAAGGTCGCGTGTTCCATAGGACGTTCTTTCCCTTGGGCAAACAATTGAAACGATGCCAGCATCACCGAACTGATTTGCGCTACGGTAGTTCGCCGCATGATGAAGGATGATGGAGCTTTCTTAATTTGCTACTTCGAAAATGATTTCCAGCTCGACCGGAACTCCCAGTAGAAGGCTCGCGACGCCATAGACTAAGCGACAAGAACTTTTTTCCCATCCAGCGCCGTGATCGCTTACAAATAGAACGGTCGACACGACGCACGAGATTCTGGTTTGACAGCCGTCGTGCCGGCGGTATATGGCATCGCAATATATGGCATCGCCAGTTCCTGATCGCGAACTAACTCCCTGCTGGAAGACCGGCCCCGGCACGGATATGAAATTGCGCAGCTGATTGCAGACCCACCGCCTGACCAACGGCGTGACGTAATCTTCCGGGCGATCGGACCCGGTTACTTCGGGACCATGGGTATTCCTATTGTCCGCGGCCGCGATTTCACAGATCAGGATAAATCGGATTCTAAAAACGTGGTGGTGATCAGCGAGAAAACCGCGCAACATTTCTGGCCCGGACAGGACCCGATTGGGCGACGCCTCAAGCCCGTTTCAAGTACGTCGAACACGCCGTGGCGCGAGGTTATTGGAATCGTTAAAGACGTTCGGCAAAACGATTTCATAGCCGCACCGAAGATGCAGATGTACTTCACCTATCGGCAGCTGAAAGATCTCGCGCCTAACGCCCTTGTCGTTCGAACGAGTATCGAGCCATTGAGCCTGGCCGCGTCAGTGCGCGATACCATTTGGTCGGTGGACAAGGATCAGACCGTCGCAGACATCGACACGATGGAGCACATCGTGGCGGAAGCAGTCGCACGGCAACGCTTTAGTATGCTGTTGTTAGGCTTGTTCGCCACCCTCGCACTTCTGCTCGCTTCGGTCGGCATCTACGGGGTAATGAGCTATTCAGTAGCGCAACGAACACACGAGATCGGTATTCGCATCGCGCTAGGAGCGCGGCGTGGCGACGTGTTGCAAATGACGATCAAGCAGGGGCTCAAACTTGTGGGCACAGGTATGATTCTCGGACTGGCGGCGGCATTTCTTCTAACATGAGTGCTACAAACTTTGCTGTTTGGCATCAGTCCGACAGATCCAATCACTTTTCTCGGGATCTCACTCGTGCTGCTCGCGGTCGCAATCCTCGCCAGCTACATTCCGGCGCTGCGCGCGACAAAGGTCGACCCCCTCGTCGCTCTACGGGCGCAGTAGATGCCACACCATACCCGGCTCAATTACCGTCGAACCTGCCTATCGTCTTCGCGCGACCCCATCGCTTTGGCGCGATACAAAGCAGAATATGGCCGAACGCTCCTTCCACGGAGGATCAATTGAAATGATGCGATGATCCCGAATGCTTTTTCTCTGCGTCCTCTTTGTTTTCTATGGTTAAATCATTCAAATGCGTTCGGTGGCATTTCTTCGTGCTGTGAATGTCGGTGGCGCGAATCGATGCCAACCGGCCGTCATCGCCAAACAGTTGGCGAAGTTTGGTGTCGTTAATATTGGCGCGGTCGGAACGTTCGTTGTGCGCGAAGATGTAAGTGAATCGACTCTGCGCGCAGCGATTGGGAAAAAGTTGCCGTTCAAATGCGAAATCATGATTTGTCCCGCGCGCGACATCATGAACCTCGCATCAAAAGATCCATTTTCACGGCAACCGTCGGGCCCGGACATAACCAGGTTCGTAAGCGTAGCAGCCAAACCGGTTCATCTTCCTCTTCCTCTCAATCTGCCCTCGGACGACGACTGGCTGCTGAAGGTTATTGCGATCCAAGACAGGCTAGTCCTCGGTCTGTATCGTCGCCAGATGAAGGCGATCAGCTATCTCGGCAAGATCGAGAAGCTCCTCGGTGTCCCTGTCACCACGCGCAATTGGAACACGATTGAAAAAGTCGCCAAGATTCTGAAAGAAGACCGCTAAGGAAATCCGCAAAGTAATCAGTCAGTAATCGCAATTAGTACAGTATCGATGGCAGAAATGCGCCGACTGGTTCGTTGTACAGCCCTTTGCTCATCAAAGTCATTGGCTGTGTAACTCGCAAACCGTTCCTTAGGCACCATCGGAATAACTCGCCGTTGCGCGTCGGCAGGAGAAAACCCGGTCCGGCGAATTCTTTTGCCGCGCCGATGAGCGCTTTTACATCCGCGTTTGTCTCGCCCATGGCGTGCCCAAAAAAACCAACGATCGTCGCGTAACCGCTAATCCGACCCTCATGCTCAACAACGGCGGCCGTGCCTCGCGCGACCGCGTCGCGCAGCTCTCCGTCGCGGTCGTGCCCGTTCACGTCCCGGCAGACGCGATTACAGGCCTCGATGTCCGCTTCTGCCGCTGGCCTGACGACATGCCCTTCGACAGCAATGTTGAGCGCGTTGCCTTGCATGCACGCCAGGTGTTCACGAACGTCGTAGCCAAGTTTCGCATACAACGCCAGTGAGCGGGTGTGAAATCCGGCTTGGATGAGGCGGACGCCAGCAAAATTGTTCGCCGCCGCGCGGTCGTGCACAGCATCCATCAAACGCCTGCCTACGGCATGATTCTGCACTGCCGGATCAACAGTGATTGGGCCAACGCCTGCGATTGGGTTGCGTTCGTCGAGAAAATTGCTGCCCACGACGCGCCCATCAATCTCCGCCACGACACCGTAAAACTTTGGATTTGCGAACATCGATGTTAGCAAGCCAATCGGCACTTCAGGCGCCGGAAAATCAGGCGCAAACCCATGCGCCTCCGAAACCGTCTTGAATGCGTCGTAGCAAATCCTGCCGCAAATCTCGGCATCCGCAGGTGTCCCTTTCCGAATCCTGATATCCATGCGTTACGTTCTGTTATGCAGTGATTCTAGCTCTCGCACCTCGCTACGTTCAAATCGTTCGTAAAACTCTTACCGGGCATCCGAACCGTTTTTTAACCGCCTGCGAAGAGTACCAGAATCAAATCTTCGAGCACTGTTTGGCTTCGCCGTGACAACGCGTAATTGGAACGTGATTGAGAAAGTCGCGACAATTCTACTTTCTATGTCGCTCAACCCATCCACTCCATTCATGCTCTTCAGCTTTGACTCTCAACACTCAACTCTTAACCATCAACCTCTCTGAATGAAATCGCTCACTGAACATCTTTGGTTCGAAGTGCCGGATCGACGCGGGTTCATCAACATCACACCCAAGATCGAGGAACTCGTTCACCAGAGCGGCGTTACCGAAGGCCTTTGTCTGGTCAACGCCATGCACATCACTGCCTCCGTGTTCATCAATGACGATGAACCAGGGCTTCATCACGATTACGAACTTTGGCTTGAGAAACTCGCTCCGCATGCGCCTACCTCCTGCTATCGCCACAACCGGACCGGCGAAGACAACGCCGACGCCCATCTCAAGCGGCAGATCATGGGCCGGGACGTCGTCGTCGCAATCACTAAGGGCAAACTGGATTTCGGTCCGTGGGAACAAATTTTCTACGGCGAATTCGATGGCCGACGGCGAAAGCGAGTGCTGGTCAAGATAATCGGAGACTAACTACTGCCACTAACCATCAGTCGCCAACTTTTTGATCTCGCATGAAAACTAACCGCATCGAAGCGTTCAGCGACGGCGTGATGGCAATCCTCATTACCATCATGGTGTTGGAATTGAAAGCGCCGCACGATCCCACGCCCGCTTCGTTGGCGCGCATGTGGCCGACTTTCTTTGCTTACGTCCTTAGCTTCGTCATCATCGCGATCTACTGGGTCAATCATCATTATCTCATTCACCTCGTTAGCCGCGTGGACGCGATCATTCTTTGGGCAAACATGAATCTGCTTTTTTGGATCTCGCTTATCCCCTGGGTCACAGTTTATCTCGGCGACAATCATGCGCTGCCTTTTCCGGTCGCCCTCTATGCCGCCGTCTCGACTGCGGGGGCGCTTTCTTTTTTCCTGCTGCGCGCATCAATCGCCCGTCATCATCATCATGAACTCCAGTTTAAGCGGTTGAACAGAAGAATGGCGCGCAAGAATCTTATCGCCCTTGTCATCTACATCGCGGCCATTGCGATGGCGTTCATTTACACGCCAGTCGCCCTTGTCATGATCGCGCTACCGGCCGCGATGTATTTCCTGCCCGAACGCGGCATCGGAAAATTCGAGCGCTAGATTTCACTCTTCTAAGGAAATTAGGAAACCAGGAAATAATTTTGGCTTGCCTTCGCGCGTTCGTGCTTCCCTGAGATATGGTTCACTCGTTACGGCCTTACCGCCCGGCCAATTGTTCCAAGTGTTCGGGGTAGCGAGCGCCTTGCACCTTGATCTTTGACGCGGCGCGATCGATCTCACGAAGATCGTCGGTGGTAAGTTCAATTGCGGCTGCTCCAATGTTCTCTTCAAGGCGCTTCAGTTTCGTCGTGCCTGGAATCGGTACGATCCACGGCTTTTGAGCAAGCAACCATCCGAGCGCGATCTGACCAGGCATCGCTTTCTTCCGTTCTGCAATCTCACTGAGCAAATCAACCAGTGCCTGATTTACCTTCCGTGCTTCCGGCGTAAAGCGCGGAAGCGTGCTGCGGAGGTCGGAACTGTCAAACGTAGTGTTTTCGTCGACCTTCCCCGTGAGAAAGCCTCTTCCCAGAGGACTAAATGGAACAAAACCAATTCCGAGTTCCTCGAGCGCCGGCAGTACTTCCTCTTCAGGCTTTCTCCACCACAGTGAGTATTCGTTCTGGACTGCCGTCACCGGTTGCACTGCGTGTGCGCCACGGATTGTTTGCACTCCGGGCTCGGAAAGACCGAAGTGCCTGACCTTGCCTTCACGAATTAAATCCTTCACCGCTCCGGCCACGTCTTCGATCGGCACATCGGGATCAACGCGGTGTTGGTAGAACAAATCGATCACATCCGTCCTGAGGCGCTTGAGCGAAGCGTCGGCGACCTCTTTGATGTGGTCCGGCCGACTATCGAGACCGAGCTGCTCGCCTTTGGGACCAATTTTGAAACCGAATTTGGTGGCGATCACCACCTCCTCACGAAAAGGAGCAAGCGCTTCGCCGACGAGTTCTTCATTCGTGAATGGACCATACATTTCAGCGGTATCGAAAAATGTGACCCCGAGTTCGACGGCCTTCCGAAGCAGCGAAATCATCTCCTGCTTTTCTTTGGCCGGACCGTAGCCAAAGCTCATTCCCATACAGCCCAGCCCGATCGCCGAGACTTCCAGATTCCCAAGTTTCCGCTTTTTCATTCGTTCCTTAGCGTCTCAAAATGTCATTCTGAGCGAAGCGAAGAATCTCGGGTCATTTTCCCTAAAACGAATGGCGTGAGCCAACAGTCAGAGATGTTTCGCTTCGCTCAACATGACAGCAGCGTTTGTTGGATGTGTTCTGGAGTATCGCATCGCTATTCCGATTTCAAAGAAGCCATGTCGATTGAGAACCGGTACTTCACATCGGACTTAAGCAATCTCTCGTATGCTTCGTTGACTTTCTGAATAGGAATGACTTCGACGTCAGCGGTGATGTTATGTTTGCCGCAAAAATCGAGCATCTCCTGCGTCTCGGCGATGCCTCCGATAGCAGAACCGGAGAGACTGCGTCGTCGCGTGATCAGGCTGAACGCAGTGACGTCCAACGGTTCAGCCGGAGCGCCGACAAGAGTGAGATTTCCGTCGCGTCCGAGGAGATTGATATAGGCGTTGATGTCGTGATCTGCGGAAACGGCGTCGAGAATGAAATCGAAGCTGCCGGCGTGCTTCTGCATTTCGTCGGCATTGCGGGACACCACAACGTCGTCCGCGCCGAGGCGGAGCGCGTCTTCTTTCTTTCCAGGTGAGGTAGTGAAGACGACGACGTGCGCTCCGAACGCATGAGCAAACTTCACGGCCATGTGACCCAGTCCGCCGAGACCGACGACGCCGACTTTCTTCCCCTTACTGACACCCCAATGGCGCATGGGCGAGTATGTCGTGATCCCCGCGCAGAGAAGGGGTGCCGCTCCGGCGACATTTAGGTTCGAAGGAACACGCAGAACGAAGTGTTCATCGACGACGATGCTGGCAGAGTAGCCGCCATACGTGACACCGCCGAGGTATTTGTCCGGCGAGTTGAACGTGAGTGTCAGGTTCGGGCAGTACTGTTCAAAGCCCGCTTTACACTGTGGACACGTACGGTCGGAATCGACCAGGCACCCGACGGCGACGAGGTCGCCCGGTTTGTATTTGGCAACTTCCGAGCCGACCTTCGTAACGCGGCCGACGATCTCGTGGCCGGGCACAATCGGGTAAACAGTCGGCATGAACTCGCTCCATTCGTTGCGCACTGAATGCAGGTCGGAGTGGCAGATGCCGCAGAAAAGAATGTCGATCTCCACGTCGCGCTCGGTCGGATCGCGTCGTTTGATCTTCGTTGAGGCCAGCAGCGACGTCGCGCTGGCAGCGGAGTAAGCTTTCGCGTTGTACGTACTTGGATGCATGTTTGAATGTGTTTCTCGCAACTAAACACCGCGCACAGCTTCACGCTACGCTTAGTTGTCGACGCCGAAGAATTGGTCGAATGCCGCCACAGAGTAATTCACGTCAACAATTTCAGCAACGCTACTGCCTTTGCCGGAAGTTCTATAGTTCGGCCAACAACAAATTCGCGCAACGCGACGGCCAACCATTCGCGCGACGCCGTCGCTTCCTCGATAGTCAACCGCGCACCCGAATCGTTGTTCTTGAGATTGTATTTTGTGATCTCCACTTCGATTGGCTCGGCCTCTCCCACTAATTCGAGGCGCACACGAACACGGCGCGTTTTTGTGTCGATCGATAACTCCGTCATTTCGCCAATTCCCTTCAGCTTGCTGTTGATGGCAATCCTTGCGGTGAACGCGAGTGTCGCGTCTTTCGACCGGCGAAGAAATGCGCGCACTTCACCGTGAGCGGCAGCGCGCATCAGATCGTGCTGGCAGACTTTTTTGAATGGCCGTTTTCTTTTTCAGCATTGCCATAATCGAATTCCCTTTCTTAACAGGGTTCGGTGATCAACAGCGATTCGGACGCGTTGTAGAGGCGCTCGCCGCGGCGAGCGCCTTCTTCTGGCTCAACTCCCCTCCGCGGTCTCGCCTTCGAAAAGAACATCCTCACCTTTAATCCTGGCTGGGACAGCAACGCGCAGAAACTCGATGTCTTCATTGATGTTCGCGATCTCCAACACCAGCTTAAAGCCCAGAGGTCGAGCGGTCGCCTTTCAGGGCGGCAATACTTGCTTTCGGCGAGGAAAACGCTCCCGAACGGCATTGATACATGTATCGCGAGAAATCGGGCCGCCAAATCGAAGTCGATCGTACCCTGCAAACGGCGGCTCCAGTTGATCGAGTTCGTCTACCAGGAGATGAAGAGACTCCAACCAAGTATCATCCTGCGGTTTTGGTTTGCTGACCGCTTTATTGATGGCCTTCACCAGTTCGTCTTTGCGTTGTATTGTTTCAGGAAGCACATCGCGCAAACAGACATAGTGGCCTCTTAAGTAGCCATCCCATTCACGAATCGCATCGCGACTTAGGTCAAACTGCTGCGCAAACCAACCAGGCAGCTCCTCGAATCCTCCGGCTCGACGCGGCAACTCGAGAAGATCGCGAGCCACCATTTGTGTGCCATCACTGCGGATGTAGCTAGGCAGCGGTAGCCGATCAGCCAGCATCAAGCGGCGAAGCTCGGACGCCTGCACCCCCGCTGTTTCGGCTAAAACTTCCAATGGCACGTACCACTCAGTCGCGTAGGCGTCGTCTTCGGAGGTCATCGGATGAACGCCATTAACGGCATAGAAGCGAGTCGTTACTGCATTGTATAATTGCGCATCATTGATCAGTGTCATTATTGCAAGGTTCTGAACCTAGCGAGCACGTCAAGAAAGCTATGGTGGTGGTTCCGAAACGCTCCGGGTATTGTTCCAATGATGGCGATTTCACTGCTGCTGTATTCGTTGACACAATGTAGTTGAACTGCATCGCTCGAAAGCCTGCGTGCGATACGTCAGCGAGGCAGTCTTCTGTCAGGCACGCCCTATCCTGCGTTGCGTTAGGAAACACCGACAATGAAAGCGTGTTGACACGTGCGAACCGCGGCGGGGGGTTGGTCCGGTTTCGTAAAATATCCACCGACAGTCCCTGCAGCCACTCGTTTCCGCAACGCATATGCAGGTGCCGGCAAAATAGCCTGTTGACAATTCAATACGCACGACCGTATTATTTCGACGATGAGCAGGCGTTCGCTACGTAACGACATATTACAGGCCGGACTGCGCGTCATGTTTCAATCCGGTTATCGAGGAGCAAGCGTGCGCGATATCTGCGCAGCCGCTGGTGCCCCCCAAGGTTCGTTCACGAATCATTTTCGTTCCAAGGAGGCCTTCGCCGGTGAAGTGCTCGATCGCTACTTCGATTACTTGCAGGAATTAGTAGCACAGGCGCTAAAAGACGACACTTTCACGCCGCGCCAACGGCTAAAGCGGTATCTCGACATCATTACCAGCAAGCTGGAACGCGATGGTTGGAGGATCGGATGCCTGATTGGTGATTTGAGTCTTGAAGCCAGTTCTCATAGCAAGCGCTTGCGCAAGCGGCTTGATGCAATTTTTAAAAAGTGGCGCACGCCGTTTGCCTCGTGCATTGCAGCCGCCCAGTCTGCCGGCGAAGTCGATTCACGGTTTGATGCCACAGAACTGGCTGAATTCCTATTGGCGTCCTGGGAAGGCGCAATTCTGCGAATGAAGGTGGAACGGCGCCCCGCAGCTCTTGAGCGGTTCAAAACTATCGTGTTTGAAACCGTGTTCCAAAAGCCGCGAGCATCTGCAGCCGCCCGCCAACGCCCGATGCACAAGGGCTCGACAGCGAAATCTAAACGAGATCGGAAGTAATTATGAAGCGGCCCGTTGTGTTTGGAATAGTTGGTATGGCATTGTTCGTTGCGGCATCAGCCGCGTTCGCAGCGGACAAAACAAAAAGTGAAGAAGCGTTTGATCGTCTGACATCACTCAAAGGCGAGTGGAAGGGACAAATGAGCGGCGTCGACACCACGTTGATTTATACGGTCACGGCAAACGGCAGTGCTTTGATGGAGGAATGTCGACCCGAGAATGGACGGGAAATGATTACGATGTTCACCATCGATGGCGAACAGCTCATTGCCACGCACTACTGCTCGGCGAAGAATCAGCCACAAATGGCAACATCAACGATTATCGACGCGCAGAAGCCGTTGGCATTTTCCCTTGCCCGCATCACCGGATTGAAATCGGCCGACGATTGGCACAACACCGGCCTCACTGTGATCCAGGAAGACAACGATCATTTGACTCAAGAATGGTCTTACCAGTCCAAGGGCAAAACCGGGAAAAACATTTTTCACTTCACACGCGTACGCCAGGGAACGAGTTGACCGAATTGCATGGATGAGATCGGCAGTCATAGATTGGATCGATAGCGTGAGATTCAGATCACATATCGCCGCGCTCGCCACTGCCTGCCTGCTCAATTTATCCAGCACAGTTCGTGCAGATGTTGGCGTGACGCAGCAGAATTTTGTCGATGGCAAGGTTACCCGCGACGGGATCGATCTGTTCTATAAGGTCATGGGTCCGACGAGTGGCGATTATGTGCTCGTCTTGAGTGGCGGACCCGGTGAAGACATCCACTCTATGGAAGGTATCGCTGACGAACTCGGCAAAAAATATCGATGCATTATGTGGGAACAACGCGGAACCGGTAGATCGAAACTGCCGAGGTATGACTCGTCGACGATCAATCTGAACGCATACATGGAAGACATCGAAGCGCTTCGCAAGCAAATGCACGCTCAGAAATTTATCGTGGTAGGAAACTCGTGGGGAATGATCCTGGGCCTTGCTTATGCGGGAACCCACCCCGATGCAGTGCGCGCAGTAGTTACAATTGGTTCTGGTCCGATCACGTTGGAATATCTCGGTGTGTTTTCTGACAATCAGAACTCGCGACTTGGTGCGTGCGAACTCGAACTGCGCGACTTTTGGCGAGACCCTTCTCGAGAGGCAGCTGATTCCGACCGGGCCGCATTCGAGCGGTTGCGTGCGGCGACAGTAGCTTATTTCTACGATAGAAAGAAGGCTGTGCAGATGGCGGCGGAACTTAATCCCAACGATTACAATTTCCACGTTCCACCCGCCTTTTTGAAGGCCGAGGGAAAGTATGACATCCGGCCGAAACTCAAAACCATCCTCGCTCCCGTTCTTCTTCTTCAGGGCCGGCAAGATCTGGCCGGGGAAGCGAACGTTTATGAAGCGCATTCGCTAATCAAGAATTCGACACTCGCGTTCATCGACAAATGTGGCCATATGCCATGGCTGGAGCAGCCAGAGCAAACTTGGAAAATTGTCGAAGACTTCTTAGCGCACTTGCCGCGCTGATCTTGCGTCAAGTAAAAAGGCAGAATTAAAATTTAAGAAGTTCTTGTCGCGGCCTTCGAAACTCGCCTAACAGACGTCCAGCTCGTTAAATCAATCCCAAGGCGCGCACGGTCGCTTCGTCCACGGCACCGGTGGGATCCAATCCGTAGTCCTGCTGGTAAGCGGTTATGGCATTGCGCGTGTTAACTCCCAGCGAACCGTTCACGTCTCCAGTATAGTAG
>Ga0193721_1000450_pt1 | contig 11679 bp, 6 predicted proteins | sample U2s2metaG_FD_145078 | JGI IMG/M metagenome (GOLD analysis project Ga0193721, IMG submission 145078) | Soil microbial communities from a riparian zone of the East river system, Colorado, United States - U2s2 | ecosystem: Environmental > Terrestrial > Soil > Riparian zone | place: USA: East River...
GTGGCGATCCCAGCAAACGGATCTGTTCCATTTTCAATCTTTGCTGCGCAACTGCGACCGAGCATCACGTCGCCGCCAAAGACAAGTGTCGCCTCTGGCTTTTGCGGCGGCACACGATACAAATCAAAGCAATTTTTCCTGCGATTTTGCAGGAGTTTACCGAGCGTGAGGATTTCCGGAGTGCCGCCAAGCTGGTGGGCGACAAGGTCGTTTTGATCGAGAATCCCGACAGGCTGGTGGTCCTCCATTATTGCCGCAACGTGCGTACCGAGATGCACGATTGCGCCCCGGTTCAAATCCTCAGCGGTTATTTTTGCTGTGCCAGGCGTGGCTGATCGCGCGACAAGATCAAGATGATCGCGCAGCCGCTTAGGGTCGGACCACGGAATACGCTGGCCTTGCCGGCGTAACGCGTAAACGACGAAGTTCGCGCAATCAGCGCCCAGATTTGTCTCCGGTCCGGTGTTTGAATTCTCTGATAATTCGCCGCTGCCGAAAAGATAGGGCAGACCGAATTGCTCAGTGATGGCGGCGCGAAAACCACTGCCGAGGAATCGTCGCAATTCCAAAACGGGCGTTTCCCGAATTTTCCCATCAACTACAGCGCGAGCTCGCAAACGCAGCGATCCACAGTGCAATTGTCGATCAAACAAATTATCGATCTTGGTTATCGACAGCGCAGAATCGTGGTGACCGATCAAGAGTTCAGTCCAGGCAGGATGCGAGGCGGCGTTCGCGACAAAACCAACCTGATCGATTGATAAATCGGTAAGGTTGCAGCGCAAATATTTTGGAGTTAGCGCGAACCATTCGATCTTTTCCGGCTTCGCTGTCCAAGGCTCGGTGGTCAGCTCGATCTCGGCCTGCTCGTCTGCAGGAATCCGCCAAGCGTTATCTGTGGAACACTGATGGCCTTTAACTTGAAGATGCAATTGTGGCGCTTCGTCATTCCAAATACGCAAAAGTTGCTGCCAACGAGGGCTGTCATGTCGCACGACAATGCGTTGACGCTCAGACAAAATTCGCGCGCGAACGTCCTGCGGCGCCTGCGTCAGATCGAGTGCCGGCACTTTCTCGCCTTTCACCATCAATTTCTTCGCGAGGTTTGAGTGATCGTTGGCAACGGTTAGGAACGGCTCGAAGTCGATTTGCGTAGTCGGCAATGAGAGCGCGGCAGTCAACGCCAGTTTGAGCAGCCGGTTCGCTTCGTCCTCGTTTCTTAAATACGGACGCGAAATGGCAAACGTGATGGCGCGAAGGTTTCGCTGTCCGAGCACGAAATCCCAGATGCGGGCAAACGCTGTTTCTTGTTCTGAGGCTGAAAGGCCGGCGAAATAATCGAGATCAATTGTGACAATCAATGGTTCGTTTGGATTGAGCTGCTTCTCGAGATTGTTGAAATCGGAGACGACATACGTTTGACGCAATGATCCCAATCTCCGCGGCGCTGCCTCGAGATGTCCATCGAGCAACGCCGTTGCTTCTTGCGATCGTTTGCGGATATCGGATGTCGAGAGTTTCTCAGCCGGCACCCAAATTACTTTCGCGATCGGCGCCGGCATGAGCGACTCAATCCAGTTGAAGCATTGGACAACGCCCTGACCGCGCCAGCGATCGAGTAGCGCATTCCGGTTCTCCGGGGATGCGACGTTTCGCAGCGCGTCACGAATCTTGTCGGAATCGAAAATGCCAGACGCATCGCTGTGCGCATCGAAAAGGATGAGAGTGCACGGCTGATCGAGATCCACATTTTGGGCCAGCCAATAAAACGTTCCAGCGTGATTATCTTCGATGTAAATCGGCAGGACCTTTGCTGCTGCGCTGGCGGCGATCAGCAGCGCCACCGTGCAAAGCATCGCCGCTCGACGGTTCATCGCGCTCCCTGAACTTCGGGTTTTTTAGTGAGCGGCGCTCGCAATTCAACGAGCGAGATGCATGTGTCGCGAAATTGCGTTCCGCGATGCACCCCTTTAATCACAAGTTTAATCTTGTTGATTGGCTTGGTGTAGTCCCGCACACGGATGAGGTAGGGCCTTTCGAAGTGCTCATCGGGAATGCTCTGCGTAAACGTGTGCTCGTCATTTAGTGTGATTTCCAGCGCCGCGACGCGATTGTTTTTCAGCCATGGTTCCTTTTCGTCGTAATCGTAATATCCAGGCTGAATCAGAATGCCATAGAGTGGAAGCGGACGTCTCACGTTAAGCGTGATGCTCTCGCCGATCCCATCGCCTTCGACTCCTTCGGCCCAGGGTGATTGAACCTCTCGGGTTGGATCGCCCAGGATGTTAACGACGTCGTAATTATGTTTGCCCTGCGCCGCCAGTGTCGAGCTTGCCGTCGGATCGTAATCGGTGTGATCGAGAAAATATTGATGGTCCCTGAGAACATATGAACCACGGTGGCTACGGTCTTCTTCGGAATATCCGGTCGGATACTTGTCGTATTTTGAATGCGCGGTGATGCGGATGTCGTCCGCCAGCGTTGGTTTAAGGTTTTCAAACGTCCATTCGTAATGCGTGTCGCTGATTTTTCGGAAGCGTTCCTTTGGTTTTTCGATGGAGACGTCTTCGGGCTCAGGATGCACGATGTTGATTTCGATTTTGCCTTTGCCAATCGGCCCTTTCCAGGTCGCTGCCGGCGAAAGCGAATACGCGAATGTCGCGTCACTGATGTGTCCATCGTCTGAAACCGATTCGTCGTTTTCGGCGTACTGCGCATTGTAATGAATCGTGACCTCGCGCGTTTGATTTCGCTCGAAGGGAATGACCGATTTCTTCCATGATTTGATCGTGGAAACATTTTGTTGCCAGAACTGGCCGGACGTTGTCTCACCGGCTTCCTCCTTCGGTCCCGACACGTTTGTCGACGGCAATTTCTTTCCATCGACGGTGATTTGGTACTCGCGAATGTCAGCGTTCTTTGTGTCCGTATCTGCGTCCGGATTTTTCCCCCAGCGCTCGACCGGAAAAAAGAACTCCTGCTCCACCTTAGGTCCGGTGTTGTGCATTCGGTAATTCACCTCCACCGCTGCGTACTCCGGATGTAGATCAATTTTCAGCCTTTCGTCCTCAATGGTGACGTCAGTTTTGCGATTTTTGGCGCTGGCGCTACCCGTTCCTGGAACGCCGGTCTGCCAGGCGCCGCCATTGGCTAAGAGCGTGCTGATTCCGACAACGAGCGAAGCGGCCCCGAGCAATATTTTCTTCATTTCCGCACGTTTTAGCATGTCCCTGCCGCGGTTGGCGAAGCGATAATCTCTTAGCGGTCGTTTCTCCCTTCCGACGACAGCATACTCAGGGTGTTAGTGGGCCACGACTACCCGGAAAGAGGAACGTCGTCCCGGATTCTGAGGCTTGATCTTGGCGCGAGTTCTTACTTAGATCATGGTGTGAGCCCTGCTGAGGACCGAGTGACCTCATTGACCGCGATCGGTTCGGCAGCTGCCGGGCAAGAGGGGGTAGCGCAGTTTGCAACCACGCATTGGAGCGTTGTGCTCACGGCCCAGGAGCGATCTCCTGCAGCTGACGCCGCACTGGAAAAACTGTGCCGCACTTATTGGTGGCCGCTTTATGGATTCGTCAGGCGACAGGGCTATAGTCCCGAGGAAGCACAGGATTTAACGCAGGGTTTTTTCGCGCTGGTCCTGGAGCGAAGAGATTTCGATGCTGTTCGTCGCGAAAAGGGGCGGTTGCGTTCGTATCTGTTGGTGTCGCTGAAAAATTTTCTGGCGAAGGCCAGACGCCGTGAACTGACAGTGAAGCGCGGCGAGGGCCGATCTCTGGTTCCACTCGATGAGTTGCTCACGCGCGAGCGCGGCGATCTGGAACCGGCGAGCGCGTTGAGCGCAGATAACGTCTATGAGCGTCGCTGGGCGTTGACTTTGCTCGAGCAAGTGCTCGCCCACCTGGAAGAGGAATATCGAGTGGCGGGCAAAGAATTGCTGTTCGAATCCCTGAACGAACTGCTCGCCGGCGAATCTGCTGGGCCTTCGCAAGGCGATATCGCGAAGAAATTGGGCATGACCGAACACGCGGTGAAGCAAGCGTTTTATCGCTTGCGACAGCGCTACCGGGAGCTACTACGCGAGGAGATTGCGCACACCGTCGCAGTGCCGGCCGATGTCGAAGACGAGCTCCGGCATTTCATTTCTGTTCTGCAAAAGTGACTTGGGCACAATTTTCGGACAGTACAAGCTGATACGGAAAGATCGACGGAGAGAAAATGATAAGCGCTCCAAGAGTCTGCCCAACATGCGGAGCTAGAATTTTCGCCGACGCGCCCCGTGGATTTTGCAGCGTTTGTTTGTTCAAGACCGGCCTCGGCGGGTTTGTTGAGGAAAATGGCGAAACCCCACCCGTGCGCATCCCGACGCATTTTGGCGATTACGAGTTGCAGCAAGAAATTGGACGTGGCGGTCAGGGCGTTGTTTACCGTGCCCGACAGAAAAGTCTTAATCGAACAGTCGCGCTTAAGATCATCGCGTTGGGCCATTGGGCCACGGCTAGGCATTTAAAGCGATTTCGGCTGGAGGCCGAGGCAGCCGCCAGACTAAACCATCCATCCATCGTTCCAATTCATGAAATCGGCGAGCGCGACGGTTGCTGTTACTTCAGCATGAATCTGATCGAAGGCGGCCAGTTGGACGAAGTGGTTAGGCGCGAGGCCATATCCATCCGTCGCGTAGCGGAACTCATCGCAAAACTGGCGCGCACCGTGCATTACGCCCACGAGCACGGCATTCTGCATCGGGATATCAAGCCCGGCAACATCCTGCTCGATACAGAGGGCGAACCGCACCTTACCGATTTCGGTTTGGCGAGGCTGGTCGAGACAGAAAGTACCGTTACGCGCACGACGGAAGTGCTAGGCACACCCAGCTATATGGCCCCCGAACAGGCAAGCGGCAACAACGTGGCACTAACAAGCGCGACAGATACCTACGGTCTCGGTGCGGTGTTGTACCATCTGCTGACCGGCTGTCCCCCTTTTGCTGGGGGAACAACCTACGAAACTGTCCGGCTGGTTTTGGAAACTGATCCTCGGCAACCGCGACTCTTAAATCGGAAAGTAGATCGCGACCTTTCCACGATCTGCCTGAAGTGCCTCCAGAAAGATCCGCAGCGCCGTTATTCTTCCGCCCTCGCGCTGGCAGAAGATGTTGAACGCTGGCTGCGGCGCGAGCCAATCCTGGCACGACGCACTGGCCTCTTCATCCGTGGAAGGAAATGGCTGCAACGCAATCCAGCCGCCGCCGTCTCACTAGTGTCTCTGGCTGGGCTGCTAGCTGCGGTTGGTGTCATCATTTGGAAAAGCGACTTAATCCGGCCTCCGCCGACCACTGGCATCGCCGTGCTGCCGTTCGAAAACCTAAGCGGAGACAAAGCCAACGCCTACTTTGTCGACGGAATCCAGGACGAGATTCTCACTCGATTGTCCAAAATCCGCGCCCTAAGAGTCATCTCGCGGACGTCAACGGACAAATATAAGAGTCGGCCGGATAATTTACGCGAAATCGCCAGGCAGCTTGGCGTTGCCAATATTCTCGAGGGCAGCGTGCAGAAGGCGAGCGAGCGCGCACATATCAATGTCCAACTGATCGATGCCCGCACCGATACCCATCTTTGGGCGCAGAGTTATGACCGCGATCTGAAAAACATTTTCGCAGTGGAAAATGAAGTAGCAGAAGAGATCGCGGCAGCACTGAAACTCAAATTCCTCTCCTCGGCAAACGACATAGTTCGAACGGCAAGTGAAGATCCGCAAGCCTATGACCTTTTTCTGCGAGCGAGCTACGCGCACCGGGAATGGTTCCGCGGTACTGGCGATATCGAGGAATCGTTTCGATTGTTGCGCGCGGCAATCGCGCGCGATACCAAGTTCGCGCGCGCTTATGCTTACCTCTCGATTTTCGAGTCGCAAAAAGTCGCCCAAAGCGTGGCTCTCGACGCCGCTCTCGCCCGCGATGCACGGCTGAACGCTGAGAGGGCGCTCTCCCTTCAACCCGAGTTACCAGACGGAATTACTGCCATGGGTTTGATCTATCTGCGCGTCGATCACGATTACGGTAAAGCGCTGGAGTACTTAGCACGTGCGCACGAAAAACAGCCGGGATCGGATGCTTATCTTGTCGCAATGTATTTCGCTCAAGCGGCACTGGGGCGTTGGAACGAGGCACTCGACACAATTCAGCAAGCCGTAAATCTAAACCCGGGCTCGAGCCATGCCATGGTGATCCTGGGCAATGCTGCAGCGAAGACACGCCAATACAACCGAGCACAAGACGCATTTGATCGCGCTCGGGCGCTCGATCCTAACGACTGGGGCAGTGTCGTGGAGCAAGCCCAACTTTTTTTAGCTCAAGGAAAGCTGGAAAACGCCCGCGCTCTTCTCGCCAAGCTTCCAAAGGACGCGACCTCTTCCGTAGAGCTGCGATGGAAAGCTGCGTTTCTGAGCCGTGACTATGCCGGAGCTCTACAGATCTCCCGGGAATCAACCGGTGGAGAAGGTGGAGAGAAAGATCTTTTCATCGGTCGAGCTCTCACCGCGCTTGGCGATCGCGCAACCGCGATACGGTCGGTCGAGGAGGCCCGCAATAAAACCTATGCTCTTCTTGCCACTCATCCCGATTCTTCCGATTTGCGCCAAATGGCAGCGAGAATTCTTGCGACCCTCGGGGATAAAACAAATGCAGTTGCTGAAGCAGAGCAAGCTATTAGCCTCGTGCCATTAAGTAAGGACGCCGACGACGGCCTCAATCCCTTGGAGACGCTGGCTGAAGTGTATGCTGCCTTTGGCGAAGCCGAGAAAGCTCTTCCTTTACTTCGGCAGGTACTCAAGACTAATGGCTCAGGCCTCTTGCTGACACCATCGCTGCTTCGGCTCGATCCGATCTGGGACCCGATCCGACCTAATCCCCAGTTTCAAGAACTCGTCGCCTCGTCCGCGCCTAAATGAGCTTAGCCGCGGATTGGGCGCCTGCCTGCATCACTACGCGAAGCGTTGAGGGCAGGGATAACACGGATAAAGACGAAATTTACGAAGCGTTAACCACGGATGAACGCGAATCATCAGCAGTTTCTTCTAAATGATTTCTGCCTTCTTAATTCCTGTGAATTCGTGCCGGCCGAGCCGTAACTCTGTGAAGGCTGGTTCATTCGTGGTTTGAGGTCCCGGTTCTCCGTGACATCCGCGTACCTGTCACGCCGAAGCCTCTCCACTCGCCGTAGCTTTAAGCGAAGGCTGGTTGGCGTAGGTGGATCCGTGGTTCCCCAGATTCAAAATCCCGCTCTTCCGCGTTACCTTTGGCGGGAATTGGGGCAGTACATCAGTGAACGGCCAAACATGACTTCTCAATAACGATGAGCCGGAAAGGCCAAAACAATAAAAGAAAATAGTTTATGAAAAATCGAAACATCACATTCACAACGATACTCCTTGCGTTTAGCATCGTTGCGCTTTCCCAAATTGCGCAAGCAGTCGTTCCGGCACCAGACGGAGGCTATCCGGGAGGTAACACGGCGGAGGGAACCAACGCCCTTTTGAGCCGTAGCACGGGCACATACAACACGGCAATCGGGATATATTCGCTCCTAAGCCTTACCGGCGGCAGCTTCTGCACGGGTGTTGGTGCCGGAACTCTTCTTGTCAATACCGCAGACAACAATACGGCCACGGGCGCCGGTGCGCTCCTGACCAACGCGACCGGCGCCCGAAACACCGCCGATGGAACGTTCGCGCTTTTTAACAACATAGATGGCGTGGACAATGCGGCCACGGGGTATCAAGCGCTCTTAAGCAATACGGGTGGCTTTGACAACACGGCAAACGGTTCGTTCGCGCTCTTTAGCAACACCACCGGCACCGCCAACACGGGCAGCGGAGCATTCGCCCTTTTCAGCAACACCATCGGCAGCGACAACACGGCCAACGGTGCTAATGCGCTTACTGCCAACACCGAAGGCATAGAGAACACGGCCACCGGTGCTAATGCGCTCTTTAGCAACACCACCGGCAGTGACAATGCGGCCAATGGAGCGTTCGCCCTTTCTCACAACACCCTCGGCATCGCCAACACGGCCACCGGTGAAAGTGCGCTCTTTTTAAACGACACTGGCGAGTTCAACACGGCCAGTGGTACGCAAGCGCTCTATACCAACACCACCGGCAGCAAGAACACGGCCGACGGGTTTGACGCGCTCTTTAACAACACCACCGGCAACTTCAACACGGCCACCGGGGTGAGTGCGCTTTACAGCAACACCATCGGGCATGATAATACGGCCAGCGGTTATTACGCGCTCTTAAACAACACAGAAGGCGTCGCCAACACCGCCAATGGAGCATCCGCCCTCTTGAGCAACAGCACCGGCGGAGGCAACACGGCCAGCGGTTTTCAGGCGCTCTTAAACAACACCACCGGCAGCAGCAACACAGCCATCGGCGGAGGTGCGCTCTTTAACAACACTACCGGCAGCGTTAATGTTGCCGTGGGCGATTTCGCCGGCGGTAATCTGACCACGGGCGATGTAAATATTGACATCCTCAACCCTGGTGTGGCTGCCGAGAGCAACACCATCCGCATCGGTGTGACACAGACACGAACCTTTATCGCCGGCATTTTTGGTACGAACGTTTCAGGTTCAAGAGAGAGATTAAACCGATGAAGGAAGCCAGCGAAGCGATCCTGGCGCTTAGGCCGGTAACGTTTCACTACAAGAGTGACCACACTGCCACGCCGCAATTTGGTTTAATCGCCGAGGAAGTAGCCGAAGTAAATCCCGACCTGGTGGTGCGCGACGACAAGGGCGAGATCTACACGGTGCGCTACGACCAGGTGAACGCCATGTTGCTTAACGAGTTCCTCAAAGACCACAAAAAGGTCGAGGAACAACAAGCCCGCATGAGTGAGCTCAACTCCAGAGCAGCAAGAGAGGAAGCGAGAATCGACCAGCAACAGAAAGGAATTGAGGTTCTCACAGCGCAGATCAAAGAGCAGGCAGCGCAGATCGAGAAGGTGAGCGCGCATCTCGAAATGAGCAAGCCCGCGCCGGGAATGGTGCTCAATCCATAAAGATTGGGAGACTCACCACAGATAACGCGGATCGGACGGATAAGAAAAGGATGCCCACGAAACACGCGGCAACCCGTGCTTCGAAAAAATCGCCGTTTCTCTCGCGCCGAAGGAAACGCCAGACGTGATTCGTTAAAAATGTTACATCGCCTGCTCGCGAAAACTTTCGGAGTTACATCGGGTGCAGCCTTCTTATCCGTGCTATCGGTGGATCCGCGGTTTCCCAGATTTAAAAAGCCCGCTCTTCCGCGTTACCTTTGGCCGAAATTGGGGCAGTACATCATTGAACAGGCAAATATGGCTTCTCAACAACGAGGGCCAGAGACGCTAAAACAACGAAAGAACATCAACCTCATGAAAAATCGCAACATCACATTGACAACGATACTCCTGGCCTTTGGCATCGTTGCGCTTTCCCAAATTGCGCAAGCAGTCGTTCCGGCACCAGACGGAGACTATCCGGGAGGTAACACGGCGGAGGGAACCAACGCCCTTTTGAGCCGTAGCACGGGCACATACAACACGGCAGTCGGGATCTTTTCGCTTCTAAGCCTCACCGACGGTAGCTTCTGCACGGGGATTGGCGCTGGAACGCTCCTTGCTAATACTGGCGACCAGAATACCGCCACTGGCGCGGGGGCGCTCCTTAGCAACATCACCGGCGGCAACAACACGGCCGACGGAGCGTTCGCGCTCTTTAGCAACACCGAAGGAGGCGCTAACACGGCCAATGGCTTTCAAGCGCTCTTTAGCAACACCACCGGCATCGACAACACGGCCAACGGAGCAGCCGCCCTTTTCAACAACACCACCGGCTTCGACAACACGGCCACCGGTGTCAATGCGCTCTTTAGCAACACCACCGGCAGCGACAACACGGCCCATGGAGCGTTCGCCCTTTCTAACGTCACCACCGGCAACTTCAACACGGCCACCGGTGAAGGTGCGCTCTTTTCAAACGACACTGGCGAGTTCAACACGGCCAGTGGTATGCAAGCGCTCTTTACCAACCACACCGGCAGCAAGAACACGGCCGACGGATTTGACGCGCTCGCTAACAACACCACCGGCAGCAACAACACGGCCGCTGGCGATCAGGCGCTTTTCCACAACACCATCGGCCAGGATAATACGGCCAGCGGTTTTCAGGCGCTCTTAAACAACACCACCGGCGAGAACAACACGGCCAATGGTGTTGACGCTCTCTTAAGTAATACCACCGGCGGAGGCAACACGGCCAACGGGGTAAGTGCGCTTTTCAGTAACACCACGGGCAACAGCAACACGGCCATCGGCGGAGGCGCGCTCTTTAACAACACCACCGGCAGCGTTAACGTTGCCGTGGGCGATTTCGCCGGCGGTAATCTGACCACGGGCGATGTAAATATTGACATCCTCAACCCTGGTGTAGCTGGCGAGACCAACACCATCCGCATCGGCGTGACACAGACACGAACCTTTATCGCCGGCATTTTCGGTACGAACGTTTCAGGTTCAACAGTTGTCGTGAACTCGGACGGCCAACTTGGCGTGGCGGCCTCCTCTCGCCGTTTCAAGAGAGAGATTAAACCGATGGACCAAACCAGCGAAGCGATCCTGGCGCTTAAGCCTGTGACGTTTCACTACAAGAGCGACGCGAGCGGCACGCCGCAATTTGGTTTAATCGCCGAGGAAGTAGCCGAGGTAAATCCGGACCTGGTGGTGCGGGACGAGAACGGCGAGATCTACACCGTACGCTACGACCAGGTGAACGCCATGTTGTTAAATGAGTTTCTCAAAGAGCATCGCAAAGTGCAGGATTTGGAGAAGGGAATGGCGGCCGTCACCGCGCAACTCAATGAGCAAGGCGCACAAATCCAAAAGGTGAGCGCCCATCTCGAAATGAGTAAGCCCGCGACGAGTGTGGTTCTCAATAATCCGTAGAGTTTGAGTGGATCACAACTTGTGGTCGGGGTTGCCGACCCCGGCCACAGCTGGAACCACGAGGGGACGGTTTCAAAACTGCGCCCTGCCTTATAGCGAAACAAACAATCTGTTACCACAGCGCTGGGCGCTGTCGTAACGCGCTCCACAGGACGCGGCTACAGCAAGTCGTCATGCACGCATCACGGCTTCTTTTTTCATTCTGAGTTCTTACCAAAGCCGAAATTAGGTTCTTCGTTCCTTTCACGTGCTCACAAATCCTTCGGACTTGCCTTCTGTTCAAAAATCTGGTGCGCCTAATGCCCATGCAATGACGGACGGATCCGCAGAAAAAATTGAAAGGCGTAGCCGAGATCATCCCCGTAATAACGATCGAGACGATCGGGGCGATCGTTGAAGGTGAATTGGGTGCCCAGTCCGATGTCGAGGCCGTTGCCGTGCGTTAAATCACGCACGTAACCGATCGTGTAGCCGCCAATGGGAAAAATGCGGGATTCATCCGGCGGATCGAGAACGAGCTCATGCCCGGATTTTTGCACGCGCTCCCACCGCAGATAGACTGTATCGCGTCCGCGCTGGTAATTTGATTCGATCAGGAACGATTGAGTTTTGCCCTCGCCAGTAGCGTTGTTTTGGCCCCACACAAACGTGTTGGACCAATTGCTATCGGGACCGAGTGGCAGATT
>Ga0193721_1000451_pt1 | contig 11668 bp, 11 predicted proteins | sample U2s2metaG_FD_145078 | JGI IMG/M metagenome (GOLD analysis project Ga0193721, IMG submission 145078) | Soil microbial communities from a riparian zone of the East river system, Colorado, United States - U2s2 | ecosystem: Environmental > Terrestrial > Soil > Riparian zone | place: USA: East River...
CTGAGGCGCATCTTTCAGGCCAAACATCAGGGGGACACTCGGCCCGTAAATATCTGCATCCAGCAATCCTACCTTTGCACCGGTTTTCGCCAAAGAAATGGCCAGATTCACCGAGACTGTTGTCTTCCCAACTCCACCTTTTCCACTGGCTACAGCGAGAATATTTTTGACACCCGGAAGCAGCTCATCCATAGAAATTGCCCTGCCTTCCATAACTCTAGCCGTTACCTTCAGATCCAGTTCGGCTACACCCAGTTCTGCTATTGTGTTTCGCACGTCCTGTTCGATCTCTGTGTTGAACGGACATGCAGGGGTTGTAAGTTCTAATGTGAAACCCACTTTATCACCATTAATAGAAAGATCCTTAATCATTCCCATTGATACTATATCTTTATGTAATTCAGGGTCCACAACCCTCCTTAAGGAAGAATATACCTGTTCGAGTGATACCATTTGTTTACGATCACTCAAGAAAGTATTTAAATCATACATCGTGAACGGCTCGTCCGTTAACAGCCTCTACAACACCCAAGATATTGTCCTAAAACTCCATTTTCAACTGCTAGACCTACTGAATTAACCTAAATATGCCGGTTGGCGTGGCACGTCTTAACCTCTACCATGTTGCCAAAATGTAACATGAGTTGTTCCTTTCATGTATTGCGGAGGAAATACAACGCCCCACTCCAGGTAACTGATGAGGTATAATGCAGCTGCAAACAAATTACAAAATTTCCATAGTCGTACTTGTACCTTTAACCTTATTTGCTTCAAGTGGAGTGATATTATATGGATATAGAAATCGAATTACACTTGGCATATCTGCGTCTTCCCCAAGGAATGAAAAGGTTCATAAATTGATCGTTCGAACCACTCTGCAGTAAAGGTAATGTTTGCCATTGTGCATCTGGACGATGTTGTCAGAATTCCACCAAACCGTATGAAAAGCTCACTGAATGTGACAGCGACTGAAATTCTAAAAGAAAAGTATGAAAGCATGATAAGCCCTGAGTTGGGATATGTAATTATGATAATAGATGCCAAAACCAATTCTGTAGGAAAACTAGTCGCCGGCGACGGAGCTACCTATCACAAAGTTAGCTTTAGAGCCCTTACGTTTTATCCGAAATTGCAAGAAATCGTGGAAGGCGAAATTGTAGAAATCACTGATTTTGGCGCATTCGTCAGGATCGGTCCTACTGATGCATTATTACATCTTTCCCAGATTACTGATGACTACCTTAAAAGTGACGTCAAACAAGGCGTGATAGTGGCAAACCAGTCAGCCAGGTCTCTTAAGATCGGCTCAAAGATTCGAGCTCGAGTAACAGCCGTGAGTCTAGGGAAAGGAACGGCCATGGGCAAAATAGGCATAACTTGTAGACAGCCATTCCTGGGAGCTGTAGAGTGGATAGAAGAGGAATTAAAGAAGGCAAAGCAGACACAAGTCCCCAGCCATCCAAAGGAGGCAAAGCAGACACAAGTCCCCAGCCATCCAAAAGAAAAGAAGGGAGTGGCTACTGCTTAATTGGCAAGAGAAGTAGCTTGCAGGAAATGTAAGGCTTTAACAACAGGCAAGGTATGCCCGATATGCAAATCAACAGATCTTAGTTCTGATTGGTCCGGGATAATATTGGTTTTCGACGCAGACAAATCCATGATAGCATCCACCCTTCAAATTGTGGCACCTTATAAATATGCTTTAAAGGTATCTTGAACCGACGCGAGGATTCTCCGTCATTTAGGATTTATTTAAACGAAAGAAAAGCTTTACTTAACTTTCTTAGAGAAGACATTGGCCGTGGAGACATTACAAGCAATTCAGTTCTTAAGCCAAATTTACTAGCGTCATCAACGATACTCTGCAAGGACTCCGAACAGGCAGTAGTAGCAGGTTTAAGGGAGGTTGGAATAGTATTTGATTTGTGCAAATGTTCGTGCACGGCATTGGTTGATGAGGGTTCTATGGTCAGTCGTGGCAACGAAGTAATGAGAATTAAAGGCCAAGCTAGAGACATTCTCAAGGCAGAAAGAACAGCATTAAATCTACTTATGAGAATGAGTGGAATAGCTACAGAAACAAAGAAATTTGTTGAGGTGGTCAAGAAAATTTCTAAAGATATTGAGATAGCTGGTACTCGAAAAACAGCACCGGGTTTAAGATCTTTTGACAAAAAAGCGATAAAAATTGGAGGTGGAAGAACTCACAGAAATTCACTGGACGAAATGGTCCTTATCAAAGACAACCATCTGGTTCTAACAGGTTCCATAGGAGAGTCAATCTCGAGTGCAAAAAAATTGGTCGGTAACAATATCAAGGTGGAATGTGAGGTAACGGATCTTCAATCAGCTATAGAAGCAATTAATTTCGGAGCTGATGTCATAATGCTTGATAACTTCTCACCACAAGAAGTTGAGAATGCTACTAGAGTCTTGAAGGAATTGGGATTAAGACAAAAATGTTTGCTTGAAATTTCCGGGGGAATAAGCTTGGCCAATGTATCTCAATTTGCAAAGTCAAATCCGGATATAATCTCTGTTGGCTCGTTAACTCACTCCGTTAAATCTGTTGACTTTTCACTCGAGGTTGATTCTTGTCGTTGAAAGAATTAACACCGCCTTTTTTTGATTTAAAATAAACCCAGAAGATGAATTTTACCAAATTAGGAAACTGCCATCATACGTAGTATTGATTTTCTAGCCTTCTCCGCAATATGATCTTGAACTTTCACTTCATATCTTTTTTTCATCAAAGAATTCACTACTTTTTCTAATGTTATCATTTTCATATACTTACAAACTGCTTCCTCCTTTACAGGAATGAATGCTTTATCAGGATTTTCCCTTTTCATTCTATGTAATATACCAGTCTCCGTAGCCACCACAAATTGATTTGCGTTAGATTCTCTCACATGTCGCATCATTCCATCTGTAGACAGAATATGAGCATTTACGTCGATCTCCCCAGTCGACATGTGGTAAAGTGTGGAGGAAGTACAGCCGCATTCTGGATGTATTAGAAATTCTGCGGACGCAAACCTCTGCATCTTATCATTGATATCTTCAGCTTTGATGCCAGCATGCACATGACATTCTCCAGGCCAAATAAACATCTTACTTCGTCCAGTCACTTTTGCTACATAGGATCCTAGAAAAAAGTCGGGTAAAAACAATATCTCACGTTCTTTTGGTATACTTTCAACTACCTTGACAGCATTTGAAGATGTGCAACAGTAATCAGACAATGCTTTGACTTCAGCGGTAGTATTCACGTAGCTGACAATAACGGCGTCCGGATGTTCCTTTTTCCAAGATATAAGCTCATCAGCGTTGATAGTTGAGGCCAGCGAGCAGCCTGCCTGGAGGTCTGGAATCAAAACCTTTTTGTCGGGACAAAGTATGGAAGCAGTCTCGGCCATAAAGTGGACTCCACAAAAAACAATAATGTCCGCATTAGTTTCCGCCGCCTGTCTTGACAATGCTAACGAGTCACCGATAAAATCAGCTGCATCTTGCACTTCTGGCAACTGATAGTTATGTGCTAGAATGATTGCGTTCATTTCCTTCTTGAGAGATTGTATCTGCTCAGCATATCCCACTTGTGCAAGTTTCATCAAAGCTAATGTTCTAACTCTTACTAGAGATTTAAATTAGTATAATTTAGGAGATAGTTGCCTTGTTGGAGTAAATTGGGGCAATACTTGCCATATTGGATTTCCTAATAATTTGTATATTTAATTCCGGAATAGATATATTATAATCACAGTACTAGAAGGTCATGCCGACACATGGCTCATTAACAAAAGCAGGTAAAGTTAGAGGTCAGACTCCAAAAATCGAAGCAAAACCCAGGGCTAGCCCCATTTCAAAAATTCGAAATAAGAATAATTACATCAAGAGGTTTGAAAAGAGACGTCAGCCTGGACAAAAGAAACCTGAGCGCCGGCCAAGACGCTATTAGCGTTTTGTCTAAGCAAGAATTGGGATCTACTTGTCCATTTTCGATCTTATGCTGCTGCCCATAGATCAAATGTTGTAAGCTTTTATGAACACACTAATCGCGCTAATAGGTTGCGGTTCGATAGGTACTGAAATTATAAAGTCAATCAAGAATGGTGAAATCCCGCATGCAAAAGTTGTAGCCATTGTAGATACGAGAGAGCACGCGGTAGAAGAAGTCCTAGGCAAACTGAACATTCACGATATTCAGATCTTTTCCGATTTCCAAGATTTCCTTAGTTCCTCTCTCTTTTCGTTTGTCGACATAATAGTGGAAGCAGCTTCTCAAATGGCAGTCAGAAACTACGGTAAGAAAATCCTTGAATTTGGAAAAAAATTCTTAGTTCTGAGCACTGGCGTATTTGCCGATCGAATACTTCTCACGGAATTTGTAACCTTAGCCGATGAGAAAAACGCCAAGATTGTGATACCTACCGGTGCTATCGCAGGAATAGATATGATTAGAAGTGTAAAAAAGAATTTGACAAGTCTTAGCATAACGACAACCAAGAATCCAGTAGCATTATCTGGTGCACCATTCTTTAACTCATCTAAAATAAAATCTGAAACAATTGCTACAAAAACACTGCTTTATGAGGGATCGGCAGAAGATGCCATTTTGATGTTTCCTGCAAACGTAAACGTGGCTGTTACTCTTGCCCTAGCAGGCATTGGTTTAAAGAGAACACTTGTTAGAGTGATTGCTGATCCAGACATAAAGATCAACCAGCACGAGATTCTTGCATCGGGAAATTTTGGTGATATCCACATTATTGTCCGCAATAATCCTATGGTTGAAAATCCGAGAACTAGTATGCTTGCTGCCCTTTCTGCGATAGAAAGTCTTCGTAGTCTGTGCTATGATACCTTTAGGATAGGATCCTGATATGCAAAAATATTGACAGTTTATATTAGGTCGGTAGAATGACATTCATAAGGTATAAAGTATGAGTTACGGTGGTTATAGAAGGAACGACATGTTTGGTCCAAAACCCGTTGAGTCAGGTAAGGAATATGATGTGCAAGTTACGGAAATAAGCAGAAAAGGAGACGGCATTGCGAGGATACAAGGATTTGTAATTTTTGTTAAAGATGGAAAGGTTGGACAGAATGCGAAGATACGTGTTACGCAAGTTGGTAACAGATTCGCAACTGCTGAAATTGTTGATGGAAGTTCTGCAACTGAGGCAAGTTCTCAGCCATCAGAGCAACAGTCATCGTCCAGCGAATCATCTGAGGCATCGCCTGAATCAAATGAATAAGAACGCAGAATTCATGATACTTTCTGTGCATTCAAATTAGATCAAAATCCCATTAATTTTAGCCCTCAACTATCATTTTTATTTATATTATTATCGGAATTATAATTTAAATCTCATCTTTGTGGAATGCCAAACAATAGTTGTGGTGCTCGCATTTAAGGTGACATTCTTCAACAATTTATTTCTGGGGATCGCATATCAAAAGAGGGAATAGAATTTAGAACTGGTGCACCCGTTTCAAGACATGAAGAATAATATCATCGCGATCGTAGCGATATCTTTTACCGTTGTAGGTACCATGTGGGCTGTAAGTAATCTTATCTCATCAAATGATACAATAAAGACTCTAAAAAACGCAGGCATTATACTGGTCGCGAAAGACAACTTGTTCAATTCTACGAATCCAGACATACACGCGAAGACAAACATACCACTAAGAATAACGATTGTTAACAAGGACTTCACAAAACACGACTTTATAATAGATGAATTGAATGTGAATACAGGATACTTATCCAGCGATCAAGATTTTACTACTGCTATTGCTAGTAACAATTCTGGAATTTATCAATATTACTGTTCGTTTCATCCCGCTACAATGCACGGTAGAATCTTAGTTGATGACTGAAAAAACTTGAATCTTGGTCATTAATAGCTTAAAGTGATGGTAGCATTTATCATCATAAGGCAAGAGAATGGATCTCCGAAATACCGGCTTCGTTCTGCTGTTTGCTGTAATAAGGATTATTCTTTCACCAAACTTGGAGTTGTATCATGAATTAGATTAAAATTAACCTAGATTTAGTTTTGTAAATTGCAAGGGTACGCTCACTATCTAATCGTTTCTATCCGTTGACATAATACAACGAATTCTCATGTTTACGAAATTAGAGTTGCACCTCATTCAATTATATGGAAATTCACACGCACCATGTGATCCACGCGGACCTACCTTGATTTGTTGACTTCGTACCATCAGTCAGTTTTTTGTGGTAAATGCTCTTGCATGTCGCTATCTTCATTTCTTCCTCCGACATAAGGTGAACACTTTTCATCTTCTTCTCGTCGTAAATAGTAGCAAGAAATTTAAAACAAATTAGGCAAACTGATTCATAACCCAACGGGGATTTCTTTGCACTAATAGTATCATAGAATTATTATTCTTTACCCCCTTCATCATTCACAGGTGTATTCAAATCAATGGTGGACACTCAACGTGATAACTTTAACAATAAGGATTGGAGAGAGATTTTCATTCAGACCAACACTTAAAAGGAGGAATATTAAAAATGATTAAAATGGCTGCACGAAAGAATACATCTAGAAAGAAGCGATTGATCAAACGCATCAAACAGAATAGGCCAGTGCCAGCCTGGGTAATTATTAGAACTCATCGTCATGTCAGGACTAATCCAAAACGCAGAGCGTGGAGAAAGTCAGACGTAGGTGTAGGATAATTTCGGAGTGAGATTGGATGTCCGAGAGTGAAGAAAGTTTAACGCGTGTTTATACGATAAGGTTGGGAAAGGCATGGGGTACTCCCCAATACAGGCGAACTGACAGGGTCTTGAATATGATAAAGGAATTTGCAAAGAAACATATGAAAACAGACAAAATAAAAATTGAGCAGGACTTGAATAGGTACATATGGCGAAAAGGCAAGACTAATCCTCCTCGAACTGTTCGAGTTAGAATGATAAGAGAAGATGATGTGGTCATAGTGAGTTCCTTCACGGAACCAAGAATTGCTGAAGAAACGAAAGATCAAGGGTCTGAAATAAGCAAAGGCAAAGATCCAGAATAGTAATTTTTCATACTGCCAATTGAATTCTAGACTTTCTTACAAGAAAATCTCTACAAAGCTAATTTGGAATATCATGTATCTTTTATTTCATGAAGAACCGTAGCAATCGATTCACTATTCAATATTACTCAGTGGGAGAACAATATCAGGATGAGACTCTGGGATCTCCCAATCTAGACAGCTATCTCCAGGAATTATTGCTAAAGGGTCGTATGAATCAAACTTTGAATGCCCCTGTACCAAAGTTACGAGATTAACCGGACGATCAAAAGTACGAGATGGAGAAAGATCGATTTCCGCGTTCCTGTCAATATTTTGAATCTTCCTCAGCTTATCTATAATTGAGTTCAAATTTCCAATAGATCCTGCAATTCCATTATTTATATACAAGAATGATTTTCCTAGTGAGTCTGGGTCTGATGACGAATAGAGCATAGCAAGAGAATCCCTCAGCGCATTTTCCACACCAAGTTCCTCTGAACTGCTGGTAGAGATTATTCTCTTTCCAGGTGGGAGATTTATTGAAGGCATCAGTTTTATAATATGAACTAAAGTTTTATTTGTTATAGAAAAACATTCTTCTAGTGACAAATCAGGATTAATTTCCAAAAATGCATCGTTGTCTATTACAAATACTGCGTCTGAGGCAGAATTGAGTCTCTTTAGAGAAACAGCAGAGTTAAACAACCTTTCCTTTTCGTACCGAAAAGGCATAACTACAAAATTAATAACTTTGAGATTTAGAGAGAATTTTGCGATATTGGACAATAGTGGAGATATAGCCGTGCCTGAATTCCCACCAAGATTTGAGATGAGTATAACCGTCCCATATCTTGAGAAGATCTTCATGATTTCTGATTCATAATTCTGAAGGGAAGATCTAATTCTAAAGATGCCAGGATTAATCCACGGTCTACAGTCCACATACAGTGAATTTTCATCTTCTACATCGCGTTTGTCGTTACTGATTACCATACAGTCAAAGTCAGTGCAACGTTTTGCCTCGAGAGCTATTTTCCGACCTAGTCCTCCAATCCCAACTAATAACACCGGTCCCTTAAATTCAAAATTATCCAACTTAGTAACCGTACCCCGTTTTGAGCATGGAAAATTAAGATAAAAGCTTTATTGATTAACTAGATGCACATATGTAGTTCAAAAAAATTGATTTTATTTAAAGGTCTTATGTCATGATAGATCCTTTTAGGCAAAAATTTGAAACTTCTTTAATTTTTACAGTTAATCTTTTACCTAATAGTTGATTTCTTTCAATTTTTATCTCGGGAAGGACGTCATCTAGTACAACAGGCTTATACGCATAATTCCTGCCTTGGATAAATTTATCATTTACCTCATCAACCAATATCTCTCCTTCCCATCCTTTCCATTGCATATTCCTGCTATATGTGACCTGCCTTATCAGTTCATGAAGTTTCTTGGTTCTAGCCTTTACTATTGAGGTATCAACCCTAGTAAATTTTGATGCCAGGGTCCCTGGACGAGGGCTGAATTTTGAGGAATTTATAACGTCAGGTTTGGTTGCTTTTATCAAGTCGACAGTCCTTTGGAAATCCTCATCGGTCTCCGATGGAAACCCAGCTATCAGGTCGGTAGCAATAGTAATTTCAGGGATAGCAGTTCTGAACACGTCCACTATCTGGCGGAACACATCTGAACTATGTCCTCTCTTCATTTTTCTTAGTATTCTCTCACTTCCGCTTTGAACTGGGATATGTAGGAATTTGAAAAGTTTGTCAGATTTTGACAAAATAACAAGGAGTTTGTCCATGAATCTAGGCAAGTACATTGGATTCATCATCCCTACTCTTACCTTAAACTCTCCAGGGATTTTACAACCGGCATCTAGCAAATCGGCTAAATTGGTATTTATATCAAGACCGTAGCAACCGTTGTCGGTAGAGGTTAACCAGATTTCCTTACATCCGTCCGCTACATCATACTCCATCTGTCGTAATATGTCCCCCAGACGGTAACTCCTAAGGTGTCCTTTCGCTAGTTTTGTTTGACAGAACGAGCAATCACTCATACAACCGCTTGAAATCTGGATGATGCTTACCGCAAGATTAAATCTAATCCTAGGAAGGTTAACTTTGTCAGTAACAGAATCGTTTAGTGCGACCATCCTTTTATTCTTGATTGAGTTATTAACTACATCAAGTGTTTTATCCAGCGAGTGGGGACCCAGCAAACAAGCTTCAGGACAGTACCTCTCCAAGAGGGCCCTATCTGATTTCGGAAGACAGCCCGCTACCACTAGGGGTTTCTCTAATTTTGCAAGAGCTGTTATTCGAGACAGCATCCTGTGTTCTGTCGATTCCTTCACTCCACAAGTAACAATAAGATTCAGATCAGACATTCCTGGTTCGGTGGATAGATCGTAGCCCCCTCTCATGAGAATTCCTTTTATCATTTCTGAGTCCGCCATGCTCGCCGAACATCCGTAGGCCTCCACCCAAACCCTTTTCTTATTCCCAACGGTTTCGCTTTGATATAATCCCACTTGTCCTTCACATAGCGCAAGAGGGTGCACGCTAGATTCACTCGGTCCAGACAGACACAGCTTAATTGGAATCAAATCAATAAGATCAAAATAAAGAGTACTAAATCAATTTTATTGATCAACTCTTTGATGGCTTAAATTATATATTCACATTTCGTACCAACGCATTTAGTCAAAGAGCCATTATTTTCTCTTTGCTATACTTTGCTCAAAATCCCTCGGTTAATTATGTCATTTGTGGCAGAAAGCAAAAGATCTAAATCTTCGTTATCATGTACGAAAGAAATAGCACCCATTTTTTTTGGTAGAAAGAAAATTCCATAGTCAGCTAGAAGACAGAGATGATATTTGAGAAGTTTCTCCTGGTCAGTCATCGCTGCATCGGTTGCATTTTTTATAATCTTCACATTCTGGTTCAGAAAGTGGACATTAATAAGCGATCCAAGTCCAGTGACTTCAACATCAATACCAAAATCAGCAAATAATTGGCGGAGTTTGGACCGAGCTTCCTTGCCAAGTCGATTAATTTTTGTATAGATCGTTTCGTTGTTCCTTTTTAGATAATCCATTGTAAGAAGGCCTGCCTTCATTGATATTGGGTTTGAAGAAAATGTCCCCCCGCCTACGTAGCATCGATCAGGCTTTTCCTTAAGAGACGTATCAGCAATTTTCATTATTTCCTCCTTGCCACTAACAACGCCTATTGGAAACCCTCCTCCAACTATTTTTCCGAGAGTCAATAAATCTGGTTCCATACCATAAGATGCAGATAAAGTGCCAAAATTTAGTCTAAATCCTGTGACAATCTCATCCATAATCAATAACACATTTTTTTTATTTGCATATTCTCGCAAGCCGACTAGGTAATCCCTTTCTCCAACAACGCCTCCAGCCCCTCCTAATATGGGCTCGAGTATAATGCAAGCAAGGTCATCTTTGACAGTATCCAAAATTGCGATAGAACCAGCAAGATCGTTAAAAGGTAATGATTCAACAAAATCTTTTTCGCCCTCAATGAGTCCTAACCCTTCATTTATTTCGAAGGGATAATTGACTGAGTGCATCAGGTCAGAATTAAATCCGTGCCACCCCCCAAGTATTTTGGCAACAATTCTTTTTCCGGTAAATGCGCGAGCAATCCTTGTAGCGTACATAGTTGCTTCGCTCCCAGTTGAACAGAATCTCATGAGCTCGGCACTTGGCACGAATTTTTGAATTATCTCCCCAAGAAGTACACTTGTATCATTAACAGTTCCAAATATTGTCCCCTGACCCAACGCCTTTTCAAGAGGTTGGACAACGTTTTGAGGCGAATGACCCAATATTAGTGCCCAATGACCCATCCAGAAATCAACAAACGTATTTCCATCTACATCCTGGAGATTCTTGCCGTGAGCTCGTTCTACAAAGAATGGATATGGCGGAAAGAATCTAATATTGTGACTGACTCCGCCCGGAAACACTTTACATGCCCGTTCATACCAAGCTTTGGATAAATTAGTTTTGTTCACATAAGAATGAAAATCGTAAAGTGACATGTGTATTCAGATTTATCTAGCCTTCATTTTACTTACATATTACAGTTTTTGTCATGGGTTTATTGAGATAAAAAAATCATCATGCAACAAGAACAAGTTTCTTCGACTCGATACTGATTATTCTTTACGTTCCTTAAAGGCGACCTACCATGCTAACCAGTAGAAATTTTTCAGGTGCCTTGGGCTATTGGTCACGGCAGGCTGAACACCTCGCCGAAGCTTGATGCGTACACCTCCGTTCCATCAACGCCATCTTCTATAGCCGCCCTCCTCCTTACGGAAAGATGTCTTTTCTCGGGAGAGGCTTCCTCCTTAGATGCTTTCAGGAGTTATCCTACACAGCTTAGCTGCTCAGCGTGCCCTGTCGGACAGCTGATAGACCAGAGGCTGCGTTGCCCTGTTCCTCTCGTACTAGGGGCAACTTCCCCTCAGACAACTACGCCCCTGTCAGGCAGAGACCGACCTGTCTCACGACGGTCTAAACCCAGCTCACGTTCCCCTTTAATGGGCGAGCAGCCCCACCCTTGGCTCCTGCTGCAGAACC
>Ga0193721_1000452_pt1 | contig 11662 bp, 9 predicted proteins | sample U2s2metaG_FD_145078 | JGI IMG/M metagenome (GOLD analysis project Ga0193721, IMG submission 145078) | Soil microbial communities from a riparian zone of the East river system, Colorado, United States - U2s2 | ecosystem: Environmental > Terrestrial > Soil > Riparian zone | place: USA: East River...
ATTTGCCGGTCCCTTCCGCGACTGCGCTCAGCGGATCTTCAGCAACATGGACAGGCAAACCTGTTTCCTCGCTCAAAAGCTTGTCAAAGCCCCGCAGCAACGCGCCGCCGCCCGCCAGGACCAGGCCGCGATCGACGAGATCCGCCGAAAGCTCTGGCGGACAACGCTCCAAGGTGATCCGCACTGAATCGACGATTGTCGAGATCGGTTCCAGCAACGCTTCACGTACTTCCTGGGACGTGATCATGAGCGTTTTAGGCAAACCGGCGACCAGGTCGCGTCCCTTAACTTCTACGCTGGTCTCCTTTTCGCTGGGATAAGCCGACCCAATCTTAATCTTTATCTCCTCGGCAGTGCGTTCGCCGACCATCAGATTGTAGGCGCGCTTCATATACTGGACGATGGCCTCGTCGAGCTCATCGCCAGCAACTCGGACGCTCCGGCTGAACACAATTCCGGACAGCGAAATAAGCGCAACCTCCGTCGTGCCTCCACCGATATCGATGATCATGTTGCCGGCTGGATCCTGTACCGGAAGCCCGACTCCGATTGCCGCGGCCATCGGTTCTTCGATCAAATAAACTTCGCGCGCTCCAGCATGTGTCGCCGATTCACGCACGGCGCGCTTTTCCACTTCGGTGATTCCAGATGGCACAGCGATAACCACGCGCGGTCTCGCCTTTACCCGACGATTATGCACCTTGGTGATGAAGTGGCGCAGCATCGCTTCCGTCACTTCGAAATCCGCAATCACGCCATCTTTGAGTGGGCGCACTGCAACGATGTTTGCCGGTGTGCGGCCAAGCATGCGCTTGGCTTCGTCACCGACGGCCAGCACTCTATTGGTGCCGGCCTGCACGGCCACCACGGATGGCTCGCGCAAAACGATCCCTTGATCCTTTACGTAGACAAGTGTGTTTGCCGTACCCAGATCGATCCCGATGTCGCTGGATAACCAGCCGAAAAGTCCATTGAACATGAATTATTTTTTTAGCAGAAACCTTCCAGCCTGAGAAGAAGCGCGTCCATCCGCCTGAGGCGGCCAATATTCCAGGACCCTCCCCACGAGCGCGATTCGGCCGGCTGAACCGCCGTAACATGAAACGGAGCGGCACGCCGTCAAGCGCATTCTATTGCAGTAATGGTAGGGGCAATCCTCTGCGCCGCCTTTCGGGATCGGCAACGGCGCGCACGGAGTGACGCGCCCTACCAGCGCTTGTTTGCGATGCGCTTGCCATTGCTCCATTACTCCTTTACTCCATCAGTCCATGGGAAGAGTAATTGTCGCCCCATCCATTCTGGCTGCCGATTTCTCGCGACTCGGTGACGAAATCCATAGGGTGGAAGCCGCCGGGGCCGATTGGATTCACTGCGACATCATGGATGGGCATTTCGTCGATAACATTTCCTTCGGTCCGGAGATCGTCGGATGGGTGCGCGGCCTAACAAGTCTTCCTCTCGATGTCCATCTGATGATCGAGCACGCCGATCATTATGTTCCCCGATTTATCAAAGCCGGCGCGAACTCGATCACGGTTCATGTTGAGCCAGAAGCGAAACACGACGTCGTGAAAACGTTGCAGCAGATTCAACACGCCGGTTGCCGCGCCGGTCTCACTCTAAATCCCGAAACCTCATTTGATTCGGTTGAGCCATTCCTGGATAAGATCGACATGCTACTGGTGATGACCGTGCATCCCGGTTTCGGCGGCCAGTCCTTTCGAGCCGATCAGATGCAAAAAGTTAAACGTGCAAGATCATTGAGTAGCGGGATCGACATCGAAGTAGACGGCGGGATCAACGCCGAGACAGCACGGATATCGATCGAACACGGCGCAAACGTGCTTGTCGCCGGCACTTCAATTTTCCACGCGACAGATTACGCAAAGGCGATCCGCGAATTGAGGGGCGAATAGCACGTGTGTCATCCCGAGCGAAGCGAGGGACCTCACATTCGAAGCGGACGGCACGCAAGGGCAATTAGTGGGTTCAATACCCTATGTGAAATCCTTCACTTCGTTCACGATGACAAGCGCGAGAAGCGTGATTGGTGGGCAATGTTATTCGCAACTGTCCAGTGCATGATCGTCATCCCGAGCGAAGCGAGGGACCTCACATTCGAAGTGCGGAGCACACAAGCGCCTTAGCGTGACTAATCGGCTTGAAGAGTGGGATCCTTCGCTTCGTTCAGGATGACAAGCGTCGCAATGAAGGCGTACTACGTCTACATGATGTCCAACCGCAGCGGAGTGGTTCTTTATACCGGCGTCACAAAGAGTCTTCATAGACGTCTCTGGTTTCACGACAATGCTTCACCGCGAAGCTTTACAAAACGATACAAAGTCGATCGACGCGTTTACTACGAAAGCTTCGATCGCGCTCGTGGTGCGATCTCGCGAGAGAAAGAGATTAAGGGCTGGCGCCGAGAAAAGAAAAATGAGCTTGTGCGAAGGCTTAATCCGAAGTGGGAAGGTTTGGGACAGAAGTAATTTGGCGATCATAGGCGAGATCCCTCGCTCCGCTCGGGACGACACGCGTTTAAGATTTGCGCGGCTAGCTCGCCACGACCGGCTCCGCTTCCTCAGTGGTTTCGGCCATCACCTCATCGGTTTGCGTGACCCGAACGACTTCTTCGATCGTTGTCTTGCCTTCAGCGACGCGCCGCCAGCCGTCCTGTCGCAAAGTCTCCATTCCTTCGGCAATGGCGCATTGCTTGAGCTCACCGCCATCGCGCTTTCGCATGATCATCTTTCTCAGCGGCTCCGTGATGAGGCAAACCTCATAAATTGCCGCGCGCCCTTGATACCCGGTCTGCCGACATTGATCGCAACCGGTGCCGCGCTTGAAACGGGTACCGAGTTCTTTCACAGGAAAACCGATCTCGGCGAGATATTCGCGCGGATAATCAACCAACTCCACGCAGTCAGGACAAATGGTGCGTACCAGCCGCTGTGCGATAAACGATTTGACTACCGATGAGAGCAGAAACGGTTCCACATCCATGTCGAGCAAACGCGTAATGCCACCCACGGCGTCATTGGTGTGTAGGGTGCTGAAGACCAGGTGACCGGTCATAGCTGCGCGGATCGCAATATCCGCAGTTTCGACGTCACGAATTTCCCCGACCATGACAACGTTGGGGTCCTGGCGCAAAATGTGACGCAACCCTTTTGCGAAAGTCAGATCGATCTCCGGTTTCACGTCGATTTGCGAAACACCCGGAATTCGATATTCCACCGGTTCTTCGACCGTGATGATGCGCCGCTGCACCGAATTGATGCTGCTCAGGAAGCAATAAAGCGATGTCGATTTTCCGCAGCCAGTCGGGCCCGTGAGAAGAATGATTCCGTTGGGCTGCGCCAGCAGGTGGCGGATAATTTTCTCCTGCTTTTCGCTGAGATCCAGCCGATCAAATCCGAACTGCTGTTGGCTGCGGATGAGCAATCGCAGACTGATCGATTCACCGTTTACCGTCGGGATGGTCGAAACGCGCACGTCAATGTTTTGATCGTTCGACTGCAAATTAATGCGCCCGTCCTGAGGCAGACGGCGCTCCGCAATGTCCATGTGCGACATGACTTTCAGGCGCGAGATTATGGCCGATTGCAGAACTCGCAATTGCGGCGGCACAGCGACCTCGTGCAAGATCCCGTCGATTCGATAACGGATCCGCAGATCGTTCTCCAGCGGTTCAACGTGAATATCTGTCGCGCGCTCGAAGATCGCTTCACGAATAATCTGGTTTACAAATTTCACGACGGACGCTTCAGGGTCGTCGTCATTCAACTCGATGGCGGTGTCGGAGTCGTGCAACACCTCGAAGGAACGATTCGTCTTAAGAATTTCATCGAACGTTTCTGCGCCAACGCCGTAGAGAGTTTTCATCGCGCGCAGAATTTGGGCGCGCGGCACCAGCACCCATTCGACCGGCTTTTTCGAAAGCTGCGAAGCAAGTTGGCGGCCGATCGAATTAAAAAGATCGTACGTCGCCAGTACCACCGCGTTTTCCTTCACCTCGATGGGCAGAATGTGATGTTGAAAAACAAAACGGCTCGGTAAGGCCGATAATGTCGCGCGGTCAATCGCCTTCGCGTCGATCGACGTGACCGGCACTCGAAAGAAATTGCCGATCGCGGCAAGGAAACGTTGTTCGTCTACTTTGCCGGAATCCAGTACCTGACTCACCCACGAGCCGCCGTTCAGGTTAACAGCCAGCTGCGCTGCTTCCTCAGTCGTAGGGACACCGCTTTCCAGCAGTAAATTAACCAACGATTGATTGGCGGGTGAAGTCATTCAGCGGGAGTCCAGTAGAATCGACAATGCAAAATCGGAAGCGTTCGAATGAAGCCCATTTAGGCCGTTTCGCAAGGTCTTTCACGCATAATGCGTAATCAAGGAACGGTGCTCTCGACTTCGCAACTGCGCTCCTTGAGCGCTCAAGGCATATGCAATGCGCGTCGTACGGGGACGGTAAGTGTGCCCGTAACGCGCATCGAAGAGTTCTTTTGAAGTCGTGCAATGGCCTCGCTTACTTCTGGCGTAAATACACCATTGACAGGTCCGCAGTAATAACCAAGCCGACGTAGCGCAGTTTGCATAGAGCCCACATAAGCGGGCTGCTGAATTACTTCCTGGTTACTCTTGAAGTAGTAAGACCATCGCCACTTGTAGCGCGGCGCAAAGTCGGTGGCGTTGAGAGCTTTCCCCTGGTGGAGAAGAGCCCAATCGTCTCTCTGCGCTAACGGATCGACTGAACGAATAAAATCGTAGTCCAAAATATCGTACTCGTCGGCTTGCGCGATGGCCGCGCCAAGGGCGAGAATCAAGGCAAGAGCTATTCGTTTCATAGAACTGAGTTTACCTCATATCTTTCGGTTCGGGAATATCAGGTGGTGGCAAGGTTAGCTGTTTGCCCTCTCGGGTTTTCGGGCAATCCGGACACTCGTTCTGATCCAGGTCCGCGCCAAAATGAGTGGTGTTCTCCCACCTCTGACGCAGCCGATACTGATCCAACTTGGTCAGGGTCACCTGCGGACACATGAGAATGACTAACTCCTGCCGCTGTTTGCCACTTGATGTGCTGCGGAACGCGGCGCCGATGAGAGGAATGCGTGAGAGATAGGGAAAACCCTCGGTCTGCTTCTGCTTCTGTTCCTGGATTAATCCGCCCAGGATAATGGTCGATCCGTTGCCCGCAGAAACATTCGTGCGAATATACTTGGTGTCGATAGTTGGCACCTCATTGCCACTGATGAGCACGTTTCCGTTCGGTACAAGACTGTCGATCTTTTGCAAAATATCGAGTGATACTTCCTTCTCGGAATTGATGAGCGGGACGACCTCGAGCTGAAGCACCACCTTCTTGTACTCGATGCTCGATTGGATAGAGCCAACGTTGACGCTGGTTGTGGCATTCGTCAAAGTGCTTGTTGGCACGGGAACCTCCTGCCCGGAAGCGATAATGGCTTTTTTGTTGTTGCTGGTGAAAACCGTCGGTCGCGACAAAACTCTGAAACGATTGGTGGCCTCAAGCAGATGCACGATGGCAGCGAAAGCGTTGCCGGCTGCCACATAAATGTTGGTCCCGGCGCCTACATTCTGAATAATATTGGTGAAGTTAATCAGGTTCGACGGATCCAAGATGTTGGTCGGAGCGGCCGAGCCACTGGGCAGCGGAATTCGGGGATCGTGGTTCGGATTACCACCGCTAAACAGGTTATTATTGCGGTTAGTGCCGAGGAATCTGTTGTGGTATTTCGCGAACCAATCGACGCCGAATTCCTCGTTGTTGCCGAGTGTCAATTGACCGATCACCGTGCTGAGCGCGACCTGAGGTGCCTGGACGTCCATTTGATCCAGAATCTTTTCGACTTTCACTACGACTTCGCGGTTTCCGAGAACGATGATGGAATTGGCGCGCTGATCGGCGATGAGCTTGGAGTTTCCCACTGTGACCGCTTGCGGCGCGGTATTTATGGGTTGGGTAGAAAGTTCCTCAGAAATATTCAGCGTGCTGCCGCCGCCGCCTTGCGTGCTGGATGAGCCAAGTTGGGATGAATATGGGTTTGTTCCGCCAGTGCCGCCGGCGCCTCCACGTTGTTGTTGCTGCGGTTGCGGACTCGCGCCAGGCAGCCCGCCACCGGGCACGGCGCCAGCGCCTTCCGTTCCCGGCTCGGTTAACGCCTGAACCAGCACCGGCAGAACGTCACCGGCGGAAACATATTGCAAATAGCGTGTGACGGGTTTTGCAAACTCAACGTTGGCATCAAATTCCTGAACCAGTTGCCGAATGAACGGCATGTTGATGGGCCGCGTCACTACGTGGATACGGTTCGTGCGCACGTCGGGAGTCAGTTTGATTTTACCAACGATGATCGCTTCCTCGGATAGGACGTTTAATCCGGCACCTTCAACCTGCTGCGGTTGGGGAATCGCTCCGGGAACCTTCACACTCCGGACACCCGGCTGAGTGGGCGATTCGGTGCCCTTTTCGAAAATGTCTTTGAGCATGTCGGCGACCTTGCTCGCGTCGGCGCGGTCGAGTTTGATAAACTCACTCACCACTTCCGCCGGCGCCACATCCACCTGGTTAATAACGCTGGCCAGCTGCCGGATGATGTCCGCGTTCTGCGTCACCAGAAGAGCGGATGCTTTCGGCAAAGCGAGAATATTGATCGTACCCGAGCTTCCCTGAAAATATGCCATCAACACTTGTTGAAGTTCCTGGGGATCCGCATATTGCAGTCGAAACAGGAAGCTGATTACCGGGTTTCCCGGCGGGATATCCGACAGATCGGAAACGATTGGCACCGGCGCTTTCCTGGGATTTTGGCCCGCTCCGACAACGTCCACCAAGTCGCGGCCAGCCGGAACGAGAGAGATTCCGTTCAGGGACATACTCATCTCGATAATCTTGATGGCTTCCTCGCGCGACACGTCTTTGGCGATGAAGATGTTCACCTTACCCTGCACGAAATTATCCATCACCAGCTTCTTGCCGGTTAGCTGTTCATAGAGATGAAGCACATCGACGACGTCGCTGTTCGGGAATTGAAGCCGAACCATGGCAGGCGCGTTTGGAGGCGCAGGCGCTTCTTCTGGCGGCGGGTTCACAGCCTTGGGAACAGCTGGTTCGGGACGAGCTGGTTTATTCTGACCTAAAACGGCGGTCGCGCTGGCGAGCAAGAGAGTCGCGATGCAGAAAAAGCGGTGCACGGCCTTATTTGGATGGATGGGCGACGCTAGTGCATTTATGAGACCCGTCAAAATATTTCCCCCCGGTTGAAACAATCCTGAAGCTGGACGCAGCAGGGCACCTAGCTTACAAGAGATTGCCGCCGCCGCAAATGATCAGTCCCGTAAGTCTGGGTAGAGCCCATTGCATCTCGATCGTTTCTTGCATCCTCCTGGCGATGGCGGTCGCTGTCTTCGCAGCGTCCGAACAAACCGCCAATTCAGCGATTGAGATTCGATCTGTTCTTCAGGCGCAGCAGGATTCTTGGAACCGCGGCGATGTCGATGGATTTATGAATGGATACGCTCGCTCCGCATCGACTGTCTTTATTTCGGAAGACACAATCACCCGCGGCTGGCAAACTGTGCGCAATCGTTACAAGCAAAAATATTCCAATCGCGCGAAGATGGGGACACTGGCGTTCTCCGACCTCAAAATCACGCTGTTGTCATCTGATTTCGCCGTAGCGTCAGGCCGCTGGAGACTGAAGCGTGCAAACGACCAGCCACACGGCCGCTTCACGCTGATTCTCAAACGCCTGCCGGAAGGTTGGCGAATCGTCCACGATCATACATCGGCGGCTCCGCAGAAACCGTGATTCGAAATCCGTGGAACGTGATTGGCCGTTCGCCGATTCAACGAATCACAAATTACGAATCACGATCTCAACCTCGTTAACAGCTTCTCGTGGATGTTATCGAAGCCGCCGTTGCTGAAAACCGCGATGACATCGTTTGGTCGCAGCATTGGCACGATTCGATCCACGATCGCATCGGCGTTCCGCTCATAAAACGCGGGACGGCCGGCCTTGGCGATGGTCGCGACAACCTTTTCAGCGTTTAATCGCTCTTCTTCAGGGATCTGTTCCAGCTTGGCGACCTGAGCGATGAAAACTCCATCGGCCAGCTTCAGCGCGTCCGGAAGCTGCTGTTGAAAGACCGCGCGCCGCGTTGTGTTGGAGCGCGGTTCGAAGACAGCCCAGAGCCGATTTCCGCGAAAGCGATGGCGCAATGCTTCCAAGGTGTATGCAATCGCCGTCGGATGATGTCCGAAATCGTCGATCACTTTCACTCCTCGCGCTTCTCCGCGGACTTCCTGTCGCCGCGCAATGCCGGCAAAAGACTTGAATGCGCTGTCGATTTTCGCCATCGGCACATCGTAAAATCGTGCTGCCATCGCTGCCATCGCTGCGTTGTGCACATTAAATTCGCCAACCAGCGGAATCTCGAACGTCTCATCTCCAAGCTTGAATCTCGAACCTTCGGCCGAGCAGGCGACATCACGGATTCGCTGCGCGCAATTCTTCGAGAAGCCCACCTCAATCATCTGTGCGAGACAATCCTTCGCCACTTCGACGCAATTCGGATCGTCCCCGTTGACCAAAACCATGCCGTTCCTGGGAACGATGTTGAGCAGACGCCGGAAGCTCAGCTTGATTTCATCGAGGTTGTTGAAAATATCCGCATGATCGAACTCAATGTTGTTTATGATCAGCAGCTCCGGCAGGTAATGAATAAATTTCGAGCGCTTGTCGAAAAACGCCGAATCGTACTCGTCGCCCTCGATCACGAAATACTTTGAGTCATTCAGCCGCGCGCCCTGGCCAAGATTTGTCGGAAGTCCGCCGATGACGTAACCGGGTTTGCACCCGGCTGTTTCCATGATCCAGGTGAGCAGCGCGGTTGTCGTGGTTTTCCCGTGCGTCCCGGTAACAACAAGATTATGACGACCGCGCAAAAAATAATTCTTCAGCACTTCCGGCAACGAAAGATAAAGGAGCTTCAAGTTCAGCACAGCTTCCACTTCCGGATTGCCGCGCGTCATCGCGTTCCCGATCACCACCACATCCGCGTCGGCCGGGATGTTTTCCTCGCGATAACCCTCTTTTAACGAGATGCCTTTTTCCTGAAGAAAGGTCGACATCGGCGGATAAACATTCTCGTCAGACCCGGTCACTTTGAATCCGCGCTCCTTCAGCGCTGCCGCCACTGATGCCATGGCCGTGCCGCAAATCCCCAGGAAATGAAAACTCCTTGGCGCTTCCTTCACGCGGATTCTTTACGCCGCGCGGCAAATTTCGCCAGCGCAATCGGGAACCGTCACTTCTTCTCGAAAACCTCCACTGCCGCCCACGCTTCATTGGGAGGGGTCTGTTCGTATTCGAGCGCGCGATCCAGATACATTTTGGCCAGCAAGTCGTCGGGATAAAATTCCAGGAATCGTGAAAACAGAATTTTGGCATCGGTAAAATCGCGTGTCCGAAATTTCTCCAATCCCTCCTCGTATGTATCAAGCCACTTTAGGAATTCTGGATCCACTTCCTCGTCTCGGGCCCCGACGAAAGTAAAAATATCCACCGGTTTGCTTTTGCCTTTCACCTGCACCCGAGCAACCGAGCGAATATGAACCTCGTCTCTCGCCAGCTCTGCTGCCGAGGCGCCAACGAGAATATCCACGCCGTAAATTCGGGTGAGACCTTCGAGTCGCGAGGCGAGATTAACGGAGTCGCCAATGACTGTGGGATCCATCCGCTCGTGGGAGCCAATGTTGCCGACGATCACCTCGCCTTGATTGATGCCGATACCCATGCCGAGCCCCATGCGGCCTTCCTCCCGCCATTTTTGATTGAGCTGCCGTAATTCTCGCCGCATCGCCAGTGCCGCGCGCACGCAATCTTTCGTGTCCTGCGCCATGCCAAAACTGCGCACATTACCCCATACGGCCATGATCGCGTCGCCGATGAATTTATCGAGCGTGCCGCCATTCCTAAAAACGACCGACGTCATGCGGCTCAAGTACTCATTGAGCTGCGAGACCAATGCCTCGGGATCGGCTTTTTCCGACAACGTCGTGAAACCAATTAAATCCGAGAACAAAATTGTCGCAGGGACGCGGACTCCGCGCAGCGTGCTGTAATAGCTGTCCGGATTTTCCAGGATCTCCTTGACCAAATTTTTCGAGACGTAACGCTCCAACGTGCGCCGAGTGCGCAATTTCTCGAGCCGCTCGAGTGCGTATTCGAAGCCAAGCGAAAAGGATCCGCTGAACACCAGGGCTGAGAGAACCGGAACAGTGAGAAGCAGCAGTCCCGTTCCGTCGTAACACAATCGTGCCGCGCCAAGATAGCTAGCTGTAATCAGAACCAGTGCACCAAGACAAAGCAACGGCCGGCGCAAAAAGGCAACCAGCAACCATGCCGTGAGCCCTGCCATGCCTACCAGCGCGAGACCGGTTCTGGCCGGTGTGGGCCTCAAAAATTCATGATTCAACGCCGCAGCCATCGCCTGCAAATGCAGCGCGGCGCCCAATGTGGTTGGACTCATCGGCGTAACCACGGTGTCGTGCTCCACCTGCGCCGATGATCCGACCATCACGATCTTGTCCTTAAAAAACGCGCCGTCCGCGTAATTGGCATGCCAAAACTGTGGATCGAAAACTTCGTAAAGCGGGCGGGGCGCGAACGCATCCGGCGACGTGAAACGAATCATGTGACCACGAAAATCATCTGGCACATCACTCGCGTGGCCGATTTTGGCGAGGGCCCGGGCCGAAAGAGATTGATAAATTTCCTGACTTGGCTCCGGTGGTAGGTCGGCAAGTTGCCGATCAGTTACGCGATACGTCACGGCGCGGATTTTTCCATCGATTGGGTCGGCCCAGAAATTCACGAACCCGACGCGATTATCCTGCAATTGCGGTGGCAGAATCAGCGTATTGTTTGGCGTGACGGCCTGGGCTGCGTTCGCCACGTCGAAATTAGCGCCGATTACGACTTTATCGCGATAACGATCAAGCGCAGCATGAAAGGCGGGATCACCATCATTAGGCGGACTAAAGATCATGTCGAACATGACCGCGCGCGCGCCCGCGCCAAACAACCGATCGAGTAAAAGCGCCCATACCTCGCGTGACCACGGGAACGGCTTTTCTGTCATGAGCTGAAACGCGCGGTTGCTCGCGATTTCTTCAGCAGTCAACGGCGGCAACTGCAATGTGCTTTGGTCGATTCCGAGAAAAACAAAATCGGACGGCGCAGGCGTCTTCCGGCCTTCGCGTCGCAGCAGGTCTTCAAAGCTCTGTTCGCCGCGCCACGGCGCCGAAATAAATGGGACGCCCAGAAAAAAATGACCGGAAAAAATCAAGGCCGTCCAAAAAATGCAAATGAAAGCGAGGACCAGGAGACGATGACGCGCGAGCCAGTGCATGCCGGCGGAATCTACCACTAAATCGTTGAAGCGTTAAAGCATGACGTACCCGGCCCGCTTTAACACTTCAACGGTTCAACGCTTTAACGTTGGCCCCTGCAGAAAGCAGTTGTCATTCTCCACTCGCTACTTATTGTTCGTCACTCGGCGCTGCCGCGTCGTGACGATCTGGGCACCTGGTTCCGCGCAACGGGACTGCATCAGCGAGTGAGGTCGCGAAGAT
>Ga0193721_1000453_pt1 | contig 11633 bp, 9 predicted proteins | sample U2s2metaG_FD_145078 | JGI IMG/M metagenome (GOLD analysis project Ga0193721, IMG submission 145078) | Soil microbial communities from a riparian zone of the East river system, Colorado, United States - U2s2 | ecosystem: Environmental > Terrestrial > Soil > Riparian zone | place: USA: East River...
CGAGCGCTTTGGCAGGCTGATAACTGGCGGCCGCGCCTTCCTCAATCGCCGATGGGATCACCGTTCCCGTTACCGTTATTGGTTCTGTAGTCTTTGTACCCTTCGAACCCGGCTGTGCAAATGCCAGCAGCGCAATCAGCGTGCAGGCAACAGTGACAACTATCTTTTTCATATAACGCCTCCTATTTTTTACTGAGCAAATTTCTGGAGGTGGTTTGGATTGAACAAGAGCCACTTGGCGTTTCTGGCACAGACCAGTTTCGCCTTTCGCACGCACCGCGATCAGGTCACCAGCGGTCTGTTCGAATTACGCAATTCGAATGATCGAATTTGAGCAGTTCATTTGTCCGCGCCAACTGTAGGGGCGTCTGTGTCAGACGCCGGGGCTTGTTGCAGGCGAACGCAGCGAACCCTATTTTGACGCGGAGGCGGCAACCAGTTTCTGGAAGCGCGGATCCTTGCGAAGTGGCGCGAACATCGGATCGAGCCGGAGCAAGGCAGGAGTTAGCGGCGGGTTCGCGGCCAAAGGCGCTTCGTACGGCATCGAAAGCAGCTTTTCCAGCATGGAGATGGAGCGGTCGCTTTGGCCAATGCGCGCCGCTACCCTGGCGAGGATCTCGAGCGGCCTGGGACCAGTAAGCGCGTCTTTGTCGATCGGAAACATCGCGATCGCCCGCTCGGCCAGAGTCAGTGCCGCAGCGTTATCACCAAGACCCATGTTTGTAAGTGCGAGGTCTCCCAGCAGAACAACATTTCCAGGCTGGTCTTTGAGGAAAGGTTCCAGTTCGCTGCGCGCCTGACTCCAACTTTCGCGCGCAGCGACGTGGTCGCCCGCAACTTCCTGTGCCCAGCCTAACCAAAAGCGCAGTTCGCCATTGTAATAACCCAATGCCTGATCAGGCTTGGCCAATACTTCCTTTAGCTGAGCAATGACCGATGCAGGACGGGACTCCAGGATTGCCTCGTAAACTTGTGTTTCCAAAGCGTTGGCATAGTCGGCCCCAAGCCGGAGAGGAGCCAGAAGCGCGGAAGCACGCGGGAGATCGCCCTCTGCTTGTGCAATTCGCGCCTTTACCACAAGCGTGTCTGTGTCATCGGGTGTGATATTGAGAATCTGCTCAAGCTTGGTTAGCGCTTCGGGAAAACGACGAAGGCAGATATAGGAACGCGCGTGTTGCGAGAGCAGGTTAACATCCCTCGGGTCGAGCTTTTCGGCTTCCTTGAAATGCGCGTCGCTTTTTTCCCAGTTGCCCCGCCGCCGTTCGATATAGGCGAGGGCCTGAGGCACCCGGCTGTTGTTCGGTAGAAAGCGCTGTGCCTGCTCAAGGTACGTCACGGCAGTGCTGTAGTCTTTCAAGCAGGCGTAATAATAAAAACCCTTGGCGAATACAGCCTCGCCGAAATTGGGCTGCAGAGCCAGAGCCGTCTCGGCTGCGTTGCGTGCTTCCTCGCGCAGTGCGCCAGTTGGTTGAAGACTCTGCGTGAGATAGCCACTCGCATCGACGTAAGATAGGAGCGCCCAGCCAAGCGCGAACTTCGGGTCCAAGTGCACTGCTTCTTTCAAGTATTTCTGCGCGCCAAGGGAGTTCGCCGGTGCGAACCCAGTCTTTAGTGTGTAAGCAAGGCCACGCAGGTAGGCATCGTACGCCTGAGGATTATCGGTCGGTTTGGCGGCGATGACTTCCTGCTCCTGTCCGGTTAGTTTAGCTTGTAACTGATCGGCGATTGCTTTGGCTACTTCACTTTCGACCGAAAAGACGTCGGTCAGCTTGCGATCAAATGTATCCGACCAGAGATGGGAATCGTTGGCCGCCTTGATGAGCTGCACGTTCACCCGTACCGCATCGGCGCTCTTCTGCACACTTCCTTCCACGATGTGGGCAACGCCGAGTTGCTTTGCGATCTCGCGCAAGTTCTCCGGCGCGCTTTTATAATGTTGCGTCGAAGTGCGCGAGATCACCGTCAGATCGGCGATCTTGGATAAGCGTGTCAGGATTTCGTCCTGTATTCCCTCGGCAAAATACGCGTTGTCCTTATCGTTACTTAAGTTTTGGAAAGGTAGCACTGCAATCGATCGCTCTATCGGGGTGAAGGACCGCGTGCGTTGGTACAACCAGGTCCCGAGCGCAATCGCTACGATTGCAAACGTCAATGCGGCACCTGCCATCGCCAATTTTCTACGTCGCGAGCGCGCTTCAGGGTTAAATCGCGCGTAGCAACTGCGAACAGCAGAAAATAGCTCACGTGCCGTTTGCGGTCGGTCCTTTGGGTCCGGGGCCAGCATCGCTTTCAGCAGCGCAATAAGCTGCCCTGGAAGGTGCAGACTCCTGAGCTGTTCCAACGGTAACGTCCTAGTTTGCTTCGAGCGGATTTCTTCCATCGTACGCCCGACAAAAGGCGTCCGACCAGTGAGCAGATACCAAAGCGTCACACCCAGTGAGTAGATGTCGGAACGCGTATCAATCGGCGATTGCCCGGCGCCAGCGAACTGCTCTGGACTGGCAAAAGCCGGCGTGCCAATGAAGCCCGCCTGGGTTTGCTCGGCGCCGGGCTCGGTTTGGGCCTGCATTACTTTCGCCACTCCATAATCAATCACCTTTACCACGACTGTCTCGCTAGGATCCGATTCGAGCATGAGATTGGACGGCTTGATGTCGCGATGCACTACGCCGCAGACTTCTGCGACAGCCAACGCGCGCGTGGCTTGTTCAATTATTTGCAAGGCAAGAGCGAGCGGCATTGGTCCATCACGGCGCACACGGGCTTCGAGCGTCTCGCCCTCGACCAGTTCCATGGCATAAAAACACTCGCCGTCTTGCTCACCATAAAAAGTTACCCGAGCGACATTGGGATGATGAATGTTCGCAGCCGCACGCGCTTCGCGCAGAAAACGCGACCGCGCGCCGGGATTCTCCGCCACCTTCCGGTCGATGACCTTGAGGGCAACAGTCGAGTTCAATACTGTATCGCGAGCGCGGTAAGTTATTGCCATCGCACCCGCACCGAGCTCGACCGGGAAACCATCTGAACCTACCTCGACTTCGAAATGGGCGTACCTCAATCCTCCGGGCGTCAATCGACCGCGTCCCGCCGGTCTCTCAGCCTGTTCGCCGTCCGCTAAAAACCCAAGGCTAACGAGACAACGCAAGCATTCCCCATTCGGACCGCATTGAGTGAGCTGTCGTCCACAAGTCGCGCAAGTTCCCGCAGTTCGCGCCTCCATTTTTTCAGTTCCGACGCCATTGTCGTTGTCGTCCATAAGCAAAATCAATTCACGCCATTAGTATTTGATAGAGGTGGTGTAGCTCCTGATCGACATCTGCCGGATTAGAGACAGTACTTGCCACTTCCGTTCTCAATGATTCGCGGTAACGCTGGCGAAGACGCGAAAGCCAGGTGCGCAGAGTTGCGATTGGCACTCCGAGGCGAGCCGCGGCTTCCTCCTGATTTGGCGCCGTCACGCTTCCGCCGGCGACAAACGGTCTTAATTCTTCGAGCCACTCAGCTTTGCCTTCCGAAACAAATGCGTTTTGCAAATTCCGCCAAGCCCGCGAAACGACATTCGACGCCCAGACAAGATCGTAACAACGGGCGTCGCTGAGATGAGACGTCGCCAACATCGCCGCCTCGGCCTCGGGCAGATACTCCTCGATCGAGACGATCTGACGCCCGCCGCCTCTCTTGAGCGCTCGGACGCGGTCGTACTCATTGAACAAGAAATTCTGGAGAGATCCCAACAGGAACGTGCGAAGCCGACCCTTTTCCTGATCAGCGCGGCTCAAAGTGTTTTGCTCAAGCAAATAGGCGAAGAAACTTTGAACGAGATCCTGCGCATCAGCGGACGAATAACCGCGGTGGCGAAGAAAACTGTACAGCGGCGGCCAATAGGCTTCGCAAAATCCGGAGAGCGCCTGCCGCGCGGCTTCCGCTGACTCCGGCTCGCGCGCACGCAACACCACGGTCCAATGCGTCGTTTGAAACGAAGCACCGCCCTCCTGCAGCGTTCCGGGAATTGCCTTCGTGGCTGCAGAGGCTCGCCCAATGAACGCGATTTTGCGAGAACAAAATCGCGGCGAGCTGCAGAGCTCCGCCAGACGTCAGCCCTTAGAATAAATTATATTACTGTATTTCTGCAGGCTGTGGTCCGGCCAAAGAACGCTCAGGTTATCGGAGGCTCGCGTAGCTCAGAACAGCGCTCGTCATCGGGCTGTAACCGGTGGTGCCGCCAGTTCCACGTTCGCCATGCTCTTGCGCGATGGCCACCATACTAAAGACCGCAAAAGCTACTGCTACAGCCCCTGCCACTGCCGATTCGATGGATAATTTCATACGGGGAATTAGATCTCGACGAGAACGATGCTCGATTTGGTGGCTTATGTCGTCTGAAGGGAAGCTTTCAGAAGAAGTTGGCTCCATCCGCCGCCGTAATTAAACGAAGCCATGCTGTAAACCAGAAACGGATCGTGATTTCGGCGGGTCGTCCTGACGAGCGATTGCCAAATCCAGCGCAGCCATTCGACAAGTCTGATGCAGGGTTTTTTCATATTCGCTCAAATACTCGAAGCCAACTGGTCGGCCTCGGCGCCCTCCGGATTACGGCAGCTTTCGAAAACGCGCACAAAAGAGGCCCGGAGTTTTCCGGAAAGACGGCCGGCCCGCCTGGTCCAATAATCAAGCAAGCCTAACGACGCATCGGCGAAGATTTCTGTGCGGACGACTTCCGGGCTGAGCTCGAGCAATTTACAAACATTCACGAATGAGTACGGCCAGGAAAAATCATTTGCGGTGATCCAACCGTAGGCATCGAGATACAGTTCCCGCTTTACGCCCTTGGTCGCGGTACGGAACCGGCGCAAATCGTGGGCCGCCTGCGTCAGCACACCGGCAGCCAGACCTTTCTCAGGCGTCGCCGCTGGCGGTTCGGGTGCGGGGTTAAAAAAATGTGCGCTGCGAGCGTTGTCGGATGCCGCTAGAAATGCATCCATCTGTTCGCGCGTTAGTCGCGACGGCGTTTGTTTCCCCCGGCTTTCGAAGTCGAAACTGGCCGGGAACAGCGCCAATTCACTGGTGAAATCACCTGTTTTACTAATGCGAGGGTCTGCTACGAGGTTCATATCGATTTTTGGTTCGCTTCTCCTTATCTAAAGATTTTGGAGACCGACATTTCAAAAAATTTGAAAAATTCTTAAAAAAAGGTCGACGCCAAGGACAGCACGCCGCCTTGAGCCTCGTGCAGTGCGACCGTTCGCGGCATTGAAAACCGATTTCTGTTCCACTTTGCTTCTCCGACGGTCGGCGTAGACTCTGTCGAGTGACCGACGAACAACAGGACGAACAGTTTTATCGCGATACGGAAAGTATCGCGTTTCCGAAACTGAACGATCACCAGCTTTCGCTGCTTGAGCCATTGGGCGAACGACGCCTCGTGAAGCGGGGTGATCTGGTTTATAAGGCTGGACAGCGCGATCTCGGATTGACCATTCTCTTGCGCGGCGAAATCGAAGCCTTCGAGCAACGCGACGATACCGAACAGATTCTTGCGACGGCGCACGAGCGCGAGTTCATCGGCGACGTGGCGATGCTGCAGGGCACGTCGGCCCTGGCGTCGGCAAGGGTAACATCACCAGATGGCGAAATACTTTATATTCCCGCGGTGGAAATGCGCCGAGCGCTGGCCGAGATCCCCGGAGTCAGCAAGACAATCGTCGATGCGCTAATCATGCGACGGCGGCGAATAAGACGCGATCGGGAATTTGCCGGAATGCGAGTTCTGGCTAGCCGCGACGCACGCGACGGACATCAGCTCGATGATTTTCTCGACAAAAACCGAATTCCGCATCGTCTGGTCGAATTTGAAAGCGAACAAGGGCAGGCGCTGACCAACCGTTTTCACCTAACGAGTCGCGATTTGCCCGTGCTTATCACCCCGGGCGGTCGTCGGCTGCGCCGGCCTTCGCTGCGCGAAGTGGCGACGGAAGCCGGTTTGCTGCGGTCGCTCGCGCAAGGAAACGAGAGCGAGATTTTCTCCGACCTGACAATCGTCGGAGCCGGACCGGCTGGCCTCGCGGCCGCTGTGTACGCCGCGTCGGAAGGCTTGAACACAGTTGTTTTGGAAGGTTATGCGCCGGGCGGACAAGCTGGTTCCTCCTCGCTGATTGAGAACTTCTTCGGATTTCCAACCGGCGTTGGTGGCGGCGAATTGACCTGGCTCGCTCAGCTCCAGGCTTACCGATTCGGCGCGAAATTTTCCACACCGTCCCAGGCTCTTTCGTTTAACTACAATACCGACGGCGAATACCGCGCCTGTCTCGAGACGGAGGGTTGCTCGGCCATTCTTCGAGCAAAAACTGTCCTGATTGCTACTGGGGCGGACTATCGGCGGCTCGAAGCCGAGGGGCGCGAGCAATTCGAAGGCGTAGGCGTTTACTATGCTGCCACCGCCTTGGAGGGTCAGATTTGTCGCAACGAAACGGTGATTGTCGCCGGGAGCGGCAACTCTGCAGGGCAAGCCGCGATGTTTCTTTCGGACGGCGCGGCCAAGGTACTCCTCGTCGTTCGCGGCAACGATATTTCCAAAAAAATGTCGGACTATCTTTCGCGTCGGGTGCAAGCGCGCGAGAACATCGAGATCCTTTACCAGACAGAGATCCGCAAAGTGTTTGGTGGGAAAAAGCTCGAACAAATCGAGCTGGAAAATACGAAAACCGGCGAACGCCGAACGGTTCGGACGCCGGCTGTTTTTTCCATGATCGGCGCGAAACCGTGCACGGACTGGTTGCCGCCAGAAATCGAGCGCGATAACAAAGGATTCATCAAAACCGGGGCGACCGTCGCTAACGCGCCAGCGTGGCAGGCGAGCAAACATCAACCTGGTCCGCTCGAGACGAGCTTGCCGGGAATTTTTGCAGCGGGTGACGTGCGTTCCGGGTCCGTGAAGCGGTGCGCGGCTGCGGTTGGAGAAGGCGGCATGGCGGTTGCCGGTGTCCAAATGAGGTTAGCCTCGTCGGCGTGAAATCCAATCACAAATCCAGCAAACATCTGCGAGATATTGTCCAGTGATTTCTCGATCGCGCGCGAGAGCCAAGCACTGGCATTCTTGGCCGCACGGTCCTCTGTCCTCAAGTGTTAGTTTGTTCGACCTTGTAAACGACCATCCCGCGCGCCTGATAGTTTGCAAGCGCCTGCGGATGGTCGCGATTGCACGTGTGCACCCACACGCGCTTTGGCGCGATCCCGCCACGACGGGACCATGCTTCTTCGATTGCGCTCGTTAGCAACGCGCCACCCAAACCGTGGCCAATAAATTCAGGTAACAACCCGAAGTACGCGATCTCGACCCCGCCGTCCGTGTCACGACGTAGCTCGTAGTATCCCGCGAGTGTGTCGTTGTAGTAGCCTGCGAACGTCCGCAGCTCCGGCGCCGACGCGTACTGCTTCCATTGCTCATCCGTCCACGGTCGTTTATCGAGCCACTCCCACTGCTCGCCAACACGAAAGTAGAGATCTCGATTGAAATGCCAATCGCGCTCCCTTTCTTCGCGAATTTGAAACCGCGCATCCGCACATTTTACGCGCAGCTGATCCGGCGATTTCATTTCAAGATACGTCGTGACGAGCGGTTGCGAGGATTTCACCACGTAAGATAACGCCGGAGTTGATCCGACTTGTGACGGCTGCGCTCTGGCCGCGCTAAGGTTTCAGCTCCAGCATCGCCTTGCCCGATTCTATCTCCACCGGTACTGAAACATGATCGTGAAAATCGAGCCAGCGACCGTCCGATTTCCGAAGGAGCGATGTAAACCGGAGCCAAACCGCAGACTTTTGACCGTGTTTCAGCGTCCCGCTGATCAATTCCAGCCCAGCAGCATAACCGAGGTCGCCGGTCGCGCCGACATGCAAATCGCGGATTTCGACGTTCAAGTTGCTATCGTACTGCGAGAAGAATTGCTGATAATCGGCGCGATAGGCCGCTTTCCCTACATATTGCAACGGCGGCACGACGTCGTACGCGATTACGTCGTCTGCATAGAGCGCCATAACCGCATCGGCGTCCTTTTCCTTGAATGCTTTCATCCACCGGTCTAACCACCCGCGAATTTCCTTCGCTGCATTATTGTCAGCCTCTGCCGGCGCTGGGTTCTTTGTCTGTGCGTCTGCACTAACTGCTACAAGCGCCATCAAAGCGAAAGTGAGTAAGATTAATCGTTTCATACTTTTAGTTCTTCGTCCGGGACAATGAAGCATGGCGACGCAGACGCGACGTTGAACTTTCGAGCAGACGATTCACCCTTTTCATTTCACGGTTTCGCCTTTCAGGATTTTGTTTTTCGAAGTGAAAGCTTCTTTATTGACCACGTAAGGCATTTTGGTCGGGTCACCGCCGTAGTTACCTTCGAGCACGTCGATTAGTCCCTGGACGCAGCGGCCAGCCATGCCTTTGTCGGGATCGATTGAAAGCCGCGTGATTTGCGCGCCGCTGGCGAAGTGATGAAACACGCGGCAGCGATCGGCGATTTCGGGATCGAGCAGCGGCGAGTCTGGCGGGAGCGGTTCCTTCTCGAAAACGTCGAGGGCCGCGCCGGCGATGACTTTCTCCTTGAGCGCTTTGGCGAGTGCCGCCTCGTCCACGACCGGGCCGCGCGAACTGTTCACTAAGTACGCGGTCGGCCTCATCAGCTTTAGGGTCTTATCGTTGATTAGGTGATAGGTCGGCTTGTCGGTTTCGCCTTCGCGCAACAGCGGCACATGAATCGTGACATAGTCGGCATCGCGCAATGCATCCTCGAATTCCACGTACTTGATCCAGGTTTTCTCTTTCTGAATGCCGCGCGCGTGGCGGAGTTCCATTAATTCCTGAATTGCCGCGATAAACTCGTGATTCTGATACGCCGGGTCATAGCAAAGGATATTCATGTCGAATCCGGAGCACTTCTTGATCAACGCCAGGCCAATGCGGCCAGTGCCGATGACAGCGATTGTCTTGCCGGTGATCTCGTCGCCGAGGAATGGCAGGAACGGGTGCCACGACGGCCATTTCTGTTCGCGCACCAAGCGCTCGCTCTGCCACATTTTGCGCGCAAGCAAGCCCATCATGAAAAAAGCGAACTCAGCGGTCGCTTCGGTAAGCACGTCGGCCGTGTTCGTGAACGGAATTTTGTATTTGTTCGCGTCGGCGCGATTGATGTTGTCGAATCCTACGGCGATCTGCGCTACGACCTTGAGCGTCCCCTTCCCTGCTTCGAATACTTCGGCGTCGATCGGGTCGCGCAGCGTGGTGATCAATCCATCAATGCCGCTCTTCGCTTTCTCGATGATCAATTTTTTCGGCGGCGCCTCTGGGCCTTGGAAAATCTCGAGGTCATACCCGCGCTCGCGCAAACGGTTCTCTGCAGGATCGCCGATCCGCGACGTAGCAAAGATGCGAAATTGGTTCTTCTCCGCCATACGGCAATCTCTCAGGAAACCATGAACGCAGGAACAAACTAGACCGGATTGGAGAATCAACAGGAATTCCGGAACCGAATTCCTGTTTTCCTGCGTTCCCTAGAGATTTTTATCAGCCCAGCCGTCGACGCGGTCGAGTGCTTTTTCAATGTTCTCGATTGAGTTGGCGACGCTGAATCGCAGATAGCCTTCACCGAACTCGCCGAACGCCGTTCCAGACAACGCGGCGATACCGGCGTCATCGAGCAACGCGTCGGCTAACTTTTTCGAGCGCCAACCGGTCTTGGTGATGTTGGGGAAAACGTAGAACGCACCGTGAGGCAGCCGACATGAGAATCCTTTTATTCTGTTCAGCCCCGCGACCATCACGTCGCGCCGCTTCTTGAACTCGGCGCGCATCGCGTCCACCGACTTCTGCGGTCCGCGCAAGGCCTCGATGCCAGCAATCTGGCTAAAGCTCGCGGTGCATGAGCTCGAGTTTGTCATCAAACGCGAAATGTGCGTCGCCAGGTCGGGCCGCATCACGCCGTAACCCATCCGCCAGCCTGTCATCGCATAAGTCTTGGAGAAACCGTCGAGCAAAATAGTGCGGTCCTTCATTCCATCGATCGACATGATGGAATGATGCTCACCTTCGAAAATCAGGCGGCTGTATATCTCATCGCTCAACACCATGATATTACGATCGCCGATCGACTGAGCGATCCGATCGATATCGGTCTTCTCCAGCACGCCACCGGTTGGGTTCTGCGGCGAATTCAGAATGATCAATTTCGTTCGATCATTGATCAGAGTGGCGAGTTCGTTGATATCGAGCCTGAAATCCAGCTCTTCTTGCAACCGAATCGGCACCGCTTTCGCGCCGACGTAATTGATCATTGACTCGTAAATCGGGAATCCCGGATTCGGGTAAATGACTTCATCGTCTTGTTCGGCAAGCGCGAGGATGGAGAAAAAGATGATCGGCTTACCGCCAGGAACCACGACCACTTCGTCTGGGGTAACGTTTACCCGGCGCGTCTGGCTCACATGTTGCGCAATGACCTCGCGCAACTCCATCAAACCGGCGGAAGGACCGTAGTGCGTGAAGCCCTCGTGCAGCGCATCAACGGCAGCGTCGATAATATTCTGCGGCGTGTCGAAATCCGGTTCCCCGATTTCGAGATGAACAATATCGCGGCCCTGCGCCTCGAGCGCCTTCGCTTTGACTAACACTTCAAACGCGGTCTCAGTGCCGAGACGCGCCATGCGCGACGCGAGGCGGAGTTCTCGGCCCTTTGTCATCACGGCGAAATCAGCATTATCAGCGCGATGACGCAACTTGTCTTTTGGATCAGATGTCGGCTTTCTCTCTAGCGCTGCTCATTAGCCCGTAAGGTTCCCCGTGACTTTTGGCCTTTCGCAAATCGCGGAGGCGCGCTTGCGCGGAGTAGATTGCTTCTTGCGGCACCCGGCGCAGAGCTTTCGCCAAACCGACTTTCGATAGGGTCCATATCAACCATTTTGTCGGATCCCACTGCCACAGCTTTACGCCGTTACGATAGTCGTGCTGAAATTGGTGGTGATAATTATGATAGCCCTCGCCACACGTAAACAGCGCCATGAAAAATGAATCGCGCGCGCTGCATCGGGTCGAATACGGCTGACGCCCGAAGGTATGGCAGGCCGAGTTAATCAGGAAGGTGCCATGTTGGAGCACGACAACCTTTGCGACGCCTCCAATTAGAAAGCCACCGAGCGCGCCGACCCAGCCGTCCCACGCGAAGCCCGCCAGTGTTGGAAGGACGAAGCCGACCAAAACGGCGAGGAGGTGAACATGTCGATGTTGCCACATCACCAGGCGATCTTTCTTTAGGTCAGTGACGTTATCGAAAGGCGGTTGCGGCAAAAGCTTGAACAGCAACCAACCAATGTGGGCGTGGAAAAAACCTTTGGTTATGTCGTACGGATCTTCGTCGTGATCCACATGTTTATGATGGCGGCGATGTTCGCTTGCCCACATGAGGACAGAATTCTCGAACGCAGCCGCGCCAAAGATGAGCGTGAACAGCCGTACCGGCAGTCTGGCCCGGAAAGTCATGTGCGAAAACAGACGGTGATAACCGAGCGTGATGCTGAAGCCGGTCGCGGCCAGCATCACTGCAAACACCGCGAGTTGGAACCAGTCGATACCGAAATACCACAGGTAC
>Ga0193721_1000455_pt1 | contig 11602 bp, 9 predicted proteins | sample U2s2metaG_FD_145078 | JGI IMG/M metagenome (GOLD analysis project Ga0193721, IMG submission 145078) | Soil microbial communities from a riparian zone of the East river system, Colorado, United States - U2s2 | ecosystem: Environmental > Terrestrial > Soil > Riparian zone | place: USA: East River...
CGAGACGAGCATCGGAGAAATCGCGTCGATCATTACCACGCGCTCGGTCAACGAAATGAAAATCATGCCCGGCGACAAAGTCTTCGCGCTGGTGAAAGCAACCAACGTTTCCCTCCGCCGCGCGTAGCTGTAGACAGCAGGTGTTCGATGTTCGCCGTTTTCGCTATTCATAATCTATAATTTGAAAACGATGGCTTCCACCACTTTGCCCGGCGGCACATTCAAGCTTGGAGATGATCTGATTCTGACTCGCATGGGCTACGGCGCCATGCAGCTCGCTGGTCCACATGTATTCGGGCCACCAAAAGATCACGACGGCGCGATCACAGTCCTACGCGAGGTCGTTGGGCTCGGAATCAATCACATCGACACCAGCGATTTTTATGGGCCGCATATCACTAATCAACTGATCAAAGAAGCACTTCATCCGTATCCAGAGCAGTTACGTATCGTCACCAAGGCCGGTGCGCGCCGGGACGCGGAAGGAAATTGGCCCAGAGCGCTCGCGCCCGAGGAACTCCGGGAAGCTGTTAACGATAACCTCGCAAATCTCGGGCTCGACGTCCTTGATGTGGTGAATCTGCGGGTTGGTGGCTTGGACTCGCCGACGCCAGGTTCGATCGCGGAACCGTTCCGCGTACTCGCGGAAATGCAGGGAGAGGGTCTGATTAAGCACCTTGGCGTAAGCAATGTTACCGCCGAGCAAATTGCCGAGGCGCAATCGATCGCTCCGGTGGTGTGCGTCCAAAACTTCTACAACATCGCCAACCGCCGGGATGACGCGCTTATCGATTTCCTTGCCGACCATGGAATTGGCTACGTCCCGTTCTTCCCACTCGGTGGTTTTACACCGCTGCAATCCGAAACATTGTTGAACGTCGCCGCTCGTTTAAATGCCAGGCCAATGAGCGTCGCATTGGCGTGGCTGCTTCAACGGTCGGCGAATATTCTGCTCATTCCCGGAACATCATCCGTGGAACACCTGAGAGAGAATGTTGCTGCCGCTGGCCTTCAATTGCCTGATGAGGCAATTAAAGAATTGAATGCTATCGCCGGCTAACACGTAAGCATTCGAAGTTTTCCAGGGGGCACAACGCTAATCACAACGTGCGGGGTGACGCCCCTCTGCTACCGTTCATCAGTATGCGACAATTGGTTTTTGGATTGATCCTTGGGTTGGCGTGCTCCGCTTTTGGGGAGCAAACAGTGGCGGATCGGGTAGCAAAGCAGAACGCGCTTTTTGAAGAGTATTATCAAGCCGGGCTTAAGAATTTTCCGGAACGGGCAACATCGTACGGCGATTACCGTTACAACTCACAACTTGGACAGGTTTCACTCGCGGAAATCGCTCGGCAACATGCGGAAAACGATGACTTTCTCGCTCGATTAAGGGCCATCCCGACCGATGGCATGAGCGAGAACGACCTGTTGAGTCATCGCATTCTCGAAAATCAGCTCGAGCGCGCAGACGTGAACTACGAGCTGAAGAATCACGAGATGCCAGTGAACCAGCAGAACGGCGTGCACACCCGGCTGGCCGATTTGCCGAACGCGGTGCCGTTTGATTCCGTCCAGCATTACCAGGATTACATCTCGCGGTTACATCAGATCCCGCGGGTGCTGGAACAGACGATGGAAGTGATGCGGCAGGGCGAGAAGGATCACCTGATGCCGCCCAAGCTCGTTCTCGAAAAGTTGCCCGGCCAATGCGATGGCATTATCGCCGCGAACCCGTTCCTCGAACCGACCAAAAAATTTCCCGCGGAATTTTCCGAGCAAGACAAGAAACCCCTGACCGACGAGATCACCAAAGCTGTTAACGGCGATGTGATTCCCGCTTATCGAAAGTTCGCCGAGTTTCTGCGCACCGAGTACGCTCCGAAAGGACGAACCGAGCTCACGGTCGAAAGCCTCGCTGACGGGAAACGGCGTTATGCCGAAGCGGTGAAAACGATGACTACCGTTAACGTCCCGCCCGCCGACATTCATGACATCGGGCTCAAGGAAGTGGCGCGTATTACGGACGAGATGACCAAGCTCGCCCAGGGCCAGGGATACAAAGATCTAGCCAGCTTCCGGGAGGCGATCAACAACGATCCCAAGTGGAAGCCGACCAGCGAGCAACAGATTCTGGATGATTATAAAAAGTACATCCATCAAATGGAGCCGAAACTGCTCGAACTATTTGGATTGCTGCCGAAGTCGCCCGTCACGGTGGAACCGATCCCTGACTTCGCCAAGGCCGCTGCGACTCATTACGTCCAGGGCACCCCGGATGGGAAACGCCCGGGCCGCGTCGTTGTTGCCGTCTCTAACCCGAGCAAGCGTACCCTGGTCGACGACGAAGCGGTTGCTTATCACGAGGGCGTTCCCGGCCATCACTTGCAAATCAGTATCGCCCAGACGCTGGAAGGCTTGCCGAAGTTTCGGCTGCACGGTTTTTTTAGCGCATATGCCGAAGGTTGGGCGCTCTACTCCGAGGTGTTAGGCAAAGAGATCGGATTTTACCGGGACCCTGTGTCTGACTACGGCCGATTGAGTTCAGAAATGCTTCGCGCCGTCAGATTGGTGGTCGATACCGGGATTCACCACAAAAACTGGAGCCGCCAGCAGGTGATCGATTACATGCACGCCAACGACATCAATGACGCGCTGGCGCAGACGGAAGCGGACCGGTACATCGCCTGGCCCGGGCAAGCGCTGGCTTACAAGATGGGTCAGTTAACTATTCTCAAGCTGCGCGACGAAGCAAAGAAGCAACTCGGAGGAAAATTCAATCTCAAAGCATTCCACGACGAAATATTGAACGGCGGCGCGATGCCGTTAGACCTGCTGCAAGAAAGAATAGAGGCATGGATAAAAAGACAAGCCGCGCAAAACCAACAAGCGAAAACCTGAGAGATGCAGCGAGTGAGAGGCGCCGGGAAACCTCTGATTGTTTATCTCTGCAGCTTGGAAATAGAGATGTCTCGACTTCGCTCGACATGAAACGAGACTGGATCATGCAAGAGACTCCATCCCCGCAGAAGCCGACTCCGCCGAGTCCGTCGCCAACGCCAACGCCGCCACCTGAGCCGTTACCGCCCAATCCGCCAAAGCCTCCGATAGGAGGATAGCGCGAATCAACTAACGAATGCTAAGGGTACTGAACGGCGGCGCTAGCGGTCAGTTGCCAGGGGCAATGCCGACTCCGCCAGGATATGATCGAAGCGGGGATCGTTACGAAGGTCATCCCACATGGGATTCAATTTCAAATCCCCGTGGTTCAGACCAAACGGCAGTTTCACCAATTTGCCTAACTTGTCGAAAGCGCCATCACGATCTCCCGTCATAGCCAAAACTTGCCCGAGCCGCATCTCGCACATGGGACCGGCCACTCCATCCACGCTCGCCGGCAGTATATCGGCTGCCTGACGCGCATGACGAAGTGCCTCTTGGTTCTGGCTGAGCCCAGCCTCGGCGACTGCGAGTTGACCAAGGAGGTTGGGGTCATTCGGCCGCGGCCCGAGCGCAAGTAGTGCCGTGCGCTTCGCCTCAGCATTGGCGTTACGCTCCTCGTCTTCCTTGCCTGCTGCATGAGCGACTGCTGCCAGGGCGAGCCAGAAATCCGGCATCCTTTTTGCCTCGTCGCTCGCGTTCGCGACGAAGGCTTTGGCTCCATCGTAATCTCTTTCGATTAAATAAAGCCAGAGTCGCGCGGTCTGGTAATCCATGTCGTCCTTATCCTGGATTGAGTCGAGCGCGGCACGCGCTTCCTCCACATTCCCCATCCCGAGTGCCGCTTCGTTCTTCACCAAAAAAAGTCCCGTCGGCTTTGGTCCGCGCAGGCGCGCGATGGCTGCATTCGCAACGCGCTCAGAATCGCCGAATCGTCGCAACCCCGAATACGTCTGCACAAGACTGGTAGCGAGCGATGCATTCTGAGGATCAAGCTCCACCGCTTTTTCACCATCGCGAATCGATTCTGCAAAATTTCCCAAACGACGTTCGACCAACGAAGCCAGGGTAGAGAACTCAACTTCATGAGGCGCGGAAGAAGGGATCTTCGATAATTCCTGCTCCGTCCGGCGGTAGTCTCTCAACCCATGATAATAGTATCGAGCAAGAGCGAGGCGTGCCTCTTCGCGATTTGGCTCGAGCCGCAGCGCTGTCTCCGCTGCATCTTTGGCAGCAGCGAGATGCTGCGGCGAATGATTCTCTCCAAACCGATATTGTAAGACGTAAGCCTCATTCAGCAGGCAATAGGCGAGAGTGAACTTTGAGTCGCGAGCGATCGCTCTGTTGAGAAGATCGATCGCTACGTTCCAATTCTGGTACGGAATGATTCCGCCTTCACCGCGTAGTGCGGCCCGAGCGCGAAGATAAAGATCATAGGCTTGCAAATCCTGCGTGGGTTGCTTCCAAATCTCAGCCTTTTCGTCGGTGGAAAGGGTTGCTTTGAGTTGGGCTGCGATCGTTTGCGCGATTTCACTTTGGAGTGCGAAGATGTCCTCCAACTTGCGATCGTATTGCTCCGCCCAAATCTGCGCGTCTGTCTTGGTGTCGATGAGCTGGGCGTTAATCCGCACGCGATCGCCGGAAATCTGCACGCTTCCCTCCAATACGCTCGCAACATCCAGGTCGCGTCCGATCCGCTTCATGTTTCTCTTCTTGTCCCGATAGGGTGCCACACCACTGCGGCTGATGACCTTCAGATCTCCCACTTTGCCGAGATCAGTCAGAATATTGTCCTGAACGCCATCGGCAAAATAGGACGGAGAGTTGTTGTCACCCAGGCTTTCGAAGGGCAGGACTGCAATACTTTTCCGAGTATCCGGGGCTTGTGCGCTCACTCCTCGCGCCCGCATGCTCGCCGTCTCACCGGCATTTTGTTGAGACCGAGCCCACAACGCGAACAGAACTCCGGCCAGCACAATCACGACAGCCGCGCTCACCACGAGGCGTGATCCATTTCGCTTGATCAGACACTTCGCGCGATAACCAAGAGTAGGATGACGCGCGACAACCGGCTCTCGCGCGAGATGGCGGCGAAGATCATCCGCGAGATCTGCTACTGTGGCATAACGCATCCCAGGTTCCTTCTGCATCGCGAACAGGACGATCGCGTCGAGATTACCGCGCAACAGCCGCGCAGTTTGCGCATCAGCAGCAACCACACTGGGCGGCGGCGGAATCTGCTCACCTACCACCAGGGCCAGTTCCTCACGCGTGGGACGGGAAGTGGAAAACCGGTGTGGCTTTTGGTCGCTCAACATTTCATAGAGCAGCGCGCCTAACGAGTAAATATCAGTCGCGACTGTTATCGGATCTCCTTTGGCCTGTTCGGGCGACGCGCAAATGGGCGTCAAATGTTGCTCTGACTCGGCAGTCAATTGTGCCGCGTCTTCGTCTTTCGCCAGAAGCTTGGCGATCCCAAAATCGAGCAGCTTCGGTTCCCCTTCGGCGTTCGCAAGAATGTTGCTCGGCTTGATGTCGCGATGAACAACCAGATTCCGATGCGCGAATTCAACCGCGGCACAGATCTTCAAAAACAATTCCAGGCGTTGACACGTCGACAACTTTTGCGCGATTGCAAAGCGAGTCACCGGTGCGCCGACAATGTAGTCCATGATGAAGTAAGGCAGGCCATCGTCGGTTGTGCCCGCATCCAGCAGCCGCGCGATGTTGGGGTGATCGAGCCTGGCCAGGATCTGGCGTTCTTCTCGGAAACGGCGCAGGATCTCAGCCGTGTCGGCGCCTCGATTCAGTATCTTGATCGCAACTTGTTTCTCAAACTGACCATCAGCACGCTCCGCCAGAAAAACTGTGCCCATCCCGCCGCGGCCAAGTTCCCGGACGATGACATACGCGCCGACGCGCTCTCCGCCGCGCGGTGGTCCCTCCTGCCAGAAAGTGGAGGCCGCGTTTTGGGCGCAATCTTCGAAGCTGTCGGTGTGCTCCCTAAGAAGCGCCTCCGCTTCGGCCAGAAGCGATTCGGCCTCTTCGAGCAAATCCGTATCTTCACCGCAACGTCTCTCGACGAGGGCAATCCGGGCCGCTGAAGAGTTTTCTTCCAACGCTTCGCCCAGGATGGTTTTCAAGCGATCCCAACGTTGCGGATCGATGTTCCCTTTCCCGAATCGGGTAGTTTTTGTGGCCACGGGGAATAACTAATTCGCAGATAGTTCTCGCTGGAGCCAAATCTTCGCCAGGGTCCAGTCCCGCTTCACCGTGGCTGGCGAAATTTCCAGTAACTCGGCTGTTTCCTCGACCGTCAGCCCAGCGAAAAACCGCAGTTCGACGATGCGCGCCTGCCGTTCGTCCAGAGTTTCCAGCGCCTGCAATGCCTGGTCGAGCGCAGTCACATCGATTTTGCGACTATCGTAAAACTCGAGTGTAAGTCTCAACGGATCCGAGCCGCCCCGTTTCAAACGATGTCGCGCGACAGCGTAGTTAGTCAGCGTCTGTCGCATCACCCGCGCGAAGATTCCGATAAAGTGACCACGATTTTGCCAGACAAGATTTTTCTCGCCGATCAGCCGAAGGAAAGCCTCATGCACCAGCGCTGTCCGCTGGAGAGTATGAGCGGTGCGTTCGCCCCGCAGAAAGGTGTCGGCCAGACGACGCAAATCATCGTAAACCTCCGGCATCATCTCGCTAATCGCCGCGGCCTCGTTGCGCTCGGCATGATTCGCCTCACGCATAATAACCGGAGTCAACGGCGCCGCGGACGGCGGCATGGGCCTCTCGGTGCGAACCCTTGCCATAACAGCAAACCCTAACGCATCTCGTGTCGAGGCGTCCAGCCAGAGCTTATCGCCCCGCCTGTCGACGTTTTGTCGCAGATCTAAAGCGCTTCGCACCACAAGCGGATTGATACTGGAATTCCTTTTGCTATGCGGAGAGGACCGCCCATTCAAGATGGGCGGTCCTACATCTGCGGCGGGCGCAGTCTTTCGTTGTCGATGATTCGGGAAGACTATGTGACAGCAGCGGTCGGCCAGAAGTTACTTTCGGTTAAGTTTGGGCGAGCCCAACGCCGCATCCGCTTCTCGCACAAAGCCGCGAACCACGTTGTTCGGATCGAGGAAAAATCCGGTGACTGCCCCGTTCGGAGCAATGCTGTAAACGTTTGGACCCTGACCGGGACCCGTGCCCGCGCCCGGAACGTCGAACTCTACGATGGCGCCGTGCTTATCGCGCACAAAGCCGTGATTCACATTTCCCGCGTCAGTATACCATCCTGTGATCGCTCCATTCGAATTTATTCCGAAAGGAAAGGTACCTTGGAATGGGCCGGTGCCCGCGCTTGGAGCATCGAACGTGGTAAAGACGCCATTTCTATCCATCAGGAAACCGTGACTCACATTGTCCGCATCAATGTAGTTCCCCATGATGTTTCCATTCGGAGTAAAGCCCCCGCCAAAAGTACCTTGGCCCAAGTCCGTGCCCGCGCCAGGAACATCGAATGTAGTAATGACGCCTTTCTTATCCCGAAGGAAGCCGTGGTTCGCATTGATCCCGTTATCGTAGAATCCTGTGATCTCCCCACCTGGGCTGATTGCGAAGGGAAACGTACCGGGGCCGACTTCAGCACCCGGCACATCGAATGTGGTAAAGCCGCCATTCCTATCCCTCAGAAAACCGTGACTCACGAGGGCTGAGTCAGTGTACCATCCCGTGATCGCCCCGTTCGGGTTGATGATGAGGGGGCTCCAAGGAAAGGTGCCTTCGGGAAATGGCCCGGTGCCCGCGCCCGGCGCATCGAAGACGGTAATCGCGCCTTGATTGGAGCGAACGTAGCCGTGGATCGCACCGGTTGAGTCGTTGAACCATCCCGTAACGGTGCCGCTGGGGTTTTCGGCGTAGGCCCGCGTTCCCTGGAAGGCGGCTGTGCCCGCACCCGGCGCGTCAAAGATGGTGAAACTGCCATCCTGAGACCGGACGAAACCGTGCCGCACATTGTTCGCGTCACCGCTGAATCCTACGATTGGCCCAGATGGGGCGATGTTGGTGGCATAGGTGCCCTGAAGGGGACCCGTGCCCGCACCCGGCGCGTCAAAGGTGGTAATGGTTTGTGCACAGATTGAGGTAGATACTGCCAGGGCGATCAGGACGATTGCCGCCGGCACAAGGTGAAGTTTTCTTTTTGCAAAATAGAATTGGTTCATACTCCATAATGCAACAACGGACCGGAAACCGGCTCATTCGCCTTGTGCCCCTGTAGCCACGGCGCAGCTTGCCCGCCGTGGCGGGTGAACCGTCACTCCACACTTAACTGTTCGCCTTGGTTTGTGCCATTGTGTTTGGTTCTGATCTGCCAGTTGATCTTTGGCCTTTGACGCCCGGCTCGGCCTATTCGACTCTCATCACTCTGCAACGCAAACGTTATCTCTTTGTCTGCATCAATCGCCGGGCCGACGACAACCCGAAAGGATGCTGCGCGTCCAAGGACTCGGAAGAAGTGTACAAAGCGTTGAAAGAAGAAGTTGCCGCGCGTGGACTCGCAAAACTCGAGGTGCGCGTGTGCACGTCGAGCTGCCTCGATCAATGCGAGACCGGCGTGACCGTTTTAGTGGAACCGGATCACTTTTTTTACGGGCGCGTCACAGTCACCGACGTCCCGGAAATCGTGGAGGGAATCGTGAATAATCGTCGCGTCGGACGGCTGGTGCTTACTACAGACGATTTGGAAACGGCTTGAGGCGTTGTAGTGCGGCCGCAGCGAGTGAATGCAGCTGAGGGATCAGCAACATAGAAGGTAAAGCCGCCGAAGATAGCAGCGAGCGAGAGTGGGTAACGAGCGAGTTTCAAATGATCGGGAGCTCATGAGTCAAGAATTCGGTGGGCATGGTGCGCAAAGTGCGTATGATAACAATGCAATGGCAATCGCAGTCGCTGCAAAGCGGCGGAAATTTTTCCTGGGAAGTCTCAAGTCTGGAGACCGTCTCCTCAAGGCAATCAAAAGCGACTTTCGCAAAAACGGCGAGAAGATCGATTACGATAAGCTTCGCCGGGACGGCCACAGCAAAACTCTGATTGCGCGACTGAAGGGCCTTTAACCCTCGTTTTTTTGCGCAGCTTCTAAATTGGATCGCGCCCATCGCGACGACTGGTTACTCTCTGCCGAAACAATCGCCATGGAAGTCGCCGGCTCAATTTTCGCTGTCTCGCGAGCGGGATGTCGCTAACATCATAGCCTGATGAGTGTGCAAGATTCTGACGCCACGATGGCTGTGTTCCTCGATTTGGAAAATATCGCGCTGGGCGCGCATGACGCGGACTTTCCCGCGTTCGACATCCGCAAGGTGCTGGAGCGTTTGCTGCTCAAGGGCCAAATCGTGGTCAAGAAAGCCTACTGCGATTTTGAGCGCTACAAGACGTTTAAGCGGGGGCTGCACGAAGCGGCGTTCGAGCTCATCGAGATCCCGCATGTGCGCCAGTCCGGCAAAAACTCCGCCGACATCCGCATGGTCGTCGATGCGCTCGATCTCTGTTACACCAAGAGTCACGTCGACACCTTCGTCATTATTAGCGGCGATTCGGACTTTTCGCCGCTGGTCAGCAAATTGCGCGAGAACGACAAGACGGTCATCGGCGTCGGCGTGAAAAGGTCCACATCCGATCTATTCATCAGCAACTGCGACGAATTCATCTATTACGACGATCTCGTGCGCGTGGAGCCAGCAAAGAAACGTCCCAGCGTTGCCGCGACCGCGCCGACAGCGAAAACTGGTAAAGATCATCGACCTTCAATAGATGGAGCGCTCGATCTTCTGAAGAAAACTTTGGAAGCATTGCGCGCCGAGCGAGGTGAGGATTATCCGATCCGCGGTTCGCTCATGAAACAGGCGATGAAGCGTCAGAACCCCGGCTTCAACGAGCGAGCGCATGGGTTCCGTGCCTTCAACGAGCTCCTTCTCGAAGCGCAAAAGCGCGGGTTGCTAAAGCTGGAGCGCGACAAACAAGTCGGTAGCTACATCGTCCACGCGAGCGAGTAATCGGGCGTTGCAACCCCTCAATTTCTTCCTTTGGGTATTCCTCGCTATTAGGTCAATGTCTGCGATTGGTGTGATATGCCACTTGAGCCTTGCCCCACCTGCGGCTACGCGCTTTCCACCGTCGATCATCACTGCCGTCATTGTGCTATCGCATCGCCAGCAATTCCGTGGCAGCCCACGAAACAGCTGCAGCAAATAATTATGGCCGTGGTGGGAGCGTTAAGCGTTCTCGTTTACTTGATCTTCTTTCGCTAACGAAGAGGCGCTGAGATTAACTTCATCAACGCAATCCTACTGCGCTTGCTGGACGATCCCCTGTTTCTCGGCCCAGTCCCAAAGCGCTGTGAACTCTGCCGGCTGTTGTTTGTGCGTTCGTCCGAAATGCGACTTGTGTTCCGTTAGCAGCTTTCCAAACGTCATTCCGTCAGCTCCGGCACGATTCGGATCGGCGCCGCGCTCGAGCAGGGCCAGCGCATCCGCATAAGCGCGCTTGTCGTCGAGTCCCATTTTCGTGCGGTAAAGCAATAACGTATAACCGGCGGAATCCGACGCACTGTCAGGCATCGCGGAATTGACATCGGCGCCGTGGTCGAGGAGCAGATCAAGTCGCGATCTTGCCTGATCCGGGTAGTAACCCAAATACCAGTTCTTGAGAATCATCGGCTCACCGAACTCATTGCCAGCGTTCGGATTTCCACCCGCTTCCAGCATCGCGCGGAGAACGGGCGCCGACGCATGCACCGCGTTGGCCATTGCGAAGGAGTCTCGCTTGCCGTTGGTGTAGTTCGGGTCCGCGCCGAGCGAGAGCAAAGTTCTAACCGCCTCGGCTAATTCCGGGCGTTGCCACGATCGCGTCACGGCGAAGTAGAGCAACGTCGTGCCGTCACGTCCGGGCATCTGCAAATTCGGAAGCGCCTTCGCTGCCGTGCGGATTGCGTCTTGATCGTTCCTTACGATGGCCTGCGCGACTGCAAACAGCGCCGACTGTTCGCCAAAGTCCCATTTCCCCGAACGTTGTTCCTCTCGTATCTGCCGCTGATGCCTCTCGCCTCTTTCCATCGACACAAAAACAGCAACGAACACGCAGACCACGGCGCCAACGGCGAGCGCCAGACAGAGAGCGGGCGCTTCTGGGAACAAAACTTCACTTCGGCCTTCTGCACCTTCTCAACATCCTCTTTGGGCCGCTTCAACGCTTCAACCCTTCAACGCCCGCGAAGCGATCCGTGAGCTGTTGGTTTTTCTTGAATCCAACAGGTCGCTGCCGGCATCCTTATAAAAAGGTGGATTATGTGAGTCGGCTCAATGGCAAGCGCAAAACGGCTAACCCTTTCCTGTTGTACCTTTGTGCGACTTGCAAAGTTGTGGTCTCCATGTCTTTCCTCAACGCAACGTTGGCCTGGTCGCAGCCAGTCCCTGGATCTTTAGATGCGCACTGGAACGAAGGCGCTCAAGATTGCAAGGCAACTCCACAACCGCCTCGTCAAGTTCACGCCTACGACCCGCAAACGTTTATCCTGCGGCAGAGTCCTTGCGCGGACTTCGAAGCAAATTTTCTCTATCTGCTCATCGGCTCCGACAAAGCTCTTCTAATCGATACCGGCGCCGTCGCGGACCCGAAA
>Ga0193721_1000457_pt1 | contig 11591 bp, 13 predicted proteins | sample U2s2metaG_FD_145078 | JGI IMG/M metagenome (GOLD analysis project Ga0193721, IMG submission 145078) | Soil microbial communities from a riparian zone of the East river system, Colorado, United States - U2s2 | ecosystem: Environmental > Terrestrial > Soil > Riparian zone | place: USA: East River...
TTTTGATTCATCGGGAAAGAAGATCAGGGCGAGCGGGAAGAATTCGTTTTCGAAGAATCAAAAGAAAAACCGAAAGCGAAATCCTATCCGCATATCAGCTTCGGGCGATTCAAGAACGCGAAGGACCAGCAGTTGTTGCTTTCCGAGTTTTCCGGGCCGATGCGGCTCGGCGCGCGCGACGCGAAGGTAAAGATCAGTTTCAGCCACCTGATCGCGGTGCAGATAAAAGATGAGACCAACCCAGCCGAGTCACCAACGCCAGTGGCAGCGAACGGTTCAAGTCCCGACATGACGGGTCAGTCCGCTGCCGCCGGGCACACAGCATCTTCCGCGTCGCCGGCGACCGAAGAATCTGATGGGGACCTCGTTAATCGCGGGATAGAAAAAGGAAAGAAAGGGGACCTGGATGGGGCTATCGCGGATTTCGATCGGGCAATCAAACTCAATCCAAAGGATGACGCCCCTTATTACAACCGCGCCCAAGCCAGACGGCTGAAGAAGGACGCGGCTGGCGCCATTGCCGATTACACAAAAGCGATTGAATTGGGCTCCACAAATCCGGCCGCTTACAACAATCGCGGCAACGCTAGATCCGAGAACAAAGACCTCGATGGTGCAATTGCTGATTACACACGCGCAATCGAACTCAAACCAGACTACGCACGCGCCTACTACAATCGTGCTTTCACTAAGGAGACCAAAGGCGACAAGACCGGCGCTGAGGCCGACTTCAAGATGGCTAGGAAACTCGATCCGCAATTGCCTAGCGAACAGTCGGCTGTGGATTCTAAAAACAACGGTTCTTCGGGAGCGACAACAGTTATCCTGCTTGATGGCAAGCTTAAGCTAGACATCCCACCTGATTTTTCGCGTGACCCTGACAATCCGAAAGAGCCAAAGACCGTGGCCAGGTTCTCGGGCCCCGATGGAGCATGGGGAGAAGTGTTGCGCGGGACGCATGGTCTGACGCCCGACAAGCTCGACGGTTATCTAAAAATGCGCGTGGCCGAATACAGCAAAGGCTTCAACTGGCTGCCGAAAGATTCGCACCTTCAATGGCTGAAGAAAGACATCGTGACCATCGATGGCCGCACGTGGGCGGATTGGCGCTATGTCCCGATGCTGAAAGGAACCAAGGATTACTCGCACAGCCCTGTCTACACGCGTTTCCTAACCACTTCCTACAAAGGCCAGCTGTTGGAGATCACCTTTACCTCGAACCTGAACACCGACCCGAAGGTAAAGCAGGAGATCGACCGCATCATCGATTCGGTGCACCTCGAAGAATGAGAATCTGATGCCCACGAAACACAAAACACTGGTCCTCGCGTTGCTCGGAGAAACTAGCACGACTGACAAATGACGAGACGGCTTTTCATCTTCGTCGCGATAGTAATCTTGCTTTTACTACCGGGTCGTGTTTGGGCATGTGCTTGTTGCGCTCATCCAGGTGAATACCAAATCAATTTCGTCAAACCTGACGGTTACAAACTTAGTGTCATGGACCGGATGCGTTTTGGCACAACGGCATACCTATTTCTAACCGAGGCGGAGGAATCCGGTAAAGGCTTGGCTCACCTGGCAGCAAGCTACTCGCTGAGTGGCTCGCTTGTCGGTAACATGTGGAAGCTGACGTTCCGCAACGGCGATGAATCCGGTACCCTCAATTTACAGTTGCCAGCCAAGATGTTCAGGTACGCAGCCGACATTCACGACGGGCAGACAATTGGCGGCGACAGCCGCAAGCCGCTGCTTTATAAAGAATGGCGTTTTGAAGGCGAGGTTAACGGGACGGGCGTTTTTAAGGCCGGAATCACTGCCCGAACCAAATACGTTCTGGTGATCCTAGGCCGGGGCAATAGCTGCGACACCGCCGAAGATTTTACACAATGGCGATAGAAAATCACCGGCAACAAGGCCGATTACGCTTTCTACGGTGAGCTCAGCACGCCGGTCCCGGATAAGCAAAATGAGTAGTGCATTCGCGGCTGCGCGGGGCCGCATGATTAGACGCTACGAGAGTTTATGAAACGTCTTGCTCAATTATTACTGCTGGGAGCGCTCATACTGCTGCCAGTTAAGAGTGTCCAGGCAGAAACTCCCAAAGATCCAATCTACGTGAAAACTTCCAACGGGTGGAATGGCGCGTATGCACACGGTAACGAGTACGCTGAATTCCGCGTAATAGGGAACGGCGCAAAACTTCAAGACGCTTATCATATTCTGCTACAAAAGGGTGTTGGAATGATGGTTTCCTTTGTCGATAAAAAGGAGCTTCAAAACGACAGGGATTTGTTGAGCGCTCACGCTCAATGGGAAATAAATTACTGGCATCAACATGCCAGCAGAGTTGAAAGTAATATCCGAGAAGACTTAATAGGAACAAGAAAGGACCTTAAGGTGACTGAGATACGAGTGTACAACGACAAAGGCGCACAGATGTCATCTTATTTGATCGGGCTTGCTGCGAAAGATGGGGTTTTTGCTTTTTCAGTGTCACCAGCCAAAAAGGATGTAGATCCATTGGTAAAAGAATTAGTCACCTCGTTCAAACTTGTGCCTCGAAACCTGGATGCTGAAGAAACGAAGCGGCTGTCATCGGAAGCCAAGGCGCAACGCTAAACCTACGACTAACAAATCGCCGAAGCCGATAAACTCCGCGCAGGATGCTAGAACTCACTCAACAGGGAATCAAACAGCTAAAAGTGCACCTGAAAGAATGAACCATCAGACACGAATTTGAAACTCGCTTGCTTCGCCGCTCGCTCGCGGCTACCCGTCGCGGCTTTACGTTCTATGTTGCTGATCCCCTCAGCTCCATTCACGAATTCACACCAAATAATCCAACAACTGGCTCGAGCCTTATGCAATTCGTGGTAATTAGTGCAATTAGTGTCTCGGTTCTTCCGTCCTATGAAACTTGATAAATTATTCATCGCCCTAACAGTTGTCGGCCTGGCAACAATGCTGGTTTCCGTCAGCGCCCGCGACGGTCGCCTGGCGTTTGACGCAGTCGGCAATCTCTTTGTAGCGGACGGTCAAGCCGGCGCTTACAACAATCGCGGCAACGCCAAAGGGGCCGCGGGCGATCTGGATGGCGCCAGCGCCGACTACAATCACGCCCTACAGCTCGATCCGAAACTCGCCGAAGCCTACTACAACCGCGGCAACGCCAAGCGCGACAAAGGCGACCTGGATGGCGCCATTGGCGATTACACTCGCGCGATCGAACTCAATCCAAAATATGCCCATGCCTACAGCAACCGTGGCAACGCCAAGCGCGACAAAGGCGACTTGGATGGCGCCATCGCCGATTACACTCGCGCCATCGAACTCGATCCGAAAGACGCTATCGCCTACAACAACCGCGGCTACGCCAAGAGCGACAAGGGCGACTTGGATGGCGCTATCGCCGACTATGGCGAAGCTATCAAATTCGATCCAAAATACGCCATAGCCTACTGCAACCGTGGCAACGCCAAGGACGATAAAGGCGACCCGAATGGCGCCATCGCGGACTACACCCAAGCTATCAAATTCGATCCAAAATACGCCAAGGCCTACTACAACCGCGGTCTCGCCAAATACCACAAAGTCGACCTGGATGGAGCCATCGCCGATTACACTCGCGCGATCGAAGTCAATCCGAAATACGCTAAAGCCTACTACGACCGTGGCATCGCCAAGGCGAACAAGGGCGACCTGGATGGCGGCATTGCCGATTTCACTCGCGCCATCGAACTCAATCCGAAATATCCCGAAGCCTACAGCGCCCGTGGCAACGCCAAGCGCGAGAAAGGCGACTTGGATGGCGCCATCGCCGATTGCACTCGCGCGATCGAACTCAATCCGAAACTCGCCGAAGCCTACAGCAACCGTGGCAACGCCAAGAGCGGCAAGGGCGATCTGGATGGCGCCATCGCCGACTACACTCGCGCGATCGAACTCAATCCGAAACTCGCCGCAGCCTACAACAACCGTGGCAACGCCAAGAGCGACAAGGGCGATCTGGATGGCGCCATCGCCGACTACAACCGCGCCCTACAGCTCGATCCGAAACTCGCCGCAGCCTACGAAAACCGCGGCAACGCCGAGCGCGATAAAGGGGACTTGGATGGGGCCAGGGCCGACTTGGCTCGCGCGGCGGAACTTGATCTGCAATTGCGGGGCAAAGAGTCTGCCGCGAGCTACGTTAATCGCGGTGTCGGTAAGGCTGCACGAGGGGACTTTGATGGGGCCATCGCCGATTTCACTCGCGCCATCGAACTTGATCCCAAAGAACCCAAAGCCTACAACAACCGCGGTCTCGCGAAACACCACAAGGGCGACTTTGATGGGGCCCTAGCCGATTACAATCGCGCGATCAAACTCGATCCGAAATACGCTGAAGCGTATTACAACCGCGGCAACGTCAAGGCTAAAAGCAACGATCTGGAGGGAGCGATCGCCGAGTACACCCGCGCCATCGAAATTAATCCGAATTTGGCTCAGGCTTACTACAATCGCGGCGTCGCGAAGACGGACCAGGGCGACTCCAGCGGAGCGGCCAGGGACTTGGAGCGTGCCGCGAAACTGGGCGAAAAAAAATGACGTGGTTCAGTTGGTGAACGAGAAATGAAAAACCATCTATTCATCGCAAGCATGTGTATCACTTTAACTTCCATTATGCATGCGGAGTCGTTCGATAGCTTTGAGCAAGCTTTTGTCGCACCTGAAAAAGCGACAACTCTCTCCATAACGAAATATGACCCCGCAATAAAACACCTTCCATCACAATTGGGTACTCTGATTAACTTAGTGGAATTGGATATTTCTTGCCTGGAAAATTTAGAAGATCTTCCCAGTGAAATTGGAAACTTAAAGAAGTTAGAAAAATTAATTATTGATAATGGAAATGGTTGTCAAATGAACATCTCAGTGCCGGAATCAATCGGTAATTTGAGTAACTTAAAGGTACTGAGACTTTACGGGGCACTAGACCCGACAGAAAGTGACACGAATAAAACCATCCCACCTTCTAAGGTCAAGAGCTTGCCCGGAACGATTGGAAACCTTCAGAATCTTGAAGAATTGGACTTGGGTAGAAATCGTATCAAGAGCATTCCTTCTCAAATAGCTTCACTTCAAAATTTAAAAAGATTAGCGCTGGACTTTAATGACATTCACGAACTTCCGCCGTTCGTCGGTAATTTAAAAAATCTTCAGGAACTTTCAGTATGTGGCAATGGAGGCATAAAATTGCCGAAGTCTTTATCCAATTTAAATGGGTTAAAAATATTTATGGGAAATAATCATTTAAAAATCAAAGACCAGGAGAAATTGCGCCGTCTTTTTCCCAAGGCCACCTTTTCTTTCGAAAACGAGTATGACGAATAGCACGCCAAATGAGGAAACCCCTAAATGATTTGCCTTATAACCAGCGGCTGCAGCCGACGCGTGCCTGCGGCCCGCGCGAGCGCTGGCTTTTCACCTTCACAATCGCCGCGTCCCCGACCGAAAATCTCCGCAAGTCACTGGCAACAAACGCAACTACAGAGGACGAGTACCAATTCGCCAGGGCGGAACTAAAGGCGCTCGGTGGATAGGGCTAACACTAAAATGGTACAACTCGCGCTTTGCTGTGGCTGTAAACACGCTTTGAAAACAACCATTAACCCAATTCAGAGTGTCATTATATGGCAAACAATCAGTCGCCTCTTTTTACTCGTTCTTATCCTCTCCTGCGCTTCCGCTCGTGCTCAGGATACCCCGCAGACGCCGAAGCCGAACAGCTTAGAGCGGAAAGCAATCATCGACACCCTCCGTGCACCCGTAGAGAAGGAGTTAAAGCAGAAGGTCGTCTTCCGCATTCGACGCCTTAAGGTGCAGAACGGGTGGGCGTTTGTGCAGGGTGTGCCGCAGCAGCCTGGCGGCAAACCAGTGAACTATAGAATCACCCAGCACCAGACGGCCATTGAGGCTGGCGCATTTGACGACGGCATTCTTGCTCTGCTTAGGAAGGAGAAGGGGGAATGGCGGGTCGTCGTCTACGACATCGGTTCGACAGACTATCCGGCGGAGTATTGGCAGCTAAAGTACAAAGCGCCGCCGGGGATCTTCCGGTGAGCGCGGATGGTAACTGCGCGGATGATAACTGGAGAATCGTGAAAACCCACAAAATGATCCAAGGACTGATCCGAATGTTATTGGTGACAATTCGTGTGATTAGTGTCTTTCTCGCAATTGTCGCATGCGTGATTAGCTGCGGTTTTTCCATTCTTGCTGCTGATGAAGAACCGGACGGGGAACTAATCACCGGCAAAGAGTTTCCCAACGGATTTGGCGTCGTGCGCTCAAGCCTCTCGCCCGACAAACGCTACGGGGTGCTCGCGCCCGCCGATTTCGATCATTACGACGAAACCAAACACCAAAACGAACTCGTTGAAGTAAACACCGGACGCACATTGGCCGTGATCGACGCCGAAACAGGAAAGGCTGGATTCATGAACCGTGGCGGCATACAGCCTCCGCGTTGGTCGGCGGATGGCTCGTTTTTGCTGTGGGAAGTGGCCGGCAAATGGTCGCCGCTCGCTCTGGTGTTACTCAAGATTGAAGATGGCAAAGTAAAATGGCAGCGTGACTTGTTGAAGATGGTGCAAAAGGAAATCCTGGCCCGCACCCGCAAGGCATCTCCGACTAAGTATGCCGCGATTAAGAAACGCAATTCCGAGCTGGATCAAGATACCTATCCCGATGGATTCACCGTAAACGTCCAGATCACGGGCAAAGAAGGCGCGCCTCTCACATTTCCGCTTAATGTGGAAGCTTCCCTTGAATCGGACCCGAAAGCAATGGAGAGCCCGCCCAAAAATCAGCTGAGTTCTGAGATGAAGGCTCTCCTGGACTCCGACGGAAAGTTAATCGTCAAAAGCTTCCGCACGGAATGACTGCGTATTTTTCTGCTGAGTTACTCGCCCGTGGGAAGCTGTCAAACAAAGCATTATCAGAACGGAATTCATTCGCGTCTATTCGCGCCTGCCGGCCGTGGCGGGTGATTCGCGGGCAGACTTTGCTAGCCGGAATTTTCATTGTGTTGTTATTTCCAAACGCTTTTGGGCAGAGCGACTTTTCGGCATTCTGGAACAAATTTAAAGCCGCGGTTGCCAGCGGCGACAAGGTGGCGGTTGCCGAGATGACGAAATTCCCACTGTCGATGCCCTATTCGGTCAAGGCCGTAAAGAACAAGGAGGATTTCCAACGCCGTTATAACGAAATCTTTAAAGGCGAGGCGAACGCCCCCCGATGTTTCGCGAGCGGCAAACCGCGAAAAGAATCCGGCCGTCGTTATGAGATCTATTGCCCTTTCAAGGACACTCCAAACGACTGGGAAAACGCTCCGATTCGCTTCATTTTCGAGCTAACCAACAGCGGCTGGAAATTTGCCGGCCTGGACAATGTTAATGAATGACGGCGGATTAACGCTAGAACAACAGGACCACGCCGCGACGTGCTAGATAACCGGCGCGTTAATACCTGGCCTGGATGAGTAGGCTCGGTCGCCCCGAGAGCGTTTCGCACCACGCCGTTGCGCGATGATCACTTCTTTCCCACGCGAGTTTCCGCGGATCTTTCTTCCATTCCTTGCCGGCAGAATTTCCCTGGAGAAAAATCGACACTTCTTTTTCGGAAAGCTTACGCCTATCCACCCGGGAATAAGCTTCGGCGACGCTATGACCTTTTAGAAACTGGACCACAGCAAGGTACTCACCTGTTGGGTTTTTGTACATGTTTGTTGTTAGGCCGTCGCTATCTGGCTTACCCGGGTCAACCGGCTTCCCGAAAAGCGCATTGACTTGATCCTCGGTCTGGCCGAGGCGCGCGAAGGCTTGGCCACTCAAAGCAATAAGGATCGCGGCTGCTAATATTAGGACGTGTTTCATAGTTGATCCTTTCGAATCTGCTCGACTTTAAGTATGGTAACTGGGTCTTGTTCTCATTGTGCAAAGACTGGAGCCGCATGTCGAATCCAAAAAGCAACGGTGCGTCGATTCGGTACGGGCAATTGGCGCATGGCAAAATGCCAAGGACACAATTCTCATGGCGGCGATCAAACGCGTGAGCAGGAACAGGGCCCAAGAGGAGAGAAATAACTCATCCGCATCTTAGCACCCCGCGAGCGATGCAAGTCTTAGCTCAACTTCGGTGAGCAAAAAGATACTTCCATCTGGCGTAAAAAAGGAATATTCAAGCTGCAAACACGCCGACGTGATCGTGATGAAACCGTATTTTATCGTTTGCGTTCTTTTCTTGTTTATTTGCGCAGGAAGTTTCGGACAAGAAAACTATCGCGGCGGAACCGTTTACGGCCCCAAAGCCGGGTTTAATATCAGTGCACCCGAAGGATGGGTTGTCGACAATGAGGCAGGTAAAGAACAGGGCATGCCGTGTGTGCTGTATCCCAAAGGTTCATCGTGGAGGGACGCGAAAACGGTGATGTATGCCAACGTTGCGGGCACGGAATTTGAAGGGGTAAACGTGTTTGTGGCAATGGCGATCAAAGAAATGGAGAAGATCCATGGACGACCGAAGGAGAAGATCGCGTCCGGCAAAACCAAGGACGGTCACGATTATTTTATTAACGAATATCCCGCCACGAAAACGTACTCGCAGTGGGAACGCGTAGGCTACGTCCAACTTCCGCGCGGGGTCGCTTTCATAGTTCTCACCTCGCGCGATAAGGCGAGCTATCAAAAAGATTCCGATAAACTGGAGAAAGTCCTGAAAACCCTCGTTTATCTCGAGCCGAAGTCTGCGATCGCAAGTGGCAATGGTTACGCTGCTCGTTACGACCAGCTAAAAGATCAGCATGCGGAAGCGCAAATCGAGCCGTTGCTGACCGAATGGCGCGAGAAGGCGCCTGACGATCCCGACGCGTGGATAACGAGCGCGAATTATTATTTTAATCAACGCCAAGTCGTGATCTCGGCAAAGAAACCGGACACCGGCGACTTTAAGTTGACTAATAAGAAGACGGGAAAGCAGACGGGGAGCATTTCGTTCGAGCAAGATCAAGGGAATATGACGCGGGCGGCCGATCTTCTTGAGGAAGCGACTACGAAATTTCCCGATCGCTTCGATATCTGGTGCGGACTCGCGTTCATCTATCAGGAAAATGGCGATTTCGACAATGAGTTGTCGACGTTGAAGAAAATGGTCGCTTATGCGCGCGATCATCCGGCGCAGGTCAAGTGGCAAGGCGAACCGCTCGAAGAGCCGGCCGACAAATTCGTTCCGGAAAAGCTGCATGAATATGGTTTGTATTACGAGAAAAAGGAGAACGCTGAGGACGATAAGCGCTGGTTCCAGATTTCGACCCTGGCGACACAGCAATATCCAAATCATGCAGAGGGCTTTAATGATGTTGCCGGTTATTACGCGGACCTTGGCGAATGGCAGAAGGCGCGCGAGTTTCTCGAAAAAGCGCAGCAGATCGATCGGAAATCAGTTGGGGCATTGATTAATCTCGGCAACGTCAGCGTTAAGATGAAAGACTTCACGAGCGCACGAAAGTACTTCGAGGAAGCATTGAAACTGGAACCGAATGGTCAGTACGCGCAGGAAGCGAAGGAAGCACTACGCAACCTGAAAAAGAAGTAACAAGCGACGTGGAATGCGTCACAGTTTGCAACGCGTTCTCATTCTAACGATCGCCGTGATCGCCAGCGCGATCCCGCTGGCATACGTCGGCGCCGCCACGAACGATCGTGCGCATCCGCTGCGTTATCTGCAACGCTACTTAAGCGACCAACTGCATTTCAAAATTCCCGCTCCGCCGCCGGCTGAGTCTGTCGCTACGAATTAAGAGGAGATCGGCGGTTGCGCGGTTCCCGGAAGATCCGCAGCAGGCCGATATCGTACTTCCCGCCGAGTAACGCGCTGACGTCTACGAGTGTGCCATCGCCGACCTGGCGGAACGCGGCTGCAATCTCCTTTTCTTGCGCGGGTGTGAAGAATCGCTCCCGCGCCTGCAGGAGCTTACCGGATTCAATCGCCGCTAGAAGATGGCTGTAGATCGTGCTGCGCACAAAACCGCGGGCGCGCGCAATCTCATCCACGGTTTCGCCGCGTTGAAAGCGCCGCAGCGTTTCAAGCTGACTATCGTTCAGCCTGGCCCGACGTGGCGGTCGCAAAGGACCGCCGTCTTCGGTAAATATCCGGCGTTCATTTGTCGTAAGATACGCTCGGATTTCGCTGAGGAACGGTTCGGCGAAATCTTTCAGTTTCTGCTCGCCGACGCCGGCGACGTGACGGAACTCGCCTGTATTTGTTGGATAACTTCTCGCCATTTCCCGGAGCGACACGTCGGAAAAGATGATGTACGCCGGCACGCCGCGTTCATCGGCAAGCTGACGGCGCAACGCGCGCAAACGCTCAAACAGCGATTCATCGCACGCGATCGCGCCGATTTCGCTGCGCGCTGCTTTCCCGGCGACATCGACCTGCTTGGTCAACGTAACTGGGGTGCGTGTGCGCAGTGTTTCCACACCCGCAGGCGTAAGTGACAACGTGGCAAATCGGCCCGGCGCGCATTCAACGAGACCGAGCCGCAGCAACTCGCGTCCGATCGCCTGCCATGCTTCGCGCTTCAATTCGCGCCCAATTCCGTAAGTGGACAACTCATTGTGACCGCGTTGGCGAATCGCTTCCGTGTCTGCCCCACGGAGAACATCGACAACGTGATTCAAGCCAAATCCGAATCCGCTTTTTGCGAGGATACGATGGACGCATGAGAGAAATTTCTGCGCCGGAATTGTGCCATCGAACGTCTCGCGCGGCGTGAGGCAATTATCGCAGCCGTCGCACGATGGTTCCGCGAATTCCTCGCCAAAATAGCGCAGGAGCGTCGTGCGCCGGCATTCGCGTGTCTCCGCGTAATGCACCATCTGTTGAAGCTGCGTCCGCGCAATTCGCGCTTCGCTTTCACTCTTTTCGTCGATGAAATGGATTTGTTTGGCGACGTCGCTAGCGCTGAACAGCAGCACGCATTCGCTCGGCAATCCGTCGCGCCCGGCCCGACCTGTTTCCTGATAATAGCTCTCGAGATTTTTCGGAAGATCGTAGTGCACAACGAAGCGAACGTTCGGTTTGTTGATCCCCATCCCGAACGCAATCGTAGCGGTGACCACTCGGACGTCGTCCCGTAAAAACGATTCCTGGTGTTTCGTGCGCTCGGAGGACGTTAGTCCCGCGTGATAAGGCTTCGCGCTGATACCGTCGTCGTTGAGATTTCGCGCCAGCGATTCGGTGCTTTTTCTGCTGGCACAATAAACGATACCGCTATCGGTGGGCCGGCTGCGGATAAGGGCCAGCAGTTGTTCGTACGGCGCCGATTTTGGGAGGACCCGGTACGTGAGATTCGGCCGGTTAAAGCTCGCGACGTAGCAGCGCGGTTCGCGCAGTTTCAATTGCTTGACGATGTCGGCTCGCACCCGTTCGGTCGCAGTCGCAGTAAGCGCCATGACTGGCGCGTCGGGAAAGTGCTCTCGCAATTTTTTCAAGTCGCGATATTCCGGCCGGAAGTCATGGCCCCATTCGCTGATGCAATGCGCCTC
>Ga0193721_1000460_pt1 | contig 11570 bp, 9 predicted proteins | sample U2s2metaG_FD_145078 | JGI IMG/M metagenome (GOLD analysis project Ga0193721, IMG submission 145078) | Soil microbial communities from a riparian zone of the East river system, Colorado, United States - U2s2 | ecosystem: Environmental > Terrestrial > Soil > Riparian zone | place: USA: East River...
CGGGTCGGGCCGCGCCGCGGCCGGTGCGACGCCGAGCATGATCTGCGTGTTCATGTCGCCCTGGTCCGACGCGTCCACCTTGCCGTTGACGCGGAGCGTACGGCCGCTCAGGCCCTCCCACACGCTAACGGTCGCGTTGCGCCCTTCCCGGAAGGCAAGCTGGCGCACCCCGCGGTGGGCGAGAAACGCCCGCCGGGCGACCGAATCCATCGACTGGCGCCCGTAGATCGTGGGTGCCAAATCGATCAGCCTCGTGCTCCAGCCCGGGGCCCCGAACGCGACGCCGAGCGCCACGCTCGCGAGCGCCCCAGCCCCGACCACACGCGGCCGCAGCGCGCGGTGCTCAGCCGAGCCTTCAGGTACGCCGCGCGCGGCGAGCGCGGCCAGGGCGAGCGCGGCGGCGCCGTTGACGACGAGTCCGAGCCGGAGGGTGCTCTCGGTGCCGAACGCGACCACGAGCACGAACCCGGTGAGGACCGCCCCCGCAATACTGCCGAGCGTATTGAGCGCGTACGCCCGTCCCACGTCGGCGCCGCGGGCCACGTCGCGCGGCGCGGCGAGGTCGGCGAGCAGCGGAAAGCTGAGCCCCATCCCGATGGCCGGCACGAGCACGACGGCGCTCACGGCGAGGCCGCTCAACGCGAGTCGCGTGCCGGCTCCCCACCCCGGGTGCTGGAACACGGCGAGCATGTAGACCGGCAGCGCACCAAAAAAGACGAGCAGCAAGGCCGCCCCCGCGCCGGTGAGCCCCTGCGCGAGCGCCGCGTACGCTGCGGAGACCGAAAGCGACTGGCTGCGCCGCGCCACGAGCGCGCTGCCGAGCCCGATCCCGAGCAGGAACATCAACAACACGAGGGTGAAGGCATACGTCGATCCTCCCACGATCATCACGAGCACGCGCGTCCACGCGATTTCATCGAGCAACGAGGCGAACGCGGTCAGCGCCAGTAGCACGAGGGCGACGCGCCGCGCGCCATCCTGCCGTGTCCCCGCGGCGTGCGGAGCCGGCCAGGCGGCGGTGGGTGAGGGGGCCGGGTTCGGGTCGAGCGGCCGCGCGAGCGCCAGCGCCGCGGCGCCGAGCGCCAGGTTCACCGCCGCCGTGCCCCAGAGCGACACACGGATCCCCACGTGCTCGATGAGGACAAACCCCGCGAGCGCCGTGCCGGCCACGGCGCCAAGCGTGTTAAGACCGTACAGCCAGCCGAGCGACGGCCGGAGGCGGTCGCGCTCGGCACCCATGAACGCGCGGGTCAAGACCGGGAGGGTGCCGCCCATGAGCGTGGTCGGGATCAGGAGGACGAGGGCGGCCAACCCGAACCGCAGCGCGACACTGGGACCACCGGTGAGATCGAGTGCCGTCGCCGTCAGGACGTACGCGCGATGCACGACGGAGAGCAGGAGCGGGGACGCGAGGCCGAACGCCGCGATCGCGATCTCGAGTCGACCGTAGAGCGCCGCCGGTCGAGGATGGTGATCGGCTCGACGGCCCAGCAGCCAGGCGCCGAGGCCCAAGCCACCCATGTACGCGGCCACGACCGTCGTCACCGATTGGATGGTGGAGCCGAACGTCTGGTAGAGGACCCGGACCCACAGGAGTTCGTACACGAGCCCCGTGGCCCCGGACAAGAAGAACAGGAGACTGTATGCGCGAGCTGCGCTAGAACGCATGCAGGTCGCGCATGGCCCGCGCGAGATCCTCCACTTGCGGCAGGATGAAATCCTCGAGCCCGGGCGCGTACCCGACGAACGTGTCGGCCGAGGCGACGCGTTTCACCGGCGCGTCGAGCCAGGGGAAGCACTCGTCCGCGATGCGCGCGGCGATCTCGGCACCATAGCCCCATGAGAGGCAATCTTCGTACGCGACCAGCACCTTGTTGGTCTTCTCGACCGACGTCGCAATCGTCGCCCAGTCCACGGGTGAGAGACTGCGCAGGTCGATCACTTCGACGCTCACCCCGTCACGCTCCTCCAGCTCCTTCGCCGCGACGAGCGAGCGCTGCACGACGGCGCCGTACGCCACCACCGTCAGGTGCCGGCCCTCGCGCACGACCTTCGCCTTGCCGAACGGGATCATGAAGTTGGGTCCCGGATTCGGCGCCTTGTTGTACGTCTGTCGGTAGAGGTGCTTGTGCTCCAGGAAGAGCACGGGGTCGTCGCACCGGATCGCCGTGCGCAACAGGCCGTTGGCGTCCAACGCGGTACTGGGACAGATGACGCGGAGTCCGGGAATGGACGTGAAGACCACGGCGCCGGTTTGGGAATGGTAGATCGAGCCGCCCTTCAGGTAGCCGCCGTAGGTGACGCGCACCACCACCGGACTCGAGAACGCGTTGCTCGACCGCCAGCGCAGAGTGGCGAGCTCGTTGCGGAGCTGATGATAAGCGGGCCAGATGTAGTCGAAGAACTGGATCTCGACGACCGGCTTCAAGCCGCGGGTGGCGAGGCCGATGGCGCGGCCCACGATGTTCGCCTCGGCGAGCGGCGAGTTGTAGACGCGGTCGCTCCCGAACTGCCGCTGGAGCCCCCAGGTGACCCTGAAGACGCCGCCCTTGCCCTTCACCTGCTCCAGGTACTGCTGCCGGCTCACGTCGGCCACGTCCTGACCGAAGACCAGGATGCGCGGGTCGCGCGCCATTTCGTCCTTCATGCACGCGTTCAGGAGGTCCACCATGGTGGTGGGATCACCCACGAACTGGGGGTCGTCCTCCGTGTCGAACTGCTCCGACCTGGGATCCACGTCGGGCGAATACACGTACAGGAGCGCCGTCTCCGGCTGCGGCTGGGGTGATGCCAGCGCCATGTCAGCCGCGACGGTCACCTCGTCCTCCACCTGACGCTGCACGGCCTCGATCTCGCTCTCGGTGGCGACGCCCTCGGCGATCAGCCGCTTGGGGAATCGCACGAGGCAATCGTGACGCGCTTCCTCCTCCCGCTCCTTGGGCGGCTTGTACAGCACCTCGTCGTCCGAGAGGGAGTGCGAGTAGGGTCGGATCACGTGGGCATGCACCAGGGCGGGGCCCTTGCGTTGGCGGGCGTACTCCGACGCGTGCAGCAGCACCTCGTACGACGCGACCGGATCGCAGCCGTCCACCTCTGCGACCAGCAGGTCGGGAAAATTGCGCACGAGCTTCGAGACCGAGCCCCCCGCCGTTTGGACTTCCACCGGCACGGAAATCGCGTAACCGTTGTCCTCGATCAGGAACAGCACCGGCAGCTTCAGGTTGGTGGCGGTGTTGAGCGCCTCCCAGAACTCTCCTTCGCTCGTCGTGCCGTCCCCCGCCGACACGTACACGAGCTCGTCGCCCCGGATCGGCTTGTCGGCGATGGCGTCGATGCGCTGGTAGCGCAGCCATGCCTCGGCGCAACCCACGGCCTGCAGGAGCTGTGTGCCGGTCGGGCTCGACTGGCTCACGATGTTCAGCGCCTTGTGGCCCCAATGCGAGGGCATCTGGCGGCCCCCGGAGCTGGGGTCCTCGGCCGCCCCGACCGCGGCCAAGAGCATCTCGGTGGGCGTCATGCCGAGGGCGAGGCACAGGGCGCGGTCGCGATAGTAGGGATAGAACCAGTCGTAGGCGGGACGCAGGACTTTGCCGGCGGCGACCAGCACGGCTTCGTGGCCCGCGCCCGAAATCTGGAAAAAGATCTTGTTCTGCCGCTTGAGCTGGATCTCCTTGTCGTCAATGCGCCGCGACAGCAGCATCAGCCGATACATGTCCAGCAAGTCGGCCTTGGACAGGGCCTTGGCGGCCCGGGGCCGGGGTTGAGCGCGCGTCGCCATGGGACAAAGATAGGTCTACTTCGGCCCACTCAAAAGCTCCCGGAACGCGAGCTTGCGCCCGATGCGCGCGGCGAGCATCGAGTCCGGGTGCCAGTTGGCGGCTACGCAACTCTCGGGCCCATATTCCCGCCATGACTGAAGCCGCGACACAAACGGTCCTTCGGCAGTTCGGGTACGGCGTGTACGCCCTGACCGTCAAGCACGAGGGCGAGGAGCACGGTATGACGGCCAGCTGGGCCAGCCAGGCGTCGTTCGATCCCCCGATGGTGGTCGTGGCGGTCGAGAACACGTCGAAGACGATCGGCATGATCCGCGACGCCCATCACTTCGCCATCAACGTGTTACACGAGGGGCAACGCGAGCTGGCGGGGAAGCTGGGCCGAGCAGCGGCTGGCGTGCCGCAGAAGCTCAAGGGCATCAAGACGAAGCCCGCGCCCGTCTCGGGCGCCCCGGTCCTCGCCGACGCTCTCGGCTGGGTGGAGTGTCGCGTCGTCGCAACCCTCCCGAGTGGAGACCACACATTGGTCTTGGGGGAGGTCGTGGAGGCGGGGGTGGAGCACGAAGCAGGCAAAGCCCTCACCGCCCAGGACGCGGCGGTGCAGTACTCCCGCTAACGCCGGTAGACCACCCTTCCGCCGACGAGCGTATAGCGCACGCGCGCCCGGTCGAGCGAATCGGGCGGCATGGCGAACAGATTGTGGTCGAGCACCACGATGTCCGCCGCGTGGCCCTGGGCGAGCGTGCCCCGCGTGCCTTCATCGAACGTCGCGTAGGCGTTGCCCGCCGTATACGCGTGCAGCGCCTCTCCCAGCGTCGTCTTCTGTTCCGGCACCCATCCGTCGGGGTTCTTGCCGTCGAGCGTGCGGCGCGTCACGGCGGCGTAGACGCCGAGGATCGGGTCGAGCGGCGCGACGGTCCAGTCGGAGCCGAACGCGAGGCGTCCTCCGGTGTCGAGCAGCGTGCGGAACGCGTAGGTCGTTTTGATGCGCACTGGCCCGATGCGCTGCTCGACCCAGCGGCCGTCGTCGATGCCGTGATAGGGCTGCATCGAGGCGATCACGCCCAGGCTCCCGAACAACGGGATGTCCTGGGGGCGGAGGTGCTGGGCGTGCTCGATCCGGAAGCGCCTGTCACGCGGGCCGTGCGACCGCGCGACGCTGTCGTAGATCGATAGGAGAATGGCGTTGGCACGGTCGCCGATCGCGTGGACGGCGATCTGGAGTCCCGCGGAATCGGCGCCGCCGATCCAGCGGCGCATGTCCGCCTCCGGGTGTTGCAGCAGCCCGGAGTAACCCGCGGAATCGCTGTAGGGCTCGAAGAAGTACGCGGTGCGGGATCCCGCCGAGCCGTCCATGTAGCCCTTGAGTCCCCCGATCTTCAGCCACGTGTCGCCCCGCCCGACGCGACCGACCGTGTCGGCGACGTCGCGCCAGGACTCGAGCGGGAGGTAGAGCGCGGCTCGCACGGTGAGCCGACCTGCCCGCTCCAGGCGCCGGTAGCTCGCGAGATCCGCCCATGACGCGGACATGTGGGCCGTCGCGGTGACGCCGAGGGACGCGGCGGCGGTGAGCGCGCGGGCGAGGGCCGAATCGCGCTGCGCGGACGACGGCTCGGGGACTGCCCGGCCGATCACATCCAGCGCCCGATCTTTGAAGATCCCGAGAGGCGCTCCCGTCTTCGGGTCGCGCAGGATCTCGCCGCCGGGAGGCGTGGGTGTCTCCTTTGTTACGCCTGCCGCCCGCAGCGCAGCGACATTGGCGAGGGCCTCGTGCCCATCCACCCGACTCAGGAAGGCTGGATTGTTCCGCGTGACCGAGTCGATCCACTCGTGCCGGGGGAGCGGCTGGCCGGGCCACAGCGTGTGGTCCCAATCACCGCCGGTGATCCAGTCGCCCGGCTTCAGGGTCTGGGCGTATTGCTTGATGCGCCGGATGAACTCGGTGGGGGTCGCGGCGCTCCTGAGATCCACCGACGCGAGCTGGAACCCCCCGTCGACAAAATGGGTGTGGCCGTCGGTGAAGCCGGGCAACACCAGCCCGCCGTTCGCCTGCAGCCGCTCGGTCTTGGGGCCGAGGTAGCGCGCGATGCGCCGGTCGTCGTCGATCGCGAGGATCTTGCCTCCGGCGATGGCCACGGCGCCGGGTTGCGGTGCCCCGGTCGAGAGGCCGGTCCAGACCATCCCGCCCATGATGATGACGTCAGCCTTGGGGGCGCAGGCAGCGAGCGTCAGGCAGCAGAGTCCCACGAGCAGGCGTCGGTGCATGCGGTCCCTCAGCGCAGTCTGGTGATGCGGCGGATGGTCTCGAGTGCGGTGATCGGGTCCGGCCCCGTGGCTCGCTCGGTTCCGGGCGCCGCGGACACCGGCGGCGACCCGAGCGCATCGCGGATGTCGAGCAGCACCTCGAGCAGCAGCTGCTCGCGCTGGTAGGCGGCGTCGAGGTCGGCCATGCGCGCCTGGTCGCTCGCGGCCTTGGCGCGATCGTAGGCCTCGCGGTAGATGGATTCGAGATTGGCGAGCACGCGGTCGCGGGGGCGGGGGGGCATGGCGAGACAATATAAAGGCGACGGGCGACAATGCTTAGACGGCCCGCATCACCAATCCACTCGGCACCTTCGGCACAAAGTACGTCGACTTGGGCGGCATGACGTCCCCGGCGTCCGCCACCGCGAATACATGCTCGACCTTGGTGGGATTGAGGAGGACCGCTGCCGCGGCCCGGCCACTCCGCACCGCATCGAAGGCCGCGTGGGGGTCGGGCGTGTAGGAGAGGGACGGCGTGGCGGTCCCTGCGCCGAGGATCGGCTGCACCACGAGCGCCTCAATCCGCGCCACGTCGAGCGCGCGGACCGCGGGGGTCCGGCCCAGTCCCGGGACTGCGTCCAGCGTTGCGGTCGGCCTGAGCACCAAGGTGACATCATACGCATCGGGGAGTGCGACGATGCACGCCGTCCGATCGCGGCCGAGCTCGGCCAGTCGCTCGATCCGGTCCATGCAGGGCGCCACCCGACCCGCGTCGAACCACTCGCGCCAAGCTGCGACCAGCTTCGCCGCGTCGCGGCTGGCGCCGAACACAATCCGATGCGTGGGGAGGATCGTGAGCCCGGGATCTGCCGCCGACACGATAAACGACAGCACACGGTCGGCCGCGGGGTGCTCCTGGGCGTACGCGGCCGCGGTCTCATAGCGGTGATGCCCGTCGGCGATGTACAACTGGGCCCGGCCCGCCAGCGCGGCGAGCTCCGCTCCCGGAGCGCCGGACACGAGCCATTGGCGGATCGTGACGTCGTCGAGCTCGGCGCGCGCCGAGGGCGCCCCGGACGTGGCTTTCGCCAGGGCCTGCGCCAAGGCCCGGTCCGGGTCGGGCGCGAGCAGCAGGATGGACTCGAGGTTCGCCCCCGTCGCCCGGAGCAGCGCCAGCCGATCGGCCTTCGGGGCGGAGTGGGTGTGCTCATGCGGCCGCACGCGGCGCGCGGCGAACGGCTCGGCGCGCACGGCGGCCAGCATCCCGATCCGGGTACGCCGCTCTCCGGAGGGGAGTGCGTAATCCTGGGCCACGACGTACACCGACTCCCCTGGGTCCGGCCGCAGCACGCCCGTCGCGCGCCACGCCGCCAGCAGCCCAGCGGCGTGCGCGTAGCGATCACCGCCCGCCGGCGCTTCCGGCAGAATGAGATGCACGATATTGTGGGGATCGCGCGCCGCATACCGCACGCGATCCTCCCGAGAGATGACGTCGTACGGGGGAGCGAGGAGCGCGCTCAAGCGCTCCCTGGCAGCATAACGCTCGCCGCGGAACGGCGCGACGAGCGGTGGCAGCTCGGCCTTCACGATTGCCCGGAGCCTCCCGTGTCTCTGCGCGAAGCCCAACAGACGGTCGATCGCTGGATCGGCCAATATAAGGAAGGATACTTCCCGCCGCTCACGAACCTCGCGCGACTCGCGGAGGAGGTGGGCGAGCTGGCGCGCGAGCTGAACCACCGGTTCGGAGAGAAAACGAAGAAGCCGGAGGAGGTCGAGGGGTCCGTGGCCATGGAGCTCGCCGACATCCTGTTCGTGGTCATCTGCCTCGCAAACTCACAAGCGATCGACCTGGACGACGCGTTCGCGCGGATGATGCACAAGGTCACCTCCCGCGACGACGCTCGCTGGACCAAGAAGGCACGCTGACCTCCTTGTAGATGTGCTGGTAGGACACGAGGCGATCCGGCTCGAACGCGCCCTGCTCCGCCGCCTGTCGGACCGCGCACGCCGGCTCGGTGAGGTGCCGGCAGTTGTCGAAGCGACACTGATCGAGGAAGGGGCGGAACTCCGGAAAGCACGCGCCCAGGAGCTCGGGATCGATCCCCCACGTCCCCATCTCCCGCAACCCCGGCGTGTCGACGACGTAGCCCCCGGCCACGAGCGGCACGAGCAGGGCGGCGCGGGTCGTATGCTTGCCGGTGTCCTGGTCGCGCTGCGCGACCAGGCCCTCCCCTTCCTTCACCGAGGTCGCGAGCACCTGGTACCCGGCCGGGCCGTACCGCGTCATCAGGAGGTCGAGCGCGGCCCGATCGAGCTCGATCTTGTTGAGGACGACGACGGCGGGGATGCGGTTCGCGGCCGCGATGACGAGGAACCGATCGAGCATGCGGGGACTCGGCTCGGGGCTTCGGGCCGACGCGACGACTACGACCTGATCGACGTTCGCGGCGATCGGTTGCGCCCGCGGGCTGCGCTCGCCGGCCGCGCGGCGTGCAAGGACGCTCTTGCGCGGCCGCACGGCGGCGATCGTGGCGTGCCCGCCGGCCTGCACGTCGAGCTCCACCACGTCTCCGGCCACCACCCGGTCGCCGTCCCGATGCTTGAGCTTGCCGCGCAGCTCGGCGAGCACCTCGCCCCCGTCCGTGTGGACGCGATAGGCCGAGCCGGTGCGCTCGAGCACGACGCCAGTGGTGATCACCCGCGTCCCTCCTCCCCGTTCCCGCCTTGCCGCGCAATGCAGTCTTCGAGATGCCGCTTCACGTCCGGCAGGGCAAGCGTGAGGAGCGGGGCGAGCGCTTCTGCCGGCGTCGCGGCCCAAAACAGATAGTCCGTCTCGAGGTGCCCGACGGGGCGGTCCCCCGCGTCGGACCAGCGCACGAACAGGAGCGCCGCACCGTAGCGGTGCTGCGGGTTCGGGGCGTCGTCCACGAACGTCCCCACGGAGTAGGCGTGGCCGTCGCTGCCGCCGAACGCGGGCGCCCGCTCGTGCACCCGCTGGTAGCCACCCAGGGTGTCGTCCGTCAGCTCCACCGTAACGACTCCCGGACGACGTTGCCGAGCAGGAACGCCACGTTCGCCGGCCGCTCGGCGAGCCGACGCATGAGATAGGGATACCATTGCGTGCCGAAGGGCACGTAGACACGAACGTTGTAGCCGGCGCGCCGCAGCCTGAGCTGCAGGTCGCGCCGCACGCCGTAGAGCATCTGAAACTCGAACCGTGCGGGCAGGATGCCCTTGTCGCGCGCGAACGTCTTGGCGTGATCGATGATGCGGGCATCGTGGGTCGCGATGCCGGGGTAATTGCCCCGGAGCATGAGCCGCTCCATGCAACGCACGTAGGTTGCATCCACATCGCGTTTGTCGGGGAACGCGACGGTAGCCGACTCCTGGTACGCCCCCTTGCACAACCGTACGCGCGCCTCGAGCGCGATCATCTGGTCCACGTCCTGCTCGGTGCGCCGCAGGTAGGATTGCAACACCACCCCGACGGTGTTGCCGAACTCGGAGTGCAGCGTGTGCGTGAACAGCTGCAGCGTGCGCTCGGTGTAGTCGGATTGCTCCATGTCGATGCGTACGAAGGAGTCGAGCGCTTTGGCACGGGCGATGATGGCCCGCATATTCTCGACGCACAGCGCCTCGTCGATGTCGAGGCCCATCTGCGTGAGTTTGACCGAGACGTTGGCGTCCGCCCGCCCGGCGCCGATCCGGTCGAGGGTTTCGAGATAGGTGTCGCGCGCGGCGTGCGCCTCGGTGGCGTTGTGCACCGATTCGCCGAGCACGTCGAGGCTCGCCGTGATGCCGGCGGCGTTCAGGTCCTTGAGGGCGGCTACCCCTGAGTCTACCGTCTCGCCCGCCACGAAGCGCGCGGCGAAGCGGCGGGCCAAGCTGTTGCCGCGGACGAACTGGAAGATGCGTGGTTGCTCGCTGAGCCACAGGAGACCGGTGCGGAACATCAGGTGCGGAGTGTCGGGTGTCAGGCGTCAGGGATAGAATTTCGCGTTGCGCCGCGCCTGGTCGCGCAGCGCGTCGCTCGGGGCGAAGCGCGCACCATAGCGCTCGGCCAGCCGCTCGAGCTCGCCGACGACCCGCGCGGCGCCGAGGTCGTCGGCGTGGCGCAGCGGGCCACCGCGAAACGGGGGGAAGCCGAATCCGAAAACGGCGCCGACATCGCCGTCGCGCGGCGTGCGGACGATGCCCTCCCCGACTGCGCGGGCGGCTTCGTTCAGCATCACGAGCACGAGCCGCTGGATGATCTCCGCCGACCGCGGGCCGCCGTTGGGATGAGCGCCGAGGAGCTCGTACACCGCCGGGTCGACGCTCCCCTTCTTGGCGCCGACGTATGTGTAGAACCCCTTCCCCGCCTTGCGGCCGAGCCGGCCGTTCTTCACCATCGCGGCGAACGCCGGCACCGGCGCCAGTCTCTCGCCGAACGCCTCATGCATCACGCCCACCACCTTCTCCCCAACGTCCATCCCCACCTCGTCGAGCAGCGTGATGGGGCCGACGGGAAACCCGAACTCCACCATCAGGCGGTCGATCTCCTCGATCGCGACGCCTTCCACGAGCAGGTGGCCCGCTTCATTCATGTAGGGCGTGAGAATCCGGTTGATCCAGAAGCCGGGGCTGTCGCTCACCACGATCGCGGTCTTGCCCATGCGCCGGCCGAATGCGACCGCAGTGCTCACCACCTCCGGTGCCGTGCGCTCCGATGGGATGACCTCGAGCAGCGGCATCCGGGCCACGGGCGAAAAGAAGTGCATCCCGATCACCAGTTCGGGTCGAGTCGCTGCCTCGGCGATCCGATGGATGGGGATGGTCGACGTGTTCGACGCGAGCACCGTATCGGCGGGGGTCGCCTCCTCGACTTCGCGCAGGACCTGCTGCTTCACCTGCAGATCCTCGAACACGGCCTCGATCACGAGCTCGGCGCGGCCGAACCCGGTGTAGCGGTCGCTCCCCGAGAGCAGCGCGACGAGCCTCGCGTGCTCGTACTTCGTGATGCGGCGCCGCTTGAGTCGATCGTCCAGGATCTCCCGTGCGGCCGCGAGTCCCTTCGCTACGCGCGGGAGATCGGCATCCTTGAGGCGTGCATCCACGCCGGCCTGGACGACGGCGGTGCCCGCGATCCCCGACCCCATGAACCCGGCGCCCACGACCCCGAGGCGGTGCACCTCGACGGGGGCCGGTGGGTTCGGAATCCCGAAGTCCTTCTTGAGAGCGGTCGTGGCGAAGAAGATCTGGACCAGCTTGCGCGAGACGTCGCTGACGGCGAGCTGCCCGAATAGCTGCGCCTCCCGCTTCAAGCCTTCTGCCAGACCGCGCTTCAGTCCGTGCTCCACCGCGTCGAGCGCCGCGAGTGGGGCGGGGTAATTGCCGCGCGTCTGCGCGAGCGTGAGCTTACGGGCCGCGCGGAACACCACGCGACGCCCGAACGGGTTGCCGTCGAGCAGCCACCCGGCGAAGCCGCCCTGGCGCTTGCGCCGGGGACGCCAGCCGCCCGCCATCCGTTGCGCCGCCGCGATCGTGACGTCCTTGAGGATGGCGGGATGC
>Ga0193721_1000461_pt1 | contig 11568 bp, 10 predicted proteins | sample U2s2metaG_FD_145078 | JGI IMG/M metagenome (GOLD analysis project Ga0193721, IMG submission 145078) | Soil microbial communities from a riparian zone of the East river system, Colorado, United States - U2s2 | ecosystem: Environmental > Terrestrial > Soil > Riparian zone | place: USA: East River...
GGAGATTGACGATCTGATGACTCACCATCTCGTTATTCGGTATATCGAGATAGATGTCATCGTTTGTGCATAAACGAGTTGAACGCCAATTGATTTCCCTTACTTCGGCAAACCGTTCACCCACCTGCAGCCAGTCGCCGACTTTGTAGGGGCGATTAATCTGGATCGATATACCCCCGATAATGCCGGCAAAGAAATTCTGTCCCGCAAATCCGAGAATGATCGCGACTACTCCGGAGCCAGCCAGTACTCCTTTTAACTGCGCTTCGGCATGGTAGCCGTAACTCAGAACCAAAAGCAGTACGATTAAAAAAATGATCCCGCCGACAACCTCGCGTAGAAAATGCGGAATCGTTGTCTGGCGCTTTTTTTCGTAATAAAAGTCCCACACATATCGGTTTACCAGCGCAACAACGAGCGCCGTACTTAACAAAATCACTGCCGCGCCGACGTGATTTCTCCAAGATGCGTGGACGCCGTAAACGGCGATGGCGGCATAGAATGCCAGCATGAGGCAGAAAAGCCGGAACAACAGTCCGAGCCTAACTCCGGCGCGACGCTTTAAGAACCGGCCGACGCCGAACGAGACAAAAAACGTTCCAACAAATACGAGCGCCGTGACTGCATCCCGCTCCGCTTCCGACAGTGCGCTAAACATCGAGCCGGTAGTATATCAAAAAACAGCGTGCTAAAACAAGCGCTCTCCTGTCTATGGTGGCGGATGTTCTCAAATCTCCTGCTGGTGCTCCTAATCGTGCTCGTAATCAATTTCTTTCGAGCACGATTACGAGTACGAGAATCGCGATGGTTTGTCCGAGCGGGACTTGGAGCTTTGTTATTTTCCCGGCGCGATGATCAGCCACGCCCAGCCCGCAAGAAAACAGAAACCGCCGATGGGCGTAATCGCTCCAAGCCACTGGATATTTGTCAGCGCCATCACGTATAAGCTGCCACTAAAAATGAAAATACCGGCAAACAGTAGCCACCATGTGCTGCGATTCGCAGCGCCGAAAAGCGCAAGCACCAGAAGCGCAAGCGCGTGTATAAAATGGTAAAACACAGCCTTGTTCCAGACATCGAGCATTCCGTGTGTTTCAAGCATTTGCTTGAGACTGTGAGCCCCGAAAGCCCCGAGTGCGACGGCAAGAAAACAAAGCAGAGCTGCAATTCGAATATTTGTCATGTCGAGCGGAACTGAAAGATCTCTTGATACTTGGCAATCAATCTGAAACAAATTTCATCTTGATCGAATCCGACAAGTCGCCAACTTGTTTTTTAGGAGATTGCCAGAGGGGCGAATGCAACGACGAACTGGGACTTTATGACTATTGGGCAGGCGCTGCTTTCGTTCACGTTGGCCGCTGGTTTGCTTACCATCACACCGGGGCTGGATACGGCCCTGGTTTTGCGAACTGCTGCTGTGGAGGGTGGGAAACAGGCATTCCTCGCAGGTATCGGCATCTGTTTCGGTTGTTTGCTTTGGGGCGCAGCGGCTTCGTTCGGATTGGGTGCGCTGCTCGCAGTTTCAAGTCTCGCTTACAACGTGCTCCGGATCGTTGGCGCTATCTATCTGAGTTATTTGGGAACTAAATTGTTTATTCGGGCATTCGCCCGCAGTTCTTCACACAACACGGCTGAACCACTCTTGCAGAAACATAAAGGCGGAAACGGTTCTCTATGGTTGAGACGCGGTTTGTTGACGAACCTTCTCAATCCAAAGATTGGCGTTTTCTATCTGAGCTTCCTCCCGCAATTCATTCCGGCGGGCGTTCAGGTTTGGTCGTTCAGCATTCTGCTGGCGTCGATTCACGCGGCAGAAGGGCTCCTTTGGTTTTTGCTGTTAACAAACGCGACCAAGTTTTTCTCGAGCTGGATCAAGCGGCGTCGTGTGGTCATGGCATTCGACAGCGCAATGGCGGCCGTTTTTATAGGATTTGGTCTTAAGCTCGCGTTTGATAGAGCCCGGTGAGCAACGCAGTTGGGCAAATATTCTCGCGCGTGATCCAATCGCTGGCCTACACTTGTGTCTCATGGCGGCCTGGTTCTGGTATGCGGTCGTTGCTGCTGTGCTTTACGGCGCGCACCAAATCTTCACCCGAATAGCGGCCGATCACATTGGCGAGGGACTCGGCGGCTTCGTAGTCGAAGCGACGGCGGCCCTGTCAATTTTACTTTACCTGGCATTTGTCTCGTTGCTGGGTCGTTGGAATCAGCAATCCAGCGCGCAAGGAATTTTCTACTCCGTTCTTACCGGAATCTGCGTAGGCGCTGGAACGATCGCCTTTTTTCTCTTGTTCCAAAAGGGGGGTCCGCTTTCCGCCGTACCCGCCATCTTGGCTGGCGGCGCGGCGATCATGGCTATCGTCGGCATCTTATTTTTTCAAGAATCGCCGTCGTGGCAGCGGCTGGTCGGTGTCGCGTTTGCAATCGCCGGTTTGTTCCTGCTTCGACGTTAGTGGGGTGAGAACGCAGGTTCGGGTTTCGTGATTTCGTCGCCGAACGCTTTCGACGCTGGCTTCCGTTCGCGTTCGAACCAGAAATAGAGAGCCGGCAGCACAATCAAGGTGAGAAACGTCGAGCTAAGAATTCCACCGATAACCACCGTCGCGAGTGGCCGCTGAACTTCGGCACCGGTGCCGGTGGCGATTGCCATCGGAACAAAACCGAAGCTCGCAACAAGCGCGGTCATCAATACCGGGCGCAAACGGGTGAGTGAGCCCTCGATCACAGCGTCACGGATCGATAGGCCTTCTTCGCGCAGTTGATTGAAATAGCTGATCATGACCAAGCCGTTAAGCACGGCGACACCACTTAATGCGATGAATCCAATGGCAGCGGTGATGCTGAAAGGCATTCCGCGTAACCACAGCGAGAGCACGCCGCCGGTGACAGCGAGCGGAATCCCAGTGTAAACGAGAAGCGCCTGTCGAAGGCTGCCGAAAGCGAGGAAGATCAGGATGAAAATCAATGCCAGTGCCGCCGGCACGACGACCATTAAACGCGCCCGCGCTTGCTCTAAGTTTTTGTAGGCGCCTCCAAATTCAACTATGTAGCCTTCCGGCATTTTTGCTTCTTGTTTGATTCGTTGCTCGGCGTTGTGGACGAATCCTTCAACGTCGCGCGTATCCAAGTTTACCAAGAGCGCAGCGCGGCGGCGGCCTTCGTCGCGCAAAATCGGTTCGACGACTTCGACCGTTTTTAGCTCGGCAACTTCGCCGAGTTTAACGAGACCGTGATCCCCAGCACGCAAAGGTAACTTGCGGATCTTCTCTTCGTCCCCGCGAAATTGGTCAGGCATTCGGACCACGATTTCATAGCGTTTCTCTCCATCAATGGCCGTGCCGACTACTTTTCCGGCGAGCGCGGCAGATACGGCGTTGTTCACTTCACTTGCCGACAAACTGTACCGTCGAAGCTCATTGTGTCTGGCTTCGATCAGGAGTTGGCCCGTGCGTCCCTCGGTTTCATATTCTATTTCTCCGGCGCCGGGCGTTTTCTCGAGGATGCCTTTGATCTGCTCAGCGAGCTTGTCGAGCACGTCATAATCATCTCCGAAAATTTTCACGGAGAGCTCCGCCTTTGTCCCTTCGAGCATTTCGTCAAAACGCTCTTCGATTGGCTGTGAAAAAATTATGTTCGAATTTGGGCTCAATTGCTTCATCACTGAGCCGATCTGGGTGTGTAGTTCGGCTTTGTTGCGAGGCCGCCCGAGCGTTTTTGGCCATTCCTTAATTGGTTTGTAGAAGACAAAAACATCGCTCTCGCTCGCCGGCATTGGATCCGTGGCGATGTCGTTGGTGCCGGTGCGCGTGAAGACGCGCGTAATTTCCGGGAAATCGCGGAGCAGCGTTTTTTCCAGATCGATGTCGATCCGGACGGATTCTTCCAAGCTGGTCCCAACGGGTTTGTAGAACACCTCGGTGATCGATCCTTCATCGAGCTTCGGCACAAATTCGGCGCCGAGGTGAGTGAACAGCCAGAGTGAGCCTGCGAACACCGCGATCGCAGCGATCACGACGAGCCAGCGCGCCGCGAGCGCGATACGTAACAGCGGTTCGTAAATATTCTTGGCCGCGCGAATGATCACGTTGTCGCCTTCGCCAATCCGGCCGCGGAGCAGGAACGAGCAAAGCACGGGCATCAATGTTAATGCGAGAATGAGCGCTCCTGTGAGCGCGAGCATCACCGTCAGTGCCATCGGATGAAACATTTTCCCTTCGATGCCTGTGAGCGCGAGGATCGGGATGTAAACGATCGTAATAATGACAACGCCGAAAAACATCGGGTTCGCGACCTGCTTGCTAGCAGCGAGCACAATCGGAAGTCGCTCTTCACTCGTGAGCCTGCGCCCGAGTTCCTGCTGTTGGATTCCAAGTTGGCGCACCACGTTTTCAACTATCACGACCGCGCCGTCGATGATGAGTCCGAAATCAACTGCGCCGAGACTCATCAGATTACCTGACACGCCGAGCTTCACCATGCCGCTCAAGGCAAAGAGAAAGGAAAGTGGAATGGCTGCGGTAACGATGAGAGCCGCGCGCCAATTTCCCAGCAATGCAAAAAGCACGGCGATAACCAGAATGGCGCCTTCGAAAAGATTGTTTCGGACTGTGTGAATGGTCTTGTTGATCAAAATCGAGCGATCGTACTGCGTCTGAACCTGCACGTTATCCGGCAGCTTCTCCTGGATCTCGGCCAGGCGCGCCTTGACTCGCTCGGCGACTTCGCGGCTGTTTTCGCCGGTCAGCATCATCGCTGCGCCGATGATTGTTTCCTGGCCGTCGACTGTTGCAGCTCCGGTGCGGATGCGTGAGCCGTAATTCACATCCGCGAGATCTTTCACCAGCAATGGTTCGACGCCGGCGGCAAATTTCACGGGGAGATTCGCGATATCCTCAAGCGTGTTCGCACGAGTCACCGCGCGGATGCTTAATTGATTGCCTCCGCGGTCAACGATGCCGCCGCCGCCGTTTTCGACATTCGCCGCGATGACGTCGGCAAGCTCGCCAAAGGTCATGCCGCTCCGTGCCAAATCTTCCGGCCGCGGCTGAATCACAAATTGTCTTTCGTAACCGCCGCTTTCGTTAACTTCGGCAACGCCGGGCACAGTTCGGAGCAGCGGTTTGATCGTATATTGATTTACTTCGCGCAGTTGAAACAACTGTTCCTGGAGTGCCTCCGGCCTTTTCACCCCCTGTCTGTAAGAGATGCTGTAATAAAAAATTTCGCCCAAACCCGTGCTGATCGGCGCGAGCTTCGGCGCGACATCGTGTGGTAGATGCTCCACCGCCGCCTGTAACCGCTCGGTTACGAGCTGTCGCGCGCGATATATGTCAGTGCTGTCGTCAAATTGGAGGGTAACTTGCGACAAGCCGAATTTCGTCAGCGAACGCATTTCTTCCAACCCAGGTAGTCCGGCCATTTGGATTTCGATCGGCCAGGTGACGAACCGCTCCGATTCCTCCGCCGCTAGCGTCCGTACTTCCGTATTAATTTGGACCTGCACGCCAGTGATGTCTGGAACTGCGTCAATCGGGAGACGAGAAGCCGACCACAGCCCGACGCCAACCAGAGCGAGTACTGCCAGCAATACAAAGGCCCGATGTCGTAGCGATAATTCGAGGATCTTGTCGATCATCGCCGCTTCTCCGAGTCCAACCGCATGGCCGTGAGCTGTTCCAATTGCTGACGCGCTTCAATTGCCGCCGCTTGCGCCGCAGCGAATGCATCAATCGAATCGAGATACTGCTTTTGCAATTCGGTATACGTGGAAACTGGAATCGCTCCATCCCGGTAATTGCGCTCGCCCATTTCCGCGGCCTCGCGCATTTGCGGCAAGACCGATTTCTGCAAATCGTCGGCTTCTTCGCGCCGTGAGCGGTAAACGAACGCAGCGTCCGCGACCTTACGTTCTACGTCGCGGATGAGTGCCATCAGCTCGGCCTCAATCTTAGCCGCGCGCGCCCTCTCCGTCTCGATCTTTCCCACATTCATGTTCCAAAGTGGTAATGGGAGGGACGCGGTGACACCAAACAAGTATTCATTAGTGTCGGCGCGCTCATTGTGAGCAACTGGACCGATCCGCACCGCCGGCCAGCGTTCATTCAGCGCGAGCCTCACCTTGTAGCCTTGTTGTTCCAACTCGACCACGCGTGTGCGCACATCGTAATTGCGCTCGCGCGCTGTTGCCAGCAGTGTCGCAACAGACGGAAGCGGTCGAAGCGTTAAATCGATATTGGGAAGCGCCAGCGGTGAATCAACCCGCGCCCCGCGCAATTGATTAAGCTCGTAAATCGCGCTCTGCGTCTCGCGCTGTGCCTCCAGCGGTCTGCGCTTTAGCGCAATCGTGCTCGCCTCGATAATTCGCACATCGGCCTGTTGCGCGACGCCTGCCGCTGGCCGTTGTGACAACACCGTCGCAAGATCGTCGAACCGTTTGGCGATCTCATCTGCGGCATCGGTTTTCGCCTTGCCCAATGCTGCACGGAATGCCGCGGCACGGACCCGTGCTGCCAACGCAGTCCGAAATCCTTCCAAGCCTAGCTCGGCCAGGGCAATTTGGTGGTTGGCAATTGCCTTGCGGAGAGTAACACGACCGGGATATTCGAAAGTTTGCGTGGCCCCTAGTGTCCACATAATCCCGTCACCTAGCGTATTGCCATGATAATCCCGGACGATTTTCGCGCCGGTCTCAGTAGACGCTTCGGGGTTTTGCCATTCGCCGGCTGTGTGCCGCTCACCCTTCGCAGCCACGATTTCGGCGTCGTACACCCTTATTTCGGGGTTTCGCGCAAGAGCTTCCGCGACTAACCCGTCAAGGGACGTTGCCTCGCCGCCGCTGCAAACAATCGGCGCGAGCGCGATTGCAAAGCTAATTGTGATTGTGGCTTTCAAACGTTCAGCGGAAGGAACCTGCTTGGTGCCTTTTACCACGCCAGCAAGCTCCACAACCCGGTAGCCGCCGTCAATCGACAGAGCTATTGTTTTTCGAAAATAGACAGAGAGCTGCCGGATTTGCGTTTCACCTTCAAAACGCGCCCTTCGGCTGGATCGATCAAGTATGCCGTATCGTCTCTACCAGCGACAACACCGCGGGCGCCTTTGACGGTCGGGACAGTCGCTTTGACGTGAAACTTTCCATTATCGTCCACTTCCGCGACAGTTAGGGTCGCCGCTTGAGAAGCCGCCGCGTAGAGAAGCTTTGCGTCCGCTGAATAATCGATGTTATCGAGACCACCTCCAGTTGTTATCGAATCTGTTATTTTTCCATCGTGGCTGACATCGAGACTCACAACGTGATCTCCACAAGCGACGAATAAGAACCGGCGAGTGCTATCCAGTGCCAAACCCTGCAAATCATTGCTGCCCGGCTTCCAATTGGCGATAACTTTGTGCGACCGCACATCAATAGCCGCAGTCTTTCCTGTCTCTTCAATGTTTGTATAAAAAAGGCCGCGCTGGTTGTCGACAGCGTAGCCCTCGGCCAAACCATCCAGCGGAATGTTCGTTTTTGGCTTCAGGTCATGCGGATCGGAAGCATCGAAGATTTCGAGCGATTTGGCCGCCGCGCTGTCGCCTGTTTTAGGCCGAAGTGTGACCCAGAGCTCGCGCGCAGTTGCAACGTAAACAACTCCGTCTGGAGTTACAGCGTGGTTCGCCGATACTGGCACACATTCGAGGGGCGTAAGACTCTTCGCGTCGATCACGCAAAGCGTCGCATCCCCGCGATTTCCAATGTAAATGACGCCATCGCCTACGCTGGCCGCGGTCGGTCCAACTGTGATCTTTCTTCCGCGTCGCTCAATTTCACCGGTGTTGAATCCAGGAATGGCGGAAACAGCGTCGTTTTTTGCGTCGATTACATCGACGTTGCCAGTATTGCTCGCCGGGACCCACAACTTTTCGGTCGCGCGGTCGTAGGCGAAATAGTCCAGAGCGACAGCGCCGTTCGCGCCCGGAAGCGAAATTGGTTTGAGTTCGTAATTCGTGTCGGTTGCGCGGGCGCCTAAAGCCGAAACGATTTGGATCAATGCTATCGCGCCGACTTTTGCAAATTCCGAACGACGGCTCATTGGACGGGACGAGCTCCTGTAAAGAGCAGGCTTTCGGAACAATTAATCCTCGAATCATTGCTCAATTACAAAATTATTCCGCAAGATAAAAATCAGTGCCGATGTGGTTCGCGAGAGCTTTTTCATAAGCCGCAGCCGCGGCTATAGCGTCCTCAATTGCGACACCGGTGCTGTCGAAAACGATGATTTCATCGTCAGCGACCCGGCCGATTTTCTGGCCGGCAACGATTTCGCACAGCTCCGCGTAAACATCCCTTTTCCGCATCAGCCCGTGAACGATTGCATGATGCACGTCGCCAATCGCGCAAGATTGGTCCAAACTGTCGGCAACAATTTTGGCCGAGGCGATCAAGTCCGGGTCGATTTCCTGTTTGTGTTCGTCGTCTGCGCCCACTGCTGCGACAAAAGTGCCGGGCCTGACATCTCCCTTGCGCAGGAAAAATTCGGTCGCTGTTGTGCACGTGATACAAACGTCGCTCTTCTGAATCGCGCTCGCCAAATCACGAACAAGTTCGATGTCGATCTTCAATTCGCGCGAAAGTTCCCTACTGAACTTGATCCCTGCACGTTCGTTTACATCGAACGCATAGATTTTCGTCAGCGGTAGAACCAGTAGAGCGGCACGAAGTTGCGCCCGACTCTGCTGTCCGCAGCCGCAAATCGTTGCAACAGATGAATCCTTTCGCGCAAGATATTTTGCCGCGACTGCCGACGCAGCGGCCGTGCGCTTAAGTGTAATATCGATTGAATCGAGAATCGCGAGCGGGAAACCGTTTTTCGCATCGAACACGACAACTACGCCTTGAATAGTCGGCAAACCGAATTGCGCGTTGTTTCCTGGGAAATTGGCGTTGAGTTTCGCAACGAGATAGTTCTTGTCGCCCGGCAGCAACCCTGCTTTTACGTGCATGCCGCCGCCCGGGGCCTTTACTCCAAGCATTCCAGGCGCCGGAATTTTTCCCTGGCCTTGCAGACGAAAGACATTTTCAACAGCGACCATGCAATCGCGGGGACTCAGCAGACCTTCGATATCGCTGCGACGCAGTAAAAGCGTTCCTTCAAATTGCATTCCGTGTTTCGACTAACTTGGAAATGTCGGTGCCAGGCGTTACCTCAACCGGAGCGTAGCCACGACGGAAAATCCTCGCTCCCGTTTGGCCTTTCAGAGTGACCTTACCGTCGTTGCACAACAACCAGGCACCTTCGCGAATGCCCACGACCGGTGTGTCGTTTTCCTCGAGAAACTGCAGAATTCGTTCTTCCTGCGTTTCTCCCATATGGGTGGAATTCGGATCGGGATCGAGATAGTGAGGACTGATCTGAAACGGCACAAGCCCCAGGGAATCGAACGAGCGCGGTTGAACGATTGGCATGTCCTTCGTCGTCTTGATTGTTGGTCCCGCAACGTTCGAACCAGCGCTGCTACCTATGTAAGGCGCTCCGCTGCCTACTTTCCGGCGAATAACTTGGATGAGGTCAAGATCCTGCAGAGCCTTTAGCAGGCGAAAAGTGTTGCCTCCGCCGATAAAAATTGCGTCGGTTTCCTCGACAGCCTTCTGTGGAGCAGCGGTTTCGTGCGTGGATTGGACCGCATAGCCTATATCACGAAGTCTCTTTCTAACGGTGGCGGTGTAGGCGTCCCGATCATGCAACGCGAAGGGAAAAAATAGTACGCGTTGTGCGTCACCGGGAAAGCTTCTGATCTCAGATTCGACATGATCGAGATAGCCCCGCCCATAGACGGTCGAGTTGCTCACGAGCAATACTCTATGGGGTAGCCTCATCCCGTTTTGCTCGACAAAAACGCACTCAATTATCCAATGGTGAGCTGATCCCAACCAGTCCACCAACCAAAAACCCGCCTTTGATAGCTTGGGCCAACTCTTTGGCTGTGCCTCTGCCCCAATAATGAAAAAACATGATTCGCGGCTCTTCGTGCGTCATGTGCTGGTGAATGGCAACAATGTTGATTTTTTCTTTAAGCAACGATTTTAAAACCGGCTGCAATTCATCTTCTGTCACTGCGAAATCTCCATCAACGATTGCGTTGTCATCGCTGCCAGAGAACGCCGCCCATGTGTTGACGCCCATGTTGTTACCGAGGGCCACGCCATGCATTTGTGCGGGGCGACCGAACGTAAATTTTATCATTCCGTCTTTTGACTCGCCCTGCGCTCCAAAGATCTCGTTAAGAGGTCCGGGCGTAACCGAACTTTTTTCCGGTAACGGTTTACCGCCGAAAGAATCTTTCGGCTGCGGATTGGTTCCGCGGGTTTGTTTGACGCTGTCGTAAACTTTCCTCACAGCGCCTGCCAATTTGTCAGCCGTGCCTTCGCCTTCGATATGCATGAAGAAAATTTTGGGCCGATCGAAAAAGAAATGATTATGAAGCGCCGTTACGCTGAGCCCGTTGTCGACCGCGGCTGACATCGCGGCGTTGACTTCGTCTTCGAAGAGAACGGTGTCACCCATGACCATGGCACCGTTTTGCGTCGGGGTGAACGCGGCCCAGTTGCCAAGACCCATGAAGGGAGGCATTGCCCATCCATCAACAACGACTTTCACGTCATTACGCGGCAGGGTAATCTTATAAACGCTCTCCTTGTCATTCATTTTTCCCTTGAGCCCGGTTAGTTCATCGATGCGGGCCGTGTCCAGGTCAGCAGCCAGCGCGCTCGAGACAAATCCGAGCAGAATCGTGCTGCAAAGAATTTTTTTCACGGGAAGCGCTTTAAAGTGAGTGCGAATCGCCGCCGGCTGCGCGGATCTGCGCAAACCGGTAGCGATAGGATTGCGTTAGTACTTCTCTCCCTTTTCCTTGTGTTCCTTGGCTTCGTTGTGACGGCTCACGACTTTGCCGTTGGCATCCATTTCGACGCCAATTTGCTTGCCGTTCTTCTCGATGACGGCTTCAAAGTTGGCGCCCTCCTTTTCCCAGCGGACAATTGTTCCGCCCTTTGCCTCGGCCCGAGCAGCTTGCTGCACTGCTGAAGGAACATCAGAGCTGCTGATAGTTTGTTCTTCGTGTTCTCTTTCTTTCGCTTGCGCGGCAACGCCGAATGTGAGTCCGACACTTACCAGCGCTGTGACGATTAGATTAGCTGTCTTCATGATTTTCTTATCCTCCTCGATTTACTATTTGCTTTATGCTGTTTCGAAGAGGAAACGCACGTTGGATGTAAGTGTAAATACTATTTGCAATATCTATTACATCGTTCAGCATGAAAAGCCATGAAACCGGCTTCGTGGCTGTTGCTGCTGTCCAGCCTCCCAACGAATCGTAACACAGAGCGCGTAGCCGTATGGCGACGTCTGAAAAAACTTGGCGCGGTCCAGTTTACGACCTCGACCTACCTGCTACCTGATCAAGCAACGCAATACGAACAGTTCCAATGGCTGGCCCAGCAGATCCGGGATTATGATGGCGATTCCACGCTGGTTCGCGCCCAGGAGATCGAAGGCCTCACCAAGGAGAAAGTCGTCGCGATGTTCAACG
>Ga0193721_1000462_pt1 | contig 11567 bp, 12 predicted proteins | sample U2s2metaG_FD_145078 | JGI IMG/M metagenome (GOLD analysis project Ga0193721, IMG submission 145078) | Soil microbial communities from a riparian zone of the East river system, Colorado, United States - U2s2 | ecosystem: Environmental > Terrestrial > Soil > Riparian zone | place: USA: East River...
CCGGCATTCCCCTCGACTTGGATCTGGTCCGGGCGCTGCGCGTCAACCGCAGCGCCGTGGAGCGCCGCGCGGCGACGATCCCCACCCGACGCACCGTCAAGAAGGAATGGCAGGCTGCCTGGCTGCTCCGGGCGATCAGCTGCATGGACCTGACCACGCTCCAAAGCGATGACACGCCCACGAACGTGTTGCGGCTGAGCGCCAAGGCGCAGGACCCCACTCGCCCCCCATTACCGCGCTGCAGCTACCGCACAATGACGCGCCGCTCCACGACGGTATCCCTGCCAACGACCCGGACAGTCCCGACGCCGGGGTGCAAGAAATGAATTACCACCGGTCGGCGAGCGATCCATGCGACGGCTGGGCACATCTCGTTGTCCCGCATCCGAACGACAATTGAATCGAAGAGACGGACGGTCACGAGGAGGTCATCGGACGCGACCTGGGGTACCGCCCGACGTGTGCAACCGCCACCCTTCGTCCACACAACCACCGTCTCGGGGACACCAGCCGTGACGGTGTCCGGTATCTGGACGGCCGGCAGGGTTGGTCGGTCGGTGCCTATGGGCGATGGCTCGAGCCGCCAATCCGACTGAAAGATCGCGCACGCGGCCACAGAGGCACATACGAGAGAGAGCGCGCGCTGCCGGACAACGACTTCCGGGCGCGCGGCGGATTTGCGAAACCGGAGTGCGTAGGTGCTGCAAATCGCGTGCACGCCAGTCAATTCCACGTCGCGTTCCGCCCGCGCGCGCGCAACGGCTGTCAGGGTCCGTGTGGAAGTACGCGAAATGTCCTAGAACGCTCCCACTCGGGCAGAAGCTGGCACCTAGACCGTCCCGGCTGACAGGAGCTTACGTTGTAGAGAAGCCGGAATTCCCCGTCGAATTTCCCCATCGGCGCATTCGTCTTTCCATCTGCGGCATTGGGCCCCTCAATCCGCAGTGTATCAACGCGAGCCGCGTGTGGGGCGATAACGATCGGAGAGTCGTGGCCCACGCAGGCCCAGACGCGCTCATAAGCAGCGTCCTCAGTCGTGTCGTCGACCATCTCGATGCCATACATGGGGGTCGGATCCGTCGGGTAGCAGCGTGATACGTAGAGCGTGTCAGGAGTCCGATTCTCGTAGGTTGCCACCAGGGTGAAGGCGTAGCTACACGTGTTGCTCTTCCCTCTACGGCAGGTCGCCGAGTATTCGGACCGATCCAGACGAAGAGGTGAGCTTACTTGCGCTAATCCAGTCGCGCTTGAGAGCACCAGCTCGAAGAAAGCTAGGGTCGTGATACGGCGGGTGCTGGGCATCGAGAAACCCTCGTCGCTTTCGGCCTAACGAATCGCGCTTTTGAGCTCGGGGGCGACGGCTCGCACGGCACCCCGTTGAACTATACTTCCTGCTCTCAAGGCACAACCACGCCTTGGCCGAAACGCGGCGCACGGGAGCGGGCTCTCGCGCTCACGCTCCCGCGGCGCGTCAGGGTCCACTCTAAAACACCACAGACCCGGGTATTCCTGTATTAGCCCCGACCAAGGGGCAAAACTTGAGGATTCTAGCGTGGCTTGAGGGAACACCGTTGGGAGCAGCGCAAGAAAGCACGGGATCGGTGATGCCCTTATCGATGTCCCATGCGGCGAGTTCATCCTGAGCCATCGACGGTTCCTTCGTGCTGTCATCGCCGAGTTCAGATTGCACAGAATCGCCGGGTGAAATTGCACACTTGGGTATCCGGCGTGGGGCCTGACGTCGAGGCCCCTTCCTTCGGAGCTTGCCTGCTCCTCGTTGGGGGAGCGGGCCTGTGTACGGATGGGATACCCTCGTGCTGCTCAAACACTATGTGGAGTCCGGGCTCTCGAAGACGGCCATTGCCCGGCAGCTGGGCGTCAGTCGCCGAGTCATCTATCACTGGATCACGACCGGCCAGCTCGATCGCGAGGTGAGCGGGACGGCCCCCGCGCGTTGCCGGGCGTCGCGCGGGACGAAGCTCGCGCTACCAGCCGCTGATTCAGGAGCGGCTGGCGACCTATCCGCCGCTGTCGGCCGTCCGCCTGCTCGAGGAGTGTCGCGCCGAGGGGTACGCGGGCGGGTACAGCCAGCTGAAGGCCTACGTGGCCCGCATCCGCCCGCGGCCTGAGCCTGAGCCGATCGTGCGCTTCGAGACGGCGCCTGGCCAGCAGGCCCAGTTCGACTTCGCCGAGATCCGCTTCTCCTGGGGGAAGCGCTTTGCGCTCCTCGTGGTCCTCGGCTACTCGCGCGTGCTCTACGTCGAGTTCGTGACGCGCCAGACGGCCCTCACCGTGATGCTCGGGCTCGAGCGCGCCTTCGCGGCCTTCGGCGGCGTCCCCCAGGAGATCCTCTTCGATCAGATGAAGAGCGTCATCTTGGACGATCAGCGCCCCCACGGGGGGCGGCTGCTCGAGAATCCCGAGTTCCTCCGCTTCGCGGCCCATTGGGGGTTCCGCGTCCGGGCGTGCCGTCCCTTCCGGGCCAAGACGAAAGGCAAAGTGGAGCGGCCGGTCGGCTACCTCCGGGGCAATTTCCTCTACGGCCGGACGTTCCTGGGCGACGCCGACCTCGCCGACCAATGCGCCCGCTGGCTCGTCCGCGCCAATCAGCGCGTCCATGGCACCACCCGGGTCGTCCCCCTGAGCCGCCGGCGGAAGAACAGACCGCCTTGCTGCCCCTCGCGGCCCGCCCGTACCGCTCCCTCGTGCTCACGCCGCCCGCGCCGGTGCCGCCCCCGCCCGCGCGGGCCCCCCGCGTCTCGGTCGAGCGCCGGTCGCTGGCGAGCTATACCGAGCTCGTCCCGGAGGCGGTCTGATGCCCGCGCCCTCCCTCCGCGATCGGCTCCGGGCCCAGCTCGCCGATCTCAAGATGCCCGGCGCCCTCGAAGCCCTCGACGACACTCTGCGCCGGGCCGACAGCGGCGAGCTCGCCGCCGGGGAGGCGATGAGCGCGCTCCTCGGGAGCCACATCACGCTGCGCAATCAGCGCCGGCTGCAGACCGCCATGCGGTCCGCGCGACTCCCGGCCGTGAAGACCCTGGCCGACTTCGATTTCAGCTTCCAGCCGAGCGTCAAGCGCGACCAGCTGGAGAGCCTCCACACGCTGAGCTTCATCGAGCGGCGGGAGAATGTGGTGTTCCTCGGGCCCCCGGGCGTCGGCAAGACGCACCTGGCCGTGAGCCTCGCCGTCGCTGCGGCCGAGGGCGGCCGCCGCGTCTACTACGCCACCCTCGCCGACCTCATCACCTCCCTCGAGGACGCGCAGCAGGCGGGCCGGCTGAGCCATCGGCTCCGGACCCTCGTCTTCCCCAGCCTCATGATCATCGACGAGATCGGCTATCTGCCCATCAGCCGGACGGGGGCCATGTTCTTCTTCCAGCTCATGTCCCGCCGCTACGAGCACGCGAGCACCGTGCTCACGAGCAACAAAGGCTTCGAGGAGTGGGGCGAGGTGATGGGCGACGACGTCATGGCCGCCGCCCTGATCGACCGGCTCCTCCACCATTGCCATATCGTGAACATCCGGGGCAACAGCTACCGGATGCGGGAGCACCGGGCCCTCGCCACTCGCCTGGCCACCACGCCCGCCAAGCCCCCGCCACCCCGTGCCCGCCGGCCCAGCCGGCAGGAGGCCTGAGCCTTCACCCCCAGGGCTGGCCACCCCCCGAGTGTGCAATTTCAGTCGGGGAAAGTGTGCAATTCAAATCGGCGTTGACACGTGCAGGCAGCAGCCTAACGAATCGCGCATAAGCTGCAGCCTGCGGCGGCCGCAGACAAGATAGACCTGTTCCTCTTCAAGCGGCCGCTGCGGCCTGTCAGCTTCATGCGCAGGTTAGGCCGCTGCGGCCCAGTCGAGAGTAGTTCAATGGAGAACGATCTTCGCGGCAGATGTGATGGGTGGACAGGAGAGAAAAATGGCCGCGTCCTTGACAGTGTAAACCGAGACCCGGCGGCCAAGAGTGAGAGCCCCTGTATCCGCAGAGCTCCCATTCTCTCGAACCACCCGAACATCTGGGTTTAGATAGAAGAGCGTACGTCCACAGGGGCGACGAGGGGAGGCGGTGTCATCGGTCACGATCATGGCAGGGACTAAAGTGTGTCCGACACCTCTGGGTGCGCGTGATGTAATGATGCCATCCTGAAAGAAACTATAGGAGTGGCAGCCCGCGAGCGCAGTCGTAGCCGAGAGAATCGCGAATGGTACAAGGTGATAAGTTCTCATTGAGCAGCGGCCTAACTTGGCGTCGACAGCTTACGTAATCGGACCGCCCGCCGCTGCTCGATGATGTTGCGGATCAGGATAGGGTTCTTGATAAGCCCGTACCTGATCGCGTCGGGGAGCATGGCCTCGACCTCGTCCATCACCGCGATCCCCGTCACCATCTCGCCCTCGTCGCCCGGCTCGAGCGTAACCGTCTGCGCCGGCTTCCCATGCGCGTAGGCGGCCAGGAACTCGATCGCGCCCAGCCTGTCGCGGTTCTTGGTCGCGGCGTACCTCGGCCGGCCCGCGTGGTCATCACCTACCAGCTCGTAGATGTGCGCAGAGATGATAGCCCCTTCACGACCTCGAGCGCCTTTGCGTCGTTTTCCGTCTGTTGGTAGAAATCGAGTCATTCTCCATAGCCGCCTCCGAGCGTCGGTTGACCCCAAAAAGAAGAGCGCCAAAGACCAATCCTGGTCTCACGGGACGCTCCCCTAAGGGCGCGATTATTCAACCACGAAAAAAGAAGAAAGCCAACCCGCCATCGCACCCCTCCTCGCTCTGACCAGCGGTAGGATGATGCTCATGCCGCCCAAGTCCTGCGCGAGCAGCTCCCCCCGCTCCATGCTTATCACCAGACTTTCTGTGTGGCGCGATCCAGATCTTGAGCTGCCCGGTGGCTGGCGTCGCGCAGCCGGCGGCATAGCAACCGCTGACACGCTAGTGCACAACGAGTCCAGGATACTCTCTCGCGATCCCCGCCCACACACCGAAATACCTGTACTTGTTGGTCGCGAAACTTAGGATTCCCCCAAGGGTCGCTGATGAATCAGGCATCAGATTAATGTTGAGGAGGATGGGTGCTCCGCTATCGCCAGGACCACCCTCGAAATCGGAAGCATCCAAACACAGGATGTACACTCCAGGATCGGGGCTCTGTTTGTCGATGCAGGACACCTTGACGTATGATTGAGTCCAACCGGTCGCTATCCCAATCTTACTTACCAGGTCGCCTACCATAGGCGTGTCTAGAGTGGCGGTAACCTTAAAGGCGGAGGAGATATTCAAGACAATTGGCCTGCAGCCCCCAGGGAAACAACCGGAACTTGGCCTGGCGACACGACCAAGAACCCAATCGCTATCGGGGCCCGTAAATTGATACACTGCCGCGTCTGCATAAGCGCAGCCGACCGCGTTATGAATGGTCGGGGGACATTGAATCAGCGCGAAATCAGCAACCTCGAAGCCAATCGGAGAGATATGTTGTGAGTCGGCGCTATCCCTTGGGACCTTTGGCTGATATTGCTTTACGCTGTCGACCTGAAAATGTTGCCGACTGCAATGACTGGCCGTCATGAAGGCCTTGGTGTTGTTCCAGAGAGCTGGAAACCCGAGTGTGCATTGAGCCGTGTCAGCTAGGGAGGAGGTCTCGGTAAACTCAAGCCGTGTACCTCCCGCGATGGGGCGGACGGAATCCGTCAGTAGTGTGAGCCATCTCGCCGGCGCATCGAGCTCGAAACCGATAGCCGCCTCAGGGACTCCCAGTGTCTGCGCCAACCTTCGGATGGGCGCGCGATCTGCGCCTGAGTCTACGCCTAGCAGGACACGGTTCCCAACCTCATCCAAGTCCACCGACTCCACTCCCGAGAGATCCAGTGCTTGCAGCATGAGGTCTCGCCAGTGTCTAAGTTGAGAGAACCTATACGTGGCGCGGCGGACCACAACGTCTGCTTGCGGGTTCATCAGACGTTCTCTCGCGAGGCGTCGCGCTTGGGACGATCTAAGCACCTCCTTCGCATGATCATCCTCAGCGGGATTTGCGACCAGGACGACAATATTGCCCGAAGCGGTATCCCGGTAGAAGCCGGCGCTGCTAGGAACCAGTTGTGCGAGGTTCCAAAAGGGAAGCTCGGCCGGGTGCCAGGGGTCGCGCTCCTGAGTGACAAGAGCGTTCGTGGGATGTGGGGCGCTCGGTGGTGATTGTTCCTCCGTACATGCCCCGAGGAGAGAGAGCGCACCGAAACCGAAGATAAGCAAAGAAGTCCAAGGGGGATGAATCACCTGTTCACGCATCACGAGACCTCCTCGGCTAAGGGAAACCCGCTGTAGCCTAATCTCCGAGCCCCTGTCTCCCTGATAGTCGCCGAGGTGTCGCGGGACATCTGTGAGGTCTCTCACCCAGCGTGTGGTCGAGCGAGGACTTTTCAGTCATGCAACATACGGGTCTGTTGCGGCGGTTCAACAGTTGGGAGTACGTGGTTACTCGCCGACGTAGCCATGAGCGCGGAGCGCGCCTTCGAGAACCCACTCCCACCCGACCCGGTCCGCGAGAGCGTGATAAGACAGCCGGATGTAGTGCTTCAGGTAATCGCGCGCTGTTCGAATAGACAACTTCCTGATCGCTGAGCCTTGCCCACTGGTAGCGCAGTAAACGCAGAGGCGCGCAATAGCACGCCAATCCCGCGCAGCTAGACGCCCGTAGCGCGCCAACAACCGGCTGAACGTGGCCGCGCTGGCGAAGGTCGAGGCTGGCGGGCCGCCCAACGCGTCGCTGAACTGGGCGGCCAGGGCATTGCGGAGTTCCCTGTTCTTGAGGCGGTACCCTACCCAGTCAGCGAGATTCTCCGCGTGGGGCGGCTTTCTGTTTCGGACGGCGTTGAGGACATCCGACGGCCCAGCTTCCGCCGTGGGACGCGGGAGCCGGACCACGGCCAGGCGATCGCGCAACTCGGACACCAAGAACAGCAGGGGCTCCAGCGGGCCTTGCTCCGGTGAGATCGCGACGCAAGGAATCACCCAGGGCGATTGGTGGATTAATGCAGTGAGGCGAGCCAAAGCGATGAGTGGGTTATCGCTCTGGTCTAGCAGAACAGCCCCCAAGCACAACCGGGACGCGGTTGGGGCGTCATCGAACGGACAGGCGACCCGGTACGGTGGTGACAACGCCAGGGTCTGGCGGTCGAAGTTGTCGAGGCACTCTGCTGAAGGCGATAGCATCGATCCCGCAATGGTTCGCAGCGGCCCCCCGCCCCCGTTGGTTTGGAGGGGGACGCGTTGCATGATTCGCAGGGGAGTCCACCGACCCTCGAACGCCTCGGCTTGCGTGAATCACTGACGGGAGGCGAGCCGAAACCTGTCGCATGATCGCTTATGAGTGTTGCGGCTGTCAACGTTGAGGCCGTAGCCCCGATGCAGACAGTGCCGATAGGCCATCTGCTCAGGTTCGAATGAGCTCGACACGTCGCGGCGCAAACAGTGCCACAGACAGTGCCAACGCGGGCGTCGGTAACCGTTGCTGACCGGCGCCGGCATTACGCAAGTCCTTGAAAACACAACGGCCGGCGTTAACCACCGCCGGCCGGCTGCGCTTAGAAGGCTGCTGCTCTATCCACCTGAGCTACGGGCGCCCAAATACTAGACGCACAGACGCGTAGACGCACAGAACCGATAATTTAGCAATCCCGTGCTCCTCCCGCCGTATATCGCCCCCGCCCTACCCTCTTAGATTGAAGCTGGATGGAGACTAAGCTCAGATACGTCGCGCCCCCTGTCACACCCGAACGGGCCCTGCGGGTGCTCACCGAGCCTGACCGCAATCCCGGCATTCCCCTCGACTTGGATCTGGTCCGGGCGCTGCGCGTCAACCGCAGCGCCGTGGAGCGCCGCGCGGCGACGATCCCCACCCGACGCACCGTCAAGAAGGAATGGCAGGCTGCCTGGCTGCTACGGGCGATCAGCTGCATGGACCTGACCACGCTCCAAAGCGATGACACGCCCACGAACGTGTTGCGGCTGTGTGCCAAGGCGCAGCACCCCGTCCGGCTCGATCTCCTCGACGCCCTGGGGGCGCGGGAGCTCGGCATCACGGTTGGCGCCGTCTGCGTCTATCACGCGTTCGTGCCGCTTGCGGTCGCAGCGCTCCAAGGATCGGGGATCCCCGTAGCGGCGGTCTCGACGGGGTTTCCCGCAGGGCTCAATCCCCTGGCCCAGCGGATCGAGGAGATCCGAGCGTCGGTCGCGGCCGGCGCGACCGAGATCGACGTGGTGATCACGCGCGCGCACGCGCTGGCAGGCGCGTGGGAGGCCCTGTACAACGAGGTGCGCGCCTTCCGCGAGGCGTGCGGCGGCGCCCACATGAAGGTCATTCTCGGCACCGGCGACCTGGCGACGCTCGTGAACGTGGCGCGCGCCAGCCAGGTCGCCATGATGGCCGGCGCCGATTTCATCAAGACGTCCACCGGTAAGGAAGCGGTGAACGCCACGCTGCCCGTGGGTGTGGTGATGGTGCGCCAGATCCGCGACTACCACGAGCGCACCGGATACGCGGTGGGGTTCAAGCCGGCGGGCGGGATCCGCAGGGCCAAACAGGCGCTCGAGTGGCTCATCCTGATGAAGGAAGAGCTGGGCGACCGGTGGCTGCGCTCCGAGCTGTTCCGGCTCGGCGCCTCGGCGCTGCTCACCGACATCGAGCGGCAGCTCGAGCACTTCGTGACTGGGCGCTACTCGGCGGCGCACCGTCACCCGATGGTATGAGACGGGAAGCGGGAAAGGGGAAACGGGAAAGGTGACGACCGTCTCTGAGATTTTCGAAACAATGGCATACGGGCCAGCGCCGGAAAGCGACAAGCAAGCGCTCCAGTGGTTGGAGCAGCACGGGCGCGAGTTTGGGCTGTTTGTCGGCGGGCGCTGGACCAAGGGACAAGGTGGCGAGGCGCTCGACGTGATCAATCCCGCGACGACCGCGAAGCTCGCCAGCGTCACCCAAGGGGGCCAGGCAGACGTGGACGCCGCCGTGGCCGCCGCACGGAATGCCTACCCCGCCTGGTCCGGCCTCTCCGGACATGCCCGGGCGCGTCACCTGTACGCGCTGGCGCGCGCCATCCAGAAGCACGCGCGCCTGCTCGCCGTGCTCGAGAGCCTCGACAACGGCAAGTCGATCCGCGAGACGCGCGATCTCGACGTCCCGCTCGTCGCGCGTCACTTCTCCCACCACGCGGGCTGGGCGCAGCTCGCCGATTCCGAGTTTGCGGGTTACGGTCCCGTGGGGGTGGTCGGGCAGATCGTCCCGTGGAACTTCCCGCTGCTCATGGTGGCATGGAAGGTCGCGCCGGCGCTCGCCGCCGGGAACACCGTCGTCCTGAAGCCGGCCGAGTTCACGCCGCTCACGGCGTTGTGCCTCGCCGAGATCGCGCACGACGCGGGGCTCCCGGCGGGCGTGCTCAACGTGGTCACGGGAGACGGCCGGACGGGCGCGCTGATCGTGCAGCACGCGGACATCGACAAGATCGCCTTCACCGGCTCGACCGAGGTGGGCCGCATCATCCGCAAGGCGACGGCGGGCACGGGGAAGAAGCTGTCGCTCGAGCTCGGCGGGAAGAGCCCGTTCATCGTGTTCGACGACGCCGATCTCGACAGCGTGGTCGAGGGCGTGGTGGACGCCATCTGGTTCAACCAGGGGCAGGTGTGCTGCGCCGGCTCGCGGCTGCTGGTGCACGAGGGAATCGCCGAGCGGCTGGTGGCCAAGCTGCGGGCGCGCATGGAGAGGCTGCGCGTGGGCCCGCCGCTCGACAAGGCGATCGACATGGGCGCGATCGTGGCACCGGTGCAACTCGAGCGCATCCGCACGCTCGTCAACACCGGCGTCGCGGAAGGCGCCACCCTGTGGCAGCCGTCGTGGGCGTGCCCGACGGACGGCTACTTCTATCCCCCGACCCTGTTCACGAACGTCGCGCCCGCCGCCACCATCGCGCAGGTCGAGATCTTCGGGCCGGTGCTGGTGACGATGACCTTCCGCACACCAATGGAGGCCGTCGAGCTCGCCAACAACACGCCGTACGGCCTCGCCGCGAGCGTGTGGACGGAGAACATCAACCTCGCGCTCGACGTGACGCCGAAGATCAAGGCCGGCGTCGTGTGGATCAATTGCACGAACCTGTTCGACGCGGCGTCGGGGTTCGGGGGGTACCGGGAGTCTGGATTCGGGCGCGAGGGCGGGAAAGAGGGGATGTGGGAGTATCTGCAACCAATCCGGGAGCCGGGAGGCGGGAGACGGGAGGTCCGCAAGACGGCTAAGCGCCGTGATGCGAAACAACTCCCGTCTCCCGACTCCCGTCTCCCGCGCATCGATCGGACCTACAAGTTGTTCATCGGCGGCGCGCAGGTCCGCCCTGATCAAGGCTACAGCCGGAAGATCCTGGCCCCGTCAGGCGCGCTCCTCGCCGAGGTGGCGGAGGGGAATCGCAAGGACATCCGCAACGCGGTCGAAGCGGCGCACGCCGCAGACGGATGGGCCAAGACAAGCGGCCACAATCGCGGGCAGGTGCTCTACTACCTGGCGGAGAACCTGGCGCAGCGGGCCGATGAATTCGCGGAACGGATCGCGGCCATGACCGGCGGCGATACGGGCGACGGGCGCCACGAGGTGGACGCGAGCATCGCGCGCCTCTTCTCCTACGCGGCCTGGGCCGACAAGTACGACGGCGCGGTGCACCAGACCCCGATCCGGGGCGTCACGCTCGCCATGAACGAGGCCGTCGGTGTGACGGGGATCGCGTGCCCCGAGGAGTACCCGCTGCTCGGCTGCGTGTCGCTCGTCGGACCCGCCATCGCGGTCGGGAACACGGCCATCGCGCTGCCGTCGGAGGCACACCCGCTCGCGGCGACGGAGCTGTACACGGTGCTCGACGCGTCGGACGTGCCGGCCGGGGTGATCAACATCGTCACCGGAGCGAAGGACGCGCTCGCAAAAGTACTCGCGGAGCACGACGACGTGGACGCGGTGTGGTACTTTGGGAATCAGGTGGGCGGTGCCGAGGTCGAGCGGGCGTCGGCGGGGAACATGAAGCGCACCTGGGTCGAGTGGCATCCGAGGGATTGGACGGATGCCCGGCAGGGAGAAGGGCGAGAGTTCCTGAGAGAGGCGACTCAGGTCAAGAACATCTGGATACCCTACGGAGAATAGCGCTTCATCTCAGGCCGCCAACCGCTTCCCGTTCGCCGGGGCGGGCTTGGGTTTCATGCGCTTCCAGCGGTTGCAGATCGGGCAGCCCAAATACGTGCGGCCCAGCCAGTCGGTCTCGTATTGCTGCCGATGGTGGCACGTTTTCTTTTTGATGGTCATCGGGCGCTCGCGGTTCGATCGCGACGCCCTATCAACCACCGAGGTCGCACGGGAGTTCCCGTCCCCGCCGGTTTAGGCCGGGGTCAGATACTCCTCGTCCCAGGCGATCCCGAACAGCCCGTCGCATCCCGGGCAGCGCATGTCTACGGCGTATGCGATGATGGACGCCCGGGCGCGACAGATGGGGCAGACGGCGTAGCGCGAGCGCCGGCGCTCGGGCGGCGCATCAGCGGCGGGGGAGTGCGG
>Ga0193721_1000464_pt1 | contig 11509 bp, 8 predicted proteins | sample U2s2metaG_FD_145078 | JGI IMG/M metagenome (GOLD analysis project Ga0193721, IMG submission 145078) | Soil microbial communities from a riparian zone of the East river system, Colorado, United States - U2s2 | ecosystem: Environmental > Terrestrial > Soil > Riparian zone | place: USA: East River...
AACTTTGTCGCCGACTTTGTAATTGGTCGCGCCGCAAACAATCTGGCGTTTGGTTCCGCTGCCATCATCCACTTCGCAGACCGTGAGACGATCCGCATTTGGATGGCGCGATGACGCGGTGATCTGCGAAACGATCACCTTCTCGATCTTCGCGCCGCGCGTTTCGATATTCTCGGTCTCGACGCCGGCTCGGGTTAGCAATTCGGCGATCTCTTCGGCGTTATTCGGAAGATCGACAAATTCGCGCACCCAGTTAACGGAAAATTTCATGCGAACTGGCGGAGAAAGCGCAAATCGTTTTGGGCAAACAACCGGATGTCGGGAATATCGAACAAAATCATGGCGAGGCGATCCATGCCGAGACCGAAGGCGAAGCCGGTCCACTTTTCCGGATCATAAACGTCGTCGCCGCGAGCCTGGTTGACGGCTTCGAAAACGGCTGGGTGAACCATGCCGCAGCCGGCGATTTCAATCCATTGCTCGCCGCGTTTCAGCGCCTTTGATTTCACATAGATCTCGAAACTGGGCTCGGTGAAGGGAAAGTAATGCGGGCGAAATTGCACATCTGTCTCCGGGCCGAAAAGTTCGCGCATGAAAAGCTCGAGCGTGCCTTTAAGATCGGCGACACTGACGCTTTCATCGACATAGAGACCTTCAATCTGGTGAAACTGCGCGCTGTGGGTCGCGTCTACTTCGTCGCGGCGATAAGCGGCACCGGGTGCAATCACCCGGATGGGCGGAGGGGCAGCCTGCATCGTGCGGATTTGCACCGTCGATGTGTGCGTGCGCAACAGTCGCCCATCCGGCAGATAAAATGTGTCCTGTTCATTGCGCGCGGGATGCTCGGGCGGTGTGTTCAGCGCGTCGAAGCAATGCCACTCATCTTCGATGTCTGGTCCATCGGCGAGGGCGAAGCCCATGCGGCGAAAAATCCCGATCGAGCGATCGAGCATTTGAGTGAGGGGATGCAATGAACCGCGCTCAAGCGGTAAATAACCGGAGTATCCAGCAGGCGCAGGGGAGGGCCCGCTATAGCCGGAATATCCACTCCGCCCAGTACCTGGTAAAGAGATGTCGATCTCAGCAAGCGCGTCGGATTCCTTTCGGGCGCGAAATTTTTGCGCGCGTTCTTCAGTTGCCGCGGTTACCGCGCTGCGCACTTCATTGAGCAGCTTTCCAACGACCGGTTTTTCGTCCTTGCCTAGGGTTTTCATCCGATCGCCCCAGGCGGAAATGCTGCCGCTGCGCCCCAAATAGCGCACCCGAACGTCGTCGAGGACTTTCTCGTCGCGCGCGTCGCCGATTTCGCGCAAAGCATCGTCTCGGAGCTGTTCGAGTGGATGGAGCATGAATATTGAAGCGTTAAAGAGTTTAAGCGTTGAAGCGAATCCGCTGCAACGCTTCATCCCTTCAACCTAAGCAGGTCATGCCGCTTTCTTCGATTTTTTCTCCAGCGCGCTCTTTACTTGATCGACAATCGATTTGAATGCCGCTTCGTCGGTCACGGCGAGATCGGCCAGGATTTTTCGATCGAGACCGATGCCGGCGGCCTTTAGTCCTTCCGCAAAACGACTGTAGCTTATTCCATGCGCGCGCGCCGCCGCGTTCAAGCGCTGAATCCATAGATAACGAAACGTGCGTTTGCGCGTTTTGCGATCGCGATAGGCCCAATACTGGCCTTTCATGGTCGCGTCTTTTGCGTACCGGAAAAGTTTTGAACGGCGTCCACGATAACCCTTGGCTTTTTTTAAGACCCGTTTTCGCCGCGCCCGACTCGCGGGGGCATTAGTGGCTCTTGGCATTTGTGTTTCGCCCCGAATTTCTTCGAGACTCCTCGTTCAGCGAGTTGTTGTTCCATTATCGATCTTCGCGACCTCACTCGCTGATGCAGTCCCGCAGCGCGGGACCAGGTGCGCAGACCGTCACGACGCAGCAGCGTCGAGTGGGGAAGATAAGGAGCGGCTCGAAGATGACAACTGAATTCTCGGAAACCTCAGACGCGCCATGCTTCAAGAGGCTGACGCTAATGAGACATGCGCGTTTCCTTCAGCTGCAGATGGCAGCGTGGACACAAAAGCTCAGATCCCATATTTCTGCGTCATCTCGTCCACGCGCTCCAAAGACTTGAGTAGCCAGACCAATCTAAAATTCCAAGGCTGCTGAATGGCATGTTCACAATGGCGCATTATTGATATAGTGAGCGCGTGCATTGGCTTGCTCGCCGTCGGCTGTTGATCTTGGGATTGATCTGCATTTTTTGGACAGGGCTGATTCTGCTCGGCCATTTCTTTTCCGGCGCGCCATTTGTCTCCGCGCCGTGGCGCGGGGAACAAAATTTTGAAGATTTGCTTCGCCGAGAGGGCCGAAAAACTCCGACGCGTGACGATTTCGTTTTTCTGGGAATCGATCAAAGCACGCTGCAATTACCGCCAATTACCGCGGAAGAAATCGCCAGCAATCGCGCATTCCAATTGCTGACCGAGCGACCATATCCGTGGTCGCGCGAAGTTTGGGCGCTTTTGCTTGATCGACTGTTCGCGGCGGGCGCGCGCCTCGTCATGTTCGACGTGATGTTCAACCCGCCCAACGATGGTGATGCAGCGTTTCATAACGCGCTCGATCGTTACCAAGCCAAAGTCGTGCTCGCCGCGAATTTCGATATGCAGAACGCCGCGCAGGCTGTTACGCCGAACGAAAAGCTGATTCCGCCGCCGGAACTGCTGGACGATCGCGTCGGCTTTGTGAATTTCTGGCCCGATCCGATCGATGGAAAAATCCGGGCCGCGACTTATCGCGTAACCGATCGGCAACTTGCCGATTTACCGCCGCACCCGAGCGAAGAAATCTACGAATCTCTTTCCGCCCGCGGGTTGACGAAAATCGGTCACGCGGGTGATATCCCGCAGGATTTTCGCGGTCACATGATTCGTTTTGCGGCGCTCGACGCGTTCGAGCCGCGTCCGCTTTACGAAGTTTTCGATCCGAAATTCTGGCATGCCAATTATGCTGATGGCGCGTTTTTTAAGGACAAAATCGTGATGATCGGGTCCTCTGCGCAAGTAGCGCACGACGTGTTCGATACACCGATAAGTCCCGCGACATCGGGACCTTCTCTTCATCTACAGGCGATGGCCGCGGCGCTTGGCCATGAATTTTTGCAGCCTACGCCTGCAAAAACTGGTCTTGCCCTTGTCGGCGCAGCCGGGCTGATCGCATGGTCGCTAGTCGCCTTTTTGCGTCGGCCGCTGCTTTGCCTTGGCACGCTCGTTGCAATTGCACTTGTGTACCTCGGCGCGGCGCGATTCCTCTACGACAAGACGGGGCTGCTGCTTCTCACAGTTCCGGTCCTCTCCGCTCTACTGTTAAGCGGATTATTTTCACTCGGCTTCGAATACGCCCTCGAGCACCTGGAGAAATTACGGACGCGACGCACACTCGAACGCTATGTCTCGAAAAATCTGGTCAAGGAAGTTCTCGAAAATCCAGACAGCTACTATAGTACGCTCCGTGGCGTGCGTGTGCCGGTCACGATCCTGTTTTCGGATTTGATTGGTTTCACAACGTTGTCCGAAAGAGCCGATCCGGAAGCGTTGGTCGCGCAGCTCAATCAGTATCTCACGCGCATGACTTCGGTTGTCTTCAGCAACGGCGGCACGCTCGACAAGTTTATTGGTGACGCAATTATGGCCGTATGGGGAAACGTGCGCAGCTTTGGCGTGGCGGGAGACACCAAGAATTGCGCCCGGGCGGCGCTGGGGATGCGGCATGAGCTGAAGCAACTCAACGGAAAATGGCGCGAGGAAGGCCGAATGGGACTTGGGATGGGAATTGGCATCAACCAAGGCGAAGTGATTGTTGGAAATATTGGATCGCAGGAGCGCATGGACCCTACTGTCATTGGCGACTCGGTTAATCTGGCGTCGCGACTCGAAGGTCTCACTCGAATTTACGGTGTCGATATTTTGATGGGCGCGACAGCGGCCGAGTTGGTGCGCGACGAATTTCATCTGCGCTCGGTGGCGCGCGTGCAAGTGAAAGGGAAAACGAAGCCTGTCGACATTTTCACCTTCGTTGGGCCACGCAATGAAGATATTGATCCGGAATTTCTGAAGTGGCTCGAGTCCTATGAAGAGGGACTAGAAAAATTCCGTGCACGCGATTTTACTGATGCAAAAATCTTTTTCTCGCGCTTCCTCGAATTTTATCCGGACGATTTTCTGGCCAAATTGTATCTCGATCGCGCGCTCGAATACGAGCAGCAGCCGCCGGACGAAGCCTGGGATGCGGTTGAGGTATTCAAGAAAAAATGATTAACCTCAGGATTACGCGGACAAGGCGAGTAAAGAAACAATTTACAGGTTACCATCCGCGTAATGCGCAGTTCAAATTTCTAGCGTCGCTCAAACTCTCGGCGTAAAGAAGCCGCGTGAAGGAAGCGCCGCGAAAATTTCATTTTGTGGGGATTTGTGGGACGGCGATGGGCTCAGTCGCGGCCGCGCTGCATGAGCGCGGATTCAAGGTCACGGGCTCTGATGAAAATGTTTATCCGCCGATGTCGATCTTTCTGGAAAGGAAAGGCATCGCTTTCAGGGCGGGTTATCGCGCCGAAAATATTCCGGCAGATGCCGACGTGGTCGTGATCGGCAATGCCATGAAGCGCGGCAACCCTGAAGTGGAGGCGGCGCTCAACCGAAAACTCTTTTACTTGTCGCTGCCGGAGACTTTGAAAAACTATTTCCTACGCGGCCGGCATAATCTCGTCGTGACTGGCACCCACGGTAAAACAACCACGACGGCGCTGCTTGCCTGGATTATGCAAAAAGCCGGGCGCAAACCGGGATATGTCATCGGCGGACTTCCGAAAAATCTCGGACAAGGTGCGCGCCTGAACGATTCGAAATACTTCGTTATCGAAGGCGACGAGTATGACTCAGCGTTTTTCGACAAGCGCTCGAAATTCATTCATTACCTTCCGGAATTACTGATCGTAAACAACATCGAATTCGATCACGCCGACATTTTCAACAACCTCGATGAAATCAAACTGAGCTTTCGGCGTTTGATCAATATCGTTCCTCAAAATGGCATGGTGCTATTGAACGGTGACGATCCCAATTGCGTAGAGATCGCGAAAAATTGTCTGGCTCAGATGATTGAGGTCGGTTTCTCGAAGAATTGCGCCGAGCGGATTCGCGACGTGGCACATTCATCAAAGGGATCGCGCTTCAAAGTTGGGGACGAAACGTTCGAGATCCCGCTTATTGGTGAATTCAATGTCCGCAACGCGGCGATGGCAGCGACAGCAGCGCGATTTTACGATGTGCCGCAGACAAAGATCGACAATGCGTTCAAGAGTTTTTCCGGCATCGCGCGTCGGCAGGAATTGCGCGGTGAAGCGCGCGGCGTGAAAGTGATCGACGATTTCGGCCATCATCCGACCGCGATTGCGAAAACACTGCAGGCGCTTCGTCATCGATACCCGCGCCAGCGAATTTGGGCTATTTTCGAGCCACGCTCGAACACGACGCGCCGCGCCGTTTTTCAACGGCAGCTTCCTGACGCACTAAAATTTGCCGATGGGGTGTTCATAGCGCAAGTCGCCAAGCTGGAGCAAATCCCGGAAAAGGAGCGATTAAATCCGGAAGCAGTTGTGGACGCGATTGCCAAAGCTGGGCATCCCGCGTTCTACGAAAAGAACGCGGATGTTATTGTCGATCGAATTATGCCGATGCTGCAGCCGAAAGACATCGTCGCGGTTTTCAGCAACGGTGGCTTTGATAATATTCATGAGAAGCTGCTGAACAGGTTAAGAAGTTAAAAGAGTTACAAAGCGTGAACATTTTAACGGTGTAACTGTTGTAACGAATCACGACCGCGGCGAAGCCGCAGACGTATGATCGTGCACAATCCGCCATCCTTCGGGCAAACACTTGAAAATGAGCGTGAATCTTCCGTGTGGCTCGTCTTGGGCGCGTTTCAATTTCCAGCGACCCAGGACGACTGCCACGTCGGACGCGAGCGGCGTTATCTCAAGATTGGAAAAAGTGAGCACGCCCATCTTCGCACAATCTGAGTATTTCTTTCGGTAGCGATCACGGACCGTCTCCCAGCCTCGTCTCACGGTGTCTTCCGAAACAAAGATTGTCGATCTTGAGCGGGTGTATCCATTCATAAATCCATCAATATCGCCGCGGTTCCAGGACTCCTGTTGCGCGCGAAGGACAGCGCGAATCTGAGCGGCTGGGCTCGCGCGATCTTTTCCTTCCTCGACTGGTGACGCTGAAACCGACCAAGCGGTCGTCCATGCGAAGAACATGAATGCACTAAAAAGCACCAGCGCACCCGGATCGATCGAGCCAAGCCTCCCTGAATTTGACGCGCGAAGATGGCGAATCATTTGCAAGGAGACATTTCTACAAGGTGTGCTCCGCTACGTCCAATTCCAGCGTCGGAGTAGTTCTGGCGGACCGGGCGAAGTGGGTTGACCCGCCATCCTGAACCTAGTAGCATCGTTCCTCACTATAAATAAAACCGTGCATCGACTTTTCTGCATCGTGGCGCTTATACTTGTCGCTGCGACGGACGTTTTGGCTCAGGTTGCGCCTGAGCCGCGCGAATCGCTCTCCATCGCCCCGATAGCAAACCCAACGCCGGCAAACCCAGCTACCACTTCGAGCTCGCCGCGGACCGTTCGGCTCCAGTTCCCGAACAGCGATGTTGTCGATGTGCTGCATTATTATGAGCAGCTGACTGGCAAGAAGCTGGTGATGGACAATTTCGTGCAGGGCAAGGTGAACATTTTCATCAGCAACGACGTGTCTCGCGAGGAAGCAATTAAAATCATTGAGCTGAGTCTCGCCTTGAATGGGATTTCTCTGGTTCCAGCAGATCGCGACATTGTTGAAGTTGTTGGGGCGGGCCAAAATCCTCGAAAGGCGGCCGTGCCGATTCTTTCTAATCTGGCGGACATTCCGTCAGGAAATCCAGTCATTAGTTTTCTCTTTAAGCTTCAGTACGCAGACCCCCAGGAACTGCAACAGGTGTTGATGGCGTATTTCCAGGGGAGCTCAGGCTCGATAAATATTTTGGCGCTACCCAAATCGTCGAGTCTTTTGGTGACGCAGAACGCGGACATCATTCGCCGGCTGGCCAGCGTGATTGAACAAGTTGACGTAGCCCCGGCAGAGGTGGTGAGCGAATTTATCAAGCTCGAGCGCGCCGATGCGACCAAAGTCGCCGACATGCTCAAGGAGATTTTCGAGAAAGGCGGCCAACCATCGACCCCGACTGGAATTCGCAGCGTGCGAGTGAATCCAGCGATCCCGCAACCTGTGCCTGTTGAAAACGAGGTGGGTGCACTCGCCGGCCTATCTGAAGAAGCAGTCGTGGTTGGTAAAATCAAACTTACTCCCGACGTTCGCACCAACCGCATTCATGTCGTCACACGGCCGATCAACATGCCGTTCATCCGTAAACTTATCCGCGAATTTGATGCCAACGTTGAGTTTGGAAAACCCGTCACCCGCCCATTGAGATACATTTCGGCTGGCGACGTTCTTCCGGTTCTGGTTCAAGCTTTGACGGAGCCAGGCGCGGTGGCTCAGCCTGGCACGGAAACTGGAGCGTCTCCGCCGCCGCAAGCCCAGCCACTGCGCGCGACGTCGGCAACTGTCGCTAATCCTTATACAGGCGGCATCTCGAGCACTTCGACTACTTCCACCGGAAGCAACCTAAACATTTCCGAAGAACTTGCGACGCAACCGGTGGACACTGCGCCCAAAGCCGTCACGGTCGGCAACGCCAAACTCATTGCCGACCAGCGCGCCAATACGATCATTGTGCTCGGCAACCGGGAGGTGGTCGTGAAGGTGGAAAAGATTCTCGATCAAATGGACGTGAAAGCGCCGCAGGTCGCGCTCAGCACCGTGATTGGTGAATTGACACTCAGCAACGACGAGGAGTTCGGCGTCGATTACTTCGCAAAATACAGAAACAAACTGGTCGGAATCTCACGCAACACCGGCGTGCCGATTCCACTGCCGAGCGCCGCGCCCTCTGCATCACCTGGCACCGGTGGAATTGTCGATCCAGCCAATCTGATCAATTTCAGCAACATCCTTCAGACCGTAGTTAATGGAGCCAGTGGTACGAACGTGTATGTCGCAGCCGGCAACTATCTCGCAGCAATTGTGCATCTGCTTGAATCCACCGGCCGCTTCAAAGTCATTTCGCGGCCAATGGTTTTTACGAGCAACAACAAAAAGGCGATCATCGCGTCGGGAACGGAGATTCCGGTTCCGGTTAATACCCTGACAAATCTCGTCAACGCGACCAACGTTACCGGAAATGCTGCAGTGGCTTCGAGTATTGAATTCAAGAAAGTTGCGTTGCAGCTCGAGGTAGTGCCGCTGATCAATTCCGAAAAGGAAGTATCGCTCGATATTTTGCAGAAGCTCGACAGCCTGTCTGGCTCGACCACAGTGGGTGGCAACCAAATCCCGAACATCGCCACGCGTTACATCCGCACCAATGTATCCGCGGCAAATGGCTCGACGATTGTGCTTGGCGGCTTGATTACCGACAATAAGCAAAAGAATTATGCCGGCATTCCTTATCTGTCGCGCATCCCGTATCTCGGCGCTCTTTTTCGCAGCACTACGAACAATAAAATGCGCACGGAGCTGATCATTTTGATGCGTCCGGAGGTGACGTTGACCAAGCTCGATCTTTATCGGCTGCGCCAAAAATCGGAAGATAGGATGCACTTCGGACCAGAGCTCGAACAGGACGATTGCCCGGATTGCCCGAAAATGGGAACCGGGAAACAATTAGTGTTACCACCGCCGGATATTCCTGCGGCGAAAGATTTGCAGTAAACTCAGTTTCTATGAAACCGATAGCTCTCGCTCTCATTCTCGCATTTGGCGCAACCACAGCGCAGGCGTGGGACTGGGACTGTGATTTTTTTCGCTCCGTCGATCCCTTGGCGCAACGAGACGAATGGGGTCTGCTCCATCAAGGTAAAGTGGTAAACTCCACCGACTTCGCGCCCAGATATCGCTACCGATTCTTTTATTATTTTAAGGCGCCCGAGCAACTGATTGTCCAGCCGGGTTATGTGGGCTCAATGCAGACGGCGTTGTACCGGCTGGGGTATTATTGCGGTCCGATTGACGGCGTATTTTCTCCCGAAGTAGCCGACGCAATCGCGCGCCTTCAGAAGAATTATTCAATGCGCGTCACCGGAACGCTTACCGATGCCGTCCGGCGAGCATTGTATTTGCCTTGAACCGCCAAAATGAGCTTAGCGGCCAGTCAATCGTTGATTAATTTGCTGCTCGAAAGCGGCGTACCCTCGCCGGAAGAAGCTGCGGAGTTAGCAACAAACTTAAATGGCGGTTCGTGGGTGGGGCAGGTGCTTGATTCTGGCAAAGTGGATGAGCAGCGCTTCCTCGGAGCGATTGGAAATTTCTTTCGGGTGCCGGTTGTCTCGATTGACACCAAGAAGATCGATCGAGCGACATTGTCCATCTTGCCGAGCCGTTTTGTCTTTCAACATCACATCCTACCGATCGAGGCGAAGGAAAATTCGGTAGTGCTCGCCACCTACGATCTGTTTAATTCCGTAGGCCGTCAGCTTGCCTCGCAGCTTTTGAAAAAGCCTGCGGAATGGGTGTTGGTGCCGCGTGCCCAACTCCTGCGCGCTATCAAGACCCTCTACGGCATTGGGGCGGAAACTTTCGATGAAATCCTAAAAACGAACCGTGCCTTCGAGGTTTTGCAGGACGCAGAAACAAGCACCGATTTGAATGCGGACGATCCGGAAGCGTCCGTCGTCAAATTCGTAAACCAAATCATTCGCGAGGCGATCGTCGAGCGCGCGACCGATATTCACGTCGAGCCGCTCGAGAACGATTTGCGTATTCGCTATCGGATCGATGGAATTTTACACGAGATTGCCGTGCCGCCGCAGTTGCGCCTGTTACAGTCGGCCATCATTTCGCGTCTAAAAGTAATGGCGCACATGGACATCGCCGAGCGCCGGTTGCCCCAGGACGGACGCATGAATTTGCAGGCGAACAATCAAAACATCGATGTGCGAGTCTCCACGATTCCCACGGTCAACGGCGAATCGATCAGTCTGCGTTTGCTTAGCCGCACCGAGCAGCAGTTCGGTTTCGAGCGGCTCGACCTAAGCAAGAAGCAGGAGAGCATCATTCGCCATCTGCTCGCGCAGCCCAACGGAATCATTCTTCTCACCGGCCCGACCGGCTGTGGAAAATCGACTTCGCTTTATTGCTTTCTCAGCAGCATCAATTCTGTGCAGCGGCGCATTATCACCATTGAAGAGCCGGTGGAATATCGATTGCCCGGCGTTTCGCAAATCGACGTGAAACCGGAGATCGATCTCACGTTCGCAAAAGGTCTTCGTCACATTTTGCGGCAGGATCCAAACGTTGTCATGGTCGGTGAAATTCGTGACGTCGAAACCGCGGATATCGCAATCCGCGCAGCTATGACCGGTCACCTGGTCTTTAGTACGCTGCACACGAACGATGCTGTCGGCGGGATCACGCGCTTGCTCGACATGGATGTGGAGCCGTTTCTGCTCGCTTCGGTAGTGAAAGCGTTTATCGCGCAACGACTCGTGCGCACGATTTGTCCGGACTGCGTCCAATGGGTGGATTACCCCCACGAATATTTAGCCGAGATCGGTTTTCCCGTGAAAGAGCTCCACACCCGCTTCCGGCGCGGCGCCGGATGCGATCAATGCCGTCAAACGGGCTATCAGGGTCGCGCGGCAATTTATGAGATTTGCCTCGTAACTGAACCGTTACGAAAACTGATCATGCAGAAACGCGATGGCGGTGAGCTCAAGCAGTGCGCCATCGCCGAAGGTATGGAAACTTTGCGACAGGACGGTTGGCGGCGCGTAGCGCAAGGCAAAACGACCATCGAAGAAGTCGTGCGCGTCACGCAAACTGATGAAGTAATGGCCGAAACGACGGAAGAAACCCAGCCGGTCGTAGCGGGATAGCGCGCTGAATTATCAACTGGCGGACAATCCCAGACGCGTGGTCATCCCCGAGCCGCGCAACTCGCGAATCGCTTCGCGATAGTCTTTGGCATGAAAAATAGACGTGCCGGCGACGAGCACGTTGGCGCCGCTTTGGATTGATAATCGAGCGGTCTCGGGATTAATGCCGCCGTCCACTTCGATGTCGATTTTACGCTCACGCGATTTGTTCCATTCTGCCGCGCGTTTCACTTTGTCCATCATTTCGGGCCGGAACGATTGTCCGCCAAAACCAGGATGAACAGTCATGACGAGCAGGATGTCGATCTTTTCAAGGAACGGCTCAACGGATTCGAATAGTGTCGCGGGATTTAATGAAAGGCCTGGGCGACATCCGGCGTCGCGGATCGCGCTCAAGGTTTTTCCGGCGTCGTGTTTCGCTTCTCGCTCCACATGAACGGTGATCGAGTTGGCGCCTGCTTTGATAAAGCG
>Ga0193721_1000465_pt1 | contig 11502 bp, 10 predicted proteins | sample U2s2metaG_FD_145078 | JGI IMG/M metagenome (GOLD analysis project Ga0193721, IMG submission 145078) | Soil microbial communities from a riparian zone of the East river system, Colorado, United States - U2s2 | ecosystem: Environmental > Terrestrial > Soil > Riparian zone | place: USA: East River...
ACCAAGGGTTCATCGCGCGAAAACATGATCCGGAATTCCGCTTCGACCATGCTGTGGTGATTTTCATTTCCTATGCGCACCATCAACGTCGGCTTTCCATTTAGTGGCGCGATCACGATTGAGTTGCTGAAGACGACGCGCGCAATCGGTCGCGAGAACCGAACAAAGATCAGCCCAGTCATGACCGCGAACAAAAAGATGCCGCTCATGATTTCAATCGTGGTAACGATGTGGCCATAGAGGGTTTGCGGATACATGTGGCCATAGCCCACGGTCGCCAGCGTTTGCACGCTGAAAAAGAAGCAGTCATAAAACCAAAACCCGCCAGTGGTGCCCGCAATACTATCTTGCTGGAAACTGTAGAGCGCCGCGAAAAGAAGGTTGAGTCCGACGTAAAGACTGGCGACAAACGCCGCGAACTGCCGCCAGCTTAAACCGAGCAACCAACGATAGACATCCCGCCACCTCCAGGCATCCGTCCGAGCAACCAACGATAGACATCCCGCCACCTCCAGGCATCCGTCCCGACTTTGACGAACTCGATTTGGCCGGCGCGGAGGGAAACGGGAATCGGTTTTCTTTTCATGTTTATTTAATCTGCACTCCTCGGCAGCTGGTCAACAAATCCAATTATGGCTTTGAGGATTTGTTGGTCGATATCCTCTTGCGTTTGGCCGTTTGCTTGAAGCTGGCGTTTCGGCACACGCAGCGAATGGTCGCCTCCGTCCACGATGTGTAAAACGTTTTGCGTTTTCATTTCGGTGCGTACGCGCTCAAGCAGATCTAAAGGACAAAGCGGATCCCGCGAGCCTTGGACAAAGAGAATTGGTGTATTCAGGGCCCGCAAGACTTCGTCGCGAAGTTTTGTGCGATCTCCCATCGCGCAAAGCGGATATCCGAGGCAAACAAGGCCATCTACTTTTTCCTCAAGCGAAACATGACATCCAACGCGGCCACCCATGCTTTTGCCAATTAGGATTGTAGATTCGGCTGGATTTTGTTTTCTCGCGTCGTTCAGCGCTTCTCGATGCGCCGCGATAAGCTTTGGCAATGGATCGGGCCGTTTTCGGCTGTCGCGCATATAGGCGTAATCGAGGGTTTCGACGTCGCCGATTTCGGACAAGCGTCGCTTCCAATTCTGCATCCAGGGATGAGATGAAGGAGCGCCTGCTCCGGGAGCGAATAGGATAAGCGGTTTCATATGAAATTCTTCAACGCTCAATGCCTAACGTCTAATTCGACTGTTGAACGTTCGGTTTTGCAAGGGAAAGCACTGTGCTTTGGAGTGCACTGGTGCTCCGGCGCTTTCGAATACTTCCAGCCGTCGCGAATTGCTTTTATTGCACCGTCACAAGCGTGCCGATTGGGATCTCGGAGAAGAACTTGCGGGCGGCTTCCTCGGGCAACCGAATGCATCCGTGTGACGCTGGATAATTCGGCACGAGTCCGGCGTGCATTCCGAAGTCGAGACAACTCAGGCGCATGAAGTAAGGCATCTCCACATGATAGATGCTGGAACGATGGTTTCGCTCCTTGTTGGTAATCACGAAATCCCCTCTGCGTGTGGAGTAACCCTGGCGGCCAGTCGAACATTGCGTGCGATATACCGGCACGCCGTTCTTAAAGAGAGCGACCCGTTGCAATGCGAGAGAAATCTCGACGCGCAATTGGTCCGGAGGAGGCCCACTACCAAGAAGAATTTGCGAGGAACGCCAGTGACCAGTCTCCGCGGCGATGTCCAGCGCAGACATTTTATCGCGCTTGGTCAGTTGGTTCCGGCTGGCGCCTGCTGCAATCAACGTGCGGAGGTAATCTTCCTTGCCGAGGCCCGCTGCCAGCATCAGCACCGTCAGCCCCTTGTCTCCTTCAACATAACTGCTGAACGATTTCGAGGGAAGCAGCGTCAGAAAATCCTTGTCACAGCGCGATGGCAGAACGGTATTCGGATCGGCGCCACAAGATAAAAGCGTGGCAAAAAGCGAAGAGTCATTTCCAGCGACGGCATATGCGAGCAGCGGCACATTTTTTCCTTCAGGAGTTGGAGGCGCAGAGTGTTTGCTGAGCAGCAACTGGATCTGGCCCTTATCTGCCGCCGCTAGGGCTCCTTGAAGAGCGCGCCGGGTGCTGCTTCGCCACTTGAGCAATGTGGGCCAACGTTCCACAACGGATCTGACGATTTGCGGATTACCGCCGTCCAGCGCCATGCCCAGCAAATCGTTACCATCCTTGCATTGGGCGTCCGCTTGAAAATTCGTCGAGCGCGCAAGCAACTCCCGAAATACTTCGAGATTCCCATGCATGGCCGTGGCCATCAGCGGCGTAAAACCATTCTTGTCAGCGAGATCGACAACCGCCCCCGCATCCATGAGGCGCTGCGCTGTTTTCCAATTCTGCTGCGCCGTTGCAATCAACAACGGTGTCCGGCCCTGGAAATCATGCCCGTTTGGATCGACGTGGTCGATCAGGCACAATTCGATAAGCGAATCGCGCTGAATCGTGACGGCGCGAACAAGTTCGCTCGGCGAAATGGAAATGCGCGCGGGAGGTTCTGGTCCAAGCGCTGTTGCCCAGAACAATACCAAAAGTACGACGCCGATCCGAAAGACGAATCGCCTCTTGAACACGCGCATAGGCAGGGTTGGGCCAGCCATTATACCGGCTGTGTCCAGCACTGTAATAGGGGCTGGATTGAACTGCGAGCCTACCTTCGAGCAAGCCGGGATTGGACGTATCCAGTTGAACGTTGCATGTTCTGCACTGTCCAAATTCCAACCCATGCGCTTATCCATTTTCACCCTGTGCGTTGCACTCAATACATCGTTTGCCGCGCAACCTGAGGCTGTCCCGACGCAAACTGTGCCTGCCGCCGTGGCTGAAGCCGGCAAAGATGTCGTTCATCAACTGAATAATGCTTTTGCTAAAGTCTTCGAGACTGTCGCGCCGAGCGTTGTCATTATCGAAGTTTCTAAGAAAAACGATATCGCCGAAAGCTCGCCGCTCGATGACTTGTTCTTCCAGGGTTCGCCGGATGAGAATAATCCACGGCGAAACCCCGGCCCGCCACGACCGATCCAAAGCGAAGGCTCCGGTTTTATCGTTCGACCAGATGGTTACATTTTCACGAATTTTCACGTGGTTGAAGGCGCAGACAAAATCGACGTTAAATTAAGGGACGGCCGGAGTTTTCCTGGAAGGGTCATAGGTACAGACGAAAAGACCGATATTGCGGTCATAAAGATCGATGCCAAAGATTTGCCGGTTGTCCAGCTGGCTGACAGCGATGGGGTGCGGGTAGGCCAGTTTGCGTTTGCAATCGGGGCACCATTCAAGCTTGATTACACATTCACCTACGGTGTGGTCAGCGGCAAAGGCCGGAGCAAATTGCTTCAGACGGGCGCCTACTCCATCTCCGATTATTTGCAGACTGACGCCTCGATTAATCCGGGTAACAGCGGCGGCCCACTGTGTGATATCGACGGCAAAGTGATCGGCATGAACACGCTGATTAACGGGATGAATCGCGGCCTCGGCTTCGCGATCCCCAGTAACATGGCGAAAGAAATTGGTACCGAACTGATCGCTGGTCACAAAATCATGCGGCCCTGGCTCGGCATCCGGATTGAGACGCTCGGCGACGACGCCGACATTCGTGATTTGTTTAAGGGCGCAGACAAAGGCGTCGTGGTACGCACGATTGAAGCCGATGCGCCTGCTTCCAAAAGCGATTTACGCCCCTTCGATGTAATCACGCATGTGGATGGAATACCGATCGAAACGGACTCACAGCTACAGCATGAGATTTTGAAAAAGAAAATCGGCCAAAGTGTTCAGCTCAGTGTTTGGCGCAAGGGCCAGACCATCAAGGTCCCAATTAAAACCGGCGAACTGCCCAACGAGATCGCGCAAGCATCAAATGCGTTGCCTATTCAGCCGCCGAAGCCGACCCAGGAAAACGTCGGCAAATTCGGCCTGCAGGTTCAGGAATTGACGAAAGATGTTGTAGAGCGTCTTCATCTCCCGGTCCAGCAAGGCGTGCTCGTAACCGATGTCGAAGACAACAGCATCGCTGCAAGCCAGGACGTTCAGCGCGAAGACGTCATTACCGAGGTAGACGGCAAGCCGGTCGCCAACGTGCAATCGTTCCGCGAAGCGCTTAAGAAAGCCGACCCGAAACGGGGCGTCCTTCTGTATCTCGATCGTAAAGGCAGCAAGACCTTCGCAGTCTTAAAAGCCGGCGATTAGCTCTTCCGGCTGCCGATCACTACCAGCGCAATCCCGCCGATCAGGCAAATCCCGCTGGCAATCGGCGGAAAAGCGATCCCATGGCTTTCCTTGTGGGTGATCTCGAGGGGGCCGAGTTGCGCGTCTTTCTTTTGCGTTGTCCAGCCCAACCCGCCCCAGGCGAATCCGATGATGCCGACGATAATAAGGATGATGCCGACGATGGCGGCAGGTTTCATCGATTTGCGCTTACAATGAGCGGCGGCCTTGGATCAAATTGATAATCAGCACCACAATCGCAATGACGAGCAGAATATGAATGAATCCACCCATCGTGTAGGAGCTGACCAGTCCAAGGAGCCAGAGCACCAGCAAGATCACGAATATTGTCCACAGCATAATGTTCCTTTCGGTTGGGTCACATGTTCCTTCGTGGGATGGGGTTCCGTTGCGCTTATCGAAATCAAAATTTCTGCACAGATCGCTATTTGCGGTCCGCTCTAGGAATGGCCACCACTACAGTTTTTCCACTACGGCACGCAGGTTCCAGTCCGCTTCCTCAAGTTTGCGCCGCGCAGACTCGTAATCGCATTTTGCTAAGTCGACGACGACCCGCACGGCGCGGTCGCGCAGCTTGGCACTGGTGGTATGCAGATCAATCATCAGATTGCCGCGCACCTTCCCCAGCGCAACCATCGCGCCGGTGCTGATGATGTTGAGCGCTGCCTTCGTCGCCGTTCCAGCTTTCAATCTGGTCGATCCAGTCAAGATCTCGGGGCCCACGGCGAGTGCGATCACAAGATCGATATTTGTAGCCACCGCCGCCGGTTGCGGCGCAGCGCGGTCAATGCCCCCGGCTACAGCGGGATTGCATGTCAGCAAAATCGTCTTTGCACCTAACGACTTTGCGTGAGACAACGCGCCGAGAACAAAAGGCGTCCGGCCGCTGGCGGTGATCCCAATGACAACATCGCCATTTCTTATTCCCCTTTCCCGCAATGCCAATGTGCCAGCACTTTCCTCGTCTTCCGCGCCTTCCACACTGCGATAAAGCGCAGTCGTGCCGCCGGCAATTATTCCCTGCACAAGATCGGGCGACGCGCTAAAAGTCGGCGGAATTTCGCTCGCATCGAGGACGCCAATGCGCCCGCTACTGCCAGCCCCGACATAAAACAGCCGGCCATGATTCCGCAGCGATTCAGTCACGATTTCAATCGCTCTGGCAAGCTCCCCGGTTGCTCCACGCAACGCATCCTCCACAAATTTTTCTTCTTCGACAAAAAGTTCGGCCAGCTGCCCCGCGCTCATCTTTTCCAGATTCTCCGAGCGAGGATTGCGTTGTTCGGTAAGCGCAGCAGCCAGATCTTCGATTTCCCGGAGTTTTGGTTGAAAAGCAACGCGATCAACTTTCTCTGCCGCAAGCCATGCGGCGCCAAATTCGGGAGGTCGGTCTGCCACGTTCACTCGGGCGTCGGGGAGATTCTTTTTAAGTCTGCGTCGAAACGCGTGCGTGTAGATCGAGTCACGATAAAAGAGGCCGCCCATCAGCGCGACTTTCGGAGCAAGCAGATGCAGCCGGGAAGCGACAGCCTCGGTAAATTCACAAAGGACACGCGCACCTTCCTCCACGATCTCATTCACACACGCGTCGCCACCGGCTGCCGCTTCAAACACCACCGGAGCTAGCATTGCAATCTCCATTTTATCTGCCGTTTGCGCCCAGCGAACAAGTTCATCAAGATTGTTCAACGAAAGCGCATGCAGGATTTTTGCCGTGAACTGCATCTCACCGCGGCGCAGATCGTATTCGCGCAAGATCAGGCGCAGCGCCTCAATGGAGAGAAAATACCCGCCGCCGGTGTCGCCCAAAATGTGCCCCCAGCCACCCGCTCGCTCAATCCGATCATTTCGCCGGCCAGTCACCGAAGAGCCACTTCCGGCATTGACAACAATACCGTCTCCATGATCGAGGGCTGCAGCCAAACCGGAATCCCGATCGCTGCCGGTCACGATTTTTGCATTTGGCCAAATGTCTCGGCAAATGAGAGCGAGCGACCGGCGATCTTCCTCTGTGCTGCAACCAGCAACGAAAATTCCTGCGCGGTCGACCTGTTTTGGCAACTCGGCAAAGACTTCGCGTAAACGTTCCGGAGTTGTCAGGCGCAAATTAGACGGCGGCAACTTGCCCTGATCGAGAATTCGGAATTCTGTGCCAGCGTCACTACCAGACGTCACCGCCTCCACCAACACCCAGGCGGTTTTTGTTCCACCTCCTTCGACGCCGAGGATGCGCTCGACTGGTTCCACGATTGTTTATGCTTAGCCGCGTTTCGGCGAATTTGAAAGCCTTGTCGCTTTTTACGCGGTCATCCTGAGCGAAGCGAAGGACCTCACAAAATTACCTGCGCGCGGACGCAGTTGGCCGGTAGGGCGCGTCACTCCGTGCACGCCGCCTTCGTTGTAAACAGAACGGCGCGCAGAGGACTGCCCACCCTACCGGTTTGCGTTGCTGGCGAATTGCTGAGTTTTCACGCGCCCGTATCATGCAGCATGACGGTTGAGCAGAAGGAAGCGGCAAAGCAAATGGAGCAGCTGCGAAACGAAATCCGCAGACACGACCGGAGCTGCGAAACGAAATCCGCAGACACGACCGGCTCTACTACGAAGAAGCTGCGCCAATCATCAGCGACCGCGAATACGACCGCCTCTACAAGGAACTCGTCGATCTGGAGACGCAGTTTCCCGATCTGGCTACGTCCGATTCACCCACCCAGCGTGTCGGGGGAAAACCGCTTAAAGCGTTCGAGCAGGTGCCGCATCTCATCCCGATGCTCAGCCTCGACAACACCTACTCCGAAGAGGAAGTGAAGAATTTTTACGCCCGCATTCAGCGCCTGTTGCCGAACGAAAAAATTCCGGTGGTGATCGAGCCAAAGGTGGACGGCGTTGCGGTTTCGCTCATTTACGAAAACGGCAGGCTGCGTCAGGCAGCGACGCGCGGAGATGGAACGGTAGGCGACGATATCACTCAAAATATCCGAACGATCCGTTCGGTGCCCGAGCGATTGCGCGGCGCTGCACCGAAACTTCTGGAAGCGCGCGGCGAGGTCTACATGGATAAACATGGCTTTGAAAAACTAAACGACGAACGGCGAAAAGCCGGCCTGGCCCTATTTGCCAACCCACGCAACGCCGCGGCTGGTTCGCTCAAGCAACTCGATCCAGCGATCGTGGCGAAACGTCCCCTCGGTGTTGTGTTGTACGGAACTGGCGCGACCGAAGGTGTGGACATCGACGTTCACTCTGAAATTTTTCCGCTTTTAAAGAAGCTGGGCCTACCAGCGACCGAGCGTTGGTGGGTGGCTGAGTCAGTTGAAGAAATTTTGGATGCAGTTCACGAATTGGACGGCATCCGCCGCAAGTTCGCGTACCAAACTGACGGTGCAGTGGTGAAGGTGAATTCATTTGCCCAACGCGAGCGTCTCGGGTTCACCGCAAAATCACCACGGTGGGCCATCGCGTACAAATACGAGGCCGAACGGGTGGAGACGCGTCTCAACGACATCGTGATTCAAGTCGGGCGCACCGGAATTCTTACACCAGTCGCAATGCTGGAGCCGGTGTTCGTAAGCGGAAGCACCGTGGGACGCGCGACGTTGCATAACGAAGATGAAATCAAACGCAAAGACATCCGTATCGGCGACACCGTGGTGATTGAAAAGGCGGGCGAAGTCATCCCGGCAGTTGTTGAAGTTGTTAAATCCAAACGTCCGCGCGACACAAAGCCGTTCGATTTTGCCAAACACATTCATGGCAAGTGTCCTGTATGTGGCGGCCCGATTCGCCGAGACCCGCAATTTGTAGCCTGGCGGTGCGAAAATCTTCAGTGCCCGGCGCAAACCACGCGGCGCGTTGAATTTTTCGCAGCGCGCAGCGCGCTCGACATTGAAAGCGTCGGCGGGATTGTGGCGGACAAACTGGTTGAACGTGGACTTGTACGCGAGCCGCTCGATCTCTTTGAGTTAAAGACAGAACAGCTGGGCAAACTGAACCTCGGGACCGACGAAGAGCCGCGCGTTTTCGGTGAGAAAAATGCAGCGAAAGCGATCCGCGCGATCGAGCGGGCCCGGACCCTGCCGCTTTCGCGATGGCTCTTTGCGCTGGCTATTCCAGATGTGGGAAGAACGACAGCAACGCAACTTGCCCGTTTTCACCAAACAATTGGCGACGTCGCCAATTCGCCGCTTCTCAATGATGTTTTGCAGTACCACGAAAAGCGGGACGAGAAAGAGGACGCAAAAGAAATTGCCGACAGACTTATCCAAGCCGGTTTCGCGAAGCCATCGAAAAGCAAAGCCGAAAAAGGCCGCGGAATCACTACGGAAGTAGGACCTGTAGTTGCACAAAGCCTCTTGGATTTCTTCGCCTCATCAGTCGGGAAAAAAACCCTGCGCCGGATAAAAGAGCTCGGCATCCACCCCAAGACCGAAAAAGTCTCGGCAAAAAAAGCGGCAGAATTGCCACTGGCCGGAAAAACGTTTGTGCTTACCTGGCCGGAAAAACGTTTGTGCTTACGGGAGGGTTGCCCTCGATGACGCGAGAAGAAGCGACGGAAAGGATTGAGGCGCTTGGGGGCCACGTCACCGGCAGCGTGAGTAAGAAAACCGATTACGTCCTCGCAGGCGCAGAGGCAGGAAGCAAATTCGACAAGGCGAAAGAACTTGGTATCCGCATCATCGGCGAACCCGAGTTTCGAAAGATGCTGTGACTCAGCGGCCGGCGATTATTCGAGTGCGCCGGTGAAGGATTTCCGCGATAGCCAATCTACGGATTGGGCGGCACCTCGGACCCAAGCGAGAGCGGGACCGCCTGCTGATTCATTGCCGGCGTTCCGGGCGCAGCGAGTAACAGCCCTGTCCGGCTGGCAGGATGCATGGTTGCCGGCACGTTGAAAGTTAGTTTTTGATTCCCACGCATCACAGTGATTGGCACGACGTCGCCGGCAGTGATGAAGAACGACGCATCCAGCACGTCTTCTGGCTGAGTCACTTTCTTCCGGCCTACCTGTAACAGAATGTCGCCGGCTTTGATTCCAGAACGGGCGGCCGGAGTGTCCCCCATGACCTGCGTCATCTCCGCGAGCGAACCTTCTACCGGCTGACGCGCCAGGGATACATTGATTCCAACCCAGCCATGCCTGGCCTCGCCGAAACGCATGAAATCGCCCCGAATTTTCTCGGCCGCTTCAATTGGCACCGCGTAACACGCAGAATTGTTCTCCAGGCTGCTAACAACGATGCCAACGACCTCACCTTTCATGTTCAAGAGAGGCGCGCCGGCTTCTCCGCGCTGCGACGGCAGATTAAGACGCATGTGAGTCGTTGAAAAATAACGGCCCAGATATTTCCGATCAAAGCCCGCCACCATGCCAAAATTGGGCGTCTCCGGCAGGTCCAAAGGGAAACCGATCGATACAACAGGTGTTGCTACTTCCATCTGCTCAGACTTGCCAATTGGCAGGGCCGGAGTGGCCTCGTCGATTTTTAACATCGCCGTGCCGCTGCGGATGTCTGCCAGAAGCTGACGCGCGGGGTATTTTTTGCCGCCGAATTCGATTGTGAAGTTTCCCGCTTCACCTCCCACCGTGTATGCGGTGTAAAGCGTTCCGGTGGGATCGATAAAAAATCCAGTGCCACAGATCTCGCTGTGTTCATCGACGCCATGAATTTTGACCACCGCTTTGGCGGCGCGCGCGAAGATGTCTTTGATCTGCTGGCTAACCGCTGTTGCCGACTCCGCCCGGCTTATGGCGCGCTCAAACATCTCCTTGGTCTTTTCACCACTTGTTTTAGCGGACTGGTCCTCTGCGAAGAGCGAACCGGCGCTTAAGCAAAAAATCAGCGCGAATGCGGCTTTATGGGACATAACGAGGCGCAGATTCTTAACTTGCGATACCGGAACGCGCAAGCCGCGTGGGGCGCGTCGCACTATACCGTGCCTAAAATCTGAAAGTCGGCTCATAACTCACAGGGACGCTATCGAGCACGTACCGCGGCGGGGCTGCGGCTCGGTGAGTCTGGGCGCTTGCATTAAAACTGCGAACCGGCTGGGTCCTGAAAATCTGCGTGGCCATCGGAGACGTCAGGCTCCATTCTCCTTCCGTGTTCGCCGGCGCCGACAAAGCTGGCGGACTCTGGAGGGCAACTCGAGCCGTCTCCGGTTGTTGATAAATCTTCAATGAAATCACTGCGGCGCATACCAGGACGGCCGCGACGGCAGCTGGATATGAGGCAAGGGCTCGAGTATCCAGGCGGAGCATGAAACCGTGAGCGCGTTCAAGGCAGATGCGCCACAACGGCTGACGAAGCATTTCATCGCGCTGCCGGCGGTGAAATTCATGCAGGAAATTCTCGAAGTAGCCGGGCGGCGGCTGTTCGTACCGCTTCAATCGAAGCAGCCTCGCGATTTCGTTATCGTCAAACTCATTCATTTTTCAGCGCGGATTAGGAAACAGGATTTTTCCGAAATTCGTCCAGATAATTCTGTAGTTGTCGATTCGCGTAGAAGAGCCTCGAACGTACCGTTCCTTCCGAGACGCGCAAGATCTTACTAATCTCTGCGTGGGGCATCCCTTGGATATGGAACATGGTAACCACGGCTCTGTGTTCATCAGACAATTTCATCATGGCCTCGTTCAATCTTCTCTGCAGCTCGGACAAGTCCGCTTCGCGCACCGGGCTGCTCGTGGCCGTGCTTTCCAGGAACTCTTTGTCGTTTTGAATGCTGGCATCGACGTCATCCAGGCTCAGTTGAAAACGCCGGCCGCGTTTCTTGAGGAAATTGAGCGTCATGTTCACAGCGATGGAATGAATCCATGTGTAAAACGAAGACTTGCCACGGAATCCGCGGATCGCGCGGTAGGCTTTGGCGAAAATGTCCTGCAAAAGATCGTTCGTGTCCTCGTGGTTCGAGGTCATGTTGTAAACCAGGCCGTAAAGACGCGGGGTATATTTGATGACCAGTTCATCGAACGCGCCGGCATCGCCCGATTGGGTACGTTTTACCAACTCCTGATCTGGATCGACCCGCGGCTGGTCCATTGTCTCGCGCCTAGACTTAGCACGAGCCCCGAGACCGGACGACAACAAATCGGAAATTCGTCGAGCAGGTAGGGCGAGAGCGAGATCCATAGTGCAGTCGATCACCGCCGATCGCGGATCGACATTAGCCAGAGCAAGTTCCCAAGCGCGGCGATGAACGCCGCCACGTACGTCAGCGCGG
>Ga0193721_1000466_pt1 | contig 11493 bp, 10 predicted proteins | sample U2s2metaG_FD_145078 | JGI IMG/M metagenome (GOLD analysis project Ga0193721, IMG submission 145078) | Soil microbial communities from a riparian zone of the East river system, Colorado, United States - U2s2 | ecosystem: Environmental > Terrestrial > Soil > Riparian zone | place: USA: East River...
CCAGTGATCGGGCCGGTTGGCCCGCCCCGTGTCGAACTTTACGGCACAATATCGCAAGCCTACCGCCCAATTACGTACGGGGAACTGGTGCCGACCGGAGCAAGCAGCGTGGTAAATGGAAACCTCAAAGAAGGCGAAGCGCTTCAGTTTGAATATGGAGTGCGCGGAAAGCCGTTCCCGTATCTCAATTTTGATGTCGGCGGTTTCTATTTCACTTTTGACGATCAAATCGGCGAGATCATTTTGCCTAACGGCTTTACTTCCACCAGTAACGTTGGTGACGCGCGTTACATCGGTTTTGAAGCTGCGACCGAACTGGACATTCTGGCGTTAATCAATGGCGGCGCTCCCAGCCCGTACGGTAACCTCATGCTTTATGGCAACGTCACCTTGTTGGACGCCGAATTCACCTCCGGCCCGAACAACGGCAAGACGCCGGCATACGCTCCGGAGTACCAGGTCAAGACCGGCGCGATCTATAGCTATAAGGATACCTTCAAACTCGCGCTTCTTGGCACGCTTGTTGACAATGAGTTCGGTGACGATGGCGATTCCTTTGAAGGCTTCATTCCCGCCTACAATGTTTGGGACCTCACGGCCGAATTTAAATTTTGGAAAGGGCGAGCTGGAGTCTTCGCGGGTATCAGAAACGTCTTCGATGAGTCTTATTGGGGCGAAGTCCGCGAGGAAGGCATTATGACCGCGCTGCCGCGGAATTACTACGGCGGGTTCGAATTCTTCTTCTAAAAGGATTTCGCAAATCTTGTAGCCACCGGCCTGTGGCCGGTTCTTTTCGGCGCTGCTTTGATGTCTGTCACGCTGACGGCCCGCAGGGCCGTGGCTACAGCGATGGCAGGGAGTTGTAGCGGCGAAGCGCCGAATGGCGCTCCATGGTCGAACTGATGCACGTTCGGCGCTTGGTGTTTTGGAGTGCGGCGCTGCTGCGCCGCTTTCGGGTATTGTGAAGGAAGCCAACCGAATCCGATTTTATTATTTTCCTGCTTGAGCGATTATAGGCAGCTGATGCAGGGGTCCCCTCCAGAAGAAGTCACGCCATTCGTTTTCTCCGATCCTACGGGGAAGCGTTGGCCGCGTTTGCGCCTGATCTTGCTCATCGCGGGCGTACTATTTTTTCTGGGGACGGTCGTGTTTGTCCAGACGCTATTCGTTGCGCCGAAAATGAATGTGCCGTTTTCCCTGCGGCAATTGAAAGGCCAGTTGAAAGCGCTGCAAAAACAGAATCCGGCAGACCAATTGTCTCCGAGCTCGCTGCTCTGGCAGAAATTTACCGCAGCGCGACAGGCGGCGAAGAAGCTTGCGGGCGCAGCGCCCGCGCCTACTGCGCGACCGCGGAAGAAATCGCCCAATAACGAAGTCCGTCTGGCGTTCTATGCAAACGGTGACCCTTACAGCTATGCGTCACTGGAGCAACACCTGGGGCAGATTACACATCTCTGTCCGGAATGGATGACGGTGATCGATGGCTTGGGCGATTTACAAATCGATGGAGACACCCGGTTATTAAAACTGACCGCAAACAAGGGGATCGTGCTGATGCCGCTACTGACGAATCTTGTCGGCGACACCTGGCAGCCGGAAGCGATTGAGAATCTTGCGCATGGGCCGGCGCAACGACAGGACCGCTTTATCCAGCGTGTGCTTGCCGTTTTGCGCAACGCGAAAGCAGCGGGCGTCGTGGTCGACTGGCAGCAGATCGATCCGGCTTACAAGAAAGACATCACTGGATTTATCGACAAGTTTGCCGACGCGTTGCATGACGATAACAAAGAGCTTTGGCTGTGCGTTCAGCCAGGCCAGGAGTTGGATTACATCGATTTCGAGGCGCTTTCCGACAACGTCGATCGTTTCGTGGCGATGTTGTTTGACGAAACATCCGATACCGACCCGCCGGGGCCGGTGGCGTCGCGTTCCTGGTTTGAAGGGTGGGTTCACGTCCTTCTGGAAGATTCCGACACCAAGCAATGGATCATCGCGATCGGCAGCTATGGGTACGATTGGACGATTGGCGCGAAAAAGGCCGAGATGATCAGTTTTTCAGAAGCGATGAGCCGCGCGAACGACGCGGAGATCACGAGTGCGGAAGTACAGGGGCCGGGTTACAGCCCGTATTTTTATTTCCAGGATGAAGACAAGGAACATGCCGTCTGGTTTCTGGATGCAGTCACCTTCCTGAATCAACTGCGCGAAGTGCGCGATAAAAAGGCGGGCGGGTTCGCGCTTTACCGGCTCGGCAGCGAAGACCCGGCGATTTGGGACGCGTTAAACGTGCCGAGGGATTTCAAATTCGACAATCAAACACGGCAGGCGCTGGAACTGATCAAGTCGACGGACACAATTACCGACGTCGGCGATGGCGAGATTGTGACTGTCGACGAAGAGCGCACCGATGGATTACGAAAACTCGCTGTGGACGCTGATGGCTATCTTACGGTGAAGTATGTGAGGTTTGCAGAATTCCCAACGCTTTATCACCAGGGCGCTGGCGCCGAGCATCAGGTCGCCATCACTTTTGACGACGGCCCCGACCCGCGCTGGACGCCGCAGATTTTAGATATTCTGAAAGCGGCAAACTTGAAAGCTGCGTTTTTCCTCGTGGGCGTGAATGCGGAACGTTACCCGGGGCTTGTTCGTCGCATCGTCAACGAGGGACACGAAATTGGAAACCACACTTATTATCATCCTAACCTGGCGCTCTGCTGGCCCGAGCACATCCGGCTGGAGCTGAATGCGACACAGCTTTTGCTCGAAACGATAACCGGTCGCGCCACCACATTGTTTCGCCCGCCTTACGCTGCTGATTCGAGTCCGACGCAACTGACCGATCTGACTCCGCTGAAAATTGCGGAGGATCTCAATTATCTCGTGGTTCTGGAAAGCATCGATCCGCAGGATTGGGCCAAGCCCGGAACGGACGTCATCGTGCAACGGGTGAAACAACAACGGCACGATGGCAGTGTCATTTTACTGCATGATGCGGGCGGCGACCGTTCGCAGACGGTGGAAGCGCTTCCGCGCATTTTGGATTGGCTGCATACGCGAGGCGACACGGTGGTGCCTTTGAGCACATTACTGGGCACGACGCGCGACGCCTTGATGCCGGTTGTGCAAAACAATGGAGGATCGTTCGCGCGTCTGGTGAGCAGCACAGGATTTCGCATTTACCACAGCATCGAGGAATTCCTCTGGGCGTTCATGATCGTGGCGACAGCGCTCGTAGTCGTCCGCACCCTGATCGTCATCTGGCTTGCTTATCGGTTTCGACGCGGGCCGCGAAGAGATTTTGCGGAACCGATCAGTGTGGTGATTGCTGCCTACAACGAAGGCAAAGTGATTGCGGAAACTTTGCGCACACTTCTTGCCACAGATTACAAAGGCGAGATTGAAGTGGTCGTTGTGAATGACGGTTCGCGTGACGAAACCGCTGCCGAAGTGGAGCGCGTTGCGAACAGCGACTCGCGAGTTCGCTTATTGCAACAGGAAAACCGTGGGAAAGCGCGCGCTCTGCAACGCGGCCTGGCCGCGGCCGGTCACGGCATTATTGTTTTCATCGATGCCGACACGCAATGTCAGCCCGATACCCTCCCGCGGTTGGTCGAACCGTTCGCTGACTCTCGCATCGGGGCCGTATCAGGTCACGCGAAGGTCGGCAATTTGCGCACGTTCATCGCGCGCTGTCAGGCTTTGGAATATACCTGCGGTTTCAATCTGGATCGACGCGCTTACAACCGTTGGGACTGCATTACAGTCGTGCCCGGTGCAATCAGTGCTATCCGCAAGGATGCAATCGACGAAGCAGGCGGGCTGAGTTTGCAGACGCTCGCCGAGGACACCGATCTCACGCTCTCGCTGCACAGACATCGGCAACGCATTGTTTATGTGCCCGACGCGATCGCCTGGACGGAAGCACCGGAAACGGTGCGCACCCTGGCCAGGCAACGATTCCGTTGGGCTTACGGCACGCTGCAATCTCTGTGGAAACATCGCGACATGGTGTTCAACTGGAACTATCGAGCCCTTGGCTGGTTCAGTTTGCCGAGCATCTGGTTTTTCCAGATCATTCTGGTGGCCATCACGCCGATGGTGGATTTGTTCCTGCTCGCTTCGCTGCCGTTCGGCGCCTGGAACGCGGTGCTCCCGTTCGTGATCACGTTCCTGGCGATGGATGTGTTACTCGCCACGCTCGCCTGTATCCTGGAACGCGAACCAATCCTGCGCGCCTGGCGCATCTTACCGATGCGTTTGATTTACCGGCCGATGCTCAGCTACTGCATCTGGAAAGCAATCCTGCGCGCGATCAAAGGCGCATGGGTCAGCTGGGGCAAACTCGAGCGCACTGCCAGCGTCCCCGTGCGGGTGTGAGAGGAATGACGAATAACGAAGAACCGATGCCTTCTTTCTATCCGGAGTCTCGCCTGAAACGAAGGCGAAATAGGCGAAACAGACTTTCGTCGAATCATAGTTAGACCCAAACGACACCATGGACAAAAAGATCGTAGCGACACCGATTCCGCCCGATCAGCCCGAGGCACCTCGGCTGATCGTCCGGATCGCAGGCATCGGGTTGATTATTGGCGTGGTTGCGATTCTGGGCGGTGGCTTTTGGTCGGCAGTCGGCCCATGGTTCTTCGGAGCCGGTATCATCATTTGCATCGCTTCATTCCTTTTACTCGCGCCTTATTGGCGTCCTTCGCTTGATCAGCCAAAGAGAGATGACATACGAAAGCTCTATGGAAGCCGACCGGTCTAACCAATCGCTCCAGCCAACCGCTCTTTGGCGTTGCGCGTCAATGTCGATCTTGAGTACTATGTTTTCAGTTGGAGCGCAGCCTCGCTCCCAGAGCGGTGGCTGAGCTCCGTCTCGTTAGATGCTAATGCGCGTCGTTGCCGTCATGTTATTGCTGTCCGCGGGCATCGCTGCTGAGGCGGTGTCATACTCGTTTGTTTCTAAGGCGAGCGGGCGACTGGGCGGGCCGATCCGCTTCGAGTTTTACCGTGATTCGACCACACGTCCGAAGACCGATATCGAGTCATTCACCGTTTCTATGCGGACTGCCGATGACCGGTGGAAGGCGATGTGGTCCATCTTGGGCGGCCGTGGTCTGACACAGCCGATCGAGTACGGAGTTACGCCTCCTGGTTTTACCACGATGATTCAACCGCAGAAGCTCATTCCCGGTCGCGTTTACACCGGGTTCGCTTCCGATGGACACGGAGGCTCATCTGGCGTGACTTTCGGATTCGATAAAAACGGGAGGATGACCTTCCCGGATTCATTCGATGAATGAGTGGCGATTGAAAGCATCTAACCAATCGATGAAGCCAACCCAGCACTTTGTTGTAAGCTCTCGGTCGATGCGCACGTCAATTCTCAAAGTGCTGGGTGGCTTATCTCTTTGACTCTGATCTTCCCAGTTCATTCGCCCTCGCGGGCTATCCCGTCTATCTCGCAGATTCCCCATCTGCTCGGTTCTCGTTAGGCGTCTAGCCACATAATATGCACAAGGTCAACACCCTAAGAATCGCAGAGTTCACCTGGTCCTCGCCGGAGGGCGAACTGATTGGCGCGGGCATAGAGATTTCGGAGGAACTGGGACGAAAACCCGATTCAACGGATTTGAGCGAACGACACCCGTTTGATGTCGAGATTTGCCGTATCCCGCCGGGGAAGACGCCTTACACTTGCCATTCCCACAGCGCGCAGTGGGAGTCCTATCACGTCATTTCGGGCAGCGGCGTCGTTCGCCACAAGGAAGGAACTACGCCGATTGAGGTAGGGGATGCCTTCCTTTTCAAGCCGAACGAGCCGCACCAGATCACCAATGATGGTGCTCAAGATTTGATTCTTTATGTCGTGGCCGACAATCCGCTGGGCGAATCATACTACCATCCCGACAGCAACGAGTGGACCGTGCGGATACCAGTGCGCACAGTAATCCGTTCGGAGGCACAGGATTAGCACGATGGCGAAAAATGAATCGCCGCCTAACTAGACGATGGGAGCTGACGGCGAGCCGGTGTTATATCTAGTTTTCTCGTGAGTCCCCCCCATCATCCTGCTGCGACGCGCTGTGCCGCTCGCCGCAGCTCATCTTGGTCTCGTTAGGCGCTACGCATGCAGCTCGTCCGTCCCGGTCCCGAACACCTTGCGAGCTACATCGCCGCGCTCGAGCATGGGTGGTCGCCTGACAACGAGCGCGGTGTCGAGGCCGCACGCGAAGAGCTTTCCCGCATTCATGCCGATGCAGCGGCGTTTCTCGCCAGCATGGAAGACCGCGAAGCTAAGGGTCCTCCCATCACTCTTCCAGACGGTTCGCCGGCCAAGCGCCTCCCGGCCAAGGCAGTCGGTCTTCCGTACGTGGAGATCACCACTGATCCGAACAACATCGCGTCACAGCGCGTCATCGAAGCGAATGGAGGCATCTTGGTTGAGCACTTCATCAAACCGCAGCAATTCGGCTGCAAGCCCGGCCTGCGCTTTCGCATCACGTTCACATGACGGCTGACACTGGTACCGTGATTTGAAACTCATGAGCACTCGGGCGACTTCAAAAAGTCGTCAAGCAAGACCTCACTATTCTGCGAAGTTGACTTGAGCACGGGCAAAGCGTCTAATCGCCCAACTATGAGAATGTTCGGCCTGAGTGCCCTTGCTATGTTCGTGTTGACCTGCGTTATGTCGGCTGCGAACAAATCTGATTCGTTGCCGCCGCCGGTCAGCGACAAAGTCTACAGTTTTGCGGAAATCCAGAAAGAAAAGGCTGCACTGAAAAATAAGATTGTGCGAATTGAGATTCTTTATCTTCTCGGCGAACCAAGCGATCTTCTTGGCAACGGCACGCTGCGATTCATCTGCAAAGATACTTCCAAAGGCGCGACGCCTTATGGCCAGGTCGCGTTTCCACGCGAAGGTTTGGCAAAAATGGGCCTCGCGCAGAATCCGCACCGCGAGGGTCCGTTCATCGTCTACACGCGGGTGCATGTTTTTGCTCAAAAAGACGCAGCAGCAATCTGCATCGCGGTCGGAACCCATGTCGCCGTCGAGAACGGCAAAGCCACCTATTCCTGGTAAACTCGTGCCTTCGGTCTACAAGAGCATTGAATAACTTCACCGCGTTTGCCATTACATCCTCGACTTCGTCTCGGCTCCCGGCTACCCTAGTGCGATTGAAACTCGTTTCGTTGCCCACACTCACTCGCTCCTACCCTCGTCGTTTTACCTTCTATGTCGCTTGACCCGCAGCTCCATTCACTGCGTTCACGCACTCCCGCCGTATTGTTGTTCAACGATTGCCACGGCTTATCTTGTTCTCGTTACGCCCCATCCGAGCGCTTTCTTCAAGGAACAGACCGACATAGGCTATGACCAACAAGAAACGCCTCCGACCCCGGACACCGGAGGTATGCCCAGTCTGCGGAGAAGAAGTTCGGCGCGATGCGCTAGCATGTTCCCAATGCGGTGCCGATCATAACTCCGGTTGGAGAGAAGATGCCGATACCTACGATGGTGTGGACTTACCGGAGCACGACTTCAACTACGACGACTTCGTTAAGCAGGAGTTCGGATCCCAAGCAAAACCGGCGGGACTTAAGACAATCTGGTGGATTGTTGGCATTGCCCTCATCGTTGCCTTTGTCTTGTATTTCTTTGCAGCTCATTGATGTTCGTACTCGAACCGAGAGGCCTAACTAGCCGATGAAGCCAACCCCGCCACTTGTGATGTTTCTGAGGACAAATGCCAGCCTTTGTTTCAAGTGGCGGGGTGGCTTATCTCTTGCTCGTTAGGCGTCTGCGCACACACAAATTTCAGGCTAAACAACTCAGCACGAAAACCAAACAAACTAAAACAACGACCAAACAAATACCAAATGGAGACTAAAAAAGAAAACAGGCAATGCTTCGGCGAATTACAATTCGAAAACTTCCCCGAACGAACGGACATACAGGTATCTAAGAGTCTGACGACAGCGAAAGGCGATAAAATCAGGGTTATTGCGACAACCGGTCAGAACGCCGTGCTTATTGCTATAGGTCGCCGTGACGGCGATACCGTAACGGTTATCGGAGAGCCAGAAGTCCTGACCGCGCCATTACTAGGAGAAATCTGGGATGTACTTAAGTCCTTAGCTGCCATAGGTGTTGATCTGCTTACTAGAAAGGGGGGTTGCACCCCTGTCACGACTAGTACTGTTGAGGTTGATAAAGATGGGCACGTAACCAAAATTACTGTTACCACGACGTGCGTTCCAAATTAGTGGCCGAACCGATAGAGCAAAACGCGTAACAACGACGCTGGAGCCGCTCCGCAGCCTGTCCAATAGCTTGTTCTAGCCGCATGCATCGGATTCTCATCACCGGAAACTCCGGCTCGGGCAAGTCAACCATGGCCGCGCAAGTTGCGGGTGAGTACGGGCTTCCGCATCTCGACATGGATACTCTGGCCTGGGAGCGCCCCGCCGTACGGCGCCCCCTCGATGACAGTGTAGCCGCGATTCGTGCGTTCCTCGACCGAAACCCGGAATGGGTTATCGAAGGCTGCTACGCTCGACTACTGGAGGCGGTCCTACCTCATGCGACGGAGCTTCGATTCCTCAATCCGGGCGTGGAGACGTGCGTCCGGAACTGCCAATCTCGGTCGTGGGAACCGCACAAGTACCCGAGCGTGGAAGCTCAGAATCAGAACCTTGAAATGCTCATCAGGTGGGTTCGAGAGTATGAGACACGAGATGATGAGTTTTCGCTTCGGCGTCACCGGCAATTGTTCGCAGAATTCGATGGCGAAAAAGTTGAGTACACAGTCAATATTCAAATGCCTAACAAGGCCATGCACTCGACGCGCGAAGACGCACGCGAGTGATGGCGGACGCTAGGCCGACAGCGGAAATGCGATGAAACGAACGTGGACGATCATCGGCGTAAGCGATGTTCCCAGCAGCTTCAAATGGTACCAGTCGCTCTTCGGCCAGCCCAAGACGCCTCCGGGCCATGAATATTTTGGTCAGATCCTGGATACAGATGGAACCGTCTTGCTCTGCCTCCACCAGTGGGGTGCGCACGACCATCCCTCCTTGATGAGCCCGGATGAGGCAACACCTGGCAACGGGCTCCTCTTGTTCTTCCGCGTCGACGACTACGACGAGGCCCTGACGAGGGCACGCGCGCTCGTCACGCGCCTCGAAGAAGAGCCTCACGTAAACCCAAACACTCGAACCAAGGAGTTCTCACTGCGAGATCTCGACGGATACTACGTCACGATCAGCGCGCTTCCCCCGCCCCCGCGAAGAGCTCTGCCTCCACCAGTGGGGCGTGCACGGGCATCCCTCCTTGATGAGCCCCGACGAAGCGTCACCCGGCAATGGACTCCTCTTGTTTTTCCGGGTCGACGATTTCGGTCTGGCACTGAAGAGGGCACAAGCTCTCGTCACGCGCCTGGAAGAAGAGCCTCACGTAAACCCAAACACTCGAACCAAGGAGTTCTCACTGCGAGATCTCGACGGATACTACGTCACGATCAGCGCGCTTCCCCCGCCCCAGCGAAGAGGACCCGCGACGCGGCAGCCTAACAAGCGCTTGCAGCCGACCAAGGCGCCGGGTCGCGCTACGAAGACGCGGCGATGACGGCCGCGCCGTCGCGGCTGAAGCGCTGTTTGTCAAGCCAGAGTAAATGGCGCGGTTTCGCCGATAAATAGATTGAGAAGCCGATCATGAATTCCAAGAAGAAAAGAAATTGTAAGCAGATACAAGCTCACTTTATTTCAGAGTATCAATTATGAAGAAAATGAATCCTAAGGTTGATGGATATTTAAGAAAAGCCAAAAAGTGGCAGGAAGAAATGACGAAATTGAGAAGGATCAGTCTCGACTCCGGGCTGACCGAAGAATTGAAGTGGGGTAAACCTTGTTACACGTTTCAGACCAGCAACATAGTTATAATACAAGGCTTTAAAGAATTCTGTGCGCTTTTGTTTTGCAAAGGCGCCTTGTTAAAGGATCCCAATGGTATTCTTAAAAAATTTGGCTGGCAGGCGGCACGCCGGATTCCGTTCAGCAATGTTCGAGAAATAGTTGAGATGGAACCCACCTTGAAAGCCTATATCTATGAAGCCAAGGAAAAAGCCGGTTTGAAAGTGAATTACAAAAAGAATCCAGAACCGATTCCTGAGGAACTTCAAAACAAATTGGATGAAATCCCTGCCTTGAAAACTGCTTTTGATGCACTGACGCCGGGACGGCAAAGAGGATACATCCTCTATTTTTCTGGAGCCAAACAATCCAAGACTCGGACGTCGAGGGTTAAAAAATGCATGCCGCAAATTCTCAAGGGAAAGGGATTGAATGATTAGAAGTTATCTCACAAATAGCAACGGTAGGGCGCCTCACCCCGTGTGCGCCGTTATTATCGGGAGGTCGGCGCGCAGGGGGCTGCGCGCCCTACCAGTACATTTGATAGGGCAGTAATTGACTCGAATGAATAATGCTACCAAACGTTCGATTCTTCGCTGGCTTCACCTCATCTTTGCCATTCCGATAATCGGTTACGTGTATAGTCCGTTTGCAGAACTTCCGAACTACGCCCCCGTTGTTCGGTTTATCTCCATTCCTGTACTTATCCTTTCGGGATTTTGGATGTACGCAGGCGTATTCTTCGCCATCATTGGCGTCGCACTATGGCTTGGTGCATGTTACCTATCTGGATATGGGGCGGCTATCTTGAGTGAGGTAGCTCTATTCGTCGCGCGGAAGACTTGGTTGATGATTCGTGCGCGACAATCGAAAAGATCGGCCTAACACGACGATGCGACGAACCCAGCACTTTGTTGGTAGCTCCCCCAAAGAATGCGCCACCTTTTCTTCAAAGTGCTGGGTCGCTGAGCTTGAGCGTTAAACGAGGACAGCCGCCAGGTTGCTATGATCGCGCATCAAGAAACTCAAAATCTCAGTTGCAGACCGAAGTTCAACCCGTGAGCTAAGAAATCGGTCCCGGGCGGAGTTGAACGCCGGTCGTTTTAGCCCCACAAGCGGCCCATTGGTGAGAATACGACTGTCTTGGAGCAGCAGCATCACGCAAACGTAGGGCATGCCTTGAGCGTAGCCGGGCGCAGCGCTGCTCAATCGTTATCCGGATCCGACTCGCCTTCGGTTGATGGCTCTGATTGATCCTGCGCCAGCGCGTGCAGGATTTGTCGCCCAATCCCGGTGGCGTGTTGTTTGCCACGGTTAACAAGAATAATAACGCCTAGCTTCTGCTGCGGTGCGAACCCGATATAGGTCGAAGTGTTCGGCAGGCCGCCGTTCTTGTCGACGATCGCGAGGTTACCGGAGGTGACATCTTGCCAGGCAAGAGCTTGTTTGAAGTGCGGGTTAACCTGAAACACGCCCTGCTGGGCGAGGGTCATGGCATTCTCCATCGGGCGATGATCGGGAAGCTCCTCCATATTCGCTGCCAGAAACGTGGCCATGTCGCGCGATGACGAA
>Ga0193721_1000468_pt1 | contig 11456 bp, 13 predicted proteins | sample U2s2metaG_FD_145078 | JGI IMG/M metagenome (GOLD analysis project Ga0193721, IMG submission 145078) | Soil microbial communities from a riparian zone of the East river system, Colorado, United States - U2s2 | ecosystem: Environmental > Terrestrial > Soil > Riparian zone | place: USA: East River...
GGGTTATCTAGTAAAAACGCAGTAGACTACTTTGAAATCCATGAGAGAACTGATGTCAGACATGCACTAGTATGGAAAAGCATGTTGCAACATGTTCCAAAGGAAAAGGAACACGCTGTGCTAACGTCTGCTATCAGATCATTACGAGATCAGAACAAGATTTTGGATTGTGTTCAGGACAAATATTGCCAAAAGATTAACTGAAAACCTTTATACCGTTTCCATTATCGAATTGCTGTCTAAGGGCCCATAGCTCAGCCTGGTAGAGCGACCGGCTCATAACCGGTCGGGCAGGGGTTCAAACCCCCTTGGGCCCACTTTATGGTGGGTTCAAAGTTCTAAAATAGAAAGAGCTAAAGCTGGCTTCATACCTACGAATAGCCATGTCATTTTGGAGGGCTACAGATGTTTAGACGAACAATATTCGAGCCAATGTTAACAGGGCAGTCCTACAGCATGTTTATAGAAGGTTTAAAGTCTCCAGTCACCAAAGCCGCCTACACATATGCCCTCCAAAAATACATGAAATATCTAAATATCAATAATCCCGATGATATAGTAAGGTATCAGGACAATCCTAAATTCATACAGAACCAAATTATTCAATATTTAATACTATTGAAAAATCCACCTCACTCATTAAGCTATGCCACACGGAGCCAGTACCTTGCCGCAATTATGACATTCTATGATCTTAACGAAGTGGCGATGGTCAAAAATGAGTTGGGCCACTTGTTGTGGTTTAAAAAAACTAGATCAAAAAAATTTGAATGATAATAATAATCGGCAAAGAATACACGAGAAATTGAAGTACTGCGTGAAGACATGGACCAATAACAAACCTATGCTTGCTGCAATAAAAATACCCGAAGGATTACATGGCAATTCCGTTAGATTATTACAAGAAGGTAATCTACGATCCATCTCGTTAGAGTATTCCTCAGAAATATTGATCTTGATATTGATGATGAAAATCATTGAGCTCCTAGATGTGTTAGGGCTGGAACATTATCTATAGGTAATAATAATTTAGATGATTTCTTGAACAAAACTAAAAATGCTACTTTTGGTTTTTTCACAGTCAAGATAAAGGAATCTAAGGGCATTTACTTGATGGCGATTCTCAATGATATTGTAGTTAGTAGATTAAGGTTAGTTTAGAACGGTGGGTCAGCTCTCTAATTGGTTTTTGAAAAACGAATTATTAATGGGCCCCCACAATTACAGAATTGATTAAAGCTTCACTAAACTTTTGTACTCAACCAACATACTAACACAGACAATATGGAAGTAATCTTAGGAGAATAAAACTTTCTCAAACAGGTCTAGGAAGGAGAGTAAGAAATAAGAATATTAAAAAGAAAGGTGAGTAAACCGTTCCTATCAACCCTGAAACTACAAATTGAAACATATAAGTGTCTAATCTATCTGCAGTAGAAACAACTGCTATATTTGTCAGCATAAACCCAATAATTGAAATTGGTATTGTGATAAGAAACAATAATCCGACTCTTTTGGATTTATCTTTTTCCGCTGTTATAACGCTAAATATATTTTTCAAGGATTGATAGACACCATGCCTGTTGATTACCTGATCTCCTACCAAGATATATTCAACCATCCATGCAGTAAAAAAAAGGGAAATAATTGCCGATAACAAAATTATAAAGATACCAGAAGGGATAACAATGGCTAATATTTCGTGATAGTTATTAACCTTAAATGTGTACAGCGATAAGCGATCTGATTGTGAAGCAAAGCCTTTGCGTAGATCATTTTCATAATTTCCAATATTTACCAAAGCTAATGCGAAGATTGAATAAATTATTAGGAGCTCTACAACCCTCACGCCATCGTCCTTAGCTTTAAATGCAGTCTTTGGTATGACTTTTCTAGCAATGACCAACAGTTGAAAATAGGTAATCGTAAATGCAATAAAAAATAAAATAAGAACTGTAACGTCTGAAAAAGGAAAATAATTTTCGTTATTGTTATTGCGAAGTCCTATAACGAAAGTGCCCTCTGTTAAGATAGATATAAGCGAACCTATTGAAGGTAATAAGAAAAGTATGGGATTTTTGTAAAGCAAAAATGCAGTGTGTTTAAAAATACCCATCGGAATCATGATGATAGATAATATCATGTATGATATTATGCTATAACCGTTTGACATTATGTTTCACCATGTTCCACAGCTTGCCTCTTTAATCGCCGGCCCACGTGTGCAATTATTAAGGCAAAAATTAAAAATTAACAATGGTAATAACTATTATTTTATAATACCAGTTATTCTGATTCTCTAGCTACTACCAGTACACCATCTACATGTAGGAACCTAGCTTTTTCGACGAAATCAAACGCCTCATCGTTTCTGTTCAGTTTATACAAGGCTTGGCATGATCTGGATAAAAGTTTCTTTATTAGTAGATGTTTTTGTGTGATTTTTCCAGCAAAATAATGTTGTACAACGAGATTCCTAATAAAAATAGAAATTTCTTATAATTAACGAAGCCTATATGTTATTATGCATACAAAAACAATATTGACAATCTTTGCAATCGTCACAGCACTAGGATTTATTGTGATTGCAACTAGTTTGGCAACCCAAGCTTCTGCAACAGAATTCCAAATTACATTATGTAGTTCTTTAGATACAGTAGGAGGAAAGGCCTGTCTTCCAACAGATAAAGCGCCAGGTCCGGTCGGGCTTACTCGTTGAGCCGACACCATAACTGAGCAATGCGTGACGGAGTTCAGAGAGGCCAGAAAATATCTAAAGGTTCAGAAACAAAATGATTCTTAATTTCTAAGCTTGGCCTTGCTATTGGAAAGATCAGGATCTTTTTTTGAGCAAAAGATAGAGCTAAGCGGAATGTATCATATAGGAATAGTGATGTTAACTAACCTGATCTGCGTTTCCCGTGTAGCACTGCTCAGGTGTAGACAAGTCTTCAATCAAAGAAAGAATATGAAAAAGCCAAACTGGCTTTCGACGAAATATCGATAATATTTTCTAGTTGTACTAGTCCCAACAGTCTTCTAATGTCCTGAACATATTAAAAAATGCCGGGAAGGTAGATGATTGTCTTATCCTCCACTGCTACCAATAGTTTCATTAGCTCCAAGCTTCATTATTGGTCCAAACGTAGCTCCTTTGTCAGTGCAGTGGAAAAGATCTAACTAGCAAATTTATGCAGTTTCCAGAGGATTCTCTAACAAATAAAAAAGAAGATCCTCAACATAATCCAATGATAAACTCGTGTCTTGTTAGAATTCCTGGGACCTTAAACTCAAAGTGTAAAGAAGAAGTTAAGATAATACAAAAATGGGATGGATATAGGCCCCAAATAAACTATCTACTCCGTGATTTTAGAAGATGGCTCATAAATGAAAAGTTAGAACAGCAGAAATTATCATTAAGGGGGGAAAAGAAGAAGAAATGTCGGGACTGACAACTCTGATCGCAAAGATATAACAATCCAGTGGATTGAGGACCTGACCTTCTAATTTGTGTTATTGTAAAAAAAGAAGACGACGATGTTTCATGATAAAATTATATCTGAACAGCCCAAGAAAACCTAACACTGTTTGTCATTAATCTAAATAATCCTGCGGGTACACTTTCTGTCCATACTTTTCTGCGATGCTTTGAAATTGTTTTTGTTCTTCCGGCGTCATTTGTGGCTGAGGTAAGAAAGTATCGGCAGGTACCGGCTTTCCTATTTCTACGAACATTTTCTCCATACCGGCGGGCGTTGTAAGGCAGAGAATGTGTACCGTTTTATCCGTTTTATTGATAAATTTATGTACTGGTCCATTAAACGGTATATTTACATACGAACCCTTTGTAGCTGGGTATGTTTTTTTCTTTGTTATTACTTCAATCTCTCCATCTATTATATAGAACGCTTCCTGGAAGTTGGCGTGCGAATGAGGTGGCGGTCCTCCTCTTGGAGGAATCAACATATCAATAAGAGCATAAGCACCGTTGGTTTGCTCACTACCTATAACAATGCGATAGGTATCGCCTACCACTGATACGCTAGGTCCTTCCTGCGCAGCTACGGCGATAGGCGAATTGTTTGTGTTTTCCATGTTTTTACATTTTGATTGTTATAATTAAGATTTTCAGAACAACCATCTGAATATTAGCAATATGACTACTACGTCTCTTTTCAGTTCAAATTGTCTTTATTTACATCTTCAGACAGTTGTTAAGTCTTGTAGAAGTGAAATGGGTAGATGGGTATGATGCGAGTGATGATCTCGTGGAATGAATCTCCAATGTTACTCTTCTGCTCAGTTATATTACAAAATAGAGAGAAAAGCATATAGCGTTTAGTAACTATTCTGAGATATGAGAGGGGTAAGAATTGAGTGAAGATTTTGTTAAGGCTGCTGAATCAAAAGACATTGCACCTTCAAGTATGAAAGCAGTTGACGTAGCAGGTGAAAAAGTCTGTATCATTAATATCGAAGGAAATTATTACGCAATAGGAAATGTCTGTACTCATGTTGGTGGACCCCTAGATGAGGGAACACTCGAAGGATACGAAGTTGAATGTCCTTGGCATGGTTCCAAATTTGATGTTAGGACTGGCGAGCCAACAAAGCCTCCTGCAAGGCAATCAGTTCCAACATACGAAGTAAAGCTGGAAGGCAATAACATATTAGTCAGAAAACGAAAATAATGGTTAATTAAAACACCACAGTTGAGATCACCTGACTCTAGTCGTCTGGATTGTTTCTGCTGCTGCCGTACTTGTCTGTTATGTGGCATCAGCTGTCTCCATAATGACTCTACACTCTCAAAAGTACAAATATTCAATAGGTTAATTCTGAATTTACTACTGTTAAAGGAACTAATCCTTGCCAAAATCTTCCAATATTAGTTGCTATTATTCTTGCTATTGAGTCTATTGATTCGGTGGTCCATCCTGCAATATGCGGTGTGAGCACGAAATTGCAAAGTTTTACTAATTTATCATTAGGATCTGCTGGTTCTTCCCAAAATACGTCAAACGCCGCTCCGGAGATTTTGTTATTCGATAGTGCTGTAAATAATGCTTCTCTGTCTACTATAGGAGCCCTGGCAACATTTATCAGGAATACTGATTTTTTCATCAAACCCAATTCTTTTGCTCCTATCATATTCCTTGTTTCCTCTGTAAGCGGAGTATGTAATGAAACATAATCTGCTCGAGCAATAGATTCTGAAAGGATCTCAGGTCCCCCCAAATTGTCTACATAATATACTTTATCAATCCCTGGCTTTTTCAGAAAGGGATTCTTTGTTACTGCAACAACTTGCATGCCAAAGGATTTTGCTCGCTTTGCTACTTCCAAGCCCGTGGCCCCAAGACCAACAATAGTAAGACTTTTTCCTTGCACCTCTGAACCCAGAATGCCAGCTACTCTTCTTTCTAGTAGACTTGGCCTAGTAGTAGAAGAAATAGCTTTCAGATTCTTTGCCAAATATAATATAAGAAAAAGAGTGTGTTCAGCTACTGAAACAGCGTTAGCAAGTGGAACATTAGCTACATAGATTGATTTTGACGTGCAATAGCCAACATCCACATTATCAACACCAATACCCGTCTGATGAACTAGTTTTAAGTTTGGACAAGCATCTACGATTTTTTTATCGATTTTGCTAAAACCAGTTACAATTACCTCCGCATCTATTATTTGTGACAATAAAGGTTGATCATAATCGATAGTTTCACCGGTTAGTCCCACCTGATTTAATAGGGCTAGCAAAATTCCATTCAAATCAGAGGAACGTATCAAAAGCTTTATCTTCATTTTTTATACATCTACCATTGCATATGCTATTTCTGGCTCTACTGCATTAAGTTTACTGCATATTCAGATTTTTGAAAAAATATAGTCTAATCCCCTGAACAACACTTTAATGATTTCGACATTAATAAGAATATTTGCGAAGGATTTGGTTGTTTAGCGGTAGCAACAACAACAACGACTTGCTTCTATTGTGGAAGAATGTTCTAGTATAACCTTATCTAGGCCAGACAAGATTATATCACTGACAGATGAACATTTGATGGGAACTAATGGAAAGCCAGATCTAACAATATGTGGCTATTGCACGCAAGGAAGACATAGTGAATGTCGCGAAGATACCTGCGATTGTGCGAAAAGTAATCATGAAATTGTTTAACTAGTACATCAGTCGATTTGTAGAACAGACTAGTAGAAGGAGTAGGGCACCTGTCACTGTCATCATCTATTCCAGACCACCTTGTAGAAATATAATCTCGCTCAAATCCCTTGCGATATTCACTGGAAAGGTAGCGGGAATATTAAAAAAGGCCCAACTTCATGTTACCCCTTAAACTCAACCTCGTGCAATAATAATTTCCAATCCATTGACGAGTTCTTTTTATGACGATCCGAATGAACCCTATCGTCCATTAGCAGAACATACCTTAGAGCAAAGCCCATGTTATACAATAAGGGAAATTTTTATTACTGCAAACTACATCCAGAAGTAAAAAACATCTATCTGGAAACAATAGAACACCACATCAAATACAAGGATCGAGACTTGCATAAGTCAGAGATTTTAAAAGCAATGTCCGATGTCGTCACACGCTCTTATTTGTTATAATTGGATTATCATCATTAGTTGACGTGGATACTGATTTGAACGCTGCAAAAGACTCCGCCTCATACCTTAATGCATCGGATAACAATTGTACAGACGTTTCATTTTCCATTAAATTCCCGGTCAGTAAATAGTTCTTGAAATGAATGTAACTTTGAAGCTCAGACTCAAGACTTTTTAGATAAAGTTCTATAGCTTTTTCGTATTTAGAAGGCGCTTGAAAAGATAGACTCATCGTTTCATTAATTAGATATTGATATTTCGGTAGATAGTTATCAGTGATTGAGGCCATTGTCTGATTGTCATATCCTCTTCTCTCCCATTTTGCCACCTGTACCTGGTAATTGTGAGTTAGCAAATGGGATTTGATGACTATAGTTTGAAATGAATTAACAAAGTACCTTTCTTCGTTACTATTATTAGTGTTAGTTTCATTATTTTGTGCCAGGATTCTTTGAGGATTATTAGATGTAAATATGGACATGATGATGATAAATATCAATAAGTTTAAGGAAATAACTAAATGAATATGGGATCTCTCTAGTATCTTGTACACTTCAGGCATTTTAGTAATACAATAACAGACAATGCTACTTATTTTTTATCTTAAATCATCGAAATTTAATGCAAATTCCACTGATCCTAGAAAAGGTAGATCGAGGTTACATAGGTACCAGTTATCCAAACAGAGTATTCATATTCCTGAAAGAATATGGTTAAAAAGGTCGAAACAGTAAAAAAAGTATTAAGTTATTTGTTCAGCCAGTATTTCGTTATCAAGCTGCTCCTCTTCTTTCTCTTCTGTTGATTTTCTAATCTTCCTTTTCCGTTTAGTGTCTTGATACCAACTTAATCCAAATATGGTCGCAACACTGCCTGCAAAGACTGCAAGATCAGCTACCAAACACATGGCTCCTGCCATTACTCTAATACTACAGAGTAGAATACTTTAGTTTTACTATTTGGCTGTCGAGCTGAAAGATAATTCAAAACTTGTTGTAGCCAATGCAGGAGGAACTGCATAATTGTGTAACAAATCATAAACGAGGTTCTTCTTTGATAACTATATAGTACGTATTTTATTTTTCTCATAATAAGATGTCATCATCAAAAATTAGCCCTTCCAGCATCAAGTCTTCATCGTCTATCAGAGGATAATAATAAATTGATGAGTTCCGTTATGAATATTAAGGTAGTAAAAAGCATGAGATGTTTCAATTGCTATTCTGAATTTGTTCCAACGTTATCAAAACCTATATGTAAAAAATGCTGTCTCTGCCATTATTGCAGAGACTTCTCCTGTTTTCATCATGATCTGGAATCACCTACAAAAGTCTGTAACGCAACGCAGGTAAAGTACGATCATGAGGGGATAACAGGGTTTGATAAGGCTGTATACTTTCGCCGGATAAACAAGAGACGCAGAGAAAAGACTTATCATTTACCTCAAAAGCTCCTTTCATTAGTTGTAGGAGGGAGATGTCATTTGTGATTATCGTTATGGTAGCATTTTATATTGTTGCTGTGATTGCTATGGAACAAGATGCTAATTGAGAAAGATATGAGTGAAAGACAAATAAAATCATTTTCAGTTCAAAGCATTATTCCTTCATTCAAAGCGTGATACACTACTAATCAGGAAAAATATCGCCGATCCAAGCTTACACGACTAAGCTTTTCTCATTTTTAGTATCTATGGGTAATAATAATATGCTATCACGATAATGAATAGAAGTAACTTAGCTTGTATAACCCTCATCTGATATTTCAGCACCGCTGCTTATGAAGCTGTTTGTAGGAGGTAATCGTTAGACATATTAGTAGACTTGATAATCGTCCCAGAGGTGTAATAAGTTGTCATATTCTGATTCCTCGCCACAAAGAACAGAGGTAATGTATGGTGGAAATAAAGTAATAGAGCAGGTATTACATTTTGTATCAAATGCAAGAAAAAAGATAGATGCTTGTGTAGACCATACAAGGCCGTTATTAGCCACTGAGATTGAGCCGTTAAAGAACTCACTTGTATATGCTAAAGAGAGAGGGATATGTTTAAGCTATGTCACCGAAATCACTAATGATAATGTCTCATGTTGTAAGGAACTAACGAAGATGACAGGTGAGATTCGTCACCTAGATGGTATTAAAGGCAATTTTTACATAAGTGATACTGAGTATATTGCCCCTGCAACTTTTGAGAGAGGTAAACCAGCATCACAAATGATCTACAGCAATGTAAAGGAAATTGTAAACCATCAACAATATCTATTCGACACACTTTGGAATAAAGCAATCCCAGCTGAACAGAAGATAAAAGAGCTAGAGGAAGGAGTTTCAGAATTTGAGGTTATTACTTACCATGAAAGGGCAAGTCAGGTCCTGATCGATTTAGCAAAATCTGTCAAGAAAGAAGCTCTTTTCTTCCTCCCTAACGATAAAGCTATGGTAAGAGTAGACAGACTTGGGGTTATTGATCATATCATTGATGCGTCTCAAAATGGAGCAACTATAAAGATTATTTGTCCTTTATCTGAAGAAAATTCTAAGGTTGTAAAAAGAATTTCTGAGAGAGCACCACATATTGCAATTCTAAATGGCAATAAATCTCTATATGGAATGTATATAATAGATGGTGAAAGATGCTTTAGAGCTGAGTTAAAACACCCAAAGGCTGAAAAGTTTCCAGATGCAATTGGCTTTTCAGTCTATTCTAATCGAAGAAATACTGTAGATTTTTTCAAATCAGTATTTGAGTTGCTTTGGAATGAACGTAAATTGAATGAGGAATTATTAATGACAGACAAGATGCAAAAGGAGTTCATTAATGTGGCTGCTCATGAATTAAGAACGCCAATTGTGCCTATACTTGGCCTATCTGAAATACTGCGGTCTAGAACAATAAAAGATACGTCTTCCAGCAGAAAAAAACAAGATCTAGAGATGCTGGACATTGTCATCAGAAACGCTGGTAGGCTAAGTAGATTGACAGAAGATATTTTAGATATTACAAAAATAGAAAGCCAGTCTCTTAGGCTAAAAAAAGAACTATTCGATCTGAATGATGCAATATTCATTACGGTGGAAGAATTTAAAGGACAGATTGACACTACCGCTACTCCTGGTGGAGGCAACGTAAAGCTTTTGTTTGAAACTGTTGATACTATTAATAATAATAAAAAACCTGTATTTGTTGAAGCTGATAAATATAGAGTGATTCAGGTTGTATCTAATCTAATAAGTAACGCTATTAAATTCAGTAAAGAAGTAGGAGGCGGAACAGTTAACGTATCAATTGAGAGAGAAAAGCGAGGAGGAGGGGGAGAAGATCATGCTATTGTAATTGTGAGAGACACAGGAAAAGGTATTGATCCAGAAATATTCCCGAAATTATTTACAAAATTTGTAACTAAGTCATACCAAGGGACTGGATTAGGGTTGTTTATTTCAAAGAGTATTGTTGAGGCTCATGGTGGCAAGATATGGGCTGAGAATAATATACAAGGCAAAGGAGCTACATTTTATTTTACGCTACCAATTCTTGATAGTGAAAAACGATGATGACGACACATGATTAAACAAGAGGAGGTGAGATTTCCAATAGCGGAAAAAAGTAGTAGTATCGATAATGCCAATAAGAAAAAGGTCTTAGTAGTGGATGACGAAGTTGACGCCAATACGACACTAAAGATTATTTTAGAAGAGAATGAGTTTGAGGTAGATGCATACATTGATCCGCTGTTAGCATTAAACAATTTCAAACCTGGAGTATATCATCTTTTACTCCTTGATATCAAAATGCCTAAGATGAATGGATTTGAATTATATCAAGAAATGAAGGAAATAGACAATAAAGTCAAAGTCTGCTTTGTAACAGCTAGCGAACTATTTTATGAAGAATTTAGAGAAGACCATTTTATAGATGAGAAATACCTTATTCTAAAACCTATGAGAAATAAAGAGATGATTGAGCGAATAAACAGGATCATATCACTTGAAAATCCAAGGGACAACTAAATAAGGATGGTAAGCAGAAAAAGGATTTGCATTGGTGGCTAATAAATCATAATATCTATTTTGATATAACAAAAAGAATTTAGTTTTTATTTGCATTTATCTTAAGACATACAGATACATATGTTGCTTGATAAAGCTGTTGCACAAAGAGCCTCTGACAATATATTATCTCTTTATGACTCGATACTAGCTGTATCAATAATGGATATGAGAGGAAATATTCTTGCAGCTAACTCCAAACAGTCTTTTAAAGACACCTTTGGAGTAACCAGAGATGGTGAGGAATATGGTGGGACGTTGGCATTTACAATTCTCAGTTTGGTCAATCAAGTAAGAGATGTCTTTGGAGATGCTCAAGCAATAATCACTATTCATAAGAACTGCAAATTAATGCTATTGCCTATGCCGTCCTACGAGATATTGGTTGGACTCGTAATTCATAGTTCAGTTAATGCAGAAGACGGCCAGATCGCCAAAAATATTGAAGCGTTATTGCAAGCCTCCAGCTGAACATTATAATAAATAACACACTAACAGATCAATTAATCTTGTTAGCATCTATTAAAATCTATTAAATCAAGACTTTCAAAAATATTGACAAGTTTAGCTATGAGCACATCTCACATAGTTATTATTGATAGTATTATTTGAGGACAAGTAGCAATAATAGAGCTGATCAGCCGTCGTAGTCGTCATTATTGAAGTTTGACTCAACATGATGAAATTGAAAGATATGAAGGAACAATAACTAACGAGGTTTTCTAAGGAATGCTCAAATTTTTATATCGTCCTGTTTCATTTTCATCATGTTGAG
>Ga0193721_1000470_pt1 | contig 11415 bp, 11 predicted proteins | sample U2s2metaG_FD_145078 | JGI IMG/M metagenome (GOLD analysis project Ga0193721, IMG submission 145078) | Soil microbial communities from a riparian zone of the East river system, Colorado, United States - U2s2 | ecosystem: Environmental > Terrestrial > Soil > Riparian zone | place: USA: East River...
ACGCATGTAAGCCATGCGAAACGGTTAAGCCAACTGTTCGAAGTCGCCGAGGGCATTCAGATAAAATTAACCGCGGATTACGCAGATTTCGCGGATGAATTTTCTATAGCCGTCGCCCTGTGGGCGACGTGCGCGCTTCGCACAGCAAAGCGGCTACAGCTGAGGACTGGGTGAACTGCCAGGTTGAGGCGGATTCTGTTGCGACTGCTGCGGCGCTCCTCCCGGTGGATGCGGCTGCTCGCCCGGGTTTGGCGGTTTAGCCGCACCGGGTGGCGGAATGGTACCGGGCGTCGGACCAATCGGCGGTTCGCCGGCCGGACGCTGCGTCGGTGGAGGAGGTGCCGTTTGTGTTCCGGAAAGTTCGGCGCGCTCCTTGAGCCATGCCTGGTAATCCTGCGGCGTATCGACCACGAGCGTCCCTTTCATTCCGTAATGGCCGAGACCGCAAAGCTGAGCGCAAATCACTTCGTAGCTCCCGGTTTTAACCGGCGTGAACCAAATTGGAATAAGCGAGCCTGGGATCGCATCCCCCCCGATGCGCATAGCCGGCACAAAGTAATCGTGGATTACGTCCTTTGAGGACAGTTCAGCGACCATCGGACGATTCACTGGGACATGAAGTTCACCACTGGTCACGATGTCATCCTTACCAGCGGGATCATTCGGATCGAGTCCCAGCGGATTTGAATTGCTGACAAAACCGACATCGCGCCGGCCAAATTGGCCATCCGGACCAGGCAGGTGATAATTGAAATTGAACTGCTGCGCCACCACGTGGACGACGAGCGCGTCCTTGCCTGGCGGAAACTGATTCACGCGTTTTGCCCAAAGCGGAATTGCAAACCCGAGGAGGAGCACCGCTTCGATCAATACGACGGAGAATTCCAGATGCGTTGAAATGCCGCTCCTTACGCCCAGGTGATCTGCGCCAGGGTGAACTCGTTTCCGGAAACGAATCAGAACGAAAATAAAAAACGCGGACCAACCAACAAAAAGCGCGGCCATGAACCAGTGACAAAACTCGAGGATGTGGTCGATCTGATATCCATGCGAGGAGGCGTTCGGCGGCTGGCCCAGGAATTCATTGATCAGCGCCAGGCTATTCATATTTACTTAAATCTTCCTCGGCGAGCTCCTGGTGAGGTTCGGCGGGCATGCGACCGTGCCGCCACAGGTGAAAAGTAAACGCCCCAATCCCGCCCATCACGGACAGGACTGCGCCGAATAAGAACCAGATCGCGACCGCCATGTGCTCGGTCGATTTTCCGTCTTTCGCGCCATAGCAAAAAGGGCAGGCCAATGTTTGCTGCGCCGCCAATAGAATCGGCAACAAGACAATCAGAAAGAGACTCGATAGTCTCGCGCGAAGCGCTTTGGGAGTGCGGGGCGTCTTCGCACCGCTTTTCATGCGCGATTCCAAAAGCGACGCGGGGACGCTGTCGCACTCCAAAAGCTGTCGCGAAAGAAAGGGGAACCTTTTCATGAGATGATGCGAAGCCGTTTCATTTTCCGATAGAACCAGAAGCCGTAAACCATCAGCGCAATCGCAACGACAAACGACGCGATCGCTCCCGCAAGATAAATGGGCGCGCCTTCCAGGAGATCGACCCAGACGCACCACGCTGCGATGCCCAGCGCGAGCAGCGTCGAGAAAATAATGAAAACAATATGGAAAGCTTTAAGCGACATTTACCGGAAGATTGGGTAATCGTACCACGCCAATAAAATAAGCCAGAACATGCCGAGCACAAAAAAACCGGTGAAGATCAAGATGCGATAAATGAGCCGTCTTTCCGCGGCCAAATGCATGAAAACCGCGGCGACGGCGCCCGCTTTCAAGGTCGCCACCAGCATGGCGATGCTGATATTGGCTTTGCGCGTTCCGAAATCGACGTAGGAAAGAGCCACCGTGATAGCGGTAAAGGTCAGCAGGAGCGCGCCGACCATCAGATAACCTCTGACGTGCTTTTGGATGCCGTGGGCGTATTCCTCGTATTCCTTTGGATCCTGCGAAATATCGGGCGGATTGTTCATGGCTCAGAGCAGGTAAAAAAGCGGGAACACAAAAATCCAGACCAAATCGACAAAGTGCCAGAAAAGCCCGCTCACCTCGACGCGATTAGCAAGGTGTTCCGGATTGCGCTGGTAAAGCCTCTTGCTGACAGGCAGCCACATGTAAATGAACACGAGCACGCCGCCGAGCACATGCATGCCGTGCAGACCGGTGATGGTGAAGTAACTGGCGAAATATGTGTTGTGCGTCGGCAAAAACATCGTTGCGCGCAGGACGTCTTCCTTCTCGATGTTTGCGATCTTGTCCGTGACTGGCAGCGGGAAAAAGTGCGGCCGATCCATTGCTGGATTGTCCGGCTCGGCATTCACTGGATCGAGTGCCACTTCGTATTCTTTTGCGTTTTGGCTGTGCAGATGACCAGTGATCTCGATTCGCGGCTCTAGGCCTTTTTCGGTCCGACGCTGGTTGCCCAAATACTTTTCGTACTTCCAGAGCGCCGCCGGTTTAATGTAAGCGCCAAAGTGTTCGAACTTCTGCGGCCATTCGTAGGCGAGTTTGACCGTTAGAAAAATCACACCGCACAAAATGGTGACCAGCATGTACCACCAATAAGCGCGATACCTTCTCATCTTCAGCGACGCCCATGCCAGTACAACCGTTACTGAGGACATGATCAGAATCGCGGTATTCATCGTACCAACCGGAACGTTGAGTAACCCGTGTGGCCACGTGCCAGGCGCGGCGTCGATACGCAGGAAAATGTAGGCAGAGAAAAGCCCGCCGAAGAGCATCACTTCGGAGGCAAGAAAAAGCCAGATGCCAATCTTCGCGTTCCAGAGACCTGTATCCGGACGAGTGGAGATTGTGTACGGAATCTCCATGATTTAGAAGATCGAAATCGCGGGTGGAAAGTCCCCAGGGACGACCTCTTTGCTGGGCGTGGACGGATTCGCCTCTCTCCTTACTGAAGGGGAGAGGATTGAGGTGAGGGGTTCAGGCCACACAATTACGCGATGTTCAACCCTCATCCTACCTTCTCCCTTGCAAAGGGAGAGGCGACCGCTTATCCACTCTGGTTGTCTCGTCATTCGTCATTCGGATTTCGTCATTGCCAACATTTCCATCGGATCCGTCAGACAAGGACCGGCTCGGCGGGAGGCTTGCGACGAGTGCGCTCGGCCGGTTCCACCGGTTCGTTCTGCATCGTGTAATCGCGTTCGCTGCCTGGGAGACTGTATTCATAAGGCCCGCGATAAGCGACAGGCGTATGGATGAAGTTTCCGTGCGGCGGCGGTGAAGGCGCAGTCCACTCCAACGTCGTCGCTTCCCACGGATTGTCGTTTACCTTTTTTCCGTGCCAGATGCTCCAGAAGAAATTAATGATGAATGGGATTTGGGCGAGACCCATGATCCAGGCCGCCCATGAAATTGGCTGGTTCCATTGGAATCCAGTCAGTCCCCAAATCGTGTGTTCGTTCGAAACAGTCCACCCTTGTCCGCCGTCGTACCACCGCCGATGCATCCCGGCCATTCCCTGCAAGAACATTGGAAGAAAAATCACGTTCATGCAGATGAGCGTCGGCCAGAAATGCACCTGGCCCCAAAAATCGTTCATTTTTCGGCCGGTCGCTTTCGGAAACCAGTAATAAATCCCGGCGAAAAGCCCGAAGATTGTGCCAGGCGCAACGATATAATGGAAATGCGCGATGATGTAGTACGTGTCGTGCAGATAAAGGTCGGCTGAATTAAATGCCAGCGGGATGCCGGTAAGGCCGCCGATTCCAAACATCGGGAGAAATGCGGTGGCGAAAAGCATCGGCACTGTAAAGCGAATGGAGCCGCCCCACAGTGAAATGAAAAATGCGCTCAAGATGATCACCGATGGAATGGAGATCAGCAGCGTAGTCGTTTGGAAAAATGCGCTGACCGCAGTGCCCATGCCCGTCATCCACATGTGATGGGCCCACACGATGAACGACAAGAAGCCGATGACCAGCACGGAAAAGACCAGCGATTTATATCCCCAAAGCGGCTTGCGCGAATTGTTGGCCAAAATTTCGGCAACAATTCCAAACGCAGGCAGAATCAGCACGTAAACTTCTGGATGCCCGAGGAACCAGAACAAATGCTGCCACAAAAGCGGGCTGCCGCCGCCGCTGATGGACACCGGCGCGCCATTCACCACGAGGCCGCTCGGCAGGAAAAAGCTGGTATGCGCGACGCGATCCATCAATTGCATGACGATCGCAGCTTCCAGTGGCGGGAACGCCAGCAGCAACAGAAACGCGGTCACGAATTGCGCCCACACGAAGAACGGCAGCCGCATCCAGGTCAGACCTTTGGCACGCAATTGAATAATCGTGGTGATGAAATTGATCGCGCCAAGCAACGACGATGAGATGAGAAAAATAAAACCGATCAGCCAAAGCGTCTGGCCGTTAAACACCGGATTGTGCCCCGGCCCGGTATCCGAGAACGCCGCCAGCGGTGTGTACGAAGTCCAACCGCTCTTAGCCGCGCCGCCGGGCACGAAGAAACTGATCATCATGATCACGCCTCCCACCGCGAATGCCCAGAAACTTGCCGCGTTCACTTTCGGGAATGTCATGTCGGGCGCGCCGATTTGCAGCGGCACGACAAAATTCCCGAAAGCAGCGAAAGCCAGTGGGACAACGCCGGCAAAGATCATGATTGTGCCGTGCATCGCGCCTAACGAGTTGTAAAAATCCGGCGTCATTTTTCCGTCCGGCATCGTGCCGGCCCCGAAAATGTGCGGGAGCCATTTGCCAATCACCGGCAGCGCCTGGCCGGGATACGCCAGTTGCCAGCGCATCAACATCATCAGGCAGAATCCAAAGAAGAGGAATACCAGCCCGCAGAGGCCGTACTGGATTCCGATTACTTTGTGGTCGGTGGAAAAAATGTATTTTCGCCACCATCCGAGCTCGTGATGTTCATGAGCAGCGTCGTGCCCGTGCGGTTCGTGGTGGGTTTCAACAGAAGTGGAAGCGTCCATTTCAGGAAAAAGTTACGCTTCAATATCTAGAGACAAGTACGTTTTGCAAAGTCTGAAATTCGAGGATCGGACACAGAAAGTGCAAGATGGTCTCCTTCTTGCGTTGTGTCAGATTTCTGTGTGCAAAGTGAAGAAAAGCCTCTGCGCGCCATTATTCACCTCGACATGGATTGCTTTTATGCAGCGATCGAGGTGCGCGACCGTCCCTCTTTGCGCGGTAAACCGGTGGGCGTAGGCGGCGCTCGTGATCGGCGCGGCGTGTTGACGACGTGCAATTACGAAGCGCGCAAGTTCGGTGTGCGCTCGGCCATGCCGACTTTCATGGCGCTCCAACGCTGCCCAAACCTGATTGTGCTGCCGACGCGCTTCGATGTTTACCGGCGTGAAGCCGCAGTGATTCGCGGAATCCTTCATCGGTTCACGTCAATAATCGAACCGCTCTCACTCGATGAAGCATACCTTGACGTTACCGCACACCCGAGCGCTCCGGGAGCGCTGGCGCACGAGATCCGCAGCGCGATCTTTGATAAAACGAAGCTGACATCGTCTGCCGGAGTTGCTCCGAACAAGCTGATCGCCAAGATCGCGAGTGAAATAAACAAGCCGAACGGACAATTTGAAGTGAAGCAGGCGAACATTCCCGAGTTCATGCGAGATTTGCCCGTCCGCAAAATCTGGGGGATTGGCGAAAAGTCCGAGCGAAAACTGGAAGAACTTGGAGTTAAAACGTGCAGCGACCTCCAGCGCTTCGCGCGTCCGGAGCTTGTTGACGTGTTCGGCAAATTTGGACTCGATCTGTACGATCTCTGTCGCGGCATCGATCATCGCCCGGTCGAGCCGGATCGTCCGCGCAAATCGCTCAGCACAGAGGAAACATTCACCGTCGATCAGACCACTCTCGAGCAATGCGAGGAAAAATTGGAAGAACTCTTCCAGGATTTAATGGCCGATCTGGCGCAAAAAGAATCGACGCGCGAGATCACGAAAATTTTCGTGAAACTAAAGTTCAACGATTTCACCCGGACAACTGCCGAGCGCGCGGGACTCCAGCCCGCGTTGGAAGATTTTCGTTCGCTGCTTGCGGAAGCGTTAGCCCGCACTGGAAAACCCGTGCGTCTCATTGGCGTCGGAGTTCGTTTCTCCGATACAAGACCTGAAAACGCCCAAATGGATTTGCTGTAGCACAGCCATCTTGGCTGTGGGGCCGGCGGGCTTCCAGCTACCGACTGATGCCCGGCTGCCCCACACGCTGGAAGCCTGTGCTACGTTCAACCTCATCCATTCGACGCGATGACTTCCGTTCAGGAAAGGAAAATCAGGCAAACCGGTTGTGAGGCGCGCTTTGATAACCTGACGCGTCAACTCTACGCGACTGACGCGTCGATTTATCAGATTCAGCCGGTCGGTGTAGCGTTTCCGAAGACCGCGCAGCAAGCGAACGCAGTCATTCGCGCAGCGGCTGATGCAGCCCTTTCCATAACCCCGCGAGGCGCAGGCACAAGTTTGGTCGGCAACGCGATCGGCGAGGGATTGGTTGTCGATTTTTCGCGCTACAACCGCCAGATCAGCGATCTCGATCTTGAAAAACGCAGCGTGCGCGTCGGGGCGGGTGTCGTGCTCGATCAACTCAACGAGTTCTTAACGCCGCACGGGTTTTGTTTCGGACCGGATGTCGCAACCGGCTCGCGCGCGACGCTCGGCGGGATGGTCGCCAACAATTCTTCAGGCGCGCGATGCCCGATTTACGGAACCACAGCCGATCATGTTCTTTCGCTGGAAATCGTGATGGCTGATGGTCGCATCGAAAAGATCGGTCCGACCCACGAGTCGCTACACGCAGAGCGAGCGAAAATCGAGAATCTCATTCGCGCAGCGAGCTCCAAGATGGCTGAGCGCTGGCCACACGGCCTGATAAAGCGCTGGCCCGGTTACGGCATCGAAAGATTCCTGCGCGCGCCCAATGATTTCACGAACATTCTCGCCGGCAGCGAAGGAACGCTTGCCGCAATTTTCGCCGCCGAACTGAAAATCTCGCCGCTGCCGCGCGAGAAGGGTTTGGGCCTGATCTTTTTCGCATCAGTCGGAGAAGCGATGCAGGCAACGGTCGAACTGCTCGATTTGAAACCTGCGGCCATCGAACACATCGATCGTCCTTTGCTCGACCAAACCAAAGGGCAACTGCATTTTCAGGCAGCGCGCGATCTGCTCGAACTCGACGCGCAGCCATGCGAAGCGATCTTGATCGTTGAATTCTACGATGACGTCGCGGAGCGATTGTCGATCCTGCAGTCGCGGAAAATTGGGCTACGCAAAAAAATTCTAACCGATTCGGCACAGATGAATCTTGTCTGGTTGGTGCGGAAATCCGGTCTCTCGCTTTTGACCGGGTGCATCGGCCCGGCAAAACCGGTCGCATTCATTGAAGACGCCGCCGTTCGGCCGGCGCAATTACCCGAATACGTGCAGGGGCTGCAATCGATCATGAAACCACTTGGGTTGGAGGCGAGCTATTACGGACACGCTGCCAGCGGACTGCTGCACGTGCGACCTGTGCTGGATCTACACAGCGCAGGCGATTTGAAGAAATTCCGGCAAGTCGCCGATCAAACCTCCGCGCTGGTGCGGCAGTTCAAAGGTTCCCTGTCAGCCGAGCACGGAGTCGGCATCGCGCGCACCGAATACATGCGCGATCAACTCGGGGACGAGCTCCTTGGTGTCTTACGCGAAATCAAACGGATGTTCGATCCGAAAAACATTTTTAATCCCGGGAAAATATTCGACGATGGCCGTCACAAAATCGATAACCATCTGCGCGAAAATTTCACGCGGCCGCTCGAGCTCCGGCACCAGCCGGTGCTCGAATTTGCGTTCAAGGACCGTTCGTTTATCGGCAACCTCGAACAATGCAACGGCTGCGGCGGCTGTCTGAAACACGCCGGCATCATGTGCCCAACATTCATGGCCACTGGCGAAGAAGTGATGTCCACACGCGGCCGCGCCAATATCATCCGGGCCGCGCTCGAGCGGCGTGTGAATGGGCACGACCCGCTAAAATCCGAAGAGTTGGACGCTGCGCTTAGCAATTGTCTTTCCTGCAAAGGTTGCACGCCGGAATGCCCGTCGAACGTGAATCTCGCATTGTTGAAGGCAGAAATGCTTCACGCGCGCTGGCAACGTGATGGCCTTCCGTTGCGAGAGCGCGCCTTGAGCAGGGTGGATTTGCTCGGAAAAATCGGCTGCACCATGCCAGCGCTGGCAAACGCTATTCTCGCTTTCAAGCCGCTGCGGGCGTTAATGGAGACAACGCTTGGCATCTCGGCAAAACGCTCATTGCCGTATTACGCAAACCAACGATTCGATCACTGGTTCGCAAAGCATGCTGTAGCCGGGGGCGGCGACCCCGGCAGCCCGGCCGCGATCACCGATCGCGGCTACAACGGCGCTCATAGAGCGCCGCTACAGAAAAAGCGCGGTCCGGTCATCCTGTGGGACGATACCTTTGTGCGCTATCACGAACCGCACATCGGTTTTGCTGCGGTAAAAGTGCTGGAAGCGCTCGGGTTCGAAGTTGCGCTTGCGAAAAATCGGCGCTGCTGCGGGCGACCGGCATTTAGTCAGGGAAACCTCGATCTCGCCGCAAAACTGGGAAAACACAACGTCGGTTGCCTTTCATCACCCCAACACTCCAATACTCCGATTCTATTCCTCGAGCCATCGTGCTGGTCGATGTTCGTGGAAGATTATCGCGAGCTGAACATCAACGGCGCGGAGGATCTGGCAAAGCGTTGTTTCACGTTCGAAAAATTCGTCGATGACTTACTCGCGCGCCAACCGAACGCCCTTCAATTCAACCAACGTCCGGCGACAATCGCAATTCATCCGCATTGCCATGCAAAATCAATCATGAATCCGGAGTTCATGCGCAGGCTGGCGGAACGTTTGCCCGGAAGAAAAGCGACAGTGCTCGATACCGCCTGCTGCGGAATGGCAGGCGCATTCGGCGCGCTTGCGGAGAAATACGATCTTTCGGTCCAGGTCGCCCAGCGCTTGCTCGACAATATCGATAATCAACCGCCAGGAACCGAAATCATCGCCTCAGGCACAAGTTGCCGGCACCAAATCACCGATCTGAGCAACGCCCGCCCAAAGCACATGGCAGAGTTGATAGCGGAAGCCCTGCTGTAGCGGCAGCTGTGTCGGCTGCAGACGAGCGTCGCAAAGCTTCGCTTTCCAAACCACCTTGCACAGGCCATCTGCAAACAACTCGGCTTGGACTGACTTTGACATCAAATTGCCCGATGTGGAATTGGAGTTTACTTCTGCCCCAGATACTTCATCTGCTTCGTTCCATCTTTGCTTCCGCTATCAGGCCTTTCTTCAATCAATTCCTCGGGCGCGACCGTGTGAAACGAGACGACCGTCCAATCTGCATTTGCGCCGACCACCGGCCGATGCCAGACGTTCGGTGGGATGGAAATCCAGCGCCGTTCCAGCGGCGCCTCCGGATCACTGACCAACGCATTCGATTGCCACTGTGCCGGCTCTCCGGTTTGCATATCGCCGCTCCCTTGGAACGACATCATCCGTTGATGACTGTTCGGATGCCGTTCGGCGCCGGTGTCCGCGCCCGCTCGCAGGACGAAAACCCAGGCAGACCGAATCTCCGCCGGTAACTTGCGACCGAAAACGGCTAACGGAATCGGTTCCCAAGTCATTAGCGCCTCTTTTTTGCGAACCAACTCAGCGCGTACCCGCTCTACGACACGAGGAATTTCTTTGTGGACATCTGCGGATCGCAAGACCGCATCGAGCAATTCAAGTGGAGAGCATTCCTCGGGTGACACTCTGTGAATATATCCCATCATCCATTTCGTTTGCTAAGTTCTTGATTCTTCGTTCCTAGTTTCCGGAGTTCCTGCTTGGTTCCCCAGCATATGGCGAAGAAAAGCAAAACGCGAAACCGAGCTGTACGAATCGAAGTTCGGGAGTCTGCCGTGCACGGTCGCGGCGTTTATACCACGCAGTTTATTCCCGAAGGCACTCGCATTATCGAATACACAGGCCAACGCGTTTCCTGGGAAGCCGCTCCCGACGACGAAAACGACCCGCACACCTTCAATTTCGGCCTGGAAAACGGCGAAGTAATCAATCCAGACGTTGGCGGCAACGACGCGCGCTGGATCAACCATTGCTGCGACCCAAACTGCGAGGCCATTGAGGAAGATAACCGCATCTTCATCTACGCGATGTGTGATATCGAACCCGGCGAGGAACTCTTTTACGATTACGCGATGGAAATCGACGAACCGATCACAGAAGAATCGAAAAGGAAATTCGCTTGCCACTGCGGCGCGTCAAATTGTCGCGGCACAATGCTTGCGCTATAGGGCCGAGCCTTGGCGCCGCAGAATCCATAGTCGCAAGCGCCAACGACGAATCTTGTAGCCGAGGTCGCTGACTCCGCAGCACTCCCTGCAATAGGCAAATCCTATTGGCCCTAGACGAATAAAGTATTTCAATATGCAGCCCAACTGTGGCCGGTTGATCATATGAAAACTACAATGCCGATAGGGCAACGGATCTCACGGTTCCTTGAGGAACGCTACGTGCACAGGGCGCGGCCGCATTATTTACCTGAGCTTGCGCTCTTTGGACTGATCCTGATCCTCGCCGCCTGGCCAATGTTGACATTGGCGTCAGCTCTGAACCTGCTGAGATAGAAAGTGTGCTAGTTCGTGTTGTGAGCAATCGACGTATCTTGGGGTGAAAAGGCAGCCGCAGTTTCTTGACGGAACGCTGCGGCTGCCTTGCTCTGAAATCGAAGCGGGTTGTAAAGAAGATTCAGTTCACGTTCTGGAACGGGCGGAGCGAACGGCAGACTGACGCATCCGGGGATAGCCTGATGTTTCACCATCATCTGCGGCACAATTGAGACTCCAATCGAGGCCGCGACCATGTTCGCGATCGTGGTAAGCTGACTGCCGGCCAGCGCGATTTCTGGTCGGAGACGGCGCGACTCAAGCAGGTGATTCACCTGTTGCGAGAGGCAATGCATCTCGTGCAGAAGCAGAAATCGCTGCGACTTGAGATCGTCCAGCGTTATTAAGGTCTGCTTTGCCAAAGAGTGGCCTTCCGGCACCAGGGCAAGCAATGGTTCGTTGCCCAGCGATTCGCGTCGCAGGGTGGGACTTTGTTGGCAAGTTGATGCCAGCGCGACATCCAGCTCTCCCGCTTCGACGCGGCGACTGATCCCCTGGGTCACGTCCTCTACGATCTCCAGCGTCACCTCTGGATAATGTTTGTGGAATGTCACTACCAATTCCGGCAGCACATACGGCGCAATCGTCGGAATTGCGCCGACTGCCAGCTTCCCGGAAATGTCGGC
>Ga0193721_1000471_pt1 | contig 11414 bp, 7 predicted proteins | sample U2s2metaG_FD_145078 | JGI IMG/M metagenome (GOLD analysis project Ga0193721, IMG submission 145078) | Soil microbial communities from a riparian zone of the East river system, Colorado, United States - U2s2 | ecosystem: Environmental > Terrestrial > Soil > Riparian zone | place: USA: East River...
GCTGCTACGCCAATTTGGAAAGAGGGATTCGGAGGGGCCAGCGGTCGGCCGCCGCAGTGTGGAAGAAGGTGATTCAATGCCGCCGCCGCTTCGCAAGCTTCTGCTGCCGCTCCTATTCGAGGTCGCCGCTTCACCATACTTGATCGCCGACTCCATCGGGATGTGGCACATGGGCGAAGAGCGCTTCTGGATGCCGCGCTTCATTTTCCAGCGCACGCAACGGATGAAACGTCGGATCAAGGTGGGCCTCTTCGCAGGCATTCACGGGGATGAGCCCGAGGCGGTCCTCGGTTTGGTAGACCTTGTCCGCGCCCTCAATGCGCGTCCCGAAGTAGGGCGCGACTACCAACTCTTTATTTATCCGATGTGCAACCCGAGCGGGCTAGCCGATGGTACTCGCTGCTCCAGATCTGGCGTAGATTTGAATCGCCAGTTCTGGCAAAATTCCGCGGAGCCGGAGGTACGCCTGCTGGAGGCGGAGATTCGTGATCAGGAGTTTGAAGGCATCATCTCGCTGCACACCGACGACACGAGCGACGGTGTTTACGGTTTCACGTATTACGGAATGGAAACGAATGATCTGCTCCATGATGCTTTGCAGACGGCGCACCACGCACTTCCGCGGTGTCGCTCAACGCTGATTGACGGTTTTCCAGCCAAAAACGCGATCGTGCGCGAATGTTATGCCGGCGTACTTTCAGCTCCTCCGGAGCAACAGCCACGGCCGTGGGAGATTATTTTGGAAACGCCGCAGCGCGAGCCAGAGCAACTACAGCGACAGGCATTCGTCCTTGCGGCAGCCATGATCCTCGCGCGTTACCGAACGCAAACCTCCTGAATGGATTCTCGTTTGACGAGCTCCGGGCCATGCGCCTCCCTCGTGGGTTTCGATCAGGCGTTATAGCCGAACTTAGGATCGAGGTCCCTCAATGCGTCCGCGGCATACTCGAGATCCTCGGGCGAGAGATACTCCCGATAGCCGCCTACTTTTCCGCGACGCACTTTAAATGACTCGGGATCACGCACGTCTCCCGGATGCAGGATTTTCGAATCAAAAACCCCCGCTGCTTCTAATTTTTGCATGTTCTCGAAACGAGAAAACTCAAGGGCCTCCTGAAAAATCGAGATATCCAGAGTTGTTTCGCCGACCACGGCAAGCAGGTCTCGAAAATGCTCGGCCGGAGATGCGCGCACGGCCTCGTACCGGACGATCGTGAAATCCTTTCGGCCTGAAAATTCGTCAAGCCAGTCGTTCATTGCACGGACAATGCCGCGGATTCCAAATCTCTTATCGCGCAGGAGCTCACCTACGGGCTTTTGCTTCAGCACCGTGTCCGCGCCGGGATCACGCCGTGTCATTTGTAAATACAGAGAGACGAAACAATCCCGGGGATCCCGCACAAGCAGGACAATCTTCGCTCTTCGAAGTTCTCTTCTCGGAACGAGATATTTGCCGCGCACGCGGTCCCAGCGATTGCCCTTCGTCCGGTGCTCAAAACGATCGTGGGAGAATATTACCCGGGGAAATCCCGGATGATCGTACCGCCCGGGCTGCAGTGTGAAATCAAGGCCGTGACGTTTGCATAAGTAAGCGCAAAGAAATGTCCGGATCCATGTGCGTCCGCTTTTTGGCGCTGACAGGATGACGACTTGGCCGCCTGAAAGCAGCCTCGCGCGACTACTGAAGTTTCGGCGCGTCCAACGCAGGGAGCGCCGCAAAAACCGCGAAAGCGGAATAGTCTTCTCGGGAAGCCCTGAAAGTTCCCGGGGCTGGGTCGCCTCACTGGAAGTGATGTCCGCCTGTTGCGTGTCGGCCAAGGATCGAGCTGTTATTTGAATCGACATTCCGGAATTACTCTTCAGAGCCGCGCCTCTACGAGCCGTGCGCTCCTGTTGCATAAGACGCCAAAAAGAGGTATCTGTTCAAGCACAAAAAAAGGGGGCGTACTGGCTTCGACTCATCGTTGGAAGCGCAGGCGGCATGTCGAGGATGGTTCGTTGGCCTCGTTAAAAACCGGACCAAAAAACAAACGCAGACAACGAAGGTCTAGCTCTCGCGGCTTAATTGATCGCGACGTTTGTCGTGGGACGCCTGCTACGACGGCAAACGTGGACAGCAGGCTGGCGAATCGGCGGAGCGACCGCGCCGGTTCGTGAATCGATTTCGTGGACGCTCAGGAGCCGGTAGTGTGCCGGCGCATGGCTTGGCTCCTCAGAATTTATCGTCGGATAAACATGTAGATGTTTGCGCGGAGAGCGACGAGGACAGGGGTTCAACTCCCCTCGCCTCCAATTTTCACAAGTAAAGCGTCCTGAAAAATTGTTACCGACAATCTCCCTGATGGTCAGCGGAGAATCTCAATGGGCGGCCCGCACGCTTACGAAGTCCACCCGCACAGAGACGGACACGGTTTTCATCTAATCGGTGGGACCGTGGTGACGGCAATTCTTAGTGTGACGGTGTGTAATATCCGACCGCGATGGCCGAAGGGGTCAATCCTGCCTTACACGCGATTGCCTTTAACGTCCTTCCGAACACGGTAGGTATGGGGACAAGGATGGTTCCGCTTTGTGATGGTATTGTCGTGCCGTGACCCGATGATCCGCAAGTCGGTGTAGAACCGTCGAGCGTGTAACGCAAATAAGCCCCCGGCGTCGACGTCGCTATGGTGACCCTGATGGGGCTCCCCGCCGGACCGCTCCCGCTTGAGGGCGTCAGCGTCGGCTTCGCGCACTGCGTGGCAAGGCCGCCTGTCGTGTGTGCGCAAGCTTGTAGAATCGTCGCTGCGACGATCGCCGCTAGTACGTTAAACGAAAGAGTGGTTTTCTTCATAACGCCGCCGATTGTGGTGTTTTTAGGCCTTTTTCGTCAAGCTTGCTGTTCCGCCCGATTATTACTTCGCCGCGCCCGATGCGAGCACTTGAAAGCGCGGATCGTTCCGCAACGGATCGAACATCGGATCGAGCCGGAGCAGCGCAGGAGTAAGCGGCACGTTTTGAGCGAGCGCGCCATCGTAAGGTATCGAGAGTAGCTTTTGTAACGCGGCTATGGCGCGGTCTGGTTCCCCCATGCGCGCGGACACCCGGGCCAGGATCTCGATTGGAATAGGACCCCACACAGCATCTTTCTCGATCGAGATCACGGTCATCGCTCGCTCGATCAGTTTGAATGCGGCGGCTTTGTCACTAAGGCCCATACTCGTCAGCGCGAGATACCCCATGAGGCCAAAATTTTCCGGTTGCTCGTTCAGAAAGAGTTCCAGTTCGCTGCGCGCCCGTCGCCAACTTTCCTGAGCGGCGGTATGATCGCCGGCGACGTCCTGTGCCCATCCTAACCAAAAGCGCAGTTCGCCAGTGATAGAACCCAACGCTGGATCAGGCTTGGCCAATATCTCCTTTAGCCGAGGGATGATTTGTGCAGGGCGACGCTCCAGGATCGCTTGGTAAAGTTGTGTTTCCAACGCCTGGGGGTCTTCGGCCGGCGGGTGGATCAAGGCGAGGAGCGCAGAGGCACGCGGCAGATCGCCCTCAGCTTGTGCGACAGCCGCCTTTGCCGCGAGGGTGTCGACGTCGCCCGGCATAATATCGAGAACCTGATCAAACTTTCGCAGCGCCTCGGGGAAACGACGAAGCTCGATATACAATTGTGCATGCTGTCCGAGCAGGTTGACATTGCGCGGGTCGAGCCGCTCGGTTTGGTTGAAATACGACTCGCTTCGGTCCCATTGGCCGCGCCGCCGCGCGACAGAGGCGAGCAACGCAGGAATCTGGCTGCTGTTCGGCAAGAACTGACGTGCCTGTTCAAAGTAACGCACCGCGGTGTCGTAATCCTTTAGACAGGCGTAGTGGTAATACCCCTTGGCCAACACGGCTTCCCCGAGGTTGGGCTGAAGAGCGAGCGCGGTTTCGGCTGCCTGCCGTGCCTCTTCACGAAGGGCCGCCGTTGGTTCAAGACTCTGTGTGATGTAGCCGCGCGCGTCCGCGAGTGACAGTAGCGCCCAACCAAGGGCGAACTTCGGGTCCAACCGCACTGCTTCTCTGAGATATTTCTGTGCGCCAAGGGCATTGGCAGGTGTGTATGCCGTTTGCACGTTATAGGCCAGGCCACGTAGGTAGGCATCGTAAGCGTCAGGATTGTCTGTGGGTTTAGCGGCGATGACTTGCTCTTCCCGACCGGTCAGATGTACGCGCAATTGCTCGGCTATGGCTTTAGCCACTTCGCTCTCGACGGACAAGAGGTCAGTCAATTTTCGATCAAAGGTATCGGCCCACAGATGCGAATCGTTGGTTGCTTTGATGAGTTGCACGTTCACACGCACAACATCGCCGCTCTTTTGCACACTTCCTTCCAGGATGTGCGCAACGCCAAGTTGCTTTGCGATCTCAGACAGATTTTCCGGCGCGCTTTTGTAATGCTGCGTCGATGTGCGCGAGATTACCTTTAAGTCTGCTATCTTCGATAAGCGTGTCAGAATCTCATCCTGGATGCCTTCTGCAAAATAAGCGTTGGCTTTTTCCTCGCTACGGTTTTCGAAGGGAAGCACCGCGATACTTTTTTCCGAAACAATTGATGTCGATTTGGCTGATTTCTTCGAAACGAGAACAAAAGCAGCTGCGATGCCGGCAAATAAAAGCAGTGCAGCTGCCACTTCGGCCCAGCGCACGCGGGCACGCTGTTTCTTGAGAGCTTGAAACTTTTGTGGGAGCTGACGGTTCCCCACGTCGTCGGACCACAGATTGACGATGGCTACCTGCATCCCGTGCTTTACCTCGCATGTACCCAGATCGTGCAGTAGCGGTCGCCATTGCTCGAACTCGGCCAGATCTTCGGCCAGGTGTTTAGAGAGCAGGATGTGGCCCGCATCGCCACAGTCCATCACACGTCGCGCCAGATTTAGACCGGCACCGGCGAGATTTGTGCGACCCGTAACATCGACCACTCCGCTGACGGGCCCACTGTGTATTCCCATACGTACGCGCAAGCGCGGGTGATCTTTAAGCGCTCGGCTCAGTTCCACCCCGCAGCGAACGGGCGCCTCAGGACTAGTGTAAAAGACCAACGCCACGCCATCCCCGGTCGCAATTTTGATCAGACGCTCTGACGCCTCGGCTTTTTGAAATTGCTCGGTCGCACGGACGATTTGCGTCAGCTCATCAACAGCTGAGCGCTGCTCGTTAATCGAAAGCTTCGAGTAGCCAACGGTGTCGATGAACAAAACATGGACGATCTCGAGCTGGATTTCTCTCTTGCTCTCAACGGACATCTCGTGGTGCGCTTTAAGATTACGTGAATTTCATAATCGCGCCTTAGTCAGACTGTGGAGAGTGTCAGCGGTAATATTCTATTAATGCTCTTTTGCTCTACACACGGCAATGACAAAAAATGATATGAACGGGCGCGATAACACACGAGCACACTGGCGAGCGCGCGCCTTCGATTATTGACGGTTTTTCTTACAGTTTACACGCCACTCAGCGGTAAATTCTCCCTTCCAGAGGCATGAACATCGAGCAATCCACTGGTCGAAGGGGTTTGGCCATCGCTCGCTTTAAGCGGATCACCAGTTGTGCGGACGTTACGGCGGCAAAGCCCTGGCCAGGGTTAGGTCAATGTCCCAAATCAGCACCGGCGCGTCCGGAGAACGCACCGGCGGATTCCTTTGAACGAGTGTGACCGCGAGAAACACTGCGGGAGAAAGGAGAAAACAGAATGTGCCGAGCCGGCTGCCAGACAAATGAGCGATAAAATTCATGCAAGACGCGCCCAGATTGGAGACTGACACCTCCGGGCAGGCAAGGAATTTTTACCAATCCACATTCCAAACTCGCAATTCGCGCGGCCTGATTTAATTCTGAAATCATGGCCGACGCGCTCACCCCAATGATGCAGCAATACCGGCGGCTCCGAGGCAGCATCCCGGCAGATACGCTCTTATTGTTCAGGCTCGGCGATTTCTATGAACTATTCTTTGAAGACGCAAAAGAAGCCTCGGTGTTGCTGAACGTCGCACTGACCAAGCGTAATGGCGTGCCGATGTGCGGTATGCCGTATCATGCAGCGCAAACTTACATCGCAAAATTGATCAAGGCTGGCCGACGCGTGGCGATTTGCGATCAGACCAGCGAACCGCAACCGGGGAAGATCGTTTCCCGCGACATCACCCAGATCATCAGCGCGGGAACTGTGAGCGATCTCGACTTACTCGAAGCGAAACGGGCGAATTATCTGGGCGCGGTCTACGCCGATGGCGGCATATTTGGTTTTGCTTACGCGGACCTCACCACAGGCGAGTTCCGCCTGACCCAACTCCAAGATCGACAATCGCTCCTTGATGAACTCGCGCGAGTTTCACCGTCGGAATTGCTCATCAGCTCCGAACAAAAAGATCAGATTGGTGAGATCGATCACGCGCTCGAGTACGACAGCTACGCGTTCCTGCCGGAACAGGCGAGCTTCACCTTGTGTGAGCATTTCAAAACGAAATCGTTGGATGGCTTCGGCTGCGGAGAAATGTCTCAGGCAGTCGCCGCCGCGGGCGCAATCGTTCATTATTTGAAGCACCAGCTTCGGCGTAACATCGATCATCTCGCCTCGTTGCATTGCGATGCGCCGGCGGAATACGTCATGCTAGATGCCGCGACCCAAACGAATCTTGAGTTGGTCGAATCACGCGGGGCACGCAACACCAGTTTGCTTTCGGTTCTCGATCGCACGGTCACGCCGATGGGCGGCCGGAGGTTGCGTTCGTGGATTTTGCAGCCTCTGCGCAATCTGCATGAGCTCGAGCGACGTCAGGAAATGATCGGCGATTTGCTGCAGGAACCAGATTTGCTTGCGGCAATCCGCGCTCAACTGAAACCCATTCGCGACATAGAACGCGCAACGTCACGCCTGAGCCAGGCCTCGGGAAACGCGCGCGATCTCGTGGCGATGAAAACTTCCCTTCAGGAAATCCCGCGACTAAAAGATCAACTCCAAAAGCTGATCGAACGAACCGAGTTTGGTAGGGGGGGCTCGCCGAGCACGCCGGACGTCGCAGAGGTAAACGGCGTGCCAAATAGCAGTACGGCTCGGACCATTCGTGCCTTGTCATTAGAATTGCGAGATAATATTCACGAAATGCCGGGGCTCGCGGAAACGCTCGCAAAAGCGCTGCTTGATGATCCTCCTCTCGCGTTGAAGGAAGGCGGAATTTTTCGAGACGGTTACGATCCGGACCTTGACGAGCTACGCCGGGCATCGCGCGATGGAAAGAATTGGATCAGCCATTTGCAGGAGCGCGAGATTGCTGCAACCGGCATCAAGTCACTCAAGGTGCGTTACAACTCCGTTTTTGGGTATTTCATCGAGATCACCAAATCGAACCTTGCGAATGTGCCTGCGCAATACACTCGCAAGCAAACCACCGTCGGCGGCGAGCGCTTCGTCACACCCGAGTTAAAGGAGATAGAGGCGAAAATCCTCGGCGCAGACGAGCGCGCGCGGCAACTTGAGTACCAGCTTTTCCAAACACTGCGCGAAGAAACTCTGCGCGAAATGGAGTCAATTCAGCGAACAGCCGCAGCCATCGCGGTGCTCGATGTCATTTGCGCGCTGGCTGAGACGGCGCGGTTGTTCCGTTATTGCCGGCCCCAATTAAACAATACGCTGCGGCTTGTGATAAAAGACGGACGGCATCCCGTACTCGACCAGAATTTGGTGGACGAAAAGTTTGTGCCTAACGACACATCGCTGGATGGGGAGACGGTCCGACTCGCGATCGTGACCGGTCCAAACATGGCGGGAAAATCCACTTACATTCGCCAGGTTGCGTTGATTGGGCTGATGGCTCAAATAGGTAGCTTTATTCCGGCGGAAAGCGCCGAGATCGGGCTTGTGGATCGCATTTTCACCCGCGTCGGCGCGAACGATGACATAGGACGCGGCCAATCCACGTTCATGGTCGAAATGAACGAAACTTCAAATATCGTCAATAACGCGACCGAACGCAGCCTGGTGATATTGGATGAGATCGGCCGCGGCACATCAACATTTGACGGCCTTTCCATCGCCTGGAGCGTCGCCGAGTTTCTCCATGATACGATCAAAGCGCGCACGTTGTTCGCCACGCATTATCATGAGTTGACCAAACTCGCCGTAGAACGCAAAGGCGTTTGCAATTTCAACGTCGCGGTCCGCGAGTGGAATGACCAAATTATTTTCCTGCGCAAAATCATCCCGGGCGGCGCGGACAAAAGCTACGGCATTCAGGTCGCACGGCTGGCAGGTTTGCCAAAGGAGATTCTCGAGCGAGCAAAGGAGATTCTTTCGCACCTGGAGAAACCGGATGGCGTAACCGCGCCGTCGGTTAAGCTGCACAAACGATCGGCAAAAACAGATGCCAAAACGGAAAAGCCGCAGCTGGATTTATTATGAGATCGATTCGTTACCGGTGGAATGCGGCTCGCGGCGCGCGTCTATTATGCTGGCAACCAGATCCCGCTCGCGCACACCTGGTTACGTTTTCGCATTTGATGAAGCCAGAGTCGCACGCCGTGCCCGCCCCGCTGAAACATGCGCCAAAGCACAATTGCAATTTGTGGTAAACTATCCGCGATGGCGGTTAAGACGGAAAAGGAACTGAACGAGAAACTGCGCAATCTTTGGCTCAAGGCCGTGACTGCTGTTGAGCTGCGCAATCTCGGGTATGCAATTTCGCTTTTGCAGGAAATCCTGAAGCAGGAACCACGATTTCTGACCGGGCGACAATTGCTGCGGCGCACTGAAGTCATGCAACACAAGTCAACCAAGAGAAGTTTTTTCAATATCTCGACTGCGCCGATCGCTGTCATGAAAGCGCAGCGAGAGATCAAGAAGGACCCGAAACGTGCCGTCGAGATGCTGGAAAAGGTGCTGGAAGACGAACCTTATAATCGACAGGCGAATCTGGCTTTAAAGGAAGCGGCGATAGCAGCGGGCTGGTCCGAGATTGGCGTGTTCGCGCTGCGCACGTTGCTCGAAGAAAATCCGCGCGATGTCAAAGTGTTACACGAACTCGGCCGTTTGTACCGCGAGCTGGGAGAGAACGACCAGGAAGTCGAAGTCTACAATCAAATCATCGAGCTAAATCCATTAGATGCCGAGGCCCTCCGTAGCGGCAAAGACGCGACGGCCCACGCATCCATGAAAAGCGGTGGATGGACACAGGCTGAAAGTTACCGCGACCTGATCAAGGACAAAGAGATGGCGGTTTCGCTCGAACAACAAAGCCGGATACGCTTAACCGGCGAATCCCTCGAGCAACAGATCGCCGAAACGCACGCTCGTCACAAAGCGGAACCGACGAACGTCGACCTTGCGCGACGCCTGGGCGCGTTGAACGAGGAAAAGGAGGACTTGGAGGCAGCCATCGGCTGGTATCAATGCGCAGCCGATCTCACCAAAGGAGCGGATACAGGATTGGTCCGGAAAGTTTCCGATCTGAAAATCAAATACCTGGAACGCGAGATCACCGCGCACCAGGAATTTCTTTCATCACATGATGCAGCGCATGAGTTACATGCGAAAAAGTCTGAAGAACTAAAGGCCGCCAAAGCGAAGCGCGCAGAAATCCTCATCTCCGATGCACGTGCGCGAGTCGCTCGAAATCCGACCGATCTTCAGCTTCGATTCGAACTGGGCGAGCACCTCGTGGGTGCCAGACGTTTTCGCGAAGCCGTGCCGGAGTTGCAGCGGTCGCGACAAAATCCACACGCCCGCCTAAAGGCCATGAACTTGCTCGGTTGTTGTTACGGCGAGCTTGGGATGCTTGATCTTGCAACGAAGCAATTGGAAGAGGCGTCGAAGGAAGTTTTATCCATGGACGCGATTAAAAAAGAAATCGTCTACAATCTAGGACTCGTTTACGAGCGGATGGGCGACCGGGAAAAATCGCTAGCCTGCATGAAGCAAATTTACGAAGTCGAACACGGCTACAAGGATGTGGCGATCCGCGTGGAACGCTCGTATGAATAGAACGTCATCTGATCGCCTTTCACGCGCGCGATTCAGTCCACAATTGCCGTGTGGATAGAGTCGCAGGCGAAGTCCGCGATCAAATCAAATCAGGATTCGTTCGCATCCAATCAAAGGTCGGTATTCGATTCTTAATCGGCCGGATAATCCGGCACATTCAATTGAAGAAAATCATGAAAAGTAAAATAACAGTGGTTTCGCAGTTTTGTGTTCTGCCTTTGATGGTTGCAGGGCTCAGCATTGCCGGAGTGGCGGTGGCGCAAGATTCTCCGGCAGCCAAAAGTTCGTCACTTAGCGTGAAGGACAAGGCTTTCATGAAGAAAGCTGCGAAGGGTGGAATGATGGAAGTGGCCATGGGGAATCTCGCCGCGCAAAGCGGCCAGAGTGACGATGTAAAATCGTTCGGCAAACGGATGGTCACCGACCACAGCAAGGCGAACGACGAGCTGAAATCGATTGCCGAGCAAAAGGGTGTGAAACTTCCAACCAAAGAGCACAGCGGAAAATGGAGTTCGGACAAGGCCTACATTGACGCCATGGTGAAGGACCACGAAAAGGACCTGGCCGAATTTCAGGAGGAAGCAAAAACCGGTAGCGATCCTGACGTGAAAAAGTTTGCGGAGGACACGGCCAAAATGGTCCAGGAACATCTTGACCTGGCCAAAGAGACTCAGAGCAAGCTGAAATAAGAAAGATATTAGCTGCGATGCGGCACGCCTCGAAAGGCGTGCCGCTTTTTTGTGCTGCAATATTTCTGGTTTGGCACCGGGTTAAATGCATTGTGCCACTTAAAAGCACCTTGGCTTTTCCGATGCGAAACTTGATCCTCTAGTCGATGCGCAAGACGAAAATCATCTGCACCCTGGGTCCTGCGACAGAAAAGACCGAGATCTTGCGCCAGCTGATACAGAAAGGAAGCGACGTCTTCCGAGTAAATATGAGTCACGCCACCCACGAATGGGTGCGCGAAATTGTTCCACGCATCCGAATGCTCGCGCGAAAAACGGGCCGGGCGGTTGCGCTTCTCCTTGATACACAAGGCCCCGCTATCCGAACCGGCGATCTAAAGGCCAGTCTGCATTTGAAGCCGGGCGACATTCTGGAGTTCACCGTGGGTGGCGCGAAAAGTAAGGAGCGCTATTCGGTGGATGTGAATTACCGCGGTTTTGCCGACGATGTGACGGTTGGCAACACAATTCTGGTCGATAACGGCCTGATCAAATTGCTCGTGCTCGATAAGGAAAAAAATCGCGTGCGCTGCAAGGTTTTGACACGCGCGGTTCTAGGTTCGCGGCGCCACATTAATTTGCCTGGCGTACGGGTGAATCTTCCCTCACTCACGAATAAGGACCTGGTCGATATCTCCCTCGGCGTGGAAATGGGCGCGGATTTCATCGGACTGAGTTTCGTGCGCGAGAAG
>Ga0193721_1000472_pt1 | contig 11402 bp, 10 predicted proteins | sample U2s2metaG_FD_145078 | JGI IMG/M metagenome (GOLD analysis project Ga0193721, IMG submission 145078) | Soil microbial communities from a riparian zone of the East river system, Colorado, United States - U2s2 | ecosystem: Environmental > Terrestrial > Soil > Riparian zone | place: USA: East River...
GGTTCGACAATCGCGCCACTGGCGATCTGATGACTCGCGTGATTGAGGACGTGAACTCCGTCGAGCGCGTGTTGATCGATGGGATCGAACAGGGGGTGGTCGCCATCCTCCAAGTGGTGATCGTCATCAGCGTAATGTTCTATCTGAATGTGAAGCTGGCGTTATTCGCGCTGGTGCCATTTCCATTGCTTATCGCCGGCGCACTGACTTACACGCTGACCGCGCACCGGCGGTATCGTTCCCAACGGCGGGCCTCGTCTAACATGAACGCGCTGTTGCACGATAACCTCGCTGGCGTCCGGCAGATCAAAAGTTTCGTGCGCGAACGGGAAGAGCACGCGCGGTTCAACAGAGTAAGCGACCAACTACGGCATGCTACGCTCGTGGTGATGCGGGTATGGGCAATTTACAGCCCATCGATGTCGATGTTTGAAGCAATCGGGGCATTGCTCGTACTTGGGTTTGGTGCTCACGCAGTGCTGACAGGCGCGATGCAAATCGGCGATCTAGTCGCCTTCCTAATGTTGACCGCGTTTCTCTACGATCCGGTCAGTCGGCTGCATCAGCTCAATCAACTTGTTCAAGCCGGCCGCGCTGCGGGCGAACGGGTATTCGAAATTCTAGATGAACAAGTGGAGGCGGGAGCTCTAGCCGAGATCGGTGATCCCGGCACCGCGATCACCGATGGCGGCTACAAGGCTCGCATTCTGGGCGACATCCGCTACGAAAACGTAAGCTTTAGCTACGTCGAAGGATTGCCAGCGCTCAGGCACGTTTCCTTTCATGCGCCGCCGGGCGCGACTGTCGCTCTGGTAGGAGCAACCGGCGCCGGCAAATCGACCTTGGTGAATCTGCTCGTGCGCTTCTACGAATTCACGAGCGGAGAAATCTATATCGATGGAAAGCCAGTCCGTGACTATGACCTGCGCACCTTGCGTGAAGCCATCGGCGTAGTGACACAAGAAAGTTTTCTCTTTAACGGATCGATTCGCGAAAATCTGCTCATGGGAAAACCGGATGCGACCGGCGCTGAATTATGGCGTGCAGTAGATGCGGCGAACGCGCGACAATTTATCGAGCGTTTGCCGGATGGATTGGAAAGCGTGGTGGGGGAACGCGGCGTGAAATTGAGCGTGGGCGAGAAACAGCGTTTATCGATTGCACGAGCGCTGCTAAAAGACCCGCCGATTTTGATTCTCGACGAGGCAACCGCTAGCGTGGATACAGCGACCGAGCGCCTCATTCAGGAAGCACTTGAGCGCTTGATGGCGAACCGCACATCGATTGTCATCGCACATCGCCTTTCCACAATCGTGTATGCGGACCAAATCTTGGTACTCGATCATGGCCGGATCATCGAGCGCGGAACACACGACGAGTTGCTCGCACAGGATGGAAAATATGCGCGGCTGTGCCGGCAAAGTTTGCTCGAGACCTCACCATTGCACGAGACAGATGCGCAGACGGAAATCGTTAGCTCGGAAAATCTCGAGCGAGAGGAGCAATTACCGGTCTAAGAAAAATTCCACTATCCGGCGGGCGTTGGTGTCGGCGTGGCAGAAGTGGGAATCGAGATGGTTTGGCCCGCTTGCAATTTACGACCGTCTTCGATGTGGTTGGCTTTTTGCAATTCATCGATGGTTACTTTGTACATTTTGGCTATGGACGTCAGTGTCTCTCCGCGTGCCACGATGTGGGTGTTGCCCGCAGCGGCGGAATGCGACGGCGCCATGGTTGAAGCGGCAGAATTCGACGGCGGCGTGCTCTCTCCAATCATGACGCCTGGTCGAATGTGGGAAATTTCTTGCTCCAGCTTTAGGATTTCCTGAGAAAGCGCATCGATCTTTACATTCTGTTCGTCGATTTTTTTTGCCAGTGTTTCGAGTTGGGTGGCGTCAGCTGGCTTCGCCGTTTCCGGCGCAGGCGTCTCACCGGAAGCGGCGCAAAACGCCAACACCAATGTCCCGCAGAAAATCGTTATCAGCTTCATCGGGCCGAAAACCTTGCCACCAGCGGATTTGTCTGGCAAGCGCGCGCAAAGCGTTCTCGAGATGTGTCACTCGTTACAACGTTGGAACGGGACAGCGTTTGTAACGATGTAAAGCTCCAATTAAATCGTTTACGGTAGGGCGCGCACTCCCGTGCGCGCCGTTCCAGGCCCGAAGGCGGGCGCGCAGGGGACTGCACGCCCTACCTTCGCAGCGCTTCAACGGTTTAACGCTTCAACGATTCAACGCGGCGAAGCCAGCTTGCCTTTCCAATATTTGCTCTTAGATTTTTTTATGCCTGAGCGCATTCAAAAGCCGATGGAACCGGCCCCGTGGGGGCCGAAACAAGGCGATGGCGGAGGTCCACATTCACCGGACATTTCGCGGCCCGACACGAAGGATCTCTTAAAGAAAATGCGCAAAGTCGATCCGAACCAATCCAAGCGCTATCGGCAGCGCACGGGTCAGTAATGGAACGCTCATCGGTTGCGTTCGACCAGAATTTTTCTGGCGCTGCGGATTTTCCCGCGCTGCTGCGAAGCAAGGGCCTGCTGGCCTCTGCGCCGATGGAAGCGGCGCGCCCGGCGGTCGCGCCCTACCAAGTGGCACCGGGACAGCAAAAATCGTGGCAACCGACCGAGGCAACAACAATTCTTGCATTCAAATTTTCAGGCGGCGTCCTGGTGGCCGGTGATCGCCGCGCAACCGCTGGCAACACGGTTGTCTACGATCGCGCGGACAAAGTTCTGGAAATCGATCGACACTCGATCATGGCAATCGCGGGTGTGCCAGCGACGGCCTGGGAAATGGCGCGCGTGCTGGAACATTCATTCCAATTTTTTCGGCGGACTCAGCTTCAAGAGATGAGCGTCGATGGGAAAGTGCGAGCACTCTCCAAGCTGTTGCGCGATAATTTCGGGTTCGTCATGCAAGGAGTCGGAGTGGTCGTGCCGATTTTCGCAACCTACGATTCTCATCCAAAGCCCGAGGCGCGTCTTTACTTTTACGATGCAATGGGTGCCCAATTTGAAGCGGCCGATTACGCTGCGACAGGATCGGGATCACCAGCGGTGCGCGGCATTCTTTATTACGAGAACAATTGGGGTGGGAAGCCGCTGCACAAATTGAGCGAAAAGGAAGCGGTATCGGTTGCATTGCGCGCGCTGGATACCGCTGCGGAATCCGACACCTCGACGGGCGGCGTGGATCGCGGCGGGAAGATTTATCCCATCATCAAGATTGTGTCGCGCGAAGGCATCACTACTTTGCCGGAAAGCAAAATCGCCGCCGTATTCAAGGAAACGGTTGCATGATCGAAGAGCCGTATCGTTGGGTCGAAGCGATCGCTAATCGCCGCGAGTATATCGAAGCGCAGCTCGCCCCGGGCAGCCCGATAGCAGCGGTCGGCTATCGCGACGGCATTCTGTTTCTCACCGTCAGTCAGACGCGGCAGAAACTTTTTGAGATCTACGATCGGATCGCCATGGGGGCGATTGGTCATCCCGGGGACATCGAGCGGTTGCGAATGGCGGCTATTGAGCTCGCCAGCACAGAAGGTTTCACCCGCTCGGCTGCAGATGTTTCCCTGCGGCGACTCGTGCATTATTCGCTCAGTCCCGTAATGAAGAGCGCGTTTGAACAGGTTTATGGCGCGCCTTATCTGGCGCGAATGCTGTTTGCCGAGGTGGGCGAAAGTCCCAATGAAGATCTGTTTTTACGGGTGGAGTATGACGGTGAGATTGCAACCAATGGCGCGACGTACGCGCAAGCGCGGCAGGACTTCGCAGTGCTCAGCGGCACACGACAATCGCGAGAGCTGATGGAGGTATTCCTGAAGAGCCAACATGCGCCGGATGCGAGCTTCGAACTGGCACTGAACTCTGCCCTCGACGCCTGGAGTGTCGGGCACATCTCTTTACAGGCCAGCGATGCAAACGGGCAGCCCGACCAGGCTGCTGTTTTGAAACATCGACAGGAACAACTCGCAACTAGCGGAATCGAAGCAGCAGTGCTCGAGCGCGATGCGGGCACGGCAATTCGTTACCGGTCGTTATCCGATACGGAATTGCGCCCCCTGATTCACGAATAAGAATATGAAGAGAAGAAATCTTCTCTCACACCTGACCGATGAAACGAGCGTTTCGAAATTTGCTGGCGTTGTGTGGCTTGTTGTTGATGGTCGCATCCTTTGTGTGGCTGCAACTCCATCAGGCGGAGCGATCCGTCGGTAAAATCGAATCCAGAACAGCCAAGAGCCCAGCTGCGTCCAAACCATTTGCGGTCGTTGTTCTTGATCCCGGCCACGGCGGTCAAGACTCCGGCGCGATGTGCGGCGGCGTGTTGGAAAAAGATCTGACCTTGGATGTTGCGCGTCGAATCGACCGGCTCCTGAACTCCGAAGGAATCGCCACATTGATGACTCGCGTAGGCGACACCTATGTCTCACTGGCGGATCGTGCAGCATTCGCCAATCGGGTCAGAAAATGCATTTTTATCAGTATTCACTTCAACGAAGATAACAAGCCCGTGGCTAGCGGCGTCGAGACGTACTACGCCGCACATCAAATAACCGCGGGTTCGTTTCTCGCCTCGTGGCTACCTTTTCTATGGCGACCGCTTTCGGATTCGCCGAATCCCGAAAGCCAGAACCTCGCCGCACTTGTTCAGGAAGCCCTGGTCGCACGCACCCGGTCCATTGATCGGGGCACCGAAGCCAGACAATTTTTCGTGATTGCAAACGTGACTTCTCCTGCGGTTTTGATTGAAGGCGGATTTCTCACAAACAAGGAGGACATCTCCAAACTAGGGAGCGAGGATTATCGCGATCAGATTGCCGCGGCTGTCGCGGACGGCATTTTGCGTTATCGTGACGCGGCGAGCCAACGGAAGTCAACCTTGGCCGCGACAGCTGGGGAGAAGCGCTGAATACGCGGGGAAGCAGAGCGTCAAAAATAGGCTCGGGATGAAAACTAGGATCGCTGTTCTGATCTTCATTGGATCGACGATGCTAATGCGCGCCGATCAGTTGGTTGAACGTGCGGAGCAGGCGTTGAAGGATCAGGGTTTTTATTACGGCGAAGTGAGCGGTGAAATGAATGCAAATGTCAAGGCAGCGATTCGTCGCTATCAAATTCGCAACGGGTTGCAGGTTAGCGGCGAGCTCAATAGCGAGACACTTAAGTCCCTTGGAATTGACTCTCCTGCATCAGCGCGACCGCCCACGAAGCCTGTATCGCCCGGCCCTGCCGCGCCTGTCGAACCCGTCGAACGATCTCCGATCGAGACGCCAAACGCCAACCCTGCGTCACCAGCTCAACCATTCGACAACGCGCCGCAGGACCAACAAATCTACCCGTCCAATCCAGTAGCGCCGGGCACTTCATCCGGAGGAGGGGCTCTTGCCGGCACCCCATTCGAGGCCGCTCCTCTCCCCGTGCAACGCAATGTGGTGCTTTCGGCTCAGATTGCGCTGGCCCGTCGTGGCCTCTATCACGAAGAGATTAACGGACTCTATGGCCCAGCAATGGAATTTGCCCTGCGGGCTTATCAATCGCGAACAGGGCTTCGGGTAACTGGCCGCCTGGATTTGGAAACACTCGCGGCGCTGCAATTGTTGCCCGGCGGCCGCAGGCCGTTTTTTCCTCAACCTCGCCATGGACGTCCTCAGCCACCAATTCGCGGTGAATGGGTCCCTGAATACTAGCTGGATATTGCTCGGAAATTGAGTCGTCACATCTGTCACGATCGCGGAGCATCGGAATGCACCGATTGCAATTCGGCGAAGACTGTGCCGACAAAAACTTCAGCCTCGATCCGAAGCAAAAGTCGCTCGGGATCATCCGATACCCAGATGGTGGCACGACGAAATTTTCGGTGCGGCTCTAATTCGAAACGCTTGTTAATTCGCTTCAACTGCAAATCAAGTTTGATTGCGTTATAACTGCCAGCGCGCACGGAGATTTTTTCCCGGCCGATGACTGTGACAATTGCAAGGTAAGCATTGGTCGCCGGGTAAACCACGATGCGGTAAACACTACCATCTCTAAGCGGCTGACTACGCAAGTAGAGCGCTGCAGAGTGGAGGTCGAAGAGGTTAGGAAAACTAAACTGACGACTCTTCGTTCCGGCAGCCCCTCCTTCGCCTTCTGTTCTCGCTCGAGTTACTCCGCTGTTTGTAAAAGTGAGATTGGTCACGATCTTTTTTGATCGATAATTCTCTGTTTGGTGAGTTTCGATAGGGTGCAGCGTTTCCGCGCTGGCGACCGCGCGATGGTTCACATCAAATTTCCATAGCGCCTTAACCAAGCCAATGGTTCGGCCCGTCCCATCGAACTGAAATCTGTCCTCGGACGGCTTGGCAAAGCGCACCTCCCCAGTGGCTGCAGTAAATCCAGACCACCCGAATCGATAGGACGCATGCAGAGGGCGCAGGGCCGGGAAATTCCCCGGCGGCTCCTTACTTAACGTCGCCTGCCAATTCGCCGCCAGGGAACCTGTGCAAAACGCGACCAAGGCCGTGATCACGCATTGCGTCGATCGAAGTTTCGTTTGAATGAGCATTGTACAGTTACTGCCGGTGCCAAATCATGACGTCGGCACTTGCGTATGTGTACGCAAAAATACACGCGAGTTTAGCCCGCGTGTATTATTTCGAATTTCGACTGTCAGTTAAGGTTTCGAAGCTCTTGCCGGCGTGGCAGACGCACTGGCCGAAGTCCTTACAGCCGGCGGCGCGGCGCGGCCAGGCTTGTTGAGCACGGCGATGATGTCGTTCGTGAAGTCTATGTTGTCATGTGAGTACAGCAAAACGGGCACGCCATTGATGCTCATGCCGGACTTATCGAATACCAGGTCCAGATTATTGGCTTTGACTTTTTCCATTACGACATCGGTGATTTCCTTTACAATTCCCTCGCGCATGCGCATCAACTGCTCTTGCAATTGCCGTTCGCGCGTTTGACGGAAATCGCTGATCTCCCGCTCCATGTTCTTAATTTTCGCAATCTTGTCATCGCGTTCCTTTGCCGTCTGCGTCTTCTTATCCGCGCTAAGGGCCGGCGACTCGAGCTGCTTGTTCAGATTATTGATTTCGTCGAGCGCTTTTTTGTAATCTTCCGCCCGGTCGTCATATTCTTTCCGTGCAGCATTTTTGGCATCGTTGATTTTTGCCTCAGCTTCCTTGGTTTTGTTATATTCCTTAAATGCGCGCTGCATATCGACCGTTCCGATTTTCAGTGTGCCCTGTGCGAACGCCGCAAGCGGAAAGCCCAGCATTAGCGCAAAAAGTGTGGACAGAGATTTTTTCATAAAGCAGACGATACGGTGGGCGGAATCGCGTTAGACTGCAACCATATATATTCGTTCAAAATTGATAGCCCACGTTGAAATTGAAATGACCTCCTCCGTTATACCCGTCACGCTGTATCGGATATCCATAATCGAGCCGGAGCGGACCAATTGGCAAATCGAGCCGGAGCCCCACACCAATATCAGAAGCGATGTGATTGAAGCCAAAAGACCACTGGCTCTCATTCACGAAACCAGTGTCGTAAAAGATTGCTCCACGCGCTTTTTCGATGATTGGAAAAGTGAGTTCCACAGTAGCGCGCGCCATTGATTTGCCGCCGATCGGCTCGCCATTCTGATCCTGCGGACCGACCTCGCGAAACGGGAATCCGCGGAGATTATTTGAGCCGCCGAGAAAGAGCCGCTCGTAAATTGGCACATCTGTTCCGTTCCCCCATTGACTCACAGTCGCGATTTCGCCGTTGATCAGCAGAATGAGGTCCTTGGGCAGATGAAAGTATTGGGAGCCCTCGAGGGCCAACGCATAAACCTGCGTATCGCCCCCAAGGAAACCACCGGCAACAAAGGGCGAAAAAGTGATGCGTTGTCCACGGTGTGACAGCAAGACATTGTCGCGTGAATCAAACACCACACTGCCAAAGATCTTGCTTTCGACCGATGAACCTTTTTGCGACTGGATGAAATCAGATGCGGTGGGGTCCACATTAAAAATATCGATGTCCTGCAGCGTGTATCCCAAACTCGAGTAGATATAGGAATTAATTGGTTTCCGCAATTCGGTCGAGAATCCGTAATTGCGCTGGTCATATTGGGCACTCAAATAGTTTGCCTCGGTGTAAAAAAGCTGGCCGCTGAGCGAAAGGCGTCGATCGAGAAAGTACGGTTCGGTCAACGCTAGAATAAAATCTTTCCGCTCAGTACCGTACTGGAGGCGGAGTCGGAATTTTTGGCCTCCCCCAGTAAACGACGGCCAGTTAAAAAGATCGAAATTGCCCTGAGTGAGCTCTGCGAATCCTACCAGCTTATCGACGGTGCTAAACCCGCCGCCGAAGCTGAGCGAGCCGGTCCGTTTTTCCTGCACTAGAATCGTCAGATCTTTGCGGCCGGGTATGTCTGTCTCTTCTGGATAGGTCTCGACCTTTGCGAAGTAACCTAGGTTCTCCAGACGTTTCTTGGTTATATCGACCCGAACAGTGTTAAACACATCTCCCGGCGCAACGAGGACTTCGCGGCGGATTACCTTGTCTTTGGTACGCGTATTGCCCTCGATATTGATTCGGTTTACAAACGAGCGGACGCCTTCCTCGATTTTATAGTGCACGTCGATCTGCGCGGGACCGGCCGGCTCGCCTTCCGGCAAAACGACGAGATCGACGTACCCGCCGCTGCCATACGCATCGGCCACTGCCTTCGCGTCATCGCGCAGTTGTTTTGGCGAATAGACGCTACCTTCCTTCATTTTTAAAAGCGCACGAATTTTATCTTCTCTGGCCACCTGGTAACCAGAAACGGTCAGCTTGCGTACGTGATATTGCGGGCCTTCGGAAATTACGACGGTAATGACCATCGGACCCTTCTCGGTGCGCTCCCTGCGGACACTTTTGACTTCGACATCGATGTAACCGTGGTTTTGGTAAAACTCGCGGATTTTGTCCATGTCCTGTTCCAACTGGACCTCATCGAGGCGTCCGGATTTGTCGACGAAATAAATAGGCGTCCTGCCGCGCGTTTTCATTTGTTTGCGGAGCACCTTTTCGCTGAAGTGTGCGTTTCCCTCGAAGTGAATCGCGCGTACAGCTCCTTTGACCCCTTCGTTGACGGTGAAAACTACGCGCGCCGTGCCACGTTTTTCGTCAATTGGATCGACGCGAAATTGGACACTGACGTCAGTGAATCCTCGTCCCTGATATACTTCGATTATTTTTTGGCGCGCTTCCTCCAGTTGCTGTTCGTTAACTGGCTGGTTAAGTCTCAACTTGATTTCTTTGCGCAGTCTCTTCGCCTTGATCCGTTCGGCTCCGGCGATTTCGATCTCGCGCATGATCGCCCGTGTCTGCACCGCCACGATTACCTTCACGCCATCCCCTTCAGGCTGAGCAAAAATGCGGACGTTATGAATGGAGCCAGTCTTGTAAAGCGTCTCGATGTCCTGCTCGACCACCGGATTGGAGTAGAGTTGGCCCACCCTAGTGCGCATTTGCGCCAGAATCCGTTCCTTGCTGACTGTTTGAGGCCCTGTGTATTGCACGTCGATGGAACGGATAATGGGAGGTCCCGGCGCCGCCTGAGGCGCCTGTGCTCGGACGACTCCCGCACCAAGCAACGCACAGATGGAGGCGACCCAAAGTGCAAATGGCGGGGGGCGCATCCATCCAGAAAAATGTCTCATAGGTTAAGAAGCGCCGCCCCGCGGAACAAGCCCACGCAGGACAGGCGAGCTATATCGGGAAGAAGATCAGCATCGTCAAGGCGAGATTTTCACAGAATCAGGCGGTTTGTCCACGACGTTTGCTTGAACTCTCAGTTCAAAAGTTCGTACCAATTATTTCGACGGCGCGCTTCGTAGCCGGCGTCTTGGATGAGCGATTCAATTTCCGTGGCATTTAATCGAAAGGTTGTCCCCGCGCTGCTTACGACGTTCTCTTCCATCATTACGGAGCCAAAATCGTTTGCGCCATATCTGAGCGCGATTTGTCCGATGCCCGGGCCCTGCGTGACCCAGGAGCTCTGCACGTTTTCGATGTTATCGAGAAAAATCCGAGCCAGTGCTTGTGTCCGTAGATATTCAGACACTCCCGTGGGGTGCTTCACCTTGAGCACCGTATGCTGCGGTTGAAACGTCCAGCAAATGAATGCGGTGAATCCCCCGCTGCGGTCCTGTTGATCACGAATTCGCCGCAAATGTTCGATTCGCTCTTCAATTGTCTCCACATGGCCGAACATCATCGTGGCGCTCGATTTCAATCCGAGCTCGTGCGCGATCTGCATTACCTCGAGCCACTGGTCGCTGTTTATCTTTAAGGGGGAAATTTTCTGCCGTACTCGGTCCACGAGAATTTCTCCGCCGCCGCCAGGGATCGATCCGAGTCCCGCCTTCTCGAATTCCGAAATCACTTTCGGCAGCGGCATCTCGAAAGTCTCAGCGAAATGCTGGAACTCCGGCGGACTGAATCCGTGAACGTTTATGTGCGGATATTTTTCTCGGATGTGCCGCAAAAGATCGATATACCATTGGAACGGCAATTTCGGATGATGCCCGCCCTGCATCAGAATCTGAACTCCGCCCGCCGCAGAAAGCTCGTCGAGTTTCTGGTCAATCTGCTCGAACGAAAGCACATAATGATCCTCGTCGCGTTCCGTCCGATAAAACGCGCAGAATTTGCAATAAACGTTGCAGACATTTGTGTAGTTGATATTGCGATCGACGATGTAAGTCACGATCTCGCGTCCGCGCCCGCCATAGCTTTTCGCCTTTGCCAAATCGCGTCTCGCATTGGCAAGCGCACCGAGTTCTTCCAGCGGCCAGTGATACAACTCGAGCGTGTCGTCTGCCGAAATCCGTTCGCCCGCAAGAATTCTTTCGGTGAGCGCGTCTCGATTTACTGAAACCATATCGAACCAATCTTAGACGCTCCTGGCGGACTTCGCACGTACGTTCGTTTGCGGCAGGGCGCGACCAGAGCCTGCTCGCCGTAGCGATGCCGGGCCGAAAGCCAAGAATTTTGCGGACGGCTCGGCAATCGTCCCTACCGTTTGGAAATGCATCGAACGGTCGCCATCATTGGCGCAGGCGTGTCTGGCCTGACGTGTGGCGTCGTGTTCGCCGAGCGCGGCTATCGCACAGCGAGCTTCGCCGAAGAGACCGGACAGCAGACAACGTCCGGCGCGGCTGCGGCGCTTTGGTTTCCCTACGACGCCGAGCCTGCAGAGAAAGTCATTCCCTGGGCTCTCCAGACTTTTGATGTGCTCGTCGATCTTACGCGTGTTCCAGCGAGCGGCGTCTCAATAATCGAGCTGCGACAGTTTTCCCGGACCCGAGAAATTCAAGTTCCAGACTGGGCGATCCCTTTGGGCGCACGACCTGTTATCGCGAGCGAAGTCGCGGAA
>Ga0193721_1000474_pt1 | contig 11346 bp, 10 predicted proteins | sample U2s2metaG_FD_145078 | JGI IMG/M metagenome (GOLD analysis project Ga0193721, IMG submission 145078) | Soil microbial communities from a riparian zone of the East river system, Colorado, United States - U2s2 | ecosystem: Environmental > Terrestrial > Soil > Riparian zone | place: USA: East River...
AAGCGATTGCTCGCGCACCTTCGCTTAGAATCACCGCCCTGGTCGGTCTCATCTTTGGGCATAACGAGGCGAGCTTGAAATTATTTCAGCGTCTGAGCTTTGAGCGGTGGGCGTTTTTACCGGCGGTAGCGCAACTTGATGGCGTGCAGCGCGACCTCGTAGTGATGGGTCAGCATTGTCCCGCGCGTTCTCCTGTAAAAGCGAAATCGCAGGTTCAATCACAAACCGCCAATCAGTTCACCGACTGCTTGAACCTGATGCATACGCTGATGGAGTACCGGCAGGAGCCGATTCATTCGAAGCTACTGAAAATCCGCGACAAATATTCCATGTTGCATCTGGACGTGCTGATTCTCATTTACCACTTTGCGAAAATTTGCTCCGGCAATGTTCTCGAGATCGGCGCCTTCATCGGTGGAGCCACGATTGCTGCCGCATTCGGCGTACGCGATTCGGGAACGCGGAAGAAACTCATTGCCATCGAACCAGGCGGCAGCGTTAAACACAAGCGGCTCGGTACACGCAATATTTTCCGCGACTTGGAACGGAACCTTGCCAGGCAGGGCGTATCTGAATTGGTCAATACCATCAAGGGGCGTTCCTTTGATCGGACAACAATCTCCGCAGTCAATGAAATGCTGGGTGCAGACAAAGTTGGTCTGCTGATTCTTGACGCCGATGCAGCCAAGCGGCGCGACATCGAAGGCTATCGCGAGAGATTTGCAGAGGGATGCTGGATGGTGATTGACGATTATTACGGTGCTGATGCCAATGCAAAGATCACTCCGAGCCGAGCCGACGTAGATTCGCTGACCGCGGCGGGTTGGTTGCAGCCACTGGGCTTTTACGGCTGGAGTACGTGGGTCGGACGCTGGCGTGGCCCTCAACGGTGAAATTGCTCGTTAGAAGCTTAGACGTTGAACGTCGTACCAGCCGTAACGTTGGAACGGTCTTAGCCTTACATTCGGCTAGGCTTCGGGGCCGATAACGAGATGGATCACACCGTTCGGCGCTGAAATAAAGAAGCCGTTAAAATCGTCACTAAGCTGCTCAACTTCATCACGCCGCGAGACACCATGCACTTTGAGAAAGGACGCGGCCGCTTCGCTGTCGTTTGTTTCCAGCTCCAGCCAGATATCCGGATGACTGAGGTTTGGCACCTTGTCGATCCAGAGCCGGTTTGGGCCGAACTGGAAAATACAGCCGTCTTTTTCTTCCTCGATTAAAGGTAGCCCGAGCGTATCACGATAAAAGGAGACCGTCTGATCATACGTGTGGCTGGGGCATTTGATTGCGATGTTCCCTCCGCCGGAGAATTGCGGACCTTCGAGCTTTGCAACCATACTCTTGTTTCAATGCTGCATGACTCATCAGTCCGAGCCGCTTCCACCGGGCTGAGTCATTTTCACTGGATCGAGCGCGCGTTCTAGTTCTCTTTCGGGCAAGACTTTTTTCTCGCGGGCGATCTCGCGCACAGTGCGGCCGGTTCTTGCGCTTTCTTTCGCGATTTCAGCCGCACGATCATAACCAATCTTGGGCGCGAGACTCGTCACCATGGCCATGGATAGCTCAATCAATTCGCGGCAGCGCTCTTCGTTCGCCACAATGCCGCGAACGCATTTGTCACAGAAAGCATCGACCACGTTCGCCAGCAGCCGGATCGACTCGAGAAGACTGTGCGCCATCACTGGCATCATAACGTTGAGCTCGAAGTTTCCATTGGCCCCGGCCCAGGTAATGGTGGTGTCGTTGCCAATCACTTGTGCGCAGACCATCATCACTGATTCGCACATTACCGGGTTTACCTTGCCCGGCATGATGGAACTGCCAGGTTGCGTCGCCGGAAGCTGGATTTCGCCAATTCCGCATCGGGGACCGCTCCCGAGCCAGCGGATATCGTTAGCAATCTTAAACAAACTGACCGCAATCGTTTTCAAGTGACCGCTCACTTCAACGACCGCGTCTTTTCCGCCCTGTGCTTCAAAGTGGTCTTTCGCCTCGTAAAAAGCGATGCCAGTGTGTTGCTCCAAATGCCGCAGCATTTTTTCTGGAAGATCAACGTGTCGGTTTAGACCGGTGCCCACCGCGGTCCCGCCCAGTGCAAGTTCACGCAAAGCTTCGATCGATTTCTGCGCGCGTTCTTTGGCATAAGCAACCTGTTGGGCGTAACCGGAGAATTCCTGCCCGAGGCGAACCGGGGTCGCATCCATCAAATGGGTTCGACCGATCTTCATGATATTCCAGAACTCCTTCGCCTTAGCCGCAAGTGCGGTATGCAATTTTGCGAGAGCCGGGATGAGACAGTTCTTTAGTTGCTCTGCCGCGCTGATATGGATGGCAGACGGGATCACGTCGTTGCTAGACTGGCCCATGTTGACGTGATCGTTGGGATGCACCAATTCGCGCGAGCCGATCGGCTTGCCTGCGAGCTGGGCGCACCGATTCGCGATGACTTCGTTTGCGTTGGTGTTTGTGCTCGTACCCGAACCGGTCTGGAAAATATCGAGCGGAAAATGGTCGTCGAGTTTTCCTTCAACAACTTCTTCAGCCGCCTGCACGATCAGCGCGGAACGCTCCGCATCAAGCAGACCCAGATCATGATTCGCTTGCGCTGCAGCCCATTTGATTAAGCCAAGCGCGCGAATGAACGGCCGTGAAAACCGGTAACCGCTTACCGGAAAATTTAGCACTGCGCGGTGAGTCGACGCGCCGTGGAGAGCAGACGCCGGAAGCGTCATCTCGCCCATCGAATCTTTTTCTGTTCGGGTCGGCTTCTCCGTCATGCCGAACGGTGTGCGCTAACGCTAAACTTAGCCCCAGGCATCGGCCCACGTTCACGGTGATCGAGCGGAGGAGCCTTCTGAAAAGCAGTGATGAACATAGGCGGTATGTTTTGCAGGAAGTACTCTGATTCGGCGCGTTCGAAGTGAGTCGCATGCTGTTTCAATTCGTTGGTGACTTGATAGATAATGAAACTGCCACCGGGCGCCAGCGCGTCATATGTTTTCTGCAAGAGCGCGCGCTTCTTTTCGATTTTAAGGATGCTGAACGGAATTCCTGAAAGGATATAGTCGCAGGAATCAAAGCCGTGACGTTTCAGTTCGTGTGGCAACGAGGCCGCATCGCCATGAATTACGCGGACACGCCGGTCGCCGGCGAACTGGCGTTCCAGATCGCGCGCGAACGCTCGGTCCAACTCGAACAGAAGAAGATTTGAATCCGGACACATCCGCCGTGCAATCTCGCGTGAATGTACTCCTTCGCCGGGCCCGTACTCGGCAATGACACGTGGTTGGCTGAAATCCATCTTGCTGGCGACCCGTTCTACCAGCGCCTTGGAACTAGGGACGATCGATGCGATCCGAAACGGTCGCTTCAAAAACTGTTTGAAAAACAAGGCACTCACGAGACGCGAACAGTCGTCTTGCACATCGAAGTTGTCCAGTCGCGAAGTGGTGTCACAAACGATACGACTTCTCCGCACGCAAAATTTTGTTGAGTTACGTCGTCTCGATATCTCGCTTGACTCGTTTCTAGTCCCCGATCAGTTATGATTTCCGATCCCATCGCGCGGTTAGCTCAGTGGTAGAGCACTACCTTGACACGGTAGGGGTCACAGGTTCGAACCCTGTACCGCGCACCATTGTAAAAATGCTGGTAATGAGGATTTCGCGAAGCGGGGTCTTCGCCTTCTTTCCCTACGTCCGAAGGCCACAGCCTATTTTACAAATTCTGCCAGTTTCCCAAACAACCAATCAAGATATTATCTCACTTTACAGTATCAATAAATCAACAGTATGAATCCCAAGGTTGATGAGTATTTGAGAAAAGCCAAAAAATGGCAGCAAGAAATGGAGAAATTGAGACAGATCAGTTTGGTCTGTGGACTGACCGAAGAATTGAAGTGGGGCAAACCTTGTTACACGTTTCAAGAAAGCAACATCGTCATAATACAAGGATTTAAGGAGTTCTGTGCGCTCTTGTTTTGCAAAGGTGCCTTGTTAAAGGATCCCAATGGTATTCTAAAAAAATTTGGCTGGCAGGCGGCACGCCGGATTCCGTTCACCAATGTTCGAGAAATAGGTGAGATGGAACCCATTTTGAAAACCTATATTCATGAAGCCATCGAAGCGGAAAAAGCCGGGTTGGAAGTGAAGTTGAAAAAGAATCCAGAACCTATTCCTGAAGAATTTCAAAAGAGATTAGATGAAATCCCTGCCTTAAAAGCCGCTTTTGATGCTTTGACTCCTGGAAGGCAAAGAGCGTACATCCTTTATTTTTCTGGAGCCAAACAACCCAAAACTCGAGAGTCAAGAGTTGAAAAATGTACGCGGCAGATCCTTGATGGAAAGGGGTTGAATGATTAGTAGTGCCACCAAACGTTCGATTCTTCGCTGGATTCATCTCATCTTTACCATTCCGATACTCGGTTATGTTTATAGTCCGTTTGAAGAACTTCCAAATTACGCCCCGGTTGTTCGGTTTGTCTTCGTTCCTGTGCTTATCCTTTCGGGATTCTGGATGTACGCAGGCGTATTCTTCGCCATCATTGGCGTCGCACTATGGCTGGGTACATGTTACCTATCTGGATATGGGGCAGCTATCCTGAGTCTGGTCGCGCTATTCATCGCGCGGAAGACTTGGTTGGTGATTCGTGCGCGACAATCGAAAAGATCGGCCTAATCGGGGTCAACTCTTCACACAACACAGCGATAAAAGGAGACCTCCATGAAAGGCGCTGAAACCAGGAAGACATTGTCACCGGAACAACGTGAAGAACTCCTGGGAGCATTGAAAGCCCGCTTTGAAAAAAATATGAACCGCCATAAAGGTCTCGAATGGGCTAAAGTAAAAGCAAAGCTGGAAGCTAAGACGGAAAAACTATGGTCACTCAGTGAAATGGAAAGAACCGGCGGTGAACCGGATGTTGTTGGTCATGATAAGAAGACGGGTGAATACATCTTTTTTGATTGTTCAGCAGAAAGTCCTAACGGCCGCAGAAGCGTGTGTTACGACCGCGAAGGCCAGGAATCCAGGAAAGAACATAAACCGGAAAATAACGCTATCGATATGGCAGCGGCCATGAGCATCGAGCTTTTGACGGAAGAACAATATCGAGAGCTGCAGAAACTTGGAAATTTCGATACGAAGACGTCGAGCTGGGTGAAAGCACCTGCTGCTATCAGAAAACTCGGCGGCGCTCTCTTTGGTGATCGCCGCTTCGGCCATGTCTTTGTGTATCACAATGGTGCGCAGTCTTACTACGGCGCCAGGGCATTCCGTGGCTCGCTGCGGGTCTAAAAAGTGGACTTTGAATTTTTCAGCATGAAGTCCCCGCATCTGGAAGCGCACGAATCTACAAGCACGGTTCGAACAGGCAGGCCCTTGATCGTGGATTGCCGTGCTCGGTGCTTGGTCACCAATTTCCATTTTGCAGAGTCGTTAACCGGACGGCGAGTCGACCACGTCAGAACCGCTCCTTGATCGATTATCCCATAATTTGCTGCGGGTGTTGGCCTTCCAGCGGATTTCAGCCGGCCAGCTGCCTTCGCCTCAGGCCACGGCTCAAAAATTCGACGGAAAACTTTACGATTTTTTGGAACTTGGAATCGTCAATCCCGTAGTTCGGAGTGTGACCCAGTCATCCGCCTCACTCGCTCTGGTTCCTGAACCGGTATGGTTTTGTCTAAGGACGCAGCCAAAGCGCGAGCATTTGGCCGCGACCGCACTCCGGCGTCAATTTGGCGTCGAGTGTTTCTCCCCTCGATTGCGTTTCCGAAAAATGACCCAACGGGGCCCGGTCTGGTTCGTAGAGGCCATGTTTCCTGGCTATCTGTTCGCAAAATTTACCTATTCGACGCAACATCGCGCCGTAGAGGCCTCTCATGGAATTTCTGGGATTGTCCGTTTTGGCGATCGACTGGCGACCTTGCCTGAAAATATTGTGACAGCGCTCCAATCGAGAGTGGGTTCGGAAGAGATCGTGACCCTCGATTGCTCCATCAAAGTTGGCCAATCGGTTCAAATCGTCGACGGACCTTTCCAAGGGCTTGACGTTGTGGTTACTCATTTACTTCCAGCAAAAGACCGGATCCGCGTCCTTTTCGATTTTCTTGGGCGGTGTGTGGAAATGGAAGTTTCGATGGCAAAAGTGCTCGCCGCATAACGTTGCCTGCGCCCGCTATTTTTCGTCGGCGAGCTTACCGGGTGCATTGCCGGCTATCTCAAATTCAGCAGTCCTCCGTAATCGAGCGGAGACCTCGATCTGCAAAATTCGGCCTCTCTTTGCGAAGCACGTTTACAGACTCAAAACGGGCTTATCGGTATTCCGATCCGCTTTGCATTCGCCGGAGGGACACACGATCGTACGCCAAAGAACAAGACCCGAGCTAGCCTGGTCGCAGTCAAACTCAAACAACAAGTGGGCAACAATCCTTCGCAGGCATGTTGGAAGGCACCCAACGGACTTATTCTCTGCAATTATGCCCGGGATAAGTTTGGAGACTTTGGCCCATATCAAGAAACAAGCCTTCAAGAAAGGCATTTCTGGGAAATCGCGCCTCTCGCGTCTCGTGTACAAACAAAGTGGCCGCCCCAAAGGAACGACCACCCTTGTGTTGGGAAACTCCCTAGATTAGTTAGCGCTTTAGAAACCGCCGCGCCATGCCCAGTGCGCCGAGAGCCGTGCCGAGCAACATTGCGGTAGTGCCGCCATCTGGAACCCCCTGGCCGCCTGGGCCAAAAAGCGTCCATTTAGTCAGGCCGCACAGGTTAAAGATTCCGGGAATCGTTATGACCCCATGCAGATCACCGACGTACCAGACCTCGGCACCAAGCCCGCTGTAACTCGCAAACAAGTATGTGTATACCCCGCCGGCACCAAGATTTATTGTTGTGCCCGTTCCGTTTAACGCTGAGACGGCAGTAGGCAAGGAACTAAAGGTGTTGTTGGATCGAAAATAGATTTGACCATTGGCAACATCGAACGCGCCAAGAGCCATTCCAACTAAGTGGTTTACATAGGTCGCGTTGTTCTGGTTACCTATGGATAGGCCGGGCCAGAGGAAGCCCAATTCATGGGAGTCGCCGACGCTTAGGGCACTAGCGTTGTGAGTGAGCGCTAGAAAAGCTGCGCAGACGGCCGTGCAAATCGAGAGTTTATGTTTTAAAGCGATGCTCTTCATGCTGAACAATAGGAGCAAGCATTGTACCAATGCGGGGCCCGTTTCAATCTTACAGCATAACATGTTGAAAACGTTGAACTTAATCGGTTATGTTATAAGCTTCATTGCCGAGGACATTTTCGGCATTCCGTAAAGGGTTCCGACGATATTCGAGAAGCCCCGGAAGCGCAGCGGTCGCAACAGAGCGGACGACCCGAACAATTTGCGCCTATGGTCATTTCCGCCACGGTTTAGCCTCCGGCCTCTGTTCGGGTGACAGCTTTCCGTTCGGTGCCAAAAAAAACCGGGCAGGTTTTACCCTGCCCGGTTAACATTGTGGCTCCAGAATCGGGGCCGTAACTTATTAACTCTTTATGTAGCGTCGCGCCATACCGAGCGCTCCGAGTGCCGTACCCAGCAACATCAGTGTCGTTCCACCATCGGGAACTGCACCACCGGGGAAGAGTACATAGCCCGAGATGGCGTGGCCAAGCGGCCCAAGGTAGGGAATCGTGATTACGCCACTCAAATCACCGATGTACCAAACCTGGGATATGTCGTTTTGACCATCGTACTTTGCGAATAGGTATGAATATGTACCCACCGTTGCGCCGAGGTTGATCTGCACTGTGCCCTTAAGATTCACCGGGCTGTCGTTTCTGACAGCTGTTGCGGCGTTCGCGTTCGGCAAATTCGCAAAGGCGTTCATTGAGCGCGTGACAGTTTGGTTTCCAATATTACCCTGCTGACCAAGGCCCAAGGTAATCATGAAGTTTATCCAGCTCGCTACATTTGTGTTAGTTGGGGGATTGCCGGGGTTCGTAGTGCCGACAACGTGCTGGTCGCTGAAGGTCAGGACTTTAAAGGCCTTGGCATTGGGGGTGAACGCGAGCATCGCGGCCAAAGCTGCCGCAGAAACAAGCGCGAGTTTCGGGATTAAGCGTTTCCTGTTTATTTTCATAAGATTTTCAGATTGCGAAACCTATTTAAAGCAAACGTCGTGCCAAGAGTTACGTCGATTTTTGAAATACCATAAGATTATGCTCAGTAGCCAGTTATCAACGGTGGTGTAGCCACGAAACTTGCGCACGTCCGGTGGCAAATCGTCAAATATTCCGACGGTTATTCCCCAGTTCAAAGTAGCAGTAGCTAAGAACCAGTAAACATGGGCATTACAACGGCAGCCCTGGCGTAAGAATTTCCGACGTTTGCCGGCAGTTTTATCACCACTTGAAACGCTCAAGCTGAAAATGCCTATCCAGAGAACGTAGAGCGCCACAGGCCAATGAAAAACCGCGCAGTTTATTTTGGTCGGCATTAAAATGAGGCGCTTGCGATATCGAAGTCGCCGACTGCCACGGTAGTCCAACACTCCCGTAGTGTCGCTGTCAGAGCGAGCACGCTCTTTGGGCCAAACAAAATCCTTTTCGGCAAGACCACGCCGGCCGAGGCAGAGAAGGTTACCGCACCGAGGCTTACCGACGTGCAGACTTCGGAGGAGGAGGACAAGACGAAAAAGAAAGCACAAGCACAAGCCGTACGCCAATTCCGGGCGGCGCCTCCTTACTCCAACGACGTTTCCTCGGCTTGCAAAGTCTGGTAAATTGAGAGAACTCGGTGGCGCCAGGGCGTTCTTGCCGGGTCGAAAAAATCGGATCCATCCGAACTTTAGTCAACCCTTCGCTCGGAGCCGGAGCAATTCAAGCCAAGACTCTGGGCAGGCTCAATGAAGGGTCGGCCTGGCGACTTACATCTGTTCTTCTCTTGAATACTGAGAGTTAAGCTGGCGAACGCAGAGGGGGATTTTAGGAAAACAACCCTGCCGGACAGGACGGTTGCTTGAGGACAGGAAAGACAAGGTGCGACTGTGCGTTTGGGTACAAAGCAAAAGTGGCCGCCCTAAAAAGGACGGCCACTTTTCGTCGGGAAACTGATCTAGCTACTTATCTCTTCAGGAAACGCCTGGCCATGCCGAGCGAGCCGAACGCCATGCCCAGCAACATTAACGTGGTGCCGCCGTCCGGAACCCCTTGACCGCCAGCTGTAAAGAGCGTCCAGCCGGAAAGACCATAGCCACCAGCTGTGGCGGGAATGGTGATGGTCCCAGACAAATCGCCGACATACCACACTTCCGAGCCGTAATTTGGGCCGTCGTACTTCGCGAACAGGTACGTATATGTGCCGGCAGCGCCAAGATTTATACTTGTGCCGGTGCCATTATGATGAAATACGGCCGTAGATAAGGGACCAAAATTATTGTTTGATCGCGTGAAATGTTGTCCTTGGAAATCGTCTTGGGTGCCAAGACCCATGCCAATCAAATGATTGACATAATCTGTTCTGTCCTGATCACCGGACGGTATGCCGAAATTGACGAAGCCTATTTCGTGTCCGTCGCCGATGGTAAGGGCATGGGCGTTCTGGTTGAATGCGAACAATGCCGCGCAAAGCGCCGCGCAGAGCATCGCAATTTTGGGTGTGGGAATAATGTTTAGTTTCATGGTATATTTTAGGGTTTGTAATGACAGACAGAAGCAAAGGTCGTGCCAAAGGAACATCTGCTTTGCAATAATCTTATAAGAAGCTACACCGTAGGTAGTTACAAGATCTGACGGTTAGTGACGAATTTGTGTGAGGCGCTCTAAATCGTAAGTTGTTCCGACGGAGCTGCCCATCAGCGCGAGGAAAGAATATGTATAACAATCACGGGCAAAGGTAATTATGATGCATAATGGGAAAACGTACCGATCGTCGACGATTGATGATGCCTCGGGGTCCTCGAACCGTCCGAAACCATCGCTGCTCAGCCAGGGCGCAATTGGTTTCACCCAAGGGGCTGTCGCAGCTGGGTAGTTACTCCCGCTCGATATCTGCGAGGGCTCGCCGTGCTTCGCTCGCAAAAGGCTCTTGAAGGCCCGCGAGCAAGGCTTGATTTAGCACTCCTTGGGCTTCGGTCTTTTGTCTGACTTGAAGCTCCGACATTCCCAGATAGAAAAGAGAATTGGCGTTGAGTGATTTTGCCCTGGCCCCTTCCTGTAGTAATTGGATCGCACGCTGGTATTCTTTTTTCTCGTAGCTCAATTGCCCCAGAAGCTCGGCCAATTCGGCGTCATCGGGTAACGCTTGACGCGCCTTTGCGGCGAGATCATAGGCCGTAGCGGTTGCGGATGGATCCCGGGCATACAGCGTGGCGAGGCTCTTTTGCGCCGGCGCAAAATCCGGCCACCGACGCAGGATACCGCTGTATATCTCGGTCGCCGGCTTTATCTGGCCGCGCTGTTTATCGAGTGCAGCCTGAGCCATGAGCGCAGGCAGATATTCGGGATCGGATTTTAATTCCTTTTGGAGCTCGGCTTCCGAGCTCATTAGTTCCTTAGGATTTTCACTCAGCTTGGTCAAAGCGAGAAACTTCTTGGCGTCGGCAGCCTGCGAAGAATCAGCATTGTTTGCTAGGACTTTTTGCATCGCGTCACGAGCCTCATTTACTTTCCCCAATCCATAAGCAGCCCAAGCCAAGTTATGCAGGATCGATGGATCGTTTTCGCGTTGTCGCGCTGCCTCCTGCAGAAGGCTGTACGACCAAAGGACATTCCCACTTTGGTATGCAATTTTTCCGAGAATGCTGGTTACCTGGGGATCATTCGGCGTGAGCTCACGGGCCTTTTTTGCGTAATCGAGAGCTTTCTCCTTATTCTGAAGGGGCCCCGCGTAGAGTTGCGCGAGTTTGGTTGCCGCCGAAGCCAACCGAGGATTTAATTTTAGTGCCTGCTCGAACGCCGCGGCCGCTTTATTCGCTGCGCCTTGTTTCTCATACGCTTCACCCAAACGCGTCTGAGTGATGACATCGTTAGGTTGCTCTTTCGCCATTGCTTCCAGCTGTGAAACCGACAATTCCGGCGAAGCGGCGGTACCGTTCTTTAGCAAGGCGAGACGACGTTTGCTTTCTTCCTTACCGGGAAAATCCTTGGTGGCGCTCGCGGCTTTTTGAAGCGCAACTCTGGCCAAATCAGTCTGTCCCATCATGTAGGCCGTCATACCCAGGTGAAACTGAACCTCCGGACTGTCAGGAATCTTGGCAGCACTCTCCTGCAGGATTGGCAGAGCTTGTTGATAATCACCACGCCTGGACAGAATCCAGCCAAACGTGTCGGCTATCGCAGGGTCGTTTCCTTGCAAATCGCGG
>Ga0193721_1000475_pt1 | contig 11343 bp, 11 predicted proteins | sample U2s2metaG_FD_145078 | JGI IMG/M metagenome (GOLD analysis project Ga0193721, IMG submission 145078) | Soil microbial communities from a riparian zone of the East river system, Colorado, United States - U2s2 | ecosystem: Environmental > Terrestrial > Soil > Riparian zone | place: USA: East River...
TTTTAAATGATCCGTCTACGTCACCTACCGGAATGTACAGATTGTTGTCGGGACCAATTATGATAGCCCCACCATTATGACGAGGTCCTGGATATGCGGGCAGATCCAGTAACAACTTTGGGTTTATGAGCTTATTGTTGACCAGTTCATATCTGTAGAGCCGATTACCTGCTGGTTGTTTACCTTGTCTATCATCTCCGTCCGCTCCATTTATTTCAGTATAATAGAGGAAAACGTAAGTGGTGGAAGATTGTTTTAACACAGCAATTCCACACATGCATCTCTCGACGGAATTTGCTACACTCACGTCCAACAATGGCTGACTCGACACCTTCCCGTCAACTACTCTTTGCACTGTGCCCTTGTCCTTTTCCAGGACGAGAATATCATTTGGTCCTAGGAACGCCATCGTTGTGGGTAGGTCAAGTCCTTCTGCTACAACTTTCACTGACAGGTTAGAGTCAGCAGTGACATGGGGACTCCCGTTCTCGACAAATTCATGCTGCCTAAATTCCTCTTGAGCACCAGCTGGTAAATTAATTGAAGATATTGTGGAAAGTAAGATCATTATTGCTAGTAAAAAAAATGACCGACTGGCCAGAATATTCATCCCTTACTGTTTCTCAAGACTTAATTTATGTGACTGAGACAAATATCCATTACTGATTTGTCTACAGTTTTGGATACACCTGGTTTATAATCTCCCGTAACCGCAAGTGTCTGCGACTGCGGACTGACCTTCTTGATTTTGTGACGCGGCCAATCACAAACTTATTCACTTTGAGTTGATGTGCCAAGCAGACTAATAACTGGATAGGCTGTGAAGGTAAGATGATATGAGATCAGAAATGCATTAATGAGAAAATCAGGTTTCTTTTAACTCCTTAACTTTCATTTCTATGAAATCAAATCCCTGTTGCCAGAAGGATTCTTTCGTAATATCCGTTCCTATCCTTCTGAGCAATTCTTCTGGTTTCTGCGATCCTCCCGCATGAAGTATTTCAAGATACTTGGGGACAAATGTATCTCCTTCTTTTATGTATTCTTGGTAAAGGGATAAGACAAGTAGGTTTCCAAATGAGTATGCATAGCAGTAAAAAGGTGTGTGATAAAAATGAGGAATGTAGAGCCATTCCCATTTAAAGTCAGGAGAAACAGCAACTGAGTTTCCAAATTGATGCGTGATATTGTTCAGATATCTTTCGGCTACAATATCTATCGTAGCATTCTCTTTGACTATAGCATCATGGGCTTCGATTTCAAAAAGTGTGAAGTAACTCTGTCTCATTACTGTGGCATACATATCATCTATCTGCTCAGCTAGGAGAATGCGCCTTTCCTTGCCTGATAACCTCTTTAGCAATGTATCAGTCAGGAGCATCTCTGCAAAAACTGACGCTGTCTCTGCTAAAGGAAGGGGTGCGTGGGACACGAGAATAGGCTTGTCAGCAGCAGCCATGCTATGTATTGCATGTCCGAATTCATGAGCCATGGTTGAAACGTCTCTCGTTTTTCCGTCAAAATTAAGCAGCACATAAGGTGTTCTCTTTGGAGAGACGGTATAACAGAAGGCCCCACTAAGTTTTCCTTTTCTAATTTCGGAATCAACGTGATCGTCGGAGAACAGTCTCTGAGCAAATTCAAAAAATTTGCGGTCAAAGGACCTAAACGTTTCGAGTACTAGCTCTGCTGCCTTGCCGTATCGGTATTTTTGTACATTCGAAGATTTTGACGAAATCGGAGCGTAAAGATCATATCTTCTGAGTTGCTTTATGCCAAGAATATCTGCCTTCTCAATAAAATATTCTTGAAATATCGAAGAATTCCTTTTGCATACGGAGAGGAGCGCATCCACCGTACCATCATCTAAATTGTTAGAGAGGTTTCTTACAGATATTGGAGATTTAAATCCCCTCAAAGATACATTTTCGTCATACCATTCTAATACTAGGTTATGATAGATCTCTCCTAGAGTTCCATTGTTCTTTTCATAAGTCTTCCACAGAGCCTTGTAAGCGTTTTCTCTTTCCTTCGCGATATGACTTCGTACCATGGAAAGAAGCTTTTCCTTGTTGGTGAACGTTTTCTTGAAAGTCTTCTTGCCTTTTTTCATCGAAATTGTGAAGTCAAAACCATTTGTCATCCTGTCGTAAATCTTCACTAATGCGCCTGTCCCACTCACTTCAAGCGTGTTAATTATCTTCTCTTCAGGTTCAGTCAGGGAATACTTGGCTGCCAATCTCTTGTGGCGAAGGAATTCTTTGTAGTCATGGGGCGCGCCATCAACTAATCTTAATGCATTAGTATTGTCAAGATCCTTCTTGAACCACAAGTCGAAAAAAATCAGCCTATTTCCAATCTCTGAGCAGAATTTTTCAATCCTTGTCATAAATGCAGCCGCGTCATTCGATGACGTATCAGCATAATACTGTAAATGAGCGAAGGCAGCAAGGATACTGAGTTCTTCAGATATTTCTTCAATCATATGGATCATTTCAACGAAAACATCAACAGAAATCTCGGGTTTCAGAAAGGGACGTATTCCTTCGAACCGACTCACTTTTGATTCTATGTTAGAAAGGAGCTCTCCTACTTCCTTGGCAGTGGAACTTGGGACTAGGTCCGCCAAATTCCATTTTCCTAATTTCATTGCATCGTAAGTTAACATAGTCATTTCGTTTGACAAATGTTTGATTTATCTCGTCTATTATTTATTTTGCATCTTACGTCTTGCTAATCCCTTTTTTCTGTTTAGACTTCTTGAAAAATTGATAGTAGCATGGTGTCCATCAGTGTATGGATGAGTTCGAAAAGCTCTTGCAGATGAACTAAGGAAGAAAGACAGTTAGTTGTACCTCGACATCGGGCATAAAGTATTCTTGAGTGGAAGATAAGAACAGGAACATTGTAGATGAGCATTAATGATGATATCCGGTCAGAGCCAATATCCGCCGACTTTTTGATATTAAGAAGGATTCAGCTATGGTTATATATGACCACTTCGTAATTTATAATCCCTTAATCGGGTTTCAGCATGGAACGCAAGGGAATGGGCAAACAATATGCCTGCTCTGAATAGGACTTTCCTGTGGACAGGTTTGCAGATGCCTTCCTATTCTATGTTGACTTTTGGACTTGTTTAATCTGGTATGCGATTGGCGATAGGATAGTATTTTTAATACCTTCAATAGAAATGTAGAGTGAATAAAGTCCATAGTTTTACTGGCAAAAAAATAGAGCCCCCTATTATTTCTCCTCGTATGACAGTTTCGGATATGATCAATTTTTTTAGTGCGACAGGTTACAATGCACGCCGGCTGGCCGAAGCCGCACAAATCACCAAACAAATGATCAAGAACGATGCTACAATCTGTCTAACCCTTGCTGGTGCGATGACCCCAATTGGTTTGGGAAGGACTATCTCCACTATGATTGAATATGGTTTTATAGATTGGATCGTTACCACTGGTGCTAATGTTTACCATGATCTTCATTTTGCCTATGATCTTCCCGTTAGACAAGGTCATTTCCAAGTAGACGATGACGTATTGTATTCCAAGCAGATAGTACGAATATACGATATTTATATAAAGGAAGTAGGAACGCTTCAAGCGCAGGATATTATAGTGCAAAGAGACCTTAGAAATCAACAGAGGGAATTGCCGAGTTCTCCTTCAACATCAGACATCTCTTATGCACTTGGGAAAGCTGCATTAGAAAATTCTGCTCATCCAGAAAAGTCATTCATGGTAGCTGCTCACAAGCATAATGTACCTGTTTACATGCCAGCAATTGGCGATTCTTCCATTGGGCTAAACATGTTGCCGTTGCTCCTGGAACGCAGGGAGGATAGACTCCCCAATGTGATACTTGACGTTGCTGAATCAGCAGCGATACTCTGGAAAAGTAACATATCTGGTGGAATTGAATTAGGAGGCGGAGTGCCAAAAAATTTCTTTCAACAGACGGGTCCCGCACTTTATCAAATTCTAAAAATGAAAGAAGGTGGACAGGATTACATAATACAGATTACTGATGCAAGATCTGATACGGGGGGTTTATCTGGCGCCACGCTACAAGAAGGTAAAAGCTGGGGAAAGATCAGAACATCTCATGAAGGAAATGTTATTGTTTATGGCGATTCTTCTGTATGTTTTCCGATACTGTGTTCTTATGCATTGTCAGAGTGCAAAAAACGTACTCGCAAACAAATTTACAAATCCAAGAATCGTTGGCTTGAAGAAATGAGAAATGTTTACCTTAAGAAGAGGTAATTTCGAAAAATTTTCGATCCATCTATCCAATAAATCATCCGCCAAACGAATCGTCGCCATCAGGTGAAAAAGTGAGTTTATCGGACATCTAATTCTGAATAGACTTCGCCGCTCTAAGTGCTTCTTTTCCATAATCATTGGTAAGCTTTCTTTCTTCGTAACTACCACATTCGATACATTTAACGGCGCTATTTACCCGTACGGTATCTCCACCACACAGGTTGCATAGAGTGTATAACACGCCATATTCTTTATCTTCTATCGTAATGTGAATCGTCGAATTTAGCAGACTTATAACTCTGCCACGGATTATGTCTCCTACTCGAAAAGTAATTTTCCCTCTTCTTTCTCCCCTGTCTCGATTCCATCCTCTACCATTCAACCTAGTTGATGCAATTGCAGAAAATCCGGCAGAGAACACTTTGCCGTTAAGGTATAGTAGCTTCACAGAGATCATTGGTCCAAAGAGCATTTCAATATATCCAACCAATACGTCCCCGATTTTGGGCATGATAAGTGATTTCTTCTGATCTATTCTCACAATTCGGCGCTTCAAATCATATTGCTTATTCCCCATCACACTAGACCTTATCGCGCCGCCGGAGACGAACGTGTTCTTTCCGGCTTCAAATTCTTCAATCTCAGCCACTTGTTCTCCTGGGAATACTGTGGAAGTCTTTGTTTCTTTATTCATAATGGGTATTGTCTAGACATAAAGTTATAATTGTTACATAATGGGTATAGTTGCCCTTGTAATTCCAAGTTCAACTAGAATCCTGAACCTTTGATAAGTTGTCAGAGTAAAACCTTAGGATCGATTGCAGGCATTAACCTCGGCTAAAACCGAACGCAAACCCTGCTGCCAACCCCCCAGTCAGGGGGATACCGGAATTGGACATAGCTGTAAGTATTTGCTCCCCCAATGCAGGAGCAACCGCGGGAAATTGTGATGTTGCATTGAAACCTGTCAGTGTCCCCCTGGCGGCGCTATCTAACTTATCCCAATTTACCGCAACAATGCCTTGAAATTGCAAATATGACAAAGTCGCAATAGAGAGTCCGGCTAAAACAAGAATAATCTTGAAAATTTTTTTTACAGCATATCCGACAAGGAAACCCAATCCACCTCCAATCCCGACCGATGTTGCTAGGTTCCCTAGGTCAAAATTCATGTTATGAAGTTTAGTTTAACATACTCGTTTATATGGACTGCAGATATTTTTCAGAACATCTTTAAACTGGAAAACTTTCCAATAATTCTTCTTGGACATTCTATTAGTTATTTGATCGCCCAGTCTGCTGGAAAACATCATCGCAAATAATTTTGTCCGCCACTTGAGATGCAACTCGGGAGAAAATCAGTGGATAGATATATCCTATTTCAAGCTTAAAATGAAGTGATTCATTTTACAGACTATGTTTGTCAGGACATCAACGGTCACCTACTTACACTAATTTTTGACAATATCTCTTGAAAAGCAGAATAATTCTTTTCCATGAGAGGAGTCAAGAAAAAAGTGGCTCCATACTCATCTCTATTATCTGTAATCACCAGCCCATTCTTTGAAAGAATTTCAAGATGATGTACCACAGTCTTGTAGTCTAACCTTAACTCAGAGGCGATTTGATTTGTGTTTGACGGGCGAAAATTAAGCATTTCCAAAATACGAGCTCTAGTGACTCCTCCTTTGGTCGTCCCGATCAAGTACCAAAGAAGTCTCTTAAACCGGGGATCAAAGTACACTTTTCCCTCCATTCCCCCTCGATGACATGGTTTTTTTTATAACTATGACGAAAACTGCTGAACTTTCTGAACGCACAATGAATTACGCTTAGCCGTTAATATAAAGTTGCTCACGGAAGTTTCCAGTTTTTGGTTCAGCATGTCACATTACAAATTGATGCACATTCAAGATTTTAACACTAAAACAAACAAACAATCTATTAAGAACCATTTTGCAATTCTATGGGTGAAATTCGATGATTGGTTTCCGTATTACCAGGAAATAAGAAATGAGTTTGGATATAGTACAGAGAAAGATCAGAATGCTGCTTATTTGTTGAGCAGAATGATAGTGAGGAGATCAATTGATATAAAAAAATTAGAGAAGAAGATTCGAGGCAGAGATGTCTTAGCAATTGGTGCTGGTCCAAGCCTAGAGGAAAATATCGATTTCATTAGACGAAGTAAAAAACATGTTAAAGTTGTAGCCGACGGTGCCGTAGAGGCGCTAATCAAAAACAAGATTAAACCTGACGTTGTTGTATCTGACCTTGATGGAAATCCCACCTTTTTAAAGAAGGCCGGAAAATTGGGAGCAATAATGGTTATCCATGCTCATGGAGATAATGAAGATGCTGTCACCAAGCTTGTTCCAAAGTTGAGAAATATAATAGGATCTACTCAGGTTATGCCTGTAGAGAAGGTGTATAATTTTGGTGGATTTACTGATGGAGATAGATGTGTCTTTCTCGCTGAGGAAATGGGCGCGAAAAGTATAGTCTTAGTAGGGATGGATTTCACAGATCAGACAACAAAATACTCTAAGGGTAAGACAAATAATGAAAAGAGCAAGGGACGAAAGCTAAAACAAGCCAAGAGATTGCTTGAAATACTATCCAAAAGATCTAAATCTATGTTGTTTATTAATTCAAGAACAAGGATTAAGGGTTTTGCCAAACTAGGTTCTATGAAACCATGAGAGATAAGTAGGATCTAGAGGTTGTCCTGTTTAGAGCATACAAGTTTCGTTTGATGTGCAAGATAGAAGAGAAATAAGAGAAAACGGGATTCCGAGATTATGATTCGTAGATGGAAGGTTTGTGATGGTAGTAAAAAGCAAAAGGAAATTGTCTACCGATTAAATGGATAGTTTTATTCCCCTTAGAAATACCGTGTATGGGAACATCCGTATAGCCCCAGAGTTGATTGTTGCGCATTAATCAGGTTTGAATCGCCTCGTATGATCAATGGACAGGAAGATATATTGTTCCTTCTGCTAAAATACCGCATGACCTAAGGTTATAACAGAAAATTGTTTGTTGTCCATTCACAAGACCCGCTGTTTGAATGTGGGGATACACACGCCTATAGAATACGTTTCAAGTCCAAAATCAACCTCTGCTATACGCGATCGTTAGTAGTTCTCATTTAATCGTGAAAAACCATTATAATACCTTCTCGTTAAAAATTGGCCGCACATGTCTAGCTTCTCTGAACATGATATTCGTCGCGCAGCTGAGATACGGGAATTGCTGATCAAGGAAATCTCTGAGAAGGAAGAAGAGCTTGAAAAACTTCTACCATTTCACAGGGGGATCGTAGTTCAAAGTTCGAAGTGGAATCTTCAGTCGGATCGGAAGGGACACATACAGATGAAAATCAAGAAAGTATAATTACAGAAAAGCCGGTCCCCGTAGCAAGATCGACAATCAGAAACGATCCATATTACGTTGAAGAGATTGAAAATAAAGAACTGCGACGGGTTAGAGATAACCTTCTCCTAGCAAATTCCGACATTACTTCAGCGAATATAAAGATCACTCCTGTTGAAAATTTGTCCCTCAATATCAACGTCTCTCCTTTTAGAACATTTTTCTTGAACAGGATTTTAGATGGAATGAAGTCAAAAGACAACGAAAAAATTGAGCGCGGTGAAATCGAGGAATCTTACCGTCTTGATTATCAATTAGATACAGATACTGAGGGAACTATAAGATCTATTACCATATCTAACTACCGAGAAAGAGAGCGACTGCAGGAGATTCTTAGCACAGTTACATGGGTCATGTCCAAGATGGTGGAGAAAGGAAGTCACCAAACAAATGGATAAGATTATGGTATTGGATTTTGGATCGCAGTACAGCCACCTGATATGTAGACGTATAAGGGAAGATAATGTGTTTTGTGAACTATTGCCATATGACTCTCCTGCAAGTGTAATTATGAAACTTAATCCTAAAGGTATTATTCTTTCTGGAGGTCCTTCAAGTGTTTATTCTCCAAATTCACCCAAACCGGATAAGGAAATATTCCACTCAGGAATCCCAATCTTGGGCATTTGCTATGGACATCAACTATTAGTTAACGAGTTTAAAGGAAAAGTGAAACGAACCTCTCAAAAAGAGTATGGATATGCTGATCTGGTCATTGATGATTCTTCTGATCTTTTCAGGGGAGTTGGCAAGAAGATAAAATGTTGGATGAGTCATGCCGATGCAGCTTCTTATATACCATCAGGATTTGAAGTCTTGGGTCACACAAAATCGTCTGCTTCGGCTGCCATTGCAAATAAACGAAAAAAATTTTATGGAATTCAATTCCATCCTGAAGTTGCACACACAGAAAATGGTAGCAAGATTCTAAAGAATTTTTCACGCTACATTAGCAAGGCAAGACCCGAATGGACAATGGAAAATTTTGTTAAGTCTTCTATCGGAGAGATAAGGAGTCTTGTTAAGGACGAAAAAGTATTGTGTGCAGCTAGCGGGGGCATCGATTCGACGACACTTGCTGTTCTACTCCATAGAGCTGTGGGAGAGAATCTAACATGTATCTTCGTTGACAACGGATTGTTAAGGAAGGATGAAGCCAAACTAGTGCCGGAGATATTAAGGGATAAATTGGGACTGAATTTAATCTGTGTTGATTCACACGAACAATTTCTGAGAAGGTTGAGAGGTGTTAAAGATCCCGAAATGAAGAGGAAAATTGTGGGTGAAGAATTTGCAAAAGTATTCATGGAAGTTACTAAAAAACAAGGACCTTTTCAGTGGCTTGCCCAAGGTACTTTGTATCCCGATATCATCGAGAGTGGAGTTTCTAAAGGACCTGCAGCTGTCATAAAAACTCATCACAATGTAGGTGGCCTCCCAAAATGGCTAAATATGAAAGTGTTGGAGCCATTCAAAAATCTCTACAAAGACGAGGTACGAAAGATCGCCGGTCTCCTCAATATCCCAAATCAATTTTTGATGAGACATCCGTTTCCTGGTCCCGGTTTGGCTGTACGAATAATAGGAGAGGTGACCGAGGAGAAGATTAGAATCGCGAGACATGCAAGCAGTATAGTGGAAGAAGAGCTAAGAAACAAAGGATGGCATGACAAAGTGTGGCAAGCTTACGCCGCAGTTGGCGACGATCATGCAGTAGGCGTATTAGGCGACGAGCGGGTTTACGGATATTTGGTGACAGTAAGAGTCGTAGAATCTTTGGATGCTATGACTGCAGACTGGAGTAGATTGCCATACGAATTGATGCAATCTATTAGTAATAGAATTACTAATGAGGTTGAAGGTGTGACATGGGTCACTTATGCTATATCAAGCAAACCTCCATCAACTATAGAACCACAGTAGTTGCTCTATATGGTCATTCTTAATATTCATTGGACGTACGTTCATCGATACGTGTAGCTATTCTTTAGAAATTGTACAAGTTCGCCCATAGTGGGTGACTCGAAGGATTCATTCTGGATGTACAGGGCTGAACACGCATTCGAAAATAACAGTCGCTCATTGGGATCGAGTCCTGCAAGATGGCCTACTACATCGGCGGCATCCCAACAATCTCCTGAACCAGTCATTGTATGAACAGGAACATTGAAGGCGGCCTCAAACGACACCTCTTTACCATTGGACCAAGCAGCTCCTATTCTAGTGTGTAAATCAACTTCTATGCCAAATTTATCAGAGATAATTCTGGCCGCTTTTTTTATCAAGTCGGTGTTTGTTGGTTCTGAAGATAATATCGATCCAAATCCCAGCGCACGTGTGAGGGAGTCACATTCATTTTCATTAATGCTTAAGACATCTGTAACTTCTGATATCACGTTTAACGTGTCTTTGAATTCATCCCTTCTAACGTCAATGTCTGCAGGATCAATAAAGTGAAGGGCATTTGGCGAATTCCTGAAGACATGATTAGCCAGCTCTGTTCCCTTTAAATTACTTGCCCAATTTGTCAATATCACACATTTCGCTGAAAAAATTTTCTTCAGATCTTCCTCATGGTTTATCTTATCGGGTCCAAATGTCTCAATGTCTCCAATATCGCTCATCATTATATTCGAGATCGAATTTTCATCTTTGAATTCTAATGATGTCGTTACACCATGTTTACCATTCGCTATTCGGAGGTCAGCGTTTTTTTCAAATTTTGAAAAAATTTTTTGGAGCACCGATGAACCAATCTCATTTGCGATCGTGAACAGTGTAACAGGAAGACCAAATTTTGCCAAGCAGTATGCCACATTAGCTGCGTTTCCGCCTTTGATGTCAAATGTTTGAATGCCGCGTATACTGCCGCCCCCAAGTCTTGTCTTGTAATTTATCACATCCAAGAATTGACTCTTTGAATCAAATTTAACAATCCTGTCCATGAAAAAATCGGGTAGGACCACAACAGAATCTTGTAGTCCATATTGCATTAATCGCTCAAGCACATACGAAGTATGCACTTTGAGTTATATGGATTTTCTTAAACGGCCGTATTTCCCAAGATGTTGTTTTGATATTATTTAATCAACTGTATGATTAGCAACTTGCCGTCATCTATTGAGATAACTATTACCGGTAGATAAGTACCTGGAGGTGATTACCACTGTAACTGCCTACTCCAGGATTTCATTTTCGAAATATAGCTGGATCAAGATGAGATAGATTCCTAAAATAAATTTGTTATTGGTAGATATCTAATCAAATCCAAGAAAAATGAATGGTAGAAATTTTTTGGATTTACTCCATGTCCATTCCGCCCATTCCGCCCATTCCGCCCATTCCGCCCATTCCGCCCATTCCGCCCATTCCGCCTCCTCCTGGGGGACCAGCTGGCATCTTGGACTTGCTTGAGGCAATTACATCATCTATTCTTAGAAGCATAGTCGCGGCTTCAGTAGCAGATTTAATGATTTGCTCCTTCACGGCAAGAGGTTCTAAAACATCCTGTTTGTACATATCAGCAACCACGGTATTTCTAACGTCAACTCCAGTCCATTTCGATCCCTTACTTTGTTTGGATCTTAATGATGTCATGGTGTCTATTGGGTCCATACCAGCATTGACAGCTAGA
>Ga0193721_1000476_pt1 | contig 11331 bp, 9 predicted proteins | sample U2s2metaG_FD_145078 | JGI IMG/M metagenome (GOLD analysis project Ga0193721, IMG submission 145078) | Soil microbial communities from a riparian zone of the East river system, Colorado, United States - U2s2 | ecosystem: Environmental > Terrestrial > Soil > Riparian zone | place: USA: East River...
AACTTCTGTTTCTGGTAGCGTTGCAGGGGAGGGAAGTTGTTTGCAATTATCTTGTTTGATTTTGCTGCAGCAGCGGCTGTTGCTGTTGTTGTTGTTGCTGTTGTGGTTGTGATGACTGGGGTATTGTTGGCAGCTGGAAAAAAGGAAATCCACTACTACCAAGAGCATAGGGCATTTGACCGTTCCATCTATTGATAGCCTGCCATTGCAAGTATTGTGGGCTTTGTCTTAGTTGCTCAGTAATAATTTTGATTGCTTGTGATTCACCACCAGCTTTAGCTACATTTGCTCTTGCTTGTGCTTGAGCTTGTACAACTGTTTGGTTTGCGACTACTTGGATGGCCTTTAGATTATTCTGCTCTGTCAGAAACTTTTGGAATGCTACTACTTTTGCTTCGATCTGATCAGCAAATGACTGTGAGAATTTAAAGTCAGTTATAAATACCGTTTCAACGATTATATTTCTGGCTGATAAAGTATTACGAATAGTATTGGCTATAACACCTTTAGCTGTTTCTCTCTTAGTTATGAGCTCCTCTGCATTAAATTTTGCAACACTTGCTTTAACTGATTCTTGTATAGTAGGAGCTATTATTCTATCTGCATAATTTTCTCCAAGTTGCTGATATATTACGTTTGCATCATTTGGATCAATATGATAGTTTAAAGCTATAACTGTTTGTACTTCCTGTAGGTCATTAGATGCAGCTGTTGCTTCGGCTTGAAACTTGAGTGTACGTACTTCTAATTGTATTACTTGTTCGGCAAATGGAACAATGAAGTGTACTCCTTCTCCAAGGACGCGATTTTCGACTGCACCTAAATAAAGAACTACACCCCTATGTCCTGCTTGGACTATAACTACTGATTCAGCCATTACTATGACTATAACTATAAACGTCACTATGCCTGCAAGGATCTTTAATTTATTGGATCTTACAAATGGTCTTGGCTGTCCTGTATCGTATTCAAGTGGTTCTCCTTCGGGAGTCCTTCTTCTACCATATGGGCTACCCTGTCGTTTGAAAGGATTTCTCATAAAGCCTACTTTTCAATGATATACAATATTGAAAGGCAATTTAAATTGTTGTAATTGAGTATGTTAAGACTATATCGTAATCTTATAAACAAAGCATTTTAAGGACTTATCTAAGAGCTTTATCCGTAGCGGAAGATCTACTTTGGATTTGTGTTGAATCTGCCAGGTTTTAACAAATATTGTTGAAAAGATGGTTAAGGATTGGCTGTCCTGCCCTTTTACTTCCGATTGTCGTTATATAGGTGCAAACCCATGATAATAAGGACTCTGCACAAATTCTTCTTTTGGAGCCATTTCTACTAACGAAATTAGGTGTTCATCTGGATCTTCTATAATAGCATGTTTTCCAAATTCTTCTTGAGTCAGTTTCTTGTAGAACTTTACTTTTTTACTTTCAAGGTCACTACAAACTGCCTCCAGATCGCTAACGTTGAATCCTATCAACATGCTCTTATTCTTTATCGATTTGTTTTGCTTCTTTTTCTTTGCCGGGTGTAGAGCGATAACAGTTCCCTGTTTTGAAAATTCAACCCAATCATCAGTCTGCAGCTTTATTTCCATACCCATCACATTATTATAAAATTCCTTTGATTTCTTCATATCGGAAACAAGAAGTATAACTGCGCCTACTCTGTTGAACATTGTTGCATTTATATAAGAACTAGGATATAAAAATAACACACGCTTTATATATTCTAGGTACGAACTTAGAATTGTCCAAGCGTAATCCTCAAGTATGATAACGTTTCAGCGCTCTGCAGCAACTTGGATTAAATAATCTCATAACTTCGGCATATCCATGCTGTGACCTAATAGCTTAATAGAGATTAGTAAAGGAGCAATTTGATCAATCTATCATAAAAGTTGTTGTTGAGGATGCAATATTATTCTCATGCCTTAGGAAGTTAGATTTTCATCCATAATGCTATATATACAACGTATAAAACTCATAATAACTCATTGTTGACTTGACGATACTATGATCCTGCCTTTCATTCCATCTTCTGAATGGATTGTACAATGATATTCAAAAACTCCGAGTTCATTAAAATTATACTTCCAAGATCCATTAGGGTAGATAAAACCACTATCTACTTCGACTTGTGAGCCGGATGAAGTTTTCTTATAGATTCCAACTACGTTGTGAGGGAGATCAGAACTGTTGAACCATTTTATGATCGAGCCAGTATTTACCTTAACTGTCTCCGGCATAAACATGTTCATCCCAGCATATATGAGATTTGGCTCAAAGGTCTTTCTCATAACTCTCTCGGACTCTTCTGATATGCCTGTAACTGTGAGTTTATCCAGATCGACAAATACATTCCAGATATGCTGATGTGATTCTCCTGTTTTGTTCTCGAGCGCGTTGAAACTGACCGGAATCGAGTACAATTTACCATCGACGTATTGCCAATTAGATGTAATTATGATCTGACCGACTGGACTATAAGTAATTTTTCCGTCCTTACCTTCCAGCACTGTAGGTTGGATTGCAGCTATTGTCAGGGCTCTACCATTTTGTTCTTTGAGTATCTGCTGTACCCTTGCATCCTTTTGAGCAATATTCAAAGCTCGTTCTGCAACAGGATTTATTGCATAAATGAAAGTGTCATCTCCTAGGCTAGGGGTCCTTATAACTCTAAGATCTGTCTTTAATGAGATGTCAGACAGAGAATGGAAATTCTTTGCCTGTTCTTCGGGCAAAATCTTCATAAAAATTAAGATGGAGCCGATTGTTAAGATTACAGATACGATCAATATCAAGGGAACCAGCTCTTTAACTTTCATGCTCCAATATTTAATTAGGATCACTAATAAAATTAGCGAAAGTGCATGTGCCTCTACAACCCTATGTTGCGTTTGATACGTATCGATTTCCCTTTTGGTACTACTGGCAAAGCTCTGTTTCCATATTTTGCTAGAGTCACACTCTTTGATATAAGATCATTCTCAGCTAGAGTACGACGGTTAATTACCGAATCTAAATAATAATACTTGTGATGATAATAATATGTAAATTCATCTTGACCTTCATTACGGAGTCAATTGGTGTAAAGTAATTAAGACGTTCATTGATTTACTTGGACAATATATGGCTCATTTTTATCGCTCTAACGTTGATAAAGTCTCTGAAGCTGACATAGTAATAATAGGGCTGCCAGATGAATCAAAGTCCCACGCGAAACGAAAAGGTACAAGTAAAGCTCCTGATATTATCCGCCATGCCTCAAATGAATCAGAATTTTTTGAAAGGGATGGTAAAATTATTCCTATCAGCCCATTACAAGGTAGCATTGCTAGTAAACAGATATTAGATTACGGGAATGCAAAGAGGGAAGATCTCTACCAATTGATCTTTGATTTAGTTTCAATTAAAAAAATACCTATTGTCATAGGCGGTGACCATTCTGTTACGACCATAGCTTTAAAAGCAATTGGAGATGTGTATGGTAAAATTGGATTGTTTTATTTTGATGCTCATCCAGATTTTGTGTCTTCAACCAGAGACTATTATGGATCAGTATTAAGTGATTCTTCTAGCTCAATAAATTTTAGAAAGAGTACACTGATAGGAACAAGGGCTGCAGAGCCTGAAGAATTGGAAAATGCAGACAAAGTTGGATTAGAAGTCATTACACCTATGGATATAGAAGAATTGGGTGTTTCCAAGATCGCTGAGAGGATGAGGCCCAAGATCAATAATATTAAAAAATACATTTCTATTGATCTTGATTGTCTTGATCCCGCTTTTGCTCCTGGAGTTTCTTTGCCTTCTCCCTGTGGCTTATCCAGTCTAGAACTTATCTATTTTGTCAAACTTGCAGTGAACAGTGGCACTATTGGAATTGATATTGTGGAGCTTTCTCCTGATTTTGACATGAATAATATCACAGCGTATTTGGCAGCAAGAATTCTGTTAGAAGCAATCGCTTCTATGAAGTTGGATTACCGGACTAACACCTAATCAATATTTTGATATCCATTAGGGAGAAACATGTTCTTAGGAGAGGGCCATCGAATTTGTATAAAAGAATTAGCAGTATTATTTAATTATGTCTTTAAGGATTGTCTTCAATTAATAAAGAGAGATCAACACCATACGTGTTTTCTGATGAAGTTTTAATAGAAGAACTAATGTATGGTATCTTTGTGGCCAAAAATTGGTATGCAGAAATCTCCGGGCCGCAAAACTTCTCTTCGTATACTAGCACTTTACTGGAAAGGCTGATATTCAAGCTAGCCAAGAGGTGGGTCTCAGGTAGCACAAATAAAGATGCATTATCAGCTGGTAAAAACTCTAACAAGAGAGGAATATCTGCTATTTTGAATTTCCTTGGTGAAGACAGCATCGATAGTACTACAATTGATCAGACAACAACAGAATATTGTTTATTATTGGAGCTCCTTAAAACTAATGGAATCGACGGCTGTATATCAGTAAAACCAACACAGGTCGGTTTAAGAATCAGTTATGATACGTGTTTGCACAATTTCAGACAGATTGCTGAAAAAGCAAAAAGTTTAGATAGATTTATGTGGATAGATATTGAATCATTTCAGTTCGTAGAAAATACAATATCAATTTACCTTGAACTTTTGAAGAATTACGACGCAACGGGAGTAGCATTACAATCTTATCTTAAAAGAAGTTCCAGTGACCTATTGCATTTGTTGGAAGAAGGAGCAAAAGTTAGATTAGTTAAAGGAGCATATCGACAAAATGAAGCGAATGCATTCCAATCAATAGACAAAATCAATTCAAACTTCTCCAAATTAATGAAGATGTTATTCGAAAATAATGGCAATACTGATATCTTTGCAATTGCAACTCATGATTCTAGACTTATCAACGAAGCGATCGAGCTGTCAGAAAAATTTGGTACTGATAAGAGGTTCGAATTTCAGTTATTAATGGGCATTCATGATGAAATGAAGAAAATGCTTGTGGAAAGAAGATTTAAGATATCTGAATATATTCCTTATGGAAGTCAATGGCTTCCATATTCTATACGCAGAATTAGAGAAAGAAAGAGAAATATCTTACTGCTAGCAAGATCTATTATCCAGCCCTAATAGGAAACCTCTCTCTAATAATATGTTATTACTAATTTAAAGCACAGTCAAATGCAGGACTTGGCTGCCCTGTCGTTGTTAATCGAATATATAATATAAATAAACAAAATGATCTTGAAGAAGCAGCCTCTGAATTGAATTGAAGAGTTCATATATTCTCAATTCTGTGCTCTATTCAACAATAGTCTGGCTCTGCTCCCTCATAAGTTGTGTTAGATAATAAGGTCCTCCTGTCCCTTTACCTGTCGTACCAGAATCTTTCCAGCCACCAAATGGCTGACAACCTACCATAGCTCCCGTTGTGGCACTAGTAACTCTATTAACATATAGTACTCCAGCTTCAATATTTTCAAGAAAACTTTCAATCTCCTCGTTTCTAGTACTGTATATTCCAGCTGTTAATCCGTAAACTGATTCATTACATAACTTTAGTGCTTCATTAAAATCATCATATTGTGCTACGCATAAGATAGGTACAAATAACTCTTCTTTAAGCAATCTGTGGTTTTTAGGCAAGCCATCAACAATTGTCGGTTCCACGTAGTATCCATACTTAGAATCACCGTTTCTCTTGACCATGCCGCCAACCATTACCTTACCATCTCTGAATGCAATTTTTGCGAATTTCTTATATTCATTGTAAGCACTAGAATTAATTAACGGGCCCATAAAGCTGTTACGCTCAAGTGGATTTCCAATCGATAGATTTTTGGTTCTCTGCACCAATCCTTTTATTAATGAATCTTTTACATTTTTCTGCACATAAACACGTGAGCATGCACTGCATTTTTGTCCCGAATAACCAAATGCTGCTTTTAGAATCCCCTCTGCAGCTTTATTAATATCCGCATTTTCTGTAACTATTACTGGATTCTTACCTCCCATCTCTACAATAATTTGACGTGGCCTTACTCTACTGGACTCTTTGAACATTTTGTATCCTACTTTCTTAGAACCGGTAAATACAATTCCAGCGACATCTTTGCTTCCAACAATGGTTTCTCCAATTGTCTCCCCTGAGCCAGTTATAAAGTTCAGTACCCCATCAGGCAATCCTGCTTCTTTCATAATTTCAGCAAATAAATAACCAATAATGGGAGTATCGCTTGCAGGCTTCAGAACTATAGTATTCCCGGTAACCAAAGCCCCCATGCTCATACCGACCAAAATCGCACAAGGAAAGTTGAAAGGACCAATCACTCCACAAACACCAAATGGTTTCATTACACTCCTGCTTCTTTCATTTGTATCTGCTTTTTTAGTTTGAATTTGGAAACCTTTATTCCTGTCCATCTCTTCAGAATAGTATTTGATAAAGTCTATGGCTTCATCAACATCAGCTATAGCCTCATATCTGTTCTTGCCATTTTCATAAGAAATCCATGCTGCTAATTCAAACTTCCGCTTGGCTATTAGATTTGCTGCAGAGACGCAAATTCCTATACGATATTTATAATCTGTTCTTCTCCACTCTTCGAATGCCCTTTTGGCTGCTTTAATAGCTCTTTGTACATGTTCTGTAGTCGCCCTTGAAAAATAACCTAATCTTAATCTAGTATCTATAGGCGAAGTATGAACAAAAGTCTCTGGTGATTCAACTATTTTGCCATCAATAATCATGGGATATTTTTTACCAAATACCAATTTGATATTATTTATCGCTTCCTCATAGTTATGATGAAACGCTTCCTCTCCCTTTGACATCAAATATTTTCTGACAGTATGTTCATTTTCAAATCCCATCTGAATTATTTGTGTAACGAACTTAAAAATTATTATATATATTCTGCGTGAGGAGATATATAGTATGGTATCAGCTCACAATTAGTTGAAAATACGTCATGTAGCCCCACCTATATTAGCTAGAAGTAGCGTTCGGTATATGTGTAATAGTAACAATAAGAATCTATTGCAACAGCTAATGGGCCTCTTTTTGTTCAAATGTGAAATATTTTTATTAATTTCTCTTTGAGCTGTCTATTGCATCCATTATTACTTGTGTGGCATGGCTGCCAAAATTTGTCTTACAATAGTTTTCATTTTTCAATTTGGAGTCCAGTTTATTTGTCCTTATTAATTCTGAAACCCTGTTTACCGCAGCAAGGTAGTTCATTCCTGATATCCAATTAAGTATAATTGTGCATTTATCGCAAACGCTACCTTTTGCATTAGTTGCATATATTTCATCACAAAAAATACACTTATTGTACACCATTGACTTACCAGCTCTAGGAGCATTTATACCAAAATGAACCGTATTAAAGCAGGTCATGCACAGATGTTGGTTACATGTTGAACATGTATGATATTCTTCATTTTTGGTGCATTTTTCACATACTGTCATTGCTTTAGAGGGCTCCATTTGGGTGGATGCAAGATCGGAAAATAACGTCAAGAATTAAGTTATTCATATAGATTAATTGCTACCATTAGTATAGATAAATGCTCTATTTAGATATTTAGTCATTTAGACAGTTTTTGCACATATTCTATGTATCTCGAAAGTTTTCTCGTTTCATCTTCATGTATTGTCATGATATGAACACTCAATGAGAAAAGGAGCATTCTCAATCCTACTAGAGGATTCTATTAAGTGTCACATAATTAATAACTGAAAAATTATTAGTGGCTGTGTCCACAACCACATCCGCTACTATCATCATGCCCATGGCCAATACTACTATTTGATGCACATGAGGGACAAGTACTAGCTCCGTTTTCAGACATAAACGTTACACCGCAAGAGGTACATTTCATTTTTTGAATTCCTTGCATATGCTTCAGTTGTGACATCCTAATTAAAACCTTGGGATTATCACTATTGATGCTAGAAGATTAACAAATTAGACGATGTAGAAAAAGTTGTGGTTATATTATATCTATATATATCTTACCGCTCACTCGGAGTAAAACATCTAACGCTTTACTACCATTGCAATGTCCCCCTCACGGTAACTCATCTTACTCTTATTAGGTAATATACGGTAACAATACCGTCCCCATGCAATTTGGTAGGATTTTGCAATACCTCAGCTCAGAGTATAGTATGCTACTAAAGGAAGTAAGTGAGTCACACCAGGATCTTGAATCCCTACTTATGCTGCTGTTATCTGAACAACAGCATAACACACTTGAGGAGTTTTTTTAATGTCTATGCACATTGTAAACAAGAAGTGAAATAGCAGTGACAGTATCCGGATGGTTATTTGATATTTATCCATTAGCTGACAGAATGATTATTTGGATAAAGCAAGAGAAGGGATATACAATCAGACTACAAGATAATTGGAGCCATTCAATCTATGTTGCGTCGAATTACAAAGCAGACTTCAAATCGATATTGGAAGCAAATGACATTATTTCTCTAATCAAAGAATATGAGTTTACCTCATGTTATGAGAGAATTGTAGACACGAAAGAATCTGAGGTTTTAAAATTAACATTATCAGATTCTACAAAAGCATTAACTTTAGCAAAAAGGATAGAAGCACTAGGTGACAATAAGTTTGGAAAGTATAGATTATACAATGTAGATTTACTACCAGCACAATCATATTTTTATGAACATGACATATTTCCACTTGCTTTCTCTAAAGTAAAAGTAGTTATCAATGAAGATGGCTATTCTCAAAAACTGAAATGGATAGTTAAGGAGAATGAGGACGTATGGTCTACAGATTACAAAATACCTGACCTCAAGACCATCCATATGACAGTCAACATAAAAAAAGAAGGGCGTATACCTAGATACTCTGATAAAATTCAGTCAATAACAATTAAACAACAAGACAATGAAAATATTGAAATTAGATGTAATGATGCTTCAGAAGCTGACACAGTCAAAGAACTTCAAACTGAAATATCAAACATTGATCCAGATTACATATTTACTGAAGATGGTGATTCATTCACTTTTCCTTATCTCATTTATAGAGCTGAACAAAATGATATAGACTTAATCCTAAGCAGAGAATCAATAAAACTAAAGAAACCTGCTAGAGAAGGTATTTCTTATTTTTCTTATGGTCGTGTCTACTTCAGACCAACTACTATTAGATTATATGGAAGAGTACATCTCGACAAGTCCAATTCATTTGTATGGAATGAATCAGGTCTGCAAGGTCTTTATGAAATAGCTAGAGTTTGCAGAATGCCCCTTCATACAGCATCTAGAGCTTCGATAGGCAAGTGCTTGAGTAGTTTACAATTTTATTATGCTGTTTCAAAAAAACAAATTCTTATACCATGGAAACCTGTAGTTGCAGAACACTTTAAGACACTTGAAGAATTGCTTATCGCAGATAGAGGTGGATGTATTTTGGAACCTGAAATTGGGGTTAATGAGCAAGTAGCAGAGTTTGACTTTGAATCCTTGTACCCTAATATCATGTTAGAGCAGAATCTTTCAGCTGAAACTATAGGATGTGATTGCCGCTGCTATTTTTCTCATAATTCTAAACTAAGAAGAGTGCCTGAATTAGATTATCACATATGTCAAAAAAGAATTGGAATTGTGCCAACTTCATTAAAAATATTGTTGGAAAAACGTGCTAAATATAAGCAATTATTGAAATCGAACACTGGCAATCAAGAGCTGAAATCAATCTATGATGCTAGGCAATCTTCACTAAAGTGGGTTTTGGTAACTTCATTTGGATATTTAGGATTTAACAATGCAAAGTTTGGAAGGATTGATGCTCATATTGGAGTATGCGCTTTTGATAGACAGGTCCTCTTACGAGCAGCAAAGATTGTTGAGGCTCGCGGATTTAGTGTATTGCATGGCATCGTAGATTCCCTATGGTTAAAGAATAAAAACGGTAGTATTAAGACAGAGAAAACGGATTATTTACAATTAAAAGAATTCATAGAGATGGAAACAGGTTTTAAAATATCATTTGAAGGTATATACAAGTGGATTGCTTTTATTCATTCCAAGAGAAACAATGTTTTACCAGTGCCAAACCGATATTTTGGAGTATTTGAAGATGGTAGCCTGAAGATAAGAGGATTGGAAGCAAGAAGACATGATACACCTACATTCTTTTCTAAATGTCAAAATGAAATCTTGGAAATCATGTCTGCTGGAAATACTGTTAATGAAGTTAAAGCACTTATACTAACAAAGGTAAAGGATATCTTTCAAAGCTATATTGCAATCTTGAGGGAAAAAAGAGTTCCTCTTCAAGAACTAATTTTCACAAAACGACTTTCAAAGAATTCAAATGAGTATTATCAAAATAGGAATACTATAGAAAACAATGCACTGCGTCTTTTGGAATCTGAAGGTAAATCCCCGAAAGCTGGAGAGATGTTACAATATATTATAACCGACTACTCACAGAAACACGGGAGTGGTAAGGTTAGGAGGAGAGCTGTCCCTATTGAACTGATTAACGAAAAAACCACTTATGATATAACACGATATACAGAGTTACTTGTAGAGACATGTAATTCAGTCACAGAACCTTTTGGACATATTATAACCTACACCAACAACCAACAGATCCTCCATTAGCTTAAGAAATGATGGTCCAGATGCATGAATTTAGCGGATGCATAATAGGATTAATAATAAATAGGCCATTTGGAGATAAAACTACTTCTTTAATTATTTCAATTTTCTTTTCCACATAATCTAATGATAGTGCATACACATACAAACAGTTCTATAATGCGGTACGGCTGCTTACAAGGTAGAACGTTAGAGAAGAGATATCTAAAGCTAGAGCAATAGCTATTGCAGTATCTCCAGATATTAGAGATTGTATAAAGATAGGAAGATTGGCAAAATCAAAAAGAACAAATGAATTATGACAGGAAAAAACAGTTTTTGGCATTACTGTAATTATTATTTGTTTCTTAGTCTAAGCCCTAGTCCTGTTACGATGATACCTGTTACTATTAACATCATCTGCCCGGTTAATGCGGTTACACTACCTTTAGTTTGGGCGTGTCCATTCAATGTCAAGTCAGAGTTGCCAGTATTTTTTGTTGTGATAGTGTATTGTCCTTCTTTTTCAGCCACGAGATTATAATTAAAGATCGAAATTCCCCTTTCCGCCTTTATAATATGTCGGTCCGGATCTGTAATAGTGACGTTAAACTTTGAGCCAGTTATAACAATATTTGCGCTATTGCCTATATTCATATTAGGTGTCAAATTATCAGTTGTGCCAGGTTTAATACTACCACTTAGCCTTACGTCTACAGGA
>Ga0193721_1000477_pt1 | contig 11323 bp, 6 predicted proteins | sample U2s2metaG_FD_145078 | JGI IMG/M metagenome (GOLD analysis project Ga0193721, IMG submission 145078) | Soil microbial communities from a riparian zone of the East river system, Colorado, United States - U2s2 | ecosystem: Environmental > Terrestrial > Soil > Riparian zone | place: USA: East River...
GTCGAGTTTAAGCTGGATAAGAACGGCAATGTCGCGGTGCCGGTTGGGAAATTTTCATTTGAAGAAAATGCGCTCGTCGAAAACGGAAACGCGGTGATCGAGGCCGTTGTCCGGGCGCGTCCGGCGACGGCGAAAGGACATTACCTGGAAAGTGTGACAATCAGTGCGACGATGTCCCCGGGTGTACATGTCGATCCAGCGCCCTACTTGAGAGCATAGATAAAAGAACCGATAATCGTAGATCGACATCATGAGACCGGAAAAAACCAGCATCGTTTCAGATCTTTCCGAGAAATTGAAGCGCTCGCCATTTGTGCTCGTAACCGATTACCAGCGCATGAAAGTCGGCGATTTCGGCGAATTGCGGAATCGGCTCGCGCCAGCGGGCGCCGAAGTGCACGTCGTGAAAAACAATTTCCTCAAACGCGCGATGGCTGATTCCGGTTTTCCGGATATGAGCGACAAGCTGATTGGCCAGACCGCTGTCGTGACTGGTGAAGATGATTTGGCGCCAGTTGCCAAAATTTTTAAGACGTTTGCGGCCGAATTTAAAATCGCCGCGCTGAAGATTGGGTTTGTCGATCGCACCGTTCTCTCCACGACAGAATTGGAAACGTTGGCGGATCTTCCGCCGCGCGAAGTTTTGCAGGCGCAATTGCTGGGGTTGCTCCTGTCTCCAGCAACGCGGCTGGTGCGTTTATTGAATGAGCCAGCATCTGCGTTGGCGCGGGTGCTAAATGCGAAATCTGAACAGGAGGGCGCGTCCGCACAAGCTGCGACGTAAAGAATTTCCTCCCGTGATAGCGGGAGTGGAAGTAAACCAAAAAAACGTCCGGGCTGATGGCTGTCGGCCTTAATTCTCCGAAAGCTTTCGGAGGCGGCGAACCGAGGAAAAGAAAATGGCAGATACAGATAAATTGGTGGAGCAACTCAGCGGCCTGACCGTTCTCGAGATTGCCGGATTGGTGAAACAACTCGAAGAAAAATGGGGCGTGAGCGCGGCTGCTCCTGTGGCAGTCGTGGCCGGTCCCGCAGCAGCAGGGCCAGGCGGAGGCGCGGCGGCTGCGCCTGCGGAAGAAAAAAGCACATTCGAAGTTGTCCTAACAGAAATGGGATCGAACAAAATCGCGGTAATTAAAGAGGTTCGCGGCGCTGTGCCTGGACTCGGGTTGGCGGAAGCCAAGGCGCTAGTCGAAGGAGCTCCGAAAACAATCAAAGAAGGCGTGACCAAGCAGGAGGCCGACGAGATGAAGAAAAAAATCGAGGCAGCTGGGGCAAAGGTCGAAATCAAATAATTCGTTTTTCACGGTCGCCGTCGCATAAATTGCTTGCGCGGCGGCCGTTTTCGCTTAGACTTCGTTTCTGTTAGAGATAGGCAGACTTATTTTTAACCCGGCACTCGACGGCAAGATAGAAAATTGGCAACAGAACGGTGGGGGTCGATTTGACAAGCCGCTGTTTTGTAGCTATTTTTGTGCCCCTCGCTCGTCGCTGATCCCGTAAAATCTTGCCCGTGTCGGCCACTATTGGGGGTGGCCGCTGCGAGGTTCAACCCTTGGTCTAGTGATTATGTCGGAACGCATTTACTTTGGAAGCATTAAGGAAGGCATCGAGCCACCGAACCTGATTGAGGTTCAGCTCAATTCATACATCGATTTTCTCCAGAAGGACGTTCCTTTTTCCAAGCGGAAAATCCACGGATTGCAAGCGGTTTTCAAAGAGGTCTTTCCGATCGAAAGCTACGATGAAAAAGCGGTGCTCGACTTTAGTCATTATGAGATCGGCGAACCAAAGTTAGCTGCGCTGGAGGCGCAGCGCGAAGGGCAGACTTACAGCGCGCCGCTACACGTCACCTTCCAGTTGCGAGAGGAAAAAGGCACCAAGGAAGAAAAAGTTTACATGGGCGAAATCCCGCTCATGACGCCGCAGGGCACTTTCGTGATCAATGGCGCGGAGCGTGTGGTGGTCAGCCAGTTGCATCGCTCTCCTGGGATCGCTTTTGAATCCACCATCCATCTCAACGGGAAAGTCCTCTACAGCTTTCGCATCATCCCGGACCGAGGCTCCTGGATTGAGGTGCAATTCGATACGGCCGATCTTCTCTACATTTACCTCGATCGACGCAAGCGCCGCCGCAAATTTCTCGCCACCACTTTCCTGCGTGCGCTTGGCTACGGCTCTGACGAAGACGTCATCAAACTTTTTTACAACATCGAGAACCTTAAGTTGAGCGACAAGCTTGACGAAGAGAAGCTGGCCACCAAAGTGCTTACCGCGGAAATCCGCGACGGCGAGGCAACAGTGGCGCGCGCTTTCGAACCTCTCACTCTGGCGACCGTCCGCCAGATCATGGCACTCAAGATTCACGAGGTGAAAGTGATCGATATTTCGCACGACGACACGGTCGTGAAAGCGCTCAGGAAAGATCCGGCCCACGACCAGGAAGAAGCGCTGAAGGATATTTACCGGCGTCTCCGCCCGGGCGATCCCCCTACTGTGGCGAATGCTCGTGCTTTGCTTAAACGGCTCTTTTTCGATCCCAAGAAATATGATCTCGGACGCGTTGGCCGTTACAAGATCAATCAGAAACTTGGAATCAATGTCGATTCGACCGAGCGTATTTTGACCGACAAGGATTTTATCGCGGCAATCAAGTATTTGATCAATTTGCGGCGGGGCGAAGGGACGCTCGACGACATCGATCACCTGGGGAGCCGTCGTGTGCGCACCGTCGGCGAATTACTGGCCAACCAATGCCGTGTTGGTCTCGCTCGCACCGAACGTCTGGTTAAAGAGCGCATGACGCTGTTCGACATCAATGTGGACGGAATGACGCCGCAAAAGCTGATCAACCCCAAGGCACTGAGCGCGGTGATCCGCGATTTCTTTGGTCGATCGCAGCTTTCACAGTTCATGGATCAGACGAATCCGCTCGCGGAGCTGACGCACAAACGCCGCTTATCCGCGCTCGGACCCGGAGGCCTCAGCCGCGAACGTGCGGGGTTCGAGGTGCGCGACGTTCATCCGTCTCACTACGGCCGTATTTGCCCGATCGAGACGCCGGAGGGTCCGAACATCGGTTTGATTAGTTCGATGAGCACTTTTGCGCGCATCAACGAATTCGGTTTCATCGAAACGCCATACCGTAAAGTGGAAAAGGGTCGCGTGACGGATCAAATTGACTATCTGACCGGCGACCGTGAAGAGAATTTTCTTGTCGCGCAGGCAAATGCACCCATCGACGGTCGAGGACATTTTACCGGGGAAAAGGTTTCGGTGCGCTATCGCGGCGACTTCCTCGAAGTCGATCCGTCGAAGGTCCATTACATGGACGTGTCGCCGAAGCAGCTTGTGTCAGTGGCGGCGGGGTTGATTCCATTCCTCGAACACGACGATGCGAACCGTGCCCTTATGGGCTCCAACATGCAACGCCAGGGTGTGCCGCTCATTGTTTCGGAGGCACCGCTAGTTGGAACCGGATTGGAAGAAAAAGTCGCGCGAGATTCGCACGCCGTACTTTTGGCAATCGAGAGCGGCAAGGTCGCCTCGGTTTCGGCAAACCAAATCGTCGTCACCAAAGATGGTCATCTGCCAGACAGCAAAAAGAAACTAAAGACCGACGCGGACGCGGGAATTCATGTGTACGAGCTGCGGAAATTCATGCGCTCAAATGCCGGCACGTGCGTGAATCAGAAACCGATTGTGCGCAAGGGCCAGCACGTGAAACGCGGACAGGTCATTGCCGATGGTCCGAATACCGATCAGGGTGAGCTCGCGCTCGGCCGAAATGTGCTCGTCGCGTTCATGCCTTGGAATGGCTACAACTTCGAAGACGCCATCATGATTTCAGAGAAGGTGGTCAAGGAAGACATTTACACTTCCATCCACATCGATGAATTTGAGATTGGGGCGCGCGATACAAAGCTCGGACCGGAAGAAATTACGCGCGACATTCCAAATGTTAGCGAGGAGGCTTTGCGCAATCTCGGCCCCGATGGGGTAGTGCGCGTCGGCGCCGAAGTGAAGCCAGGCGACATTCTCGTCGGTAAAATTACGCCGAAGAGTGAAACCGAGCTGGCGCCGGAAGAACGTCTTCTCCGGGCGATTTTTGGCGAAAAAGCCGCTGACGTGAAAGATACGTCGTTGACTGTACCATCTGGAACCTACGGCATTGTCATGGACGTAAAAGTTTCATCGCGCCGTGAAATTTCGCGTGAAAAACTCACGCCGACCGAAACAAAACGGCAACTCAAGACGATCAACGAAGAAAATAAGCGTAAGAAAGACGATTTGACCGAGCAGTTGACGGACTCGCTTTCAAATATCCTACTAGGCGAAAAAATCCCGCTTGATGTCGTAAATGCTGAGACTGGTGAAATCATTATTCCGGCTAATCGCAAAATCACGAAGACACTGTTGCGAAAGCTCGCGATGGTTCACGATCATATCGAGATCGATCCGAGCCCGATCCGTAACAAAATCCGTGAGATCATCGCCTCGTATGAACACAAGTTCTCGGAGCTGGAGCTCGAACGCGAGCGCGCGACGGATCGAGTGGAGAGCGGAGATGATATCGATCCGGGAATCATCAAGCAGGTCAAAGTCTATATCGCGAGCAAGCGCAAGCTGAGCGTCGGCGACAAGATGGCTGGTCGCCATGGGAATAAAGGCGTCGTTGCGCGCATCGTTCCTGAAGAAGACATGCCGTTCTTGGCGGATGGAACACCGGTGGAGATCGTGCTGAATCCGCTTGGTGTCCCGAGCCGCATGAATGTCGGCCAAGTTTTGGAAACGCATCTGGGAGTGGCGGCAAGGGCGCTTGGATTCAAAGTGGCGACTCCAGTGTTCGACGGAATCTCGGAGAAGAAGATTCGCGAATATCTGCACGACGCGAAGAAGAAGGACGGTTTCTCCTGGGTGCAGGAAACCGGTAAAGCGCGACTTTTTGATGGACGCACCGGCGATCCTTTCGATCAGGAAGTTGTGGTTGGCTACATTTATATGATGAAGCTTGGCCATCTCGTGGCAGACAAGATCCATGCTCGCGCGGTGGGACCATACTCGCTTGTCACTCAACAGCCGCTCGGCGGTAAGGCTCAATATGGTGGACAACGCTTCGGCGAAATGGAGGTCTGGGCCCTAGAAGCGTATGGCGCTGCCTACACATTGCAGGAATTGCTCACTGTAAAATCCGACGACGTACAAGGCCGCACTCGCATCTATGAGTCAATCGTTAAAGGCGACAACTCCCTCGAAGCCGGCACACCTGAATCTTTCAACGTTCTCATCAAGGAAATGCAGAGCCTCGGCCTCGACGTAAAGGTCGGCGGCCAGGCCCCCAGCAGTGTCTTTGATCACGTGGCATAATTTTTTAGATCGACAATCACATTAGACAATCATGAACGAACATTCCTGGCGTGAGTTAGTGGGCGAAGAGCGTCCCGTGGGTTTTGATCAAGTCGCGATTGGCGTCGCGTCGAGCGACACGATGCGGTCGTGGAGCAAGGGCGAAGTCAAAAATCCAGAGACAATTAATTATCGCACCTTTAAACCGGAGAAGGGCGGACTTTTCTGCGAGCGAATTTTTGGTCCAACGCGAGATTGGGAGTGCTCGTGCGGAAAATATAAGCGGATTAAACACAAAGGCGTGATCTGCGACCGTTGCGGTGTCGAGGTCACACTCGCCCGGGTTCGCCGTGAACGCATGGGCCATATCGAACTGGCGGTGCCCGTTTCGCACATTTGGTTCTATAAGTGCATGCCGTCGCGACTCGGGCTCATGCTAGACATGAGCGCACGGCAGCTCGAACGCGTGATTTATTACGAGGACTACATCGTCATAGATCCGGGTAAAACTCCACTGCAGAAGACACAGCTCCTAAATGAGGTCGAGTATCGTGAGGCGCAGGAACAATACGGCGAAGATTTCGTTGCCGGCATGGGCGCGGAAGCGGTAAAGAAACTTCTAGCCGAGATTGATCTCAACAAGCTCAACAAAGAGCTCGAAAAGGCGATGGGCGCGACGAAGAGCAAGCAGATTCGCAAGAAACTGGCGAAGCGCCTCAAGCTCGTTCAAGGATTCCAAAATTCACACGCCCGCCCCGAATGGATGGTTCTTGATGTCTTGCCAGTCATCCCGCCGGATTTGCGTCCGCTCGTTCCGCTCGAAGGCGGGCGTTTTGCGACTTCGGACCTGAACGATCTTTATCGCAGGGTTATTAATCGCAATAACCGACTCAAAAATCTGCTTCTGCTCAAAACCCCTGATGTCATCATTCGCAATGAAAAGCGGATGTTGCAGGAGGCCGTTGATGCTTTGTTCGACAACGGCCGGCATGGCCGCGCCGTCACCGGCGCGGGCAATCGTCCGCTGAAATCACTGAGCGATATGCTCAAGGGCAAAGGCGGACGCTTCCGTCAAAACCTGCTCGGCAAGCGTGTCGATTACTCAGGCCGCTCTGTTATTGTCATCGGCCCTGAGCTGAAACTTCATCAATGCGGTTTACCGAAGAAGATGGCGCTCGTTCTGTTCGAGCCATTCATCATCCGCCGGCTAAAGGATCTCGGTTATGTGCACACGGTGCGCAGCGCGAAAAAAATGATTGAGCGCCAGACGCCGGAAGTTTGGGATATTCTCGACGAAGTCACCAAGGGTCATCCGGTGTTGCTCAATCGCGCGCCGACTTTGCATCGATTGTCGATCCAGGCGTTTGAACCGCAATTAATCGAAGGCGAAGCCATCCGCATCCACCCACTCGTCTGCACGGCTTACAACGCGGACTTCGATGGCGACCAAATGGCCGTCCATGTGCCGCTCTCGGTGGAAGCGCAAATGGAAGCGCGCATGCTTATGCTCGCTCCGAATAACATCTTCTCTCCCTCAAGCGGCAAGCCGATCACGACGCCATCCCAGGACATCACGCTCGGCTGCTATTATCTCACGCAAAATCCACGGCGAACCGCGGGAAGTGATGGCGACGGACGTCTTCCACTCTTTGCGGATGCGACCGAGGTGGAATTCGCGATGGCCGAAGGCAGCGTCCGGACACACGATCGGATCCGGATCAAGAATCCTGATCATGGCCAGCAAACGGTCTATGGAAATACTGAGGCAAAGGTCATCGAGACCACAGCGGGCCGTGTCATCTTCAACGAGATTTGGCCGAAACAGCTGGGATTTTTCAACAAGCCCGCAGGCAAGAAACAACTTAGCGATATTATCTGGCGTTGTTACCAAATTGCTGGTCCGACCGAAACGGTCGCGACGTTAGATAAGTTGAAGGAACTCGGTTTTGCCGAAGCGACCAAGGCCGGCATCTCGATTGGGATTTCGGACATGATCATTCCGAAAGAGAAACAGACCGAACTCGAAAATGCTTACAAACAAATCCGGCAGGTTGAGCAGCAATACCGCAAAGGCATTATTACCGATGGCGAGCGTTACAATAAGATTATCGACATCTGGACCCACGCCGGCGATGAAATTTCCAGCGTAATGTTTCGCACCCTCGAACACAACGAGGGGCGCAAGGAACTCAATCCTGTTTATCTCATGGTTGATTCAGGCTCGCGCGGAAATCGGCAACAGGTGCGGCAGCTGGCGGGCATGCGCGGTTTGATGGCCAAACCATCGGGAGAAATCATTGAGCGGCCCATTACTTCGAACTTTCGAGAGGGCCTGAGCGTGCTCGAGTATTTTATCTCCACGCACGGAGCGCGAAAAGGACTTGCCGACACGGCACTCAAAACAGCGGATTCCGGTTATCTTACTCGTAAGCTGGTGGACGCCGCCCAGGACGTAATCATCAACAAGGATGATTGCGGGACCGTAAATGGCATCGTCGTGCGCTCGATTTACGAGGGCGACGAGGAAGTTGTCGATCTTAGTCAGCGCATCATTGGTCGAGTGAGTTGCGAGACCATCGCGGACCCGGTGGACAAGAAAAAGAAAATCGTCAAAGCGAATCAGTTAATTGACGAGAAAATTGCGGCAGAACTTCAGCGCGTCGGGGTGGAGAGTTTAAAGATCCGCTCGGTGCTTACCTGCGAATGTGGCCGCGGTGTTTGCGCGATGTGCTATGGACGCAATCTTGCTACGGGCCAGTTCGTCAAACTTGGCGAAGCCGTTGGGATTATTGCGGCACAATCAATCGGCGAACCCGGGACGCAATTGACGATGCGGACATTCCACATCGGCGGAACGGCCAGCCAGACTTTCAAGCAACCGATCATCAAGGCGAAAAACGATGGCACCGTCCGATTCAACGACCTGCGAACTGTGCAAGCGCTCGATGGCAGCTGGATTGTTCTGAACAAAAACGGCTCGATAAGTGTGCACAACGCGGAGGGCCGCGAACTCGAGAGTTACAACATTGTTATCGGCTCCATGATCTCCAAAGACGACGGCGCCTCAGTTAAGAAAGGCGAAACCTTCGTGCAGTGGGACCCGTACAACGTGCCGATTCTCACCGATAAGGGCGGCAAGATCGAATTCCGCGATATGATCGCTGGTGTGACGATCAAGCGTGATGTTGATGAAGCCACCGGCCTCATGGGAACCGTGATCATTGAGCACAAGGAGGATTTACATCCGCAGATTGTCATCATGGGAGATAAGAAGGACGTGCTGGCCAGTTATTCGATCCCCGCTGGCGCTCACGTCATCGTTGAAGAAGGACAAAAGGTGCGCGGAGGTGCGTTGCTGGCAAAAACACCGCGAAAAGTGGCGAAGACGAAGGACATCACCGGCGGCCTCCCGCGCGTGGCCGAGTTGTTCGAGGCGCGCCGACCAAAGGATGCGGCTGAGATTGCCAAGATCGATGGAACAGTCGAGATGGGCGGAACGGTTCGCGGGAAGCGGCGGCTTATTTTGAAAGATCCCGACACTGGCTCAGAGGAAGAACATCTCATCTCGCTCACAAAACATATCATCGTCTTCAAAGGAGACTTCGTTAAGAAAGGTCAGCAGCTTACCGAAGGGCCAGTTGTTCCTCACGAAATCTTGGAAGTCTGCGGGCCGCAGGACCTGCAGGAACACCTGGTTAATGAAGTGCAGGAGGTCTATCGCCTGCAAGGCGTGGAGATCAACGATAAGCATATCGAGATCATCGTGCGCCAAATGTTGCGCAAAGTGAAAATTACTGATCCGGGCGACACTTCATTGCTTTGGGGCGACCAAGTCGATCGGCTCGATTTTGAAGCAGAGAATCAGCGCGTAGTTGAGCAAGGGGGAAAGCCCGCCGAGGCCACACCTGTGCTTCTGGGCATCACAAAAGCCTCGCTCGAAACCGACAGCTTTATTTCCGCAGCATCGTTCCAAGACACGACTCGCGTGCTCACCGAGGCGGCAACGCTTGGCAAAGTCGATCGGCTGCGCGGCTTCAAAGAAAACGTGATCATGGGTCACTTGATTCCGGCCGGTACGGGATTCCCACAGCACCGCGAGATCAAACTCGTGGAGAAAGGCGAACCGATCGGCGCTGCGGTGATGGAAGAGCCAGAAGCGCAGCCGGCGATCGGGTAGTCTTGGGCGATGGAGTAGTGGAGTAATGGTCGCGAATAAGAGCCCTTACTCCGCCGCTCCATACTCCAATACTTCTGCTCCTGATGTCGATCGTCACTAAGACTGGCGACAAGGGCGAAACCTCGCTGATGTACGGCCGGCGTGTGTCGAAAGCCGATCCGCATGTCGACGCTTATGGTTGTATTGACGAGCTAACCGCTGCGCTCGGCCTCGCGCGATCCATTTGCAGCGAAAAATTTGTTTCGGAACAAATTTTCGCTGTGCAAAAAGAGTTAATCATTGTGATGGGTGAGCTGGCCACAACTCCACAAGATCGAGAACGTTATCTCAAAGATGGATTTCATGTTACTACGGCCGCGATGGTTAATCGGATCACCGCAGTGATTGTCGAGCTTGAGAAAGATAAATCGCTTTACCCCAAAGATTGGGTGATCCCCGGCGGAACAGCCGTTTCTGCAGCGCTGGATTTTGCGCGCACAACCTGCCGTCGGGCCGAACGGCACGTTGCCGCTCAAGTCGCGGACGAACAAAGGTTCAATCCGGAAATCTTGCGCTACCTAAATCGTCTGTCAGATCTTTGCTGGATTCTGGCCCGCTATGCCGAGAAGAATGTGAAACCGGAGACTGCATGAACATTCTATTTGCCATTGCGCCGGGCGTGTAGCATCTTCCGCATTCGCCGTTTCCCTCTTCGGGCTGGCGTTTTTGTTTTTTATGGCAGACACAACAGAACTAGTGCCCGAGCTTCTTGAAGCGGGTGTCCATTTTGGGCACCAGACCAAGCGCTGGAACCCGAAGATGAAGCCGTTCATCTTTGAGAAACGGAACCAAATTTACATCATCAATCTCGATCAGACCGTGCAGCAATTGCGTCGCGCGACCGAGTTTTTGCAAGAGATCACGCGTCGCGGCGGGAAAATCTTGTTCGTCGGCTGCAAGAAGCAGGCCCAGGAAGCGATCAAGGAAGCAGCGCTGGCTTGCGGGCAATTCTATGTCAATCAGCGCTGGCTCGGCGGTACGCTGACTAATCTGACCACCATTCGCAAAAGCATCGGACGATTGAAATACATTGAGCAGATTGAGCAATCGCCGGAGTACAAGAAAATGGGAAAACAGGAACTGGCGGCGCTGAACCGCGAGGCGGCGAAACTCCGTCGCAATCTTGACGGAATACTTGAAATGTCGCAATTGCCCGATGCGCTGGTGGTGATCGACACCACGCGCGAGCAAAATGCCGTGAACGAGGCCCGGCGGCTCCAGATTCCAGTCGTCGCGATTGTTGATACCAATGCCGACCCCGAATTGATCGATTATCCAATCGCCGGCAACGATGATGCGATCCGTGCTATTCGCGTGATTCTGCAAAAGCTGGTGGATGCCATTGTTTCGGCTAGCAGCGAATCGCGAATTCGCGAGCAAGTCGAGATGGCGGGCGTCTCCGCATAGCGACATTGAAACGTTAAGGTGTTACGTCGTAGCAATTTTAGCGACTTAGCGTTTAACTTTGTAACCTTTTAACTTTTGTAACTTTCCTTCACATGCCGGCAACAACCGAAATCAATCCTCAACTCGTCAAACAACTCCGCGAGAAAACCAACGCCGGATTTATGGACTGCAAGCGTGCGCTCGTGGAAAGCGGCGGTGACCTAGAAAAAGCCGAGGCGATTTTGCGAACCAAAGGCATGGCCAGCGCCGGCAAAAAGGCCTCCCGTGCGACAAAAGAGGGTATTGTGGCTTCCTATATTCATTTGCAAGGGAAAGTGGGCGTGCTCGTGGAAGTGAATTGCGAGACCGATTTTG
>Ga0193721_1000480_pt1 | contig 11310 bp, 9 predicted proteins | sample U2s2metaG_FD_145078 | JGI IMG/M metagenome (GOLD analysis project Ga0193721, IMG submission 145078) | Soil microbial communities from a riparian zone of the East river system, Colorado, United States - U2s2 | ecosystem: Environmental > Terrestrial > Soil > Riparian zone | place: USA: East River...
CAAATAGAATTGCAACGCAGGATCGTCTTCTCCCTCGGGGCCGCGTGCTTTCTGAAATTCGGAATAGGCTTCCGCCCACCGTTTTTCCCGATAAAGAACCACGCCGCTCCAGAAAGAATCTCTTCGTGCGACATGCTCTGGTTTGGCTTCTGCGGTAAGCCAGAGTGGCTCATAGATTTCGATTCGATCATGCGAATTCGTTCCGCTTACAAAATCAATTGGACGCGCAACGATTGTATCGCTCACGCTATCGAACGTAGCCGTATCAATCAGGATCGTTGATCCATACCTGTGATTCAAGGCACAGAACCTGCGCGCAAGTTCAATCGGTTCACCGCTGGCTAAAAGCGCCGGATGTACGCCGTCCTTCAGTACGCCACCAACGATCGCGCCTGAACTGATCCCGGCGTGCATGCCCCAGTCACCAAAAACTTCTTCGTTTTCCTGCCGCCGCTCGCGAAACTTCTTCGTTACATCGAGCACAGCACGCACCGCATCCTCGGCATGCTGACTATGGGCGTTCGGAAATCCAAAAATGGCCACGACGCCCTCTCCGTCGGCAGCCTGAAGACAGGCTCCTTTCCCGATCAAATCGTCCGCGGTCTCGCGAATAAATTTTGCCATTGTTTCAGCGAAACCGGCAGGGTCGGACGAATTCGTGAATCCATGTCGATTGGCAATATCACAGACAACCGCGCTCGTTTGGTACGCTTTCGCCTCCCCATCGAACGGACCGTCGCTGACACAACGAAATTCCTTTGTCGAGAGGCGATCGGCAAAAAGTGTGCGCACTAAATGCGAGCGATCTCTTCGCAAAAAGACCATCCAAGCTTCCACGAAGGCCACCGCTAATATGACTGCAAAAATGCACGGAACCGGCTGGAAGAAGACCCGATAAAGAGAGCAGACCCACGAAAGCACCAGGAGCTCGACCAACAAAGAGCCGAACAACAGATAGTTTCGCAACCGTCCCGCAGGCGGTGGATTTCTCAGGCTGAGCCACGCAACACCAGCAGCTATCAATAAGACAAAAACGTACTGCCACTTCCCGCCCACGACCCTCGTCGCTCCGGGATAATCGGAAACAAGCCGCGCGATGCCAGCCTCAAGGCCCGCTATCGCCTTGGTTGCGTGCAAGATTCCAACCACGATGGCGACAGCAACTCCAATTACGAGCGTTGTGATCAACGAGCGCTTCATGAAAATCAGGCTTTTTGAGCAGCTGCGCCCGGGTAATAGGACTGCACGACCAGCTCACTTAAGAATTTGTCCGGTTCATCGACGGCTCCGGCGTTGATGACAAACTTTGTCTGGCCGGTGTTCTTTTTGACCAGATTTAGTCCGAACTGGTAATCCTTAAACAAGTGGGCGCAAAGATCGCTCATGGTCATCCGCTCAGTTTGCGCGCGCTCGACCAAGCGCCGCACCGCAGCTTCATCGAAGGCAATTTCCAATCCATGCTCACGGTTGAATTTTTCTACAAATTGACGCGCGCCGGCCTCGAGCATTTGAGCCTCGAGCTTGTGTCCCTCCGCCATCAATCGGTCGAGCACACGCTTTGGCTCGCGCACAAGCGCAGCCGTAACACGCAACTGGCTCAGACCTGATCCAGCCAGGTAGTATTTGTAATCGCGGAACAACTTTTCGAATACCGTCAGCAATCCACGTGCGCCGGTTTTTTCCTTGGCGGCAGCTTCAGCCAGTAGCCGCAGCGCTTCATCCTCGAAACTGATCTCAATGCCGTAAGCGCGAAACGCGCGCTCATACTGCCGGAGCAAGCTACCCTCGGAATACTTCATGATGCTGAAAAGGTCATCGGCATCCAGCTCTTCACACACCACGCGTACTGGTAATCGGCCAATGAATTCCGGCTCGAACCCGTATTCGATAAAATCCTGCGTCGTCACGTGCCCGAACAATTCGTTGTCCATCACCTGAATCGGTTCCGCACTAAATCCGATCTGACCGTGACGAACGCGTCGCGCAACATGTTCCTTTAATTTCTCAAATGCGCCGCTGACCACGAAGAGAATATGGCGCGTATTGATCGTCTCTCGTGTTGTCTTGCCGCGTCGTTGAAATTCGAAAGCCGCCTGCAATTGCGCCTGCAAATCGTTCATACTGCGCACCGGCACTTCTGTTTCCTCCATTAACTTCAGGAGCGTAGTCTGCACGCCCCGCCCGCTGACGTCCCGGCCGATTAAATTTCCGGCCGCTGCGATCTTGTCGATCTCATCGATATAAATGATCCCGAACTGCGCCAGGTTTAGATCGCCGTCCGCCTTGTGCACGAGCTCGCGCACCAAATCTTCCACATCGCCGCCGACGTATCCCGTCTCGCTGAACTTCGTGGCGTCCGCTTTCACAAACGGCACTTTGATCAGGTCGGCAATGTGTTTAATGAGATAGGTTTTCCCGACACCGGTCGGCCCCACCAAAATCACGTTTTGTTTGATGTATTCAATCTCCTGCGCACGCGTGGCATCTTCCTTTTCGAGACGGCGCAGGTAATTGGCATGGTTGTAATGATCGCAAACGGCGATCGCCAGCACCTTCTTGGCTTCATCCTGCTTGATCACGAAGCGGTCGAGATGCGCTTTAATGTCCCGCGGCAGGAGATTAAATTCGAATTCCTTCTGATCAGTCTTCTCCGGCTTTTCTTCTTCTTCTTCTTCTGCCGGCGCGGGCTCCGGCTCGGCAAAAGTCGCCACTGAGACCCGGTCGCCGAAGTTCTGTTTCATGAACTCCGTGATCTTGGTCTTCAACTCTTCCGGTGAAGGAAACTGCGGTGGCGGATTTTGCTCCATATCGCGATCGGGAAAACGTCGCGTCAAAAATCAATTATGGCAATGATTCGTCTAAATCAGACTCCCAGGACCGGGAAATCGTTCATCATCCATCTTGCGCCTTCGGCGTGCGAGCTGGCATCGTCTTCGGAGAAGCCGATCCACCCTTGGCAAATGCAAGGTGGAACGCGTTGTCCTCAACGCGTTTGCCTAAGGCGCTTGGTGAACATCCGGGAAAAGAACAGAAATCTGTTCCTTGTATTCAGGCTTCATCCTCGCAGCGGCTTCAGCCAATTCCCTCGCCGCTTCGGTCTGCCCGGTTTCACTGGCAAAGACGGCGCAACGCCACTGTCGATCTGCTGCACCAGGCGTTCCGGGATCGATGAACGATTTGGATACGGCCAGTATTTCCTTTGGCGAGAGCTTGTCCCACGTGATCCATGCAATTCCATACGGAAGCTTCATCGTGAGTCCTTCATCCGTAGCGCTCACTATGCCTGTATATTGCGCCCCGGAACTATCTGTGAGCGGACCCGAGAAATGTGCACGATTGAGATCGTCAATCAGAGCGTTCTTCCAATCGGACATGAGTAGCGCCCGTTTTTCTGCAATTTCTTCTGAGGGCCTGTAATATCCGCCGACCTGTTTCACATTCCTGATTTCCTCCGAAGCTTGAGCAAACTGATAAAGCGCGACCTGCTCTTTGTAACTGGCAAGCGCTTTGTTCCACGGACCGCGATCCAACCAACCTTTGCTCCGCGCGATAACGAAGAAAATTCCAGCTGCCACTATAGCCGGTAGTGCCACGCGAATAAGACGTGGCAGGCGGTGGAACCGGCCTAAAACCCCTCTTAATCCTTCCAAGCTGCGCCGACTAAAGCCAGACAAAGCCCGGCGCCAGCGTCGCCGGCGCGTCTCACCGTCACTGGTTGCATCCTCCAATGCCAGCGCGCGCCACGCTCGCTCGAGCTCTCCCACCAGATCGTCATAGGAAGAAAAACGCTCTGCCGGATCAGCTGCGATCATTCGCTCCAAAACCTCCGCAGTCTCCGCAGAAACGTCCGGCGCGGTCGCCTGCAAGTCGAGTGGTCGTTGTTTTGATTCGAGTAATGCAGTCGCGGAATTTGTGCTGGCTTCGATTGGCGGTTTGCCCGCAATTGCGTGAAACAATGTTGCGCCCAAACTGTAAATGTCGCTGCGGAAGTCCTCGGGGTCGTTGTTCAGTCTTTCCGGCGCGACATATTCCGGGGTTCCCCAGACGACACCGCCGATTCCCCAACGTTGGGTCGCGCTGCTGGCAAGACCGAAGTCGCCGATTTTTGCTGCGTGCTCATCGACAAACAAAATATTAGCCGGCTTCACATCGCGGTGAATCAGACCTCGCCGTTGCGCGGCACGCAGTCCCTTTGCGACTTGAATGCCAATCTCAAGCACTCTTTTTTCCGGTAGCCGCGGTTGCAGCGCCATGAGATCGTCGAGGCTTCCTTGATCGACCAACTCCATTACCACATAGAACTGCCCGTGATCCGTTCCCGAATCGAATACCTGTATTACATAGGGATGACTCACGGCGGCAGCGATGCGTGCCTCTTGCTGCAATCGAGCTTTATGATCCTCTTCGCCACCGAGATCTCTTCGCAATAGTTTCAACGCCACGAACCGATCCAGTTGCATATCGCGCGCCTTGTAAACCGTGCCCATGCCGCCAACGCCAAGCGTCTCGACCAGGACAAAATGATCGAACGTTCTCTCTACGCGTATTTTCTTGCCACACGCAGGACAGGCGATGCGCGCTAATGGCTCGGCGGCTGTCGTATCGACAGTCGTTCCGCAACTGGGGCATGCTTGGGCGGCGGGCTCACTCGCCATTCAGCAGCCATTGTAACATATTCACACCCTGCAGAGCAACGAACGACAACTTACCCTCATAATCGCTCTGCTCTCATGTCCGCGGGAGTCCTCTGCGCGGCGACCAGGTAATTTATTAAATTGTCGAATCATCCCTTTGTGCGCTGTCGCAGCGCACTTGCATTGCGCGCAGTAGTCCGATGCATTATCCGCTGAGGACAGCGGACCCTACAGCCTCGCAGGCGAGGCTATGACGGCACGCATTCATCTATCATGCGACAACTTTCAAGACAACTTTCAGCCGAAAATTCGACTCGGATCGAGCTTGTCGTTTCAGCGAATGAAGCAAGGATCCGACTCGATCAATTTCTGGCCAAGCGACTTCCAGAATTCTCACGGTCACGACTCCAGCAGTTGATCCGCGACGGGTTTGTTCTGCTCAACAACTCAACGAGCCGGCCACGCCAAATCGTTCGAGGCGGCGACCAGATTCAACTCACCGAGCCGCCACTGGAAAAGATCGAAACGCTGCCGGAGGAGATCCCCCTTGAGATTCTCTTCGAAGACAATGATCTCATCGTGATCAACAAGCCGGCGGGGCTTGTTGTTCATCCGGGCCCCGGTCATCGCGAACATACTTTAGTCAATGCGCTCCTGAATCACTGCTCCGCGTTGTCGGGGATTGGCGGGAAAGAGCGTCCCGGCATTGTCCATCGCCTCGACAAGGAGACGAGCGGCTGTCTTGTTGTCGCCAAAAACGACGCAGCCCATCGCCGATTATCCAAGCAATTCGCGGACCGCACGGTGGAGAAGATTTATCTGGCGCTGGTGGCTGGAAGGTTGCGCGAGCCGGCGGGCGTAATCGAAGAAAAAATCGAGCGACATCCAGTCCACCGACAGCGAATGAGCGCATCTGCTCGCCGTGGACGTGCCGCCAAAACCGAATATCGGGTCGTTCGATCGAGCGATCGGGCCAGCATTGTCGAATGCCGTCTACACACCGGACGGACCCATCAGATTCGCGTGCATCTTCATCATCTCGGTCATCCCGTGCTCGGCGACAAAGTCTATGCGCGAGCCGCAAAGGATTTTCCGAGACAAATGCTGCACGCATGGAAGCTTGGATTTCGCCATCCTCGCACTGAGGAATGGAAAAGCTTCGAGGCGCCATTGCCTGACGATTTTAACCAGGCTATCGCGGCGAGCGGTTTGGAGTTCAGCCTTCAGGCGGTCCCGGCCAATCTCACGCGATGACGGCGCGTTATCTCTCGCGTCGCCGAACGGCTGTGGCACGCAGTCGTGCCATCAAGTATTAAACCTTCGTTGATAAATCTCGATCATCGTCGCCACAGCACCGATCGCGCTGTCGACCAGGGAAAGCTCCGATTGTGGATCGATCTCCTCCCAGCTATCAACCTCTCGTCTCAGCTCGCGCAGCATGGTCACGCTTTTCGGGTCGCTCGCGTAGGTCTCCTGCAACGCCGTTGTCCACCTTTGCCTCACATCGTCCGGCAGATCACGGTTTCGCGAAATCGTATCACCTATCTGTATCAGTCGGCTGATGATCTTGTTGCCTAGAGTTTCTCGATCGTCCACGTCGCTCATCTCATCGACGTCGTATAACGGCTCGTCATCCGGGGATACGTGTAAACCATATAACGCCGCAAGCGATTCGCCACTAAGTCCATCCTCAGTCCTGCGATTTGCGTCGGAAATCCAGCGGTTCTGTTTTTCGTCCCAGGCTTTGTCGTCGGCTCGCTTCTGAATATCGTCCATACGTTTTGCGCCTCCTAAGGGACTACGAGACCACGGACAACTGACTACCCGACCATCGCGTTAGAGCAATTACTAGCAGGCTTGTTACCGTCGCGATTATCTTTCCGAGCTTGCCGGCCTCTTTTTCAACCGCCCGAATCAGGCCGTGTAAGCAGCCAAATGTGACCTTTGTTTGTCGGTGCAACCCATCAGCCTCCTCCGACGGTAGATAGCCGAGCCTTCGGGCGAGATGGATAAAATATTGGGCTTCGGACAGCGAGCCGCGCGCAATGTAAAGAAAGTGGAGGTAATCTTTCTTACTCTCTCGGGAGGCTCCCTCGACAATGTTGGCCGAACAGAATAAGAAGCCCGGCGTAATTGACTGGTTAGCCCATAAATCTCTTCTCTGGGAAACGATCGGGTGCGCCCATAAACTGCAACGGTCAAATCATCCGCCAATCGCCAAGCTTCGATTTTCGTATAGTCTCTCATAATCTCTGAGTCGGTTGTCTTGTAGTCCGTGGTCAGTGGTCAGTGGTCAGTGGTCTTGTCGTCCAGCGCGCCCTCGCGTCTTGGCACCATCGCGTTTGCCAGCATTGTCTGGACGATCTCGCCCTGTTGGTTCGTAGTCACGTTGCGCAACCGAATGATTCCGTAGCCCGGCTTGGACCGGGATAGCCTTAGATCAAGAATCTCCGTTTCAACGGTAAGCACGTCGCCAGGTCGCACGGCGTTGGGCCAACGCAATTCGTCGACACCCAAGCCGATCGCGCCCTCGGCGAAGTTCAACGTTTTCACAAAAAGCCGCATTGTCAGGGCAGCTGTATGCCAGCCACTCGCAATAAGTCCTTTGAAAAGTGTTCGCTCTGCAGCTTTCTGATTCAGATGAAACATTTGCGGATCGAACTTGTGCGCAAATTCAATGACCTCTTTCTCCGTGACACTTAGAGGCTCGGATTTAAAACGGTCACCAATTTTCAAATCATTGAAGTAATGCTCTTTCATTCTGCCTCTCCTATTCGTTCTACCATGACGAAACCAATTGATGCGCCATCCTGTCGGATTGAGCAATGCCTAATGTGTTCGGTGGCTCAGGCCACTGGCCGCGGACTATTGGCGACGGCATTGTAGTCGCCTGCTTTCGTTAGTCCGGATCGGCACGGCTACACTGCGCCACGGCTACAACGGTACGCACTTATGAGATGGGTTCCGAGCTCGCAGCGAGCGGTAAAAGTGGTCTGTGGCAAAGGCACCAACTGGCTCTTGTTCGGTGCAGACTTCGTTCCGAAACTCTGGCGAGTAGAACATGTATTAACAATCAACATCAAAGAGGAGGCATCATGAAAAACATAGTTATCACACTCGCCTGGTTGCTACTTGCTCCATTGGCTTTTGCGCAGCCGGGATCAACGAACAAGAAACAAACAACCGCAGAACCAATAACAGTAACGGGAGGAATCATCAAAATGACAGCTGGGGACGGCTCAGCCGCCAGTTATCAACCTCTCAGAACGCTCGTCGTTCGCGAGGACAGCTCGAAAAATGCTGATCGTTACGTTCTCAACGGATTCGGTCACGTTGTGGACAAGACGGGGAAAGTCGTCCAAACCGCGATCAAGCCAGGCGCACGTGTGCGTGTTTTTTACGCACACACCAGCGATTCGCGTGCGATTGATCACGTGGTTCTGTTAGACTGAGGCTGCGCGGAGCTTCGGACAAACACTAATAAAAGCCGCAGGGTTCCAAACCCTGCGGCCTTTTTTTTTAAATGGGGACGCGGCGCGACTGCAGGCTTCGCTCCAATTCTCGTGGGTTAGAGGATCACTTAACCGTTCCCCAAATCGTTGTAGCCACGGCCTTGTGGGCCGTCGTCTAAAACGCTCCGCAGGAGCGTGGCTACAGGGTCTTCGAATGGGAGCGCTTCGATCTGCAATCGTTTCAGTTCTTTAAACGGCAGAAATGGCCGGAGACATCCGGACGCTGAAATAAATCCGATCCATTTGTGTCGTACCTTTTATTGAATGATTTGGAGGGCAACTAATGAATGGAAAGTTTCTTTTATTCGGTCGGGATGAGATTGAGAACAGTTTGATTCGTTTTGTCGATCGTAAGATCAGCGAACAACGGCGGGACGAGCGGCGATTCGCCGAGCAGCGCACCACAAAGCACAAGGTCCAGGCAAGAAACTCGTGCATCGCCGACGCGCGCAGTTATCGCGTTGCTCGACGATTTCCTGTGCTAGCCATCGCGCAATTCGACTGGAAAGCTCTAATTCCGACGCGCCGGACTTATCTATTCGGAATCGATTGGCTCAAGAAACTTCGAAAGGATCAACTCAAACACTGGCGGCCAGCTGGTGACCTTTCATAGCCGTACATAAGACTTGCGTCTGCGGCACGCTTGTTTTCGGCGATGCTGTCCTAATGTCCCACGCGGCAAAGTAACATTAGTAATTGCTCTCAGCGACTTGCGGTGAAGGCCTGCTCATTTCAAGCCGCGCATTCACTTTCTGTAAACCCGCAGTGAGAGCGTCGATCTGCTTCTGCTGTTTGGCGATAGTCGCCCCTTGTTCTTCCACTTTTCGATGCTGTTTCAAAAACTCGTTGAGCAACATCGCGTTCACCTGGTCGTAGCGGACGCTGTAGGGTTTCCCTTCTTTATCGCGCACCACCAAGTCAGGATTGACCGCCTCCACGTCCTCGGCCACAAGGCCGAATTGCATCATACCTGCCGGATCAATCTCCTTTTTATAATGGAAGGTAACAGGTTTGAGCGCGTAGAGCTCTTCACTGGCTTGCTCTATTGGCTTAATGCCCTCTTTAAAGCGTTGAGAGGATGTGATCGTGCCAAGTCTGCCGTCAGTATTAATAAAAACGGCCGTTCCTCCGGAAGACGTTGCGTTGAAAATGTTGCCGATAAAGCAGCTATTGTTCACGTTCATACCATCGCTGCCGATACAAATAACGTTATTGGCCGTGGTGACACTCATGCCGGCAAAGCGGCCCAATGCGATGTTGTTGCCGCCGGTGGTATTCCCGTCGAGTGCAAAATAGCCGATAGCTGTGTTGCCGGCGCCGGTGGTGTTGCTAAAGAGCGCCTGCCAACCGTTGGCGGTGTTGGTGCTCCCGGTGTTGTTAAGGAGCGCCTGATAACCCGTGGCCGTATTGCTCCCACCGTTGGTGTTGTTAAGGAGAGCGTTAACGCCGATGGCCGTGTTGAAGCTGCCTATGTTGTTGTTACCGAGTGCAGCGAACCCGATGGCCGTATTAACTCCGCCAGTGGTGTTGTCGAAAAGGGCGAACACTCCGTTTGCCGTATTGGAGTCTCCCGTGGTATTGTTCAAAAGCGCCCCGGCGCCGGTGGCCGTGTTCTGCCCTGCGGTGTTGGCAAGAAGCGTCCCGGCGCCAATGGCTGTGTTGAAGTTGCCGGTGGTATTGCTTTCAAGCGAAAATAAACCAACCGCCGTGTTGTATGTGCCGGTCGTGAGACCTAGAAGGGCGTCCTGGCCTTCAGCAGTGTTCCCTCCGGGATAGCCGCCGTCCGGCGGTGGGTTTATCGCTTGCATGTTTTGGACGAGCGTAAAGAAGATGAGAGCAAATGTGATTAGGACTGATGGACTGCTTGTTTTCATATCCGGGGAGTTTGAAAAAACTCTCGCCAGCTTGTCGAGGCAATTCACTGCAAGCGCGAATCAACGCGGCGGATTCCACAAGTGCGCGTCCACTGTTGCAACGTAGCCCTAACTCCAGCCGGCTTTGCTGAGATTGTCGCCTATGATTTCCAGAGCGTACGACGGTTCCACCGCCTTTAATCGCTCCGAGTGGGCCAACTTAGCGGCTAAAAGCCTAGTGGTGGTTCATCGAAATGGTGCCCCTCAGCGCGCATATAATGGTGCCGGTGTTGAAATTGCCTGTGCCGTCGAACACTCCCGAGCCGGTGGCATTGGCGAATCGCCCGGTACCACCCGTTACCACATAGGTCCCGACGCCATGGTAGATCCCTGGCGCAATCGGGCATAACTGCATGGTGATCGCGGTCGTGACCATGTCTCCGTTGGCCGCAGTGAACGTGTCCTGCATCTCGGCCGCGAAGCCGACCTCATTATCAATACAGGTCGCCTCGCCGACGATCGTTAGGTTCCCGTCGCTTGTGATTCTACCTAGGTGGGTAGCATTGCCCGTCCCGGCCGTTGTCGCCGTGCTCGGGCTGGTGAACGTTATCGTGCCTTCGTCCCCAAGTCGGAAGGGCAGATTTTGCGAGGCGCTGGCCGTCACGGCGCTGAGTCCCAGCGCGGCAAGAAGTGGCAGAATTGTTGAGTTTTTGGAGTGAGTGAGTGGATTCATGGTTCTTCCTATCTTTCCTTTCCCCCGCTGAGTTGATTTTCGGTTGGCGGGTCCGGAAGAGACAGAGAACGTAGCGGGGGAAATGTCCTCCGCCTGATTCAGATCCGTTAACGAGGCCTAGTTTGGAAGGAATCCCGCCAGCTCGTCAAGCCAATTCGCCGCAAGCAGAGCTTTGGAAATTTGCACATAGCACGCCTGCCACTACACTCAAACGACAAACTCGGGCGGTTAGCTCAGTCGTAGAGCATCTCGTTTACACCGCTTGCTACACCATTTTCTCAAATTGTCCCAACTTGCTCTGACGTAGTCAACGCTGGTGAATCGGCCAAATCGCATCATCTCACGTACGCTCAAATAACACACAAAAATTTCCACGAGTGGATAAAATAGTGGATAAAGCGGCAGGGTGGTAGAGCGCCTCGCTGGAATAAAATGGACACACCACGGCCCGCGCTCAGGATCGCGCTAGAATGCGAATTGAGTGCAACGCAACGGCTCTGCAGCCACATCGATCGCCCTGCGTTCAATTCGCACGGCGGTCATTCAAGATTCCGAACGCTACTTAACCACGTTCCAGA
>Ga0193721_1000481_pt1 | contig 11295 bp, 10 predicted proteins | sample U2s2metaG_FD_145078 | JGI IMG/M metagenome (GOLD analysis project Ga0193721, IMG submission 145078) | Soil microbial communities from a riparian zone of the East river system, Colorado, United States - U2s2 | ecosystem: Environmental > Terrestrial > Soil > Riparian zone | place: USA: East River...
ACGGAGTCTTGTATTTAACATAGCTGTAAACAATCAGGGTTCCGACTCCATAGATCGCCAGATAACGCAAACTGAAGTTCTTAAGCTGCTGGCAAAACGCGCAAAGAATCAGACCGACACCGACAGGAATTTCGTACCGTTTGATCAGTTCGAGCCAGTAATACCAGGGCTTTTCATGACCGTGGCCGGTCTGGCCGGTCTGCGTCCACGTATGGAACGTCTGATACACACCCTTCACGCCGCTCCAATTGAGGAACGTTCCCGAATAGAAAAAAACAATCGCAGCGACGCCGACTCCGGCGACCATTAGAAGATCGAGATAGGTCCACGTTTGCCCGGCTGGCTTCGCGTCGGGAAGGCGATTCAGCGCGTGGGAGACCAATAAGACTGGAACTGCCACCACCGCGCAGACGATATGGATGATGTACGTCTCCTTTGTCAGGATCATGCCGGTCACTCCCATACCGGCCCACCAGAGGTAATTTGTCGTTCCAAATTTCCATAGACCGAGCAGTCCAAAGATGAACATCATCGAGAAGAGCACCAGCCACACTTCATGGATCGAATAGCGTCCGTAGAAAACGAAGCCGGGAGAAACCGCCATCGCCAGCGCCGCGATGCGACTCACATTTCGTCCGACTAGCGGCTCGAATTTCAAACAAAGCCAGACGCAACCGATGCTGACAAGGACAACCGGCAAGCGCAATGCCCAGATATTTCGGCCAAACAAGCTTTCTGAGAGCAACAGAATGTAAAAGTGAAGCGGCCCGTGATAGTTCGTCGGATCATACCTGTAAAACCCATTCTTCATCATCTGATCGACAAACCAGCCGTTGATGCCTTCGTCGAAATGCGCTGGCTTGATGCCGAGCCAAAAAAAACGCAGGAAAACCGCGAGTCCGAGGATCAGCCACGGGGTCCACTTGGTTTCTGCGAGCCAGGTTTTCCACGTTACCAGCTGATTGCCCGGAATTGGAAAATCCGCTGGCGCGCCGCCCTCGGCGCTGCTAGTACGCGCTGCGATGCGCATTCTGGTAACCGGTGGCTGCGGCTTCATCGGGAGCAATTTTATTCGGTATATTTTGCAACATTACAAGCCCGCGTCCGTGACCAACGTCGACGTGCTCACTTACGCGGGTAATCTCGCCAATCTTGAGGGCGTAGTCGAAGAACATGGCGAGCGTTACGAGTTTTTCAAAGCCGATATCGCCAACGCTGATCAGATGGACGCGCTCATGACCGAGCATCAATTTTACGCGGTCATCAATTTCGCCGCCGAATCGCACGTCGATCGCAGCATTAATTCTCCGCTGAATTTCATCCACACCAATGTTATCGGCGCCAGCGTGTTGCTCGATTCGGCACGTCGGCACGGCGTTCAGCGCTTCATCCAAGTCTCTACCGACGAGGTCTATGGCTCACTCGGCGCCACTGGGAAATTTACCGAGCAATCGCCGCTCGCGGCAAGCTCGCCCTACTCAGCAAGCAAGGCCGGCGCCGATCTGCTTGCGCTTGCCTCTTACAAAACTTACGGCCAGGAAGCGCTGGTCACGCGCTGCTCGAATAACTACGGCCCGTACCAGTTTCCGGAAAAACTGATTCCGCTCATGATTGTCAAGGCGCTCCGTGACGAGCCGCTCCCGGTGTATGGCGACGGCATGAACGTGCGCGACTGGATTCACGTGACAGACCATTGCGCCGCGATTGTCGCCGCGCTCTTCGAAGGCAAACCGGGATCGATTTACAACTTCGGAGGCGACAGCCAGATGGTTAATCTGGATGTCGTAAGAATGATCCTGGATACACTGGGCAAGCCGCACAGTCTCATTTCATTTGTGGCCGACAGACTCGGGCACGATCGCCGTTACGCAATTGATTCTTCTTTCGCGCAACGGGAATTGAATTGGAAACCGCGTCGCAATTTTCAGGAAGGGCTCGCCGAAACAATTCAATGGTACATCGACAATCCATCCTGGTGGCAGCCGTTGCTCGAGCGCACTGGAAGATATTGAGAAAAGCAGAATCTTCCGGGGCCTGATGTCGATCTTGTAAATGAAAATTTTAATCACCGGCGCGGGCGGACGACTTGGGGCCGCGCTCATGCGCGAATATCAGCGCAAATTCGAAGTCACGGGCTTCAATCACGCGCAACTCGACCTCTCAAATCCTGATCAGATACGCGAGAGAATCGGCACAGCCAGTTTCGATGTGCTAATCAACGCCGCTGCATTTACGAGCGTTGATCTTTGCGAGACACAGCGCAATCAGGCTTTTCAAATCAATGCCGAGGCCCCGCGGCTGCTCGCTGAAATTTGCCGGGACAAAGACGCAAAGCTAATTCACTTCAGCACGGATTACGTTTTCGATGGTAAGAAACGCGCACCGTACACCGAGGAAGACGAAGCGAACCCGATCAGCGTTTACGGCGAATCGAAGCTGGCAGGAGAAAAGAATGTGCTTGCCGCGGAAGGCCCGCATCTCGTTGTGCGCGTCTCGTGGGTTTTCGGACCGGATCGTCCAAGTTTTATCGACGGACTGATTAAAGGCGCGCAAGAGAATGACCAAGTCGATGCAATATGGCCAGTGGGCGCTCGATTGCTGTCAGAAGTTCGACCTGCCCATTAAAGCAAAAACGGTTGGCGCGCTTAAATTAAAAGAAATGAAAAGCTGGGTGGCCCGCCGTCCGATTTATTCAGTGCTCTCCAACGCAAAATACGCGAAATTGACAGGCGCTTCACCTCGCGCTTGGCGGAACGCCGTGGCTGACTATATTAGGCGCTTCTACTCAAAAAAATGAAAACACACATCTTTGCTTTCACATTGTCGATTGCCCTTTGCGTCGCTGCGCGCGCGGGATTGAAATGGGACCAGACCGCGATCGAATTACATCCGACCGCCACGGACAAGCAGGCGATAGGCCATTTTAAATACCAGAATACCGGCGACAAGCCGGTGAAATTTAAATCGGTCCGCACTTCTTGTGGCTGCACGGCCGCGCAAACTCAGAAGGATGAAGTGCCGGCGGGAGAGAAAGGTGAGATTACGGCCACCTTTAACATCGGCGAACGCACCGGCACCCAGGTCAAAACTGTAACGGTGGAAACGGACGATCCTGCGAATGTCACCACTGTGCTTACGCTGAAGGCGGTGATCCCACAGCAGATCGAGATCACTCCAACATTTGTCTTTTGGGGACAAGGCGAAGAGCCAAAGCCAAAAACGATCGTCGTGCGCGCAGCCAAGGATTTTCCAGTGAAACATCTCAAGGTCACCTCATCGAGTCCGGATTTTCAAACGAAGGTTGAAGAGACCGGTAAGGGCCAGTTCAAGATCGACGTCCAGCCCCAGGTGACGAACAAGCAAAGTGCCTCGACCTTGACGATTCAACCGGAAGATTCGCAGAAAATATTTTACGCCACTGCGCGCATCACCAATGCTCCGATTCCTCAATAGAGGCGCTGGTTCAAAATAAGAACATTTTGGCCGATTTGGACTGCGCGGACATGTGCGCGCTTTTTTAAGCGGCGATCCCGCGATGGCGGGACCGCACGCCAAAAAGTCATCGCAGCGTTGAACAGAACCTTGGCAAGAGCATGAAATCTTCACTGATCCGTCAGGCGCTCGTTCTCGTGGCGCTTGCCTTTGTTCCGAGCCTCGTGCAGGCGATCTATTTTCGAGACAAAGTTTCATGGCGGTCGCCCGTTCCCGCCTCGGAAATGGTCACGGTGACGCAAGCCCAAGCGTGGGGTGGGAACGCGATCTGGGTCGATGCACGGCCGGACAACGAATTTGCGCGCGATCACGTTCCCGGCGCTTTGCTATTGAACGAGGACCGCTGGAACGAATTACTGGCGCAGTTTCTGGCAGCGTGGTCGCCCGAGAAAAAGGTTGTCGTTTACTGTAGCAGCGAGGGCTGCAACGCCAGCCGCGAAGTTGCCCGCCGCCTGCGCAAGGAAGCGCAACTGCCAAACGTATTCGTCCTCGAGGGTGGCTGGGAAGAATGGCTCAAGACGAGGAAATGAAGAGAACGCTCATCTCAGACCCTCACCTCAATCCACTCGGCGCTCCGCCCGGTCGCGATCCCGGGGAGAAAGCGCAGCGCCCGGTGAGGGTTGTATCGAGAATCGTCTGGCGAATTGTGGACGTGATCATCGGCGGAATTTTCATCTTCGCGGCGTTGACGAAGATTTTCGCTCTTGATCAGTTGATCGCTGATGTTGGCCATCTTCACTTCGACTCGATGATTGTCGATTTCCAAAATCTCCGCTTTGCTGATCCGGTCCAATTCGCTAACGACATCGACAATTACAAGATTCTGCCTTGGACGATTGGTGTCAGTCTCGCGTTTTATTTGCCTTGGCTGGAAATGTTCTGCGGTCTTGCCTTGATCCTGCGCCGTCTTTATCTCGGTGGATTGTCCATCTTAACCGGGCTCGTCGCGGTCTTCCTCGTCGCCACAATTGCCGCAAAACTTCGCGGCTTGGACATCACCTGCGGCTGTTTCGGTCACGCCAGCCAAAACTGGAACTTTCCCGCCCATCTCGCGCTCGATCTCGCAATTCTCGGTGCGTTGCTCGCGCTTTTCTCTCGAGTTGCGTCTGGAGATAGGCTGCAAAATGCCGTCTAATTCTAGTTAGATGATGTCTGCAACAGATGAACAGCTCGACCCACAGTCTGGCTTCATCCGTCTTGGACGATTTGAGCCGCCAGATGCATAGCGGATTTTGAGGCGGTTAGAGGAAGAGGACATTCCTTTCCGGGTTGATGCTCCCGGTGAAGTCCACCCTGACCCAACCCCTTACCGAATGCGACGACACTTGCTTGTGATATACGTGGATCCTGATGCCCTTGACAGGGTGGGAGAAATCGTGAGTGCAGAAAATCGCATTTAAGTATCTAACCAATCGATGAAGCCAACGGCCCCATTCCGATGCAACTTCAGTCTGTTTGCCACGACACGCTGCCGTGGCTATCTCCTTCTCGTTAGGTGGTGAGCGCGCTGTGAAGAGACTTCTTGTCGCCTTCGCGGCACTGCTTATCTGCACGCGAATCCTCTCAGCTGATCCGTCACAGGTGAAGATTCCTTCGCCTGGAAAGGCCTTGGCTGTCTAGGCGCCTAGACCGCAGATCCCTGCCGAAGCGCGCCTGAAGCATCTGCACGGATCGGGCGTCTTTGTCTTCCACCTCCGAGGAGATGGCACGGTTTCGCGGGTCACGCGATTTTGGATCAAACGTGTGTTCAAGCCTTCTCGAAATGGCGCTTCGCCCGTGGAGCAAGAGCCATCAAGATTCCCGTAACATTCAGCGGTGACTACGAGTGAGCCTGGCCACTGAGTGCACACATTTAATCAAGCGATGCAACCAACCACTGTCGCTGTTGATGTGTGCAATTTCCCTCTGCTCGTGCGATGTGAATCTCTTCGGATGAACCATTCGTGGCCGCCTTCGCTAACGCGACGGCGAACCAGAGACTCCCGCCGCCCTTTGTTTGGGTGAAAATTCGCCGTTGCCTTCGTCGAGATAAACCGTCGAGCCGACGCGCGAGATTTGAAGCGATTGTCGCCAGCTTCCGGACGGAAAATCTTTTGTCGCTTCAATGGTTTTGGTTTCCGGCTTTAAGGCTGGCGTCTCGACGTTAGCCCTGCCCGCAGCAGCCTCGCGCAGCGATGCGGGCGCGGTCATCGCTTCGGAGAGAATTCTGCCATCTAATTGCTGCGGTGGCCTGATTCCTAAGATGCGCAGAATCGTCGGCGCAAGATCGACATTTCCACTGGGCAAATCGACTATCTCACCAAGGCGGAAATCCGGGCCAGCCGCGATCAAGGTATTGTGCATGTCGAACCGGCTGAGGGTTGCGTGTGTCCCCTCTCCTGCTTTTCGTTGCCAGTCGGCATCAATCATTCCCGGAACCTCAAATTGATTTTTCGAATCGTCCCAGCGGAACGCCATCACCACATCTGGCGCGTGCCGATTATCGATTTTGGCTTCACTCAGATTGAAGGTCCCCGCCATTGCCTCTTTCGTGAAAATGACTCCGGCGAAATCCGTCTGCTGTAGAAATTCAACGAGACGTCGCGTAACTTCGGAGTCGTGACCCTCAATATAAAACAGAACGCTGCCGCCGTTTCCGACGAGCATGATATCTCCGCGTTTTGGTTCATCGGTAAACTCAGTCTTCGCGGCAAAACCAGCCTCATTTAAGATTTTCCGCAGATCAATCAACCGTTTGATCGTGGAGAAACCATGATCGGAGACAACAAACACGTCTGTTGTTTCACGCATACCTTGTCCATCTAACGCCGAAAGAACACTCGCGAGATTTTCATCGGTAGCTTTGATTGCAGCGAGGGCCAGTGGCGCGCCCGGCGCAGTTTCGTGCTGTGTCAGATCCGGATTCCCCAGCCAAAGAAGTGAAAAGGCCGGTACACCATCTTTCCAAAGAAAATCGGTTGCCGCTTTCGTTGTCCAGACGTCCTTCTGCAAAGAGGCTGATGGAAATGGACCAAGCGCGGCCACAATCGGATTGAGAACGTCGCCCGGGAGGGCCTTGCCCGCGAAAAGTGTGACCCCGCTTCGCTGGCGGCCGGCATCGACCTGTCGATTTAATAAAAGGCCAACAGTTTTTGTCGTAGCGATAGCGGCGCGCCCACCAGCACGCTGAACGATCTCGGCGATAGTGGAAGACGCAACGTATTTTCCGCCGGATAATTCATCGCCCTTGTTCACGACCGCCGGCGTTTCGACAAAGACTGGTCGCTTGCGATCGATGTCCGGGCGATACACATAATTTGCGATCACGCCGTTCTTCCCAGGATAAACGCCTGTCACCATCGCAGTTCCGTTTACGTTTGTGGCACTCGGATAAACCGAATGGTGATTTCGGAAAATGACCCCTCCCTGCGCCAGCGTCCAAAGCGCAGGCGTGTTTTTCGCGCTCACGAAATCCGGCCGCATCCCGTCCCAGACAATCACAACAACGTGGCGCGTTCCCTGCATTTTCTCCCTGGCGAAGCCGCGCTCCCCACATGACAGAGCGATTATGAATACAAACGAAATCGCGAGAGCCCGTACGTGCTGCATGGGCGGACAATAATCGCAGGATCGCACCGCGCGAGTTTGGCGTGAATCAGTTGACTTGAACGAAAGATAGCGCGGCATGTCAGAATACGGGTCTTAAGACGACTGAATGAAGACCATCTTTGGACTGACCGTGAGCCTGACGGCGACAGTATCGATTGCCGGGCCGATTATGCCTGCGGCACCCGGAATGGCCTGGCGATACAACATGACGCAGGAAGTGAGCGCTGGACTCAGCGTTCCCGACATCAAACCGGATCCTGACGGCAAGTTTCGAACCGCAGTGGTGTATCGTCTCGAGGGAATAGAGAACGTTGACGGGAAGGAACTTCTCAAGTTCGAAATGCATCGCGCCGGCGTGATCACAAACACCGACCTTCTGACCGTGGACGAACACGGGGTGCTTTGTTGGGCGCGAATTAATGTGGATGGTCAATTCGTCAAACTTAGTCCGCCACAACCGATGATCGCCATGCCGTTGAAGCGCGGCGCCAGGTGGGATTTCGACGGGCAGGCCGGCAATCTGAAGGTCCGCCAGCAATATGAGGTGCCGGGAGAGGAGGATGTCCAGGTGCCGGCGGGGAAATTTCGCACATTCCGTATTCACAGCGAGCAAACATCGCCTAGCCCGATAACGATTGACCGCTGGTTCGCAGCCGGCACCGGAATAGTGAAAGATGTCACAACCATGCGTGGTAAAACCGGCGATTTGCTCGAGCGCATCTCACTCGAATTGGCAGAACCACCCAGGATCATGGAAAGACCGGAGGTGAAACCCGAGGCAGCGCCGAAGCAGCTCTCCGTGACCTTTGCGAAAGATCAGTTCGGCAAGCCAAGCACGACGTTTTCATCCGGTACACCTCAGATTTATGCGCGCTGGGAGGGACAGCGTCTGCGGAAAGACGCAAAAGTGCGCGCCGTCTGGATCGCCGAAAATATTGGCGAGGATTTTCCGCCGGACTACAAAATAGATGAAGCTTCCGCGGTCGCCGAAAGCCCAAGCGCTCACGGAGTATTTTCTCTGTCGCGGCCCGACGATGGTTGGGCGCCTGGCGATTATCGCGCGGAGTTCTACGTGGACGACGTGCTGGTAGAGACGGTGAAGCTAAAGATTGTAAAGTAAAATGGAGATTGTGCCTGTGTGATTCGTTGTAGCCGCCTCGCTGTGTCGAGGCGCTGCGGTGCGTTACCACCAGACACGGCGACACAGCGCCGTGGCTACAACCGCCTAATAATCAATCTAACGATTTTGCCAAAGCCGCAGATTTTTCTTGAATCCAAATCGACCGCTCATCGCATCGTAATAACAGGAGGCATGTTTCCAATGAAGAAGATCACCATCTTGTTTGTCGCCTGCATCGTTCTGGTCGCCGGATGCCGGTGGGTGGGAATCAAGGGCAGTGGGAATATAAAAACTGATGAGCGTCCGATCAGCGCTTTTGCGAATATCGACGCCAGCGGCGCATTTCAAATCGAATGGCAAAATGGAGCGCCTGCCCTTCGTATCACGACAGACGAAAATCTTCTTCCCTACATCGAGAGTCACGTCTCCGGCGACACACTTCATCTGGACACACGCGAACACATTTGGCCAACACACGGAGTCAAGGTCATGATCTCAAGTCCCACGCGTAACGGTGCGAGGATCAGCGGCGCTGTGAAGCTCGCCGCAAACCAGCTCTCCGGCCCGAGATTCGCTTTCGAAGCGACTGGCGCATCGCAAGTCAAACTCGATGGAAACATCGACGAATTACTGGCCGATATGACCGGCGCAAGTGACTTAAGTGCCAGTGGTCTGCAAACTAGAAGCGCCGAAATCTCCGCGACCGGTGCAGCCGACGCCGAGATTGCGGTCAGCGAGACATTGAAAGTCGCCATCACCGGAGCGGGAAAAGTTACTTACTCCGGTAATCCAAAGACGATCGATAAACATATCACTGGCGCCGGTTCGATTCGGCACAGAGACTGACAAGGTCAGCGCTCGCTCCGCCTTGTAATTCTTATGGTGGGATCGGCCCCCCTTAACAGTCGCAACTCTTACCGCAATTGCACTCTTTGTTGTCGTTCATCGGACAGTTCTTGCCAGTCTTTTTGCAACTTGGCTTGTCGGCGGCAAAAGCTGCCGTGCAAATCACGGCTGCCAGAATCGAAAACAAGATCTTAGCATAATTTTTCATGTGATTAGTCTTGTTCGCGATCTCATCCGGCGCTAGCGAAAAAAAAAATAGATTTTCATGCGATGGAGAAGGCGCTTGGATATGCCGCACCTCTCATCGATTTGCTTCCCGGCGGCGATTATCGGGTTAGGCTCATCAAGCCGTGGAAAACTTCATCTGCATCCAATGCGGAACGCAGTTTGACGAGACTGCGGAACCGCCATCTTCTTGCCTCATCTGCGAGGACGAACGGCAGTTCGTTCGTCATGCCGGTCAGGACTGGACCACGCTTGATCGGCTCGCGCGTGATCATCATAACCGAATTGAAGATGAGGCGCCCCGCCTCCTCGGCATCGGCACCGAACCGGAATTTGCCATCGGTCAACGCGCGTTGCTCTTGCAATCGTCCGGCGGAAATTTGCTCTGGGACGGTATTTCATTGCTGGACGACGAAACCACGGCCGAAGTCAACGCACGCGGCGGCATCCGCGCTATTGCCATTTCGCATCCGCATTTTTACTCCTCGATGATTGAGTGGAGCGAACGTTTCGATGCCGAAATTTTTCTGCACACGGCCGATCGCGAATGGGCCATGCGCAAAAGTCCGCGCATTCAATTCTGGGAAGGAACAACTCTGTCGCTGTGGGATGATCTGACGCTAATCAATTGTGGCGGTCATTTTGAAGGTGGCACCGTGCTACACTGGCCAAACGGCGCCAATAAAAAAGGCGCATTGCTCACGGGCGACATCATTACCGTTGTGCAGGACCGTCGTTACGTCAGCTTCATGCGAAGCTATCCAAATCTTATTCCGCTTGGAGCTATGCCAATACGCCGCATTGTCGAAAGGATCGAACCATTCTCATTCGATCAAATCTATGGCGGATGGTGGCAGGCGAACGTCTTATCGGACGCGAAAGGGGCGGTTGCGCGTTCAGCAAACCGGTATCTCCGCGCGATCAGTTCCTGATTATCCTCGTGACAAAATCCAGGCAACCATTCCTCATTCGCATTCTGGCATGGTTTGCGGCGTTGGCCTCGGTCGGCATGTACTTGTCTATCGTGCTCGCGATTCTCGATATCGGGCCACACATCATTGGCGGTGAACGCGTCACGCGTGAGGAATGGTTGCGCATCGCCGCACCGTTAGTGGCGGCTATCGGCGTTCTGATGGCGTGCATCAGCTACGGGTTCGCGACGGAAAAAGCGTGGTCGCGTCACGTTGTCATCGCGATGTTCGCGCTGATCGTTGTTTACGCGTCGATCCTTGGTGCATTGAATCTTATTCATCGCGCGATCATGTGGCGCGCGATTATCAACGGCACCCTGTTTGGCGGCGCGTCGGTCTGGTATTTTTATTTCAAACCAAACGTCGCGGCTTATTTTCGCGAGCTTGCGAACCGATGACCTCACGGCTCGCAGAGTCGCGGCCTACAACTTACCTGACCGAGAAATATGGCAGACGGCGAAACTATCGAGTCCTACGTGCCGGCCCGGCTGGATCGGATGCGGTGGAGCCGCTGGCATTGGCTGATTGTCCTTTCACTCGGCGCCACCTGGATTCTCGACGGCCTCGAAGTGACGCTGGCCGGTGCGTTAGGCGGGATTTTGACGCGCCATGAAACGCTCGGATTAACCGATACGCAGGTTGGAGCAAGCGCGACCTGCTATCTCGCAGGAGCGGTCCTGGGAGCATTGCTCTTTGGTTACGGAACCGACAGATTCGGTCGAAAGAAATTGTTCTTCGTAACGGTCGCCGTTTACCTGATCGGCACCGCCCTGTCGGCGTTTTCCTGGAACTTCGCGAGCTATGCTGTTTTTCGTGCGCTGACTGGCGCCGGCATCGGTGGAGAATATGCCGCGATCAATTCGGCGATCGACGAGTTGATCCCGGCGCGTGTCCGCGGCCGGGTGGATTTAATGATTAACGGTTCGTACTGGATTGGCGCTGCACTTGGCGCGGCCGCGACCCTCGTGTTGCTTGATCCGCGCTGGCTGCCAATCTGGCTGGGATGGCGCTGCGCGTTCGGGATTGGCGCCGTGCTGGGTCTCATTGTGATTT